>Ga0182027_10009259_pt1 | contig 14190 bp, 13 predicted proteins | sample 712E1DmetaG_FD_121300 | JGI IMG/M metagenome (GOLD analysis project Ga0182027, IMG submission 121300) | Permafrost microbial communities from Stordalen Mire, Sweden - 712E1D metaG (Illumina Assembly) | ecosystem: Environmental > Terrestrial > Soil > Wetlands > Permafrost | place: Sweden...
ACAGTCGAGTTCGGTTGTTGTGCCACCTTACGTTGCTGTGGGGACACAATTGAGCGAAGAGCAAATGCCTAAAGATTCACAACTAAATCACGATTTGGGCAACAGGCCCTCAAGCGTTGACCCCCTAGACGGATTCTTACCCTCGGCTCCCTTCACTCTAGTCCAACGGGACATTCTCGATCACACCGGGCGGCACATCTTTCCCGAAAGGCTGCACGCATTTCTGGTCAATTGCCTTACTCATAAGTTTTTTAAAGGTGGCAAACTTGACGTCCAAATCCGTGGCTGAATTGCTCCCCCCCGGAATTGTAAGCTGCATAGTCGCTGGCGGATCTTCCAGGGTCAGGGGTGTCAGATGGCGGAGTTGATCGAAGGTTTGCGCGGTGTAGTAGGCGCGAACCAGATACTCTTTTGACTTTTTCGACTGTCGCAGTTCGAAAACGAGCGCTCCACCCGGAGTGCAAAAGTCTGACTGATAGCCGGGCAGTGTCCAGTGGAGGCAAAGAAGTCCCGCCAATCCTGCCAAGTAGTAATCGGAACTGATCACGACAAGGACCGGCGTTTTGGCGTTCCCAAAGGCTCCGGGAAGGTCGCTGCCCGATATGGCTTGACTCATGGAGCGAAGTACGTGGGAACCCGCGTTCGAACTCTGCACACGATTGATATAAGGAAGACGCATTGCAATATTGATCTGTAGGACAATAAGCCGGGTCTGTTGGGAAAGGGCATCCAACAAAAGTCGGCCCCAAGCCACATCCTCGATCGGGAAGCCATCAGCGTACTGCATGACAAACGGGTCGGTTGCTGAGAGCATTAAATTCAGTCCACCGACAGTAATTGAGTTACCAGTATAACCAGAAGGTATATTGGCAGTAAGAGTAATTTGGTTCGTGGTTGGATCCACTGAGCCTGGCGGAAAGAGCACGCTACGAATGAGAGAATACTCGGCGCTGTAAGAGGACGCTATTGCTGCTCCACTACCGAAAATTCCTTGAACTTCGACCAGGGCGCGACCCGGGTCAGCTTTCGCCACACCTGCCAGAATGGGATCGAACACCGCGTCGGTCCCGGGAGGGGTGCCGGTATTGGTATCGCCAAGGCTGAAGGAGTGAACCGGGATGGTTGCACCCGGGATCAGCCCTTCCCCGAATCTGGAAGCCGTAATGTTGGAGCGCTGAATGGAATTGGCGCGGAAATACGAATGGGATAGATCTGTCGCAGCATTGCCCGTGAGAAGCCCTTCGTGGAGCAGATAATCGTGGAAGTAGGAGCCAAGCAGCCGTGCCGCTTCCCGGCCGTTCGGGGTCAGGTAGCCGTCCGGGACTCCGACGAAGGCGGGGTAGGTATTCGATGAATACTGGGCAAGTGTCGATGCGGCGACTGTGGTTGACCGTATGCTATGGCGGCCAAAAACGATGATCTGCTTGAGAGTAGTGCCATCATCTGCGCTCGAAATGGTTTGTCCCGGGACCGGGACTGCGATGGCGAGCGTAAGCAAAAGACCTAACAGAATCACCTTACATTTGAATGAATTCACGGAACGCCTCCAGAGTTGATGAATGGGACAAAAAAGTACATCTTTAGTAACCCTGACTCAGCACTTATCGTGCGAAGACGATATCCGGGACCGGTAACAGTCTAAGGAATCTACCGGGGTCAAATCTCACGGGCCTGTTGCCCAAATGCCAATTGCAGTTGTAGCTGCGCTTCTGCGAAGCGCGGGCCGTTCATTTCCCGAAGAAATTCGGCCACGCAGAAGTCCGCCAGCGGGCGGATCTGATCGCTGGCACGACGTGACCCTCCGAGAAGCATTTCGCTTCACTCGCGTGGATGCGCGGTTTGCATTGCCTCGGCCGGTCGCAGCAGAGCTTGTCCTGAGTCCCGTCATTCGTCGGGATCCCGCAGAATTGCGGGACCTGCCGAAGGAAAGGACGCTCCTACAACAGATCCTCTAACATCGCCAAGCGATGCGCTTGGCCTACAAGACTTCACCGGAGGGTGATGGCTCAACTGAACCGACGTCCACATATTCCTTGAAGATTGGACGGCATTCGTCCATATTTCATGGTGCCATGAAGATTAGCCGACCGGAATTGATGCACCGGGTGGAGCAGGGATTGAAAACCTCCCCCGTGACGGCGCTGCTGGGGCCGCGGCAGAGCGGCAAGACCACGCTCGCCCGCGAGGTCGCCGGAAAGAAAAGCCGATACTTCGACCTCGAAAATCCCCGCGACCAGGCACGGCTGACACAGGCGCAATCCGTCCTGGAGGAGTTGCGCGGCTTGGTAGTGCTGGACGAAATACAACGCCGGCCCGACCTGATGCCGTTGCTGCGGGTGTTGGCAGATCGCCTTCCGCTGCCCGCCCGGTTTCTGCTGCTCGGCAGCGCCTCGCCCGATTTGATGAAACATTCGTCGGAGTCGCTGGCAGGCCGGATTCACTTTGTGGACATGGCCGGGTTCAATCTACTGGAAGTCGGCGCAAACCAGCAGCGCAAGCTGTGGGTGCGCGGCGGGTTTCCGGACTCGTTCCTTGCCCGAAACGAAGAGGTCAGTCTGGCATGGCGCGAGGATTTTATCCGAACGTTCCTGGAGCGCGATCTGCCGCTGCTCGGCATTCACATCCCGACGGAGACGTTGCGTCGGTTCTGGACGATGTTGGCGCATTACCACGGGCAAATCTGGAACGCTTCGGAGTTGGGCAACTCCCTCGGTGTGGCGCATCATGCCACGCGCCGCTATCTCGACGCCTTGGTGGGAGCCTATGTGGTGCGGCAACTACAACCGTGGTTCGAGAACGTCGGCAAGCGCGTGGTCAAATCGCCGAAGGTCTATATCCGTGACAGCGGGCTGCTCCACGCGCTGCTCGGCATCCCCGATTGGACAAGTCTGCACGCTCACCCGAAGCTCGGCGCATCGTGGGAAGGATTCGCGTTGGAGCAGGTCTTGGCGTGGGCGGGCGAGCGTAATTCCTATTTCTGGGCCACGCACGGCGGAGCGGAGTTGGATTTGATGGTGACGCTCGGCGGCAAGAGGTGGGGCTTCGAGTTCAAGTGCTCTGATACGCCGGCGCTCACCAAATCCATGATGATTGCCCTGGAGGATCTGAAACTGAAGAAGCTGTGGGTGGTTTACCCCGGCAAGGAGTCTTATCCGCTGCATGACCGTGTCGAGTGCATCAGCCTGGGTGACCTGGAAAAAGCTCGGCAAGCGTGTTTCAGCCGTCTTCAGCCTTGACCCTTTTGGAAACTTCCCGCTAGGCTGGCACATCTGACTCCTAACCACAGGACAATCTCATGGAAAACGTTGTCATTATCGGTTCCGGATGTGCGGGATGGACGGCGGCCCTGTACGCTGCGCGCGCGAATTTGAACCCTTTGTTGCTGACCGGCGCGCAACCGGGAGGCCTGCTCACCACCACCAGCATCGTCGAGAATTACCCCGGGTTCCCCGAAGGCATCGACGGGACCGAACTGATGATGCGGATGCAGAAACAGGCGGAGCGTTTCGGGACACGGACAGAATACGGTGTCAATATCACCCGGGTCGATTTCTCCCAGAGCCCCTTCAAACTGTGGGCCGATGATGAATTGATCGAATGCAGGACCGTCATCATTGCCGCCGGCGCATCGCACCGTCATCTGGGTGTGAAAGGCGAGGATCTACTGGAACGAAAGGGCGTGACGTATTGCGCCACCTGCGATGGAGCGCTCCCCATGTTCCGGAACCAGCCGCTGGTCGTTGTCGGCGGCGGTGATTCCGCCTGCGAAGAAGCGACCTATCTCACCCATTTCGGTTCGCGCATCTACCTCGTGCATCGACGGGACACGTTACGCGCCTCGAAGATCATGGCCGAGCGCACCCTTGCGAATCCGAAGATTGAGCCGGTGTGGGACTCCGTCGTGGAAGAGATTCATGACGTGAAGCAGGACAAGGTGACGGGCGTACGGATTCGCAACGTGAACACGGGCGCGACCCGGGATTTGGATTGCGTCGGAGTGTTTGTTGCCATCGGGCACATGCCGAGCACGGGCATTTTTAAGGGGCAGGTTGCGATGGATGCGGATGGCTACCTTCTCTGCAAGAACGGGACGTACACGAGTGTTCCCGGCGTGTTCGGCGCCGGCGACTGCGCAGATCGAACCTACCGGCAAGCCGTTACGGCAGCGGGCAGCGGTTGCGCCGCCGCCATCGACGTGGAGCGATACCTCGCCAAGATTGGAAGCTGAGACCCAAGGCAGGGTGCCTAGGCCTCGGCGCTTTCGATGACTTTGATGAAACTGGCGGCATCGGGGGCGTCCAGCAATTGCTGACGAACCTGTTCCTGACGGAGAATGCGGGCCAGATTTCCAACGACGCGCAGGTAATCGGTGACCATCTGTTTCGGAGTGCCGATCAGAAAAATCAGGCGGACAGGCTGGCCGTCTTTCGCTTCAAAATCGACGCCCAGCGTGCTACGGCCTACGGCGATGAGGATGTCGCTGCATTGTTCCGTGCGGGCGTGGGGGATGGCGACATCATAACCGAGGGCGGTGTTGCTGACGCGCTCGCGGTCGAGGATCTCCTGGAAGAACGCCTCGAAATTGGCGACGCAGCCGCTGCGTGACAGCATCTCAGCCACCTCACGCAACGCGGCGGTCTTTTGCGTGGCTTGCACGTTCAGGTTGATGGTTTCCGGCTTCAGCAACGAGGCCACTTTGGCCGGAAACGCTTTTGGTGTCCTAGACATTCGAACCACTCCATTTCAATTTCTGACGCAACACTTCAAAATACGCGTGCCCCTTCGGGGTCACCAATTTCACCGGGTGCGGCGCCGATCGCACGGTGACTTCATCGCCGACCTGCATCGGCGTCTGTACCTGGCCATCCACCGTCAACAGCAATTCTCCGGCCGAGCCGGTCACCTGGCATCGCAGCACCGAATCCGGCCCGGTAATGATCGACCGGTTGCCCAGAGCATGCGGGCAGATCGGCGTCAAAATGCAGGCACGAGCCGTCGGCAACAAAATGGGCCCGCCCGCGCTCAGCGAGTACGCGGTCGAGCCTGTCGCCGTGGCGAAAATCATGCCGTCACACACATATTCTGTCAACCATTCGTCATCGATGGACACGCGCAGGTGCACGATTCGGGAAAAAGCCCCTCGGGAAATGACCGCATCGTTCAGGGCGGGATAGGTCCCCAGAGGATTGCCGTTGCGTACCAGGCTGGACTGGATGACATGCCGCTCGCTGATGTCGTACTGGCCGTTCAGGATCACGGTGACCATTTCATTCATCGCGTCGCCGTTGACGCTGGTCAGAAAACCCAGGTTGCCCAGGTTCACCCCCAGGAGGGGCGTTTGGATCCCCGCCAGTTCTCGCGCAGCGCGCAGGATCGTGCCGTCCCCCCCCAGCACGATGACCACTTCGGTCTTCTTGCCGACATCCCGGAGCGTCTGGCCTGGTCCCGGCTTGCCGGCAAGGGTGGAAGCCTCCTTCTCAAGATGGATTTCCACCCCCTGGTGATCGAGAAGGCTCAGCAACTCCTGCAGTCGTTGCCGCGCTTGCGGCTTCTCGGGGTTTACCGTCACACCGATCCTGTGGAAGGCTGGTCCTTTCACGGCTTTGTCAACCCCATCAGGAATTCCTTGTTGCCGGCCGGACCCAGCAGCGGAGAGTCGATGACGCCAACCAGTTGCATGCCCATGGCTTTCGTTGCAAACGTTGTCATCGTGGTGATGATCTGTTCATGCACCTTCGGGTCGCGGACAACCCCGCCTTTCCCGACCAGTTTCCGACCCGCCTCGAATTGCGGTTTGATCAGGGCAATCAGAGTGCCGCCCGGCTTCAGCACGCCGATGGCAGCGGCAAGCACCTTCTGCAGCGAGATGAACGACACATCGATGGTGACCATATCCGCCATTTCCCCAAGATCGCTTTCCACCAAGTTGCGCGCGTTCAACCCGTCATGGACGCTCACGCGTTTGTCCTGCCTCAGTTTCCAGTCCAGTTGGCCTTTCCCCACGTCCACCGCATGCACCCGCAGCGCCGAGCGTTGCAGGAGACAATCCGTAAACCCGCCTGTCGACGCACCGAGGTCCGCGCACACTTTGTCCCGGCAGTTGATCTTCCACGCCTCCATCGCCGCTTCGAGTTTGTAGCCGCCCCGGCTGACAAATCTCTCCGCGGCTGCCACTTCGAGACGGGCGTTCTCATCGACAAGATCGCTCGGTTTCGAGGCCACCTGGCCATTGGTCCGGACCGCACCGGCAAGAATCAAGCGCTTGGCCTTTTCGCGGCTCGGGGCCAGGCCTCGCTCGACCAGTTGCGTATCAAGCCGGATGCGCATCCACAGCGCCGAGCACGCGGAACTTCCGCGGTTCAACCGTCGCCTTGGCAATCTCGGCCAGCAGTTCATTGACTTTCTCGACCGCCACGCGCGCGTTGAGCCCATACTTCTCCTGCAAATCCCTGTTGCTGGTCGCGTGTTCGATGAATTTGTCCGGCCATCCGACCCGGGCGACGGGCGTCAGGATCCGCAGGTCCTGCAGCGTCTCCAGGACCGCGCTGCCAAAACCGCCCATCAACACGTGGTCTTCAATCGTGCAAACCACTTTGGCGATCCGGCCATACTTGTCGATTGTCTCACGGTCGATCGGCTTGCAGAATCGTGCATTGATCAGGGCGACAGAATGGCCCTGGGATTCGAGCGCGGCCACGGTTTCCCGCGCAATCGGGACGACCGCTCCATAGAAGATCACCGCGACGTCGGTGCCGTGCTGAAGGACTTCCGCCTTGCCCAGCGGCAACACGGCGGGATGTTCCTTGATCGGGACCCCTTCGCCCGCGCCGCGCGGATAACGAATGAAAATAGGTCCGTGGTTCTGGAGCGCCGTCCAGAGCATGTCCACGAGTTCGTCTTCATCCTTCGGGGCCATCACCGTGGCGTTCGGCACGCAGCGGGCATAGGCGATGTCAAACACCCCGTGGTGGGTGGGCCCGTCATTGGCCGACAAACCACTGCGGTCCATGCAGAAAATCACGTCCAGGTTCTGCAACGCCACGTCGTGGATGATGCAATCGTAGGCGCGCTGCAGGAACGTCGAGTAAATGGCGCAAACGGGACGGTAACCCATCGTCGCCATACCCGCAGCGAAAACCACGGCGTGTTCCTCGGCAATGCCGACGTCAAAGTAACGATCCGGTTTGGCCTTCTCCAATTTGCCGAGACTGGTGCCGCTGGGCATCGCGGCCGTGATGCCGATCAATTTGCTGTTGATATCGCACAGGCGGATCATGGTCTCGCCGAAGACGTCCTGATAATTCGGCGGGACCCCGGGCTTCCTGGCAGGGGACTTGCCGGTCGCGATGTCGAACGGACCGCAACCGTGAAACGTCTGCGGATCCTCAAGCGCTTTCTCGTAGCCTTTGCCTTTGACGGTCTGAATGTGCAGGAGGATCGGATAATCCTGTTTCTTGGCGAATTCCAGCGCCGCGATCAGTTTGGGCAGATTGTGGCCGTCCATTGGACCCAGGTAACGGAGCCCAAACTCCTCGAACATGACGCTCGGCACGAGAATGCTTTTTACGGCTTCCTCAAGCTTGTGCTCGATCTTGGCGATATCAGGGCCGAGCCGCCGCATCATGTGTTCGAGCTTCTTGTGCGCGGTCAGATAACGCGGGCTGGTGACGATCCGGTTCAAGTACTCGCTGATGGCGCCGACGTTCTTGGCAATGCTCCACTCGTTGTCGTTGAGGATGACGATGAGGCGACGGGTGGTGTGTTTGATATTGTTGAGCGCCTCGTACGTGATGCCGTTCGTCAAGGCCGCATCGCCCATGACGCAGACCACATGCTCGTTGCCGCCGGACTTGTCGCGTCCGGCTGCCATCCCGAGCGCGGCGGACAACGCGGTGCCGGCGTGTCCCGCGCCGAAACAGTCGTACGGGCCTTCCGCCCGGAAGGCGAACCCCATCGGGCCGCCGCTCTGGCGGATTTTCGAGAACGTCTGACGCCGTCCCGTGACGAGCTTGTGCACGTACACCTGGTGGCTCACATCCCAGACAAAAGGGTCTTTCGGGGAATCGAACACCCGGTGCATGGCGAGCGTCAACTCGACCACCCCAAGGTTTGGGCCGAGATGGCCGCCGGTCTTGCTCAGCACCTGGACGAGTTCCTCGCGGATTTCATGCGCCAATGTCTGGAGTTGCTCCATCGTGAGCAGTTTGACATCGGCAGGCGAATTGATCAGGTCCAGATAACGTCCCATGCGTTCTCTCCTCGTTAAAACGGTTAAAACGAATCAAAAAGCTACAATAGCTTGGCTTCCTTGTCCTCGGGATTGTCTTCCTCGGACCCGGCGTTTTCGGCGTCCCCGGCGGGTTGAAACGGCTTGAGGCTGACCGAACCATCGCTTTTCTTTGTGAGCAATTCGATCTTCTTTTCGGCTTCCTCGAGCTTCTGGCCGCAGAACCGCACCAGCCGCGAGCCTTCCTCGTATCTCTTCAGAATGTCCTCCAGAGGAAGATCGGCGCTCTCCATTTCAGCAACGATCTTTTCCAGTCGCTGAATGGCCTGCTCAAAGCTCGGAGCATTCTCAGTCTCTTTGACTACGATCTTCTTGGCGCTTTTCATTAAAAGTCGATAATGAACATACCACGGAATCGAAGCTCCCATCAAGCACCATGGTATTGACATTAGTCCCTGGCTTGACGGCAGTAACGCTGCGAACGATTCTTCCTGAGTCCGCCATCCTCGTAATGCTGTAGCCGCGCGTCAGGATCGAATTCGGGCTGAGCAGCTCCAATTTGGCGCCCGTCTCACGCAGCCGATGGTTGATCTCGCGCCACGCACTTGAAAACGCGCCGTCCAGTCGCCGCGAATCCGCCTCCAACCGTTGTTTCCAATTGGTCACGTGCGCCTGGGGGCTGAGCAACTTGAATTTTTCACAGGCCGTTTCAACCCGCGACTGCCGGCTCTCCAGCATCGAGGCCGCGGCCTGCCGAAGCCGGTGCCGGAAACCGTCCACCTGTTGCTGGTATTGCCGGGTCAACTCCGCAGGCTGACGGAACACGTAGCTCGTCGCCAATTCCCTCAGCCGCTGACGCACCTCGCCAATTCGCAACCGAAAATCCTTGTCGAGCCGTTTCTGATACTCGCGCAGCAAGCCGATAAACTCATTCTTGGCTTTCACGACCAATTCGGCAGCGGCACTCGGGGTCGGGGCGCGCAGGTCAGCAACGAAATCCGCGATCGTGAAATCGATTTCGTGGCCGATGGCAGAAATCGTCGGGATCTTCGACCGGGCTAACGCTCGCGCCACGACCTCTTCATTGAACGCCCACAAATCCTCAATCGACCCGCCGCCGCGCGTCACCACCAGCACGTCGGGCGCAATTCCGACTGCCGCATGAAGCGCATTCAACTGGTCGATGGCGTCGGCGATTTCCTGCCCGGCTCCCTGTCCCTGAACGCGGACGGGATGGATGATGATGTGAACATTCGGGAACCGGCGTCCGATGATGTTCAGGAAATCGAGGATCGCCGCCCCGGTCGGCGAAGTGACCAGGCCGATGCACTGGGGTAGGACGGGGATCGGCCGTTTTCGCGCGGAATCGAACAACCCTTCCCTGGCGAGTTGTTGTTTGAGCCGTTCGAATGCAAGCTGCAGATCGCCGACGCCTTTCGGGACGAGTTGTCGGACAACCATCTGGTACTGGCCGCTCTTTTCGTAAACGCTGATGTCCCCGAAGGCGAGTACTCGGAGGCTGTCCTTCAACCGGAAGTTCATCCCGGCGGCAGCATTGCGGAACAACACGGCGGACAGTTGCGCGTTGGCGTCCTTCAACGTGAAATACACGTGTCCCGACGACGGCGTTCGCAGGTCGGAGATCTCGCCTTCCACCCAGGTACTCGGAAAATTGTCCTCCAGCAACCCGCGGATTCTCCGCGTCAATTCGCTGACTGTGAGGACTTTTGTGGGAACTACCGGCATGGAAAACTCACTTCAGATGAGGTGTGACTCTTTCCAAAGTCTGTTTCGCCAGAGCCTTGTAATGGTCGTCAGTGACCCACGCTTTCGGCAGGGACAGCGCGTGCTCCAGTTCTTTGTCGGCATCCGACCATTGGCTGGCATCGGCCAGGGTGATCCCCAGTTCGACGTGGTGCGCAACGACGTTGGGCGCGAGTTCGGTCGCTTTGCGCAGGTGCGTCGTGGCCTGCTCCAGCGATGCGGGCGGGAATTTTCCATAGAACAGTTCGGCGAACTTTCTCAGCACCCAGTTCAATTCGGCCATCTCACGGTTCCAGATACCGAGGACGTGATAAGCGATGTCTTCCTTCGGATTCAGCGCGATGGCCTTTTCGGCCTCGGCTTTGACTTCCCTGGACAACTCGACTTTTCGCTTGCCGCCTTCATAAAGAGCAAGTTTTCCAACCGCGATCGCAAGGTAAACATGGCCTTTGAAGCCGTCGGGATTCAGTCGGACGGCTTCGCGCGCGAAGCGTTCGGCTTCGACGCATAGTTTCTTCTGTTCGCCGGCATTTCCCGTGGAGAGCGTGGCTTTGTCGGAATACATCCGCGCCAGTTTCCAGTTTGCATCATAGCTTTTCGGGTCGAGCGCGACCGCTTCCTGGTAGGCGGCAACGGCCTTTGCGAGATCGAATTGGGAAACTGCCTGGTCGCCCGCCGCAAGTGCAGCGGGAACACTGGCGTCTTCCGCTGCTGCTGTCGCTGCTGTGAGAACCAGAACCGCCAGCCAGAGCCTACGGCTCATAATCTTCGTTCGGGTACTCCGGCTGCATCACTGGCTTGTAACCACGCGGCATCGGAATCGGGAACGTGATGATCTCGTACACCCCGACAACCTCGCGAGCGAACCAACGGCACAGTCCCTTGCCGACGCCGTAGGTCACACCGGCCGCACCGCCCTGGTCCGAAGTGACCTTCGTCACCTGATTCGGCACTTCCACGATGCCGAACAACAGGTTCGAGCATCCGCGGCCGAGCTTGCGCAACGCGTTGTGTCCGCGTGGCTGCTGGTCGACTTCAGCGTGAACGTTCAGGACGGCAAGAAACAGGACAGCGAACGAAAGGAAAAGCACTTTAGCTTTCATGCGGTGCAGTATAGCGGATCGAGTCCCCGAACGCAATTTGTTTCAGACGGCGATCCGGTTACCCGAATCATTAGGATCGTGTTCGTTACCATGCCTGTCTTGGTGAAATTTGTAGGGCAAGCGCCCCGCTTGCCGCTGGTACGGGATCGGCAACCGGAGCGGTTGCCCTACAATCGATCGTAATGATTCGGGCACTTACTCCCTTGCCCCGGCTGGGGCCGGTCCGGTACTGTCTGTCAGGAATGGAACTCAAGGGCAAAACGGCTTTGGTCACAGGCGCAGCCAAACGCGTTGGACGCGAAATCGCCCTCGGCCTCGCCCGACGCGGCGCCAATATCGTTGTCCATTACAACTCTTCCGCTGCCGACGCGCGCCGCACCGTGGCCGAAATCAAGAAACTCGGCGTTGACGCGATGGCCGTCAAAGCCGACCAGTCAAATGCCCGCCAGGTTCGTGCCGCATGCACTCAGGCACTGAAACACTTTGACACGATTGACGTTCTTATCGCCAGTGCCGCCGTGTACCGGAAAACGCCCTTCGACACGCTGACCGAAGCCGATTGGGATACCCACATCGACGCAAACCTCAAAGGCCCGTTCTTGTGGTCGCTCGAAGTCGGACGCCATATGAAGAAGCGCCGTATCGCTGGCAAGATCATTCTGTTCGCCGATTGGGCGGCGATTCGGCCCTACGCCGATTATCTGCCGTACTGCGTATCGAAAGCCGGCGTGATCTGCCTTGCCAGATCGCTGGCGAAGGCGCTCGGGCCGCGCGTGCAAGTCAATGCCATCGCGCCCGGCCCCGTGCTGTTGCCTCCCGATTTCACCAAAGCAGAGAAGCGCGCCGTGATCAACGCCACGATCGTTAAACGCATGGGCTCGCCTCAGGACATCGTCAACTCCGTCCTCTTCCTCATCGAAGGCAGCGACTTCATCACCGGCCACACCTTGATGGTTGACGGCGGGCGATTGATTGCCGGTGTCTGACCGGGAAAACAATTCAACCGGATCGTTACGATCCCGCTATTGGTGATCGCCTTCTTGGTGAGATTTGTAGGGCTCCGAAAGCTTTCGGAGCCGCCGCCGTCGAATCGGCAACCGGAGCGGTTGCCCTACAATCGATCGTAAAGTTTCACCGGATCATCGAGGCGCTTGCTCGCGTTGCTGCGCAATGGTAATTTGACGGTCTCATGTCAGTCATCAAATTTGGAACCTCCGGTTGGCGCGGGATCATCAGCGATTCGTTCACGTTTGCGAACGTCGAACTGGCCGCGCACTCCATCGCGCAGTATCTCAACGAGAATCCACCCGCAGGAGCAAAGAAGCTGGTCATCGTCGGCCACGACACGCGGTTTCTGTCCCGGGAGTTTGCCGGTCGTTGCGCCGAGATCCTTGCGGGATACGGATTCCAGGCCTGGTTGACAAATCGCGACGCGCCGACGCCTGTGATCGCCCACGCCATTCGCACGCACCACGCGTCGGGAGGCATCAACATCACGGCAAGCCACAATCCGCCGCAGTGGAATGGACTTAAATTCAACGGCGCGGACGGCGGCCCGGCAGTGCCCGAAGTGACACGCGGGATTGAGGCGAAAGCGGACGAGTTGGAAGCACAGGGTGTAGCGGCCGCCGTCTCTGGCGGCGCTGGTCCCATCCGTGCCGCCGGGACGGCGGCCTCTACAGGCACCGTGAAAGTTTTTGACCCGATGCCGGAGTATTTCGTGCAGTTGCGGAAGCTGGTGGATTTCAAGATGCTCAGGCGCCGACGGAAAAAGGTCGTCGTCGATCTGATGTTCGGAACGGGCAGGGGATATCTCGACGTGTTGCTGGATCGGAGCGGTTGGGACGTGGACGCGTTACACGGCGAGATCAATCCGCTGTTCGGCGACGGGCATCCGGAGCCGATCAAGGAGCACATGGGCGAATTGCTCGCCCGTATGAAGCGGAAACGCGTGGCGCTCGGGTTGGGGCTCGACCCCGACGCGGACCGGTTCGCGGTCATCGACAGCGATGGCACGTTCATCAACGCGAATCAGGTGCTCGCCTTGACGCTGTATCACCTGGCGAAAAACCGGAAATGGACAGGCGCGGTCGTGCGCACGGTGGCAACGAGTCACCTGGTGGATGCGGTGGCCGGATTGTTTGGCGTCAAGGTTCACGAAACGCCGGTCGGCTTCAAGTATATCGGCGCTCTGATGGAGAGCGAGCCGATCATTGTCGGCGGCGAGGAAAGCGGCGGGCTGAGCGTCAAAGGTCACGTGCCGGAAAAGGACGGCATCCTGACCTGCCTGCTGATGGCTGAACTGGTCGCGTACGAGGGCAAGACGCTGGGACGACTTTTGAAGGAGATCCAGGCCAGAACCGGCGCCATCGTAAGCGATCGCATCAACCTTCGCGTGACTCCGGAGCGCAAAGAAGAGTTGCTTCGTAAGTTTGGACAGGGTCTGGATACATTCGGCGGACAGAAGGTCTCGCGGATCATCACGATCGATGGATTCAAGTTCCTCCTGGAGGAGGGATGCTGGGTGATGTTCCGGGCTTCGGGCACTGAGCCCGTGTTTCGCTGTTATCTCGAAGCGCGTACCACGCGCCAGTTGGCTGTTTTCCGGAAAGCCGCACTCGCCCTCGTCCGATAGCGCTGCCACATCCTTGCCTTGGAGGGCGAGCCTCCCGGCGAGCCGCTTCGCAGTGCTTCTTCATCACGACTCGCCCTCGTCCGTCTCCCCCTTCGCTGTGTCATTCCGAGCACGTCGAGGAATCTCTGTCGTGCCCCGCCCTTGCCTCACCGCCTCCCATAGTACCGAATAGGGGCCATCTCCAATTATTCGCCATTTCTTCTCTAGCACCAATCAATGTGTCAATTGTCAATGACCCCCTTGATCATCCAACGTAGAAAGCTGAGCCACCGCCGACTCGCGACGTGAACTGCGACAGCGGAACTGACAGCGCCAACGGCGGTTGGCTCCGGCGACTTGTTGAACTGAGCCGCTTCGCGGCAGCGCTGGCGCGGGCGGCGAAAAGTTTTGGGGGAAGAACCACGCTCCTGCGTGCACTCTTCCCCCACTATGAAACAACTACTCACGTATCCGTGTATCCC
>Ga0182027_10009261_pt1 | contig 14189 bp, 12 predicted proteins | sample 712E1DmetaG_FD_121300 | JGI IMG/M metagenome (GOLD analysis project Ga0182027, IMG submission 121300) | Permafrost microbial communities from Stordalen Mire, Sweden - 712E1D metaG (Illumina Assembly) | ecosystem: Environmental > Terrestrial > Soil > Wetlands > Permafrost | place: Sweden...
AAGATGGTCTCCTGATATATATCTATATATAAGATAGAGCTTCCCTTGCAGGCCGGAAAATCCCCGGCTACGGTAATTCCTGCGAAAAGTCCGGGATCTCGGCCAATGACCTCCGAAAACCTCTCATCCACCCCTTGTCGCGCCGTTTTGTCGGCCCACTGTGAACCCCAGAGTGGTGGGAGGGCCGACGATGCAACTGCTACGGGTCGAGAAGGTCGCGGAGCTGCTCGATACGTCCACGGCGAGGGTCTACGAGCTGATCCGACTTCGCCTCTTGCCCGCCGTCCGGTTGGGCCGCCAGGTGCGCGTGGCCCAGGAGGCGCTGGACGAGTGGGTCCGAAATGGCGGTCAGCCTCTGGCTGGCGGTTGGCGCAGGTCGCAGTAGCGGCAGTGAACAGGGATCAACGGTAAGGCGCGAGCTCATGCCAGGATCGATCGAGCGAAGGCAGACCAGGGACGGCAAGCCGTGCTGGCGCGTCCGCATGAGCCTCGGCTTCGACACCCGCACCGGGCAACGTCTGATCCACAACAAGACCATTCACGGCACCCGGAAGGACGCCGAGCGCTACCTGACCAAGCTCATTCACGAGCATGACCTCGGAACCTACCGGGAACCATCGGACCTCACCGTCGACCAGTACCTCGATCGATGGCTCCAGGACGCAGTCAGTCCCTCACTCCGTCGGAATACCTTCCAACAGTACGAGTGGCAGCTGAAACGGTACGTCAGGCCGGACCTCGGTGGCATCTTCCTGGACAGGCTCAGCCCCCTGCAGATCCAAGAACTCTACCGGAGGCTGCGCGAGGAACGAGGGCTGTCCGCCTGCACGGTACGCCTGACCCACCGAGTCCTCAACACCGCCCTTGCTCAAGCGGTCCGCTGGAACCTCATCGCCCTCAACCCTGCTCGCAACGTCACGCTGCCAAGGAAGGACACCGGCAAGAAGCGGGCACTCACGCTCGAGCAGGCTCGCAGCTTCCTCACCGCCGCGCAAGGCACGCGCTTTGAGGCCCTGTTCAAGCTCGCACTCTTCGCGGGCCTCCGTCCCTCGGAGTACCTCGGCCTCCGCTGGTCGGACATCGATCTCCGCAACTCGCAGCTCACAATCCGCAGGCGGCTCGTTCACACGGTCGGCGGGTGGGACGTCGATCTCCCCAAGACGCGGCGTGAACGGACGGTCCCAGTACCGCCGGAGGTGAAGGAAGCACTCCAGACCCACCAGTGGAAGCAGAGCGCCGAGCGCTTGGCGGCCGGCGGTGAGTGGCAGAAGCTCGACCTTGTGTTCTGCACCAACCAGGGAGGACCAGTCAGGCACCGCAACCTGGACCGCCAGTACTTCAAACCTCTCCTGAAGGCGGCAAGCCTCCCCCTTGACTGGACACTCTACGAGCTGCGCCACAGCGCAGGGAGCCTTCTCCTCGCCACTGGCGCCAACCTCAGGCTCATCCAGGAACTCCTCGGCCACAGCAGCATCACCACCACGATGGACATCTACACCCACCCCGAGCCGGGGCTGCTCCGCTCGGCCGTTGGTGCCCTCGGGGAAGCTCTTCTCTCCTCAAAGGCAAGGCAGAGCAGTTGAGGCGAGCACTCGAACCCGCATGTCATCAGCTTCATTCTGACGCGAATGATGCCCCCCACGGCAGCGGCCACCGCAAGGAGCGCACAGACATTGCAAGCGGGCATTGATGACACCAGTTCCGAAGTTCTTTCTTGCGGCAGAATCAGAGTATTGAGATCCGAATCTGCCTCGAACATGCTCTTTCCACGCCAAGGTGCTTTCTTGCACTAGTTCGATACATCGATGACGACCGAAATTGCTAAGAGCGAAAAGCGCGGCGGCCCTCGGGGTGAACCTGGGTGGCACGACGATGTGCCATTCCCAGAGCGCCGGTGCCTCCGCGCCGCTGATATTCGCGACGATGTCCCCTACTTGCCCGACGTGATCGCTGGGGTGTGGCGGCGACTGGTGCCACGGCTGGGTTCTGCGTACAGGTTTGCCGTCGCAAACTGGGCGGTAACGGGGGCCGTGGTGCTGCTCGCGATTGCCTACACGCAACTCCCGGCCCTGGCGCGGCGCAGTGAGGCTCGCAGGCGCACTGAGGACCTGCGCGCTAGTGTCGTGGCCACGGTGGGCCAGGTTCTCGACGAGGTCGGTCATGGGGTAAGCGTAACGAGCGTTCGCGCGCAACCGCTGGCCCACGTCGGCGCAACGTATTCGGGGAGCTGGCGGGTCATCACCGTCAACAGCGCGCTGAGCTGGCGGGACCAGGACTTGCTCCAGGCAATAGGCCACGAGTGCACCCATGCTCTCTTTGACCAGGCCGGGCTCTCCCACTACTCACGCTCACTCTCGCACCAGATAGTGGAGGAGTCGGCGGCCGAGGTGCTCGGCGCGCACCTTGCGGGACGGGTGTGGTCGCGTCAGGGACATGACGGCGAGGCGTTGACCCGCTCGCTCGTGGACAGCTTCGCGTCCAGTTGTTCGGGAGGTTTCATGGATCCGCGGCGACGCCTGGCAGATGAGATCGTGCATTCAATGGGGCGTGATGTCAGCAACGAGGAGTTCCAGCTGATTTTGAGCCACTACGGCAACGACCGCATGGTCCGCGAAATGGACCGTTTGTGTCGCGAATCTGCAGATCCGTGGGAGGCGGCACACCGCATTGCAGCGGAGTTTCGCCTCGACAGTCTGACCGAAGCCGAGACGGGGGTTCCAAGCCGATAAGCGGGGCACCGATCGATGAACACGACGTGCAACAAGAGCTCACAACCCTTTGTCTCCCTTTCACCAGTCGAGACAAACCCCTTGGCCTTGGGTGAGGACTGACGAACAAGAAGCCCCGTCCCGTTGACGAGCGCCAACTCCCCAATAGCCACCCCGCAAGTTGGCTGATCTTGCCTGAATTCCGGTGAGGTTGGCTGAGTCGGTGTCCTGGCTGTGTCCTCGCGGTCCCTCGGGTCGGTTCCGCGGACCAGCTAACATATTGAAACTAAATGGTGCGCCCGGCGCGATTCGAACGCGCGACCTTCAGATCCGGAGTCTGACGCTCTATCCAAACTGAGCTACGGGCGCACATGGTGGGGTGAGCGAGGGGATTTGAACCCCCGACCACCGGAGCCACAGTCCGGTGCTCTGACCAGCTGAGCTACGCTCACCGCAAGAAAGCTGGCCTGCCTGAGAGGATTCGAACCTCCGACCCGCGGATTAGAAGTCCGCTGCTCTATCCAGCTGAGCTACAGGCAGCAATTGCCCGGGACGGGTGATGGTCGGGGCGAGAGGATTTGAACCTCCGACCACCTGCGCCCAAGGCAGGTGCGCTACCAGGCTGCGCCACGCCCCGTCCCCTATTACGTGAAGCTCCACGCTCCCAAAGACCTATCCCCAGTTCCGGGGAATTCTCACGTTAGCAATCGGCGCCTGCTTCGTCAAGGCCGGAACGGCCTCCGGAGCGCGGTCGCGTCGTGCCAAACCAGGTTCCCCGCCCGCAGGCCGGACGAGAAGACGCAGAAGGCGGGCGGCCGCTACTTTTCGGCGACGAGCGATTTGAGGCCGGCTTTCTCAAGGCGATGCTCGAGTACGGTTCGCTGGGCCAGAAACGCGCGCTCAAGCCCGGCCTCGGCGAGGTCGAGCAGACTGTCGAGGTCTTTGCGCGAGAACGGCTCGCGCTCGGCCGTACCCTGGACTTCCACAATCCCTTTCCGAGCAGTCCCGATCAAGTTGAGGTCCACGCCGGCGCGGGAGTCCTCGTCATAGGCGAGGTCGAGCAGCGGCCGACCCGCGACGATCCCGACCGAAACCGCCGCCAGCTGATCACGCACCGGCCATGCCGGCAGTGCCTTCTGCTCCTTGAGGTGCAGCAGGGCGAGCACAACCGCGACAAAGGCACCGGTGATCGCGGTGGTCCGGGTACCGCCGTCGGCCTGCAAGACGTCGCAGTCCACCACCAGCGTACGCTCACCCAGCAACCCCATGTCGAGCGAGGCGCGCAGCGAGCGCCCAATCAGGCGCTGGATCTCGGCCGAGCGACCTGAGATCGAACCGCGAGTGGACTCACGCGGGCTGCGCTCCTCGGTGGCGCGCGGCAACATCGCGTACTCGGAGGTCAGCCACCCCTCACCGGTGTCGCGCAGAAAAGGCGGAACGCGGCCCTCCACCGTCACGTTGCACACCACGACGGTGTCACCAGCGCGGGCGAGCACGCTCCCTTCCGGGTACTTCACGAAGTCGAGCGTGAACTGAAGGGGACGGGGCTCGTCGTCGCGCCGCCCGTCACGGCGCTCGAGAGTCGAGGGATTGACCACGGTACCTCCAATACGGGCCAGACTAGCCGCCGGCCCATCTTTCTACAACACCTGACTGCGAAGGGGCGTGGTTTGGAGTCGCTCGGTCGACCGGGGCGTACTCACGGCGCCACCATCTCGACGCTGGGCGCCAGCGGCCGCGACAGGTCGAGGTGGCCTAGCGTGGTGACCTCGTGCCCCCCAAAGAGAAGCTGGACGCGGCGCACACCGGGGCTGTTCGCCACCACGCTGTTGACGGCCGCGAACGCGAGCGTCATCTCGATCTCGCTCCCGCTCGCGATGTCGGGCGGCGGCGCCGAAAAGTCGACGAACGCGTCCCCTTCGCGGTCGAGGAACACCGCCTGTACGGTCGCCGTCCAGGGAAACGCCGGTGCGAAGCCTTCGCGGGAACCCGCGAGCAGCTCCTCGAGCACCAGACGGATTCGCGGCAAGGCCGCTGCGGGGAGCTCGGGCACTTCGCGCGCCTCGCGGTGCAACAACGCATCGTCACCGGGGAAGAAGAGAACGAGTTTTCCCGGGACCGGCGTTGGGGACGCGGGCTCGGCCCCGGCAGGCGGCGGGGCCGGCGCCCGGTGGTGCAGACTCAGCAGCACCAAGGCCGCCAGCACGGCGACGACAGCTACTGTCGCGACGATCGGGCGCAGCGCCCTCATGGCGTAGGCGGGACCGCCTGCGTCGGGGCGGCCTCGGGCGCCGGCGCGCGCAGGAAATCGATGATCGCCTCTGCGAGCGCCGTCGCAATCTGGTCCTGCACGTCGTGAGCCGCGAGCCTCGCGGCCTCCTCGGCGTTGGAGAGGAATCCCACCTCCACGAGCGCGGAAGGCATGGTTGCGCCGGTCAGCACGACGAAAGGCGCCTGGCGGATCCCCCGGTCCTTGATGCCCTGGAGCGCATTGAGCTTCTCCTGGACGGTCCGGGCGAGCCGGGCCGAGTTGTTGAGGTTGGCGACGTGAGCCAGGTCCCACAGGATCAGCTGAACGGTGTCCGGCGGGGCACTGGCGTTTTCGCGCGCGGCAGCCTGCGCCGCCTGCGGGTCGCTCGCGTCGGCTCTCATGTAGTACGTCTCGGCGCCGTGCGCGCCCCGCGCCAACGATGCGTTCGCATGGATGGAGACGAACACTGCCGCCTGAAGACGATTCGCGAGGGCGGTCCTGTCGGTAAGCGACACGGCCTCGTCCCCGTCACGGGTGAGCCTCGCCGTCACGCCCGCGGCCTGTAGGTGCGCCGCCGTGGCGCGGCCAACCGCCATGGTGATGTCCTTCTCGAGCTCGCTCCCGGGTCCTTTGGCGCCCTGGTCCTCACCGCCGTGTCCCGGATCGAGAACCACGAGGGGGCCGGTCCGCGGTACGGCGACCGGCGCGACGGGGGTGGCCGTACCGAGTCGCACAACGAAGCGAGGCGGATCATCGAGAGGGTAGGTGCCGGTGACTTCGATTCCCGAGGCAAGCCGAAGGGTCAGCGTCGTGTTTCGTAGCTCCGCACCGAGGAGCTCGCTCTCCGGCATCACCGGCCGGAGGAGGGTCACAGGCGTCGCGAACTGCAGGGCCACGGAACCCTGGGATGCCACGACCCGAGGCCGTTGCTTCGTCCCGCGCATCACCAGCGTCGTCCCGGTGGGCGCACGCACGACCGACACCTCAATCTGCTCGCCGGCGCCAGCTCGGATTAACTCAGGCGCCCCTGCGCCACCCTTCATCGTCCACCCGAGCGGAGCCAACAGCGCGATAACCGTAGGTTGCGCCGCGACGATGTGCCCATCAACGAGGCGGAGGGGTCCGGGCAGCGGCGTGAGCCGACCGTCGACGACCGCGAGGGCGCCACCGGGTGTGAACTGGATCTGGTGCTCTGGCGTGACCGCGCCGTAGCTGCCGGCCGCAGGTGCGAACTGGACGTCCGCGCCCGCGAATCGCAGCAGCGCCACGACGTCGAGGAGGTCACCGCGAGCGAAGACCTCCTTAGGTCCTGCAGGCGTGGTCACCGTGATCGCCGCCGCGAGGAGCGGAAGCGTGAGTCCGACAAGACAGGCGAAGGCGATTCTCTTGCGCATGGCACCGTGGCGGAACGTCGACCCGCGGCGTTCCTCAAGTTTGGCAGAGTACACGCTGGCGGCGGCGAGAGGCAAGGCCCGCCGCACTCTCAACACGCTGCGGCCTCGCTCATGAGGCGGACCCGCAGCGCCGCAGCTGTCTCGGCGGTCGTGGCCGGAAAGCCGGCCGCGCGCAGCGAGGTGACGAAGTCACGATGCGATCGGCCGCGACGGTAGTCGGGCTCGCGGCTCGGGTGACGCAGGTAGCGCTCCAGCAGGTCGATGTCGGAGTCCACAAGCACGGCGATCTGGAACAGGAGACGCCCCCTCCAGAGCCGTAGGGAGCTCCCGGCGATCTTGCGGTCAGAAAGGCAGAGATCCGAAACCCCTCGCATCGAAATCCCGTGCACGCCGCACTTCGAGAGCCCTTCGGCCACGGCCCCGCAGAGCCGCCGGAAATGCGGTTCGGGGAACCGCTCCGTGGCACCCGTCGGAAGAACGATCGAGGCCGTCACCGTCCCGGGCGCCACGATGACAGCTCCCCCGCCCGAGGGTCGCACCACGACCGGAACGCGATCGTCCGTGCACCGGTCCAGGAAGACCTCGCGCCCCGGGTCGCGCGAGCGGCTCAGCACTACGACGATCTCCCTGGCTTCGTCCACGCGGACGACCGGAGGGGCAGCTTCGAGAAGGTCGACTCCGGCCAGAGCCAGGGCATGCGCCGAGGGCCGGACGGTGAGAAACGGATCGGGCATCACGCCGGGCAATTGTAGCGGCGCCAGCCGCTGGGTCCCAATGCCGCCACCCGGACACTTGCGCCTGATTTGGACCTATACTTCAATGATGGAATGGCACGTCCTAGGGAGCTTCGGTGGGTCCAGCCCCACCTGCAGGATGACGTCGTTTCTCATCAACGGCGAGCTTGCCCTGGACGCTGGCTCAATCACGCAGGCTCTGGACGTGGACGCGCAACGGCGCATCCGGCGAATTGTGGTCACGCACTCGCATCTCGACCATACTGCCTCGATCCCTTTCCTCGTCGAGAACACCTTCGGTGAACAACGAGAGGCGCTCGAGATCTTCGTCACCCCGCAAGTGATGCAGACGGTCAAGCTCCATCTCTTCAACAACGACACCTGGCCCGATTTCACGCGCATCCCGAACGACCTCCTCCCGGCGCTGCGTCTGATCCAGGTGGAGCCCAGGGCAACATTCGCCGTCAACGGGCTTCGGCTCACGCCCATACCGGTGCGGCACACGGTTCCTACTCACGGGTACCTCGTCGAGGACGAAGAAGGAGCCGTTCTCTTCACATCGGACACGGGGCCCACTCACGAGGTCTGGGACGTCGCCAACCGTACGGCCGCCCTCCGCGCGGTGATCGTCGAGGTGTCGTTTCCGAACCGCATGCAGAACGTCGCGGATGTCTCGCTCCACCTGACCCCAACGACGCTCGCCCTGGAGCTGGCCAAGCTCAAGCGAGACGTGCCCGTGTACCTGTACCACCTCAAACCGGCCTACGTGGAGGAGTTGCGGCAGGAGCTGGCGGTGGCTCGCTTCCCGCATCCGGTCGAGGAGTTGCGGCAAGGCGACGTGTACCGCTTCTGACATCCTCCGCACGGTACGATCGCGGTCGCTGCGCCTTACCGTCAGCAAGACCCGCAATCTTCATGTGCCGAGGCGCACCCCGGACCATGAAAGTGACGGATCCGAACGCAGCCCACCACCGGCTGTCAACCTGAGCGAGCGCAGCGAGCGAAGGATCTCCTGGGAGCGCACGGACCCGGTCACTCGCGGGTTCGGGGAGATCCTTCGTCGGCCCGCCTGCGGCGCTCCTCCTCAGGATGACAAGGGTCATCGAGGGGACTTTCTAGGAAATGACCGGGCAATGATGCCCTCACCCGAGCGCGGAGAGGATACGCACGAACAGATCCACGACCGGGGAGCCGTCCGTTAGCTCAGGGTGGAAGGTGGCCGCGAGCACCTTCTCCTGCTGGAGCAGGACCGGGTCGCCGCCCCGCTTCGCCAGGACTCGGACGCCTTCCCCGACCTCCGTCACCCTCGGCGCTCGGATGAACACTCCCTCCAGGGTCGCCGAGCCGAGGCCAGCGGGGTCTGCGACCTCGAGATCGACCACCGCAGAGTCGATTTGACGTCCGTACCCGTTGCGCTCGACGAGGATGTCGAGCACAGCCAACGAGCGCTGGGCTGGGTGCCGGACCTCGCGCGCGAGCAGGATCACGCCGGCGCAGGTGGCCAAGACCGGCAGGCCGGCCCGGACGAGATCGACGAGGCGCGAGTCGAGGCCGGTACCCTCCATGAGCTTGAGTATGGTGGTGGACTCGCCGCCGGGGAGCACCAATCCCGCGACCCCATCGAGATCCGACGGCACACGAACCTCGACCGACTCGACGCCGCGCTCGGCTAGAGCCTTCCGGTGCGCGTCGAAGTCGCCCTGCAGCGCGAGCAGGCCTACAACAGGACTCCTCTCCACCACTCACCAACCCCGGCGCGAGAGCATCTCCTCCGGGGTGAGCTTGGCCATGTCCAGCCCGCGCATCGCACCCTCGAGGCCGCGCGACGCTTCCAGCAGTGCCACAGGGTCTTGCCAGTGAGTGACCGCGTGCACGATCGCCTTGGCGCGCCGCGACGGGTCCTCCGACTTGAAGATCCCGGAGCCGACGAAGACGGACTCCGCGCCCAGCATCATGCAGAGCGCCGCGTCTGCGGGCGTCGCAACGCCGCCGGCTGCAAAGTTCGGTACCGGCAGTTTGCCCTCGCGCGCGACGTACTCCACCAACTCGAGCGGCGCCTGCAGCTCCTTGGCCGCGGGGACGAGCTCGGCTGGGTCGAGGGTGCCCAGGCGCCGTATCTCGCCACGGACCGCACGCAGGTGACGCACCGCTTCGACGATGTTGCCGGAGCCCGCTTCGCCCTTTGTGCGCATCATGGCGGCACCTTCGCCGATGCGGCGGAGCGCTTCGCCGAGGTTTCGGCAGCCACATACGAACGGGACCTTGAAGTCGAGCTTCCAGACGTGGTTCTCCTCGTCGGCCGGCGTCAGCACCTCAGACTCGTCGATGAAGTCGACCCCCAGGGCCTGGAGCACCAGCGCCTCGGCCGGGTGGCCGATCCGGCACTTGGCCATCACCGGGATCGAGACCGTCTGCATGATCTCCGCGATCTTGTCAATCGCGGCCATGCGCGCGACGCCGCCTTCGGCGCGAATGTCGGCAGGGACGCGCTCGAGCGCCATCACGGCGGCTGCACCGGCATCCTCAGCGACCTTCGCCTGAGAGGCATTGGTGACATCCATGATCACCCCGCCCTTGAGCATTTCGGCGAGGCCGACTTTGACGCGAAACTCGGGTGACTTGAAGTCCATCTCATTCCTCCTTTTTCAGCCCAATCCGTACGTACCCGGCCGCTGATCCTGGGCCTCGAGCCTCACACCAGCGGCAAGGCGACGCGCTCGGGCGCCAGTGCCGCCAGAAACCCCATCACCGCCGTACGCAGCGCTTCTCCGCCGACAGCGGCGTAGGCGACGCGCACGATGTCATCCCGCCCGCTCACCGACATCGCCGGTCCCGGGAGGACCCACACGCCCCGTTCCGCGGCACGGGCAGCGACCGCCCGAGAGCTCCACCCATGCGGCAGCGTGAGGAGAAGCGAGAAGCCACCTCTCGGCGTTATCCACTCGACACCCGGCGGCGCCTCGGAGAGCGCCTCCGTCACGATCGCGAGCCTGGTGCGCGCTGCACTGCGGAGCCGTTGCAGCTGGTCCTCGAACACACCCCGACGGCACAACGCCCAGGCGGCGGCCTCCAGGAAAGGGCTCCCACCGAGATCTGCAGCGCGCTTGACGGCAGCGATGCCCTCCAGCATATCGGCGGGCCCCACGACCCAACCAACCCGCAAACCCGGAAAGAGAGCCTTAGAGAACGAACCCACCGCGATCACCCCGCCGTCGAGCGCCGCCAGCGGGGGCGGGACTGTTCCCTCGCTCACGAGTGCAGGATCGAAGAACTCCTCGATCACCTGCGTCCCGCGGCTCCTTAGCAAGTCGAGCAGAGCGACGCGCTGCTCCAAATCCATCACCGCGCCCGAGGGGTTGTGGAGCGTCGGTGTGAGAATCGCGAGGTGCGGGGACACCTTTCGGACGAGCGACTCGGCCTCGGCCGTTTCGATCCCGCCGCGGCGCACCGGGAGACCGACGATTTGGATTTGGTGGAGAGCCAGCAACGGCGGGAGACCGGGGTAGGTGGGATCCTCCACCAACACCGTGTCGCCCGGGCGAACCAGCGCCCGAAGGAGAAGGTCGAGCGCGTGCTGCACACCGCCCGTGAGAAGCACGGTGTCGGCGGCGACGGGGATTCCGAGACCGGCAAGCCGCGACGCGAGCCACGAACGGAGCGGCTTGTACCCCCACGCATCGCCGTACTGGGTGACGCCCTCGCCTTCACCCTCTCCGAGGCCAAGCCAGCGGAACACCTCACCGGACGGCAGGAGCTCTCGGTCGGGTGCGTATCGCGCGAGGTCGACCGCGCCCGGGAACGGTTCGCCCGGCTCGAGCGCGCTGGATGACGCCGGTGCAACCCGTCGGCCCTGCTGGCGCCCGGGTCTCAGCACCAGCAGGCCGCGACGCGCCAGCTCTCGGTATGCAGCCGTCACGGTTGCCCGGTTAAGTCCGAGCTCTGCAGCGAGTGCACGCGCCGACGGGAACTCCGCGCCGACCTCCTCGGTCAGGACCGGCGCCAGCGCATCCGCCAGCCGCCGGTACAACGGCAACGAGGCTTCGGCAGCGACGGCGTGACGGGCGCGAGAGAGGAGAGCCTGCACGCACTTAAGCTAGGTCGGTCTATGCCATTTGTCAAAATGGCTGAGCCATTACAACACACCGTTCTTGAGATTGACCTCTGGGAACACCCATGAAGGGCTTCGAGGAGATTCCTCCCCCGCGTGCGGGGGAGGCAAGGTGGGGGCGCCGCTACAGACCGCCGCCTCCAGCGCCCTCACCCCGGCCCTCTCCCGCGAGCGGGAGAGGGTGAGCCACTGCCCTTGCTGGGTCCTGCCCTAATGGACGTCCTTCGCCTCGCGGAAATCGGAGATGAACCGCTGCAGGCCGATATCCGTGAGCGGGTGGCGGAAGAGCTGCTGTAGGACCTTGAAAGGCACCGTCGCGACGTCGGCTCCGGCGAGGGCGCCCTCGACGACGTGCTGCGGGTGCCGTACCGAGGCCACCAGAACCTGCGTCGGAAACTCGTACGCGTCGTAGATCTGCACGATCTCCCGCACGAGCTGCATCCCGTCCTGCCCGACGTCGTCGATCCGTCCCACGAAGGGACTTACGTATGTGGCGCCCGCCTTGGCGACCAGCAGCGCCTGCGCCGGGGAGAAGCAGAGCGTGAGGTTGGTGGCGATCCCCTCTTCCGAGAAGCGGGCGCACACGCGGATCCCGTCCTGGGTGATCGGCAGTTTGACCACCACGTTCTCGGCGATGCCCGCGAGCTCCCGGCCCTCCCGCTCCATCCCCTCCGCGTCGGTGGCGAGCACCTCGGCCGATACCGGTCCGGGCACGATCCCACAGATCTCGGCGACCAACTCGTGATACGAGCGCCCCTCCCGAGCCACCAGGGAGGGGTTGGTCGTCACACCGTCGAGGATTCCCCACGATGCGGCGTCGGTGATCTCGGCGACGTTGGCGGTGTCGATGAAGAGCTTCATGGGTCCCCTCCCGAATTCCTAGAACATCGTTTCCGGTTCTGCGTCGTCCTCTTCGTGCTCGGCCAGGCGCGCGATTCCCACCACCTGGTCGCCCTCTTCGAGATCAATGAGCTTCACCCCCTGGGTGACTCGCCCGCTGCGACGGACCCCTGCAGCCGATGTCCGGATCATCATCCCCTTTGCGGTGACCAGCATGATGTCTTCGTCGCCGCTGAGGTGACGCATCCCTGCGACGTTGCCAATCCTGGACGTCACCTTCATCAGCGTGATCCCTTTGCCGCCGCGCCCCTGCTCCCGAAAATCGGCGACCGGCGTGCGCTTGCCGAATCCACGTTCGGCGACCACCAGGATTTCGCCCTTGTCATCGGCAGGGAACGCAGCCATCGTCTCGACGAAGTCATCGCCGCGCAACGAGATTCCGCGCACGCCGGCGGCTACCCGTCCCATCGGCCGCACGTTGCTCTCGGGAAAGCGAATTCCCATTCCCTTGTGGGTCCCGAGGAAGATGTGGCTGTTACCTTCGGTCAGGCGGACGTCCAGCAGATCGTCGCCTTCTTCGAGAGCCACCGCGATGATTCCCGTCGAGCGAGGGTTGGAGTACGCATCGAGCTCGGTCTTCTTCACCTTGCCCTTGCGAGTCGCGAACAGCAGGAACCGCTCGGGGTCGAACTCCTTCACCGCGACCAGCGCCGCCACTTTTTCGTCCTGTGTAACGGGAAGGAGGTTCACGATCGCCTTGCCGCGCGCAGAGGGGCTCGCCTCTGGCACCTCGTGGACCTTCAGCCAGTACACTTTTCCGACCGACGTGAACACCAGCAGGAAGTCATGCGTGGACGCCACGAACAGGTGCTCGACGGGATCCTCTTCCCGCACCGCAGCCCCCCGCCGGCCGCGGCCGCCACGCCTTTGGGCGCGGTAGATCGAGACCGCCGCGCGCTTGATGTAGCCGGCGCGGGTCACAGTCACCACAACGTCCTCCTCGACGATCAGGTCCTCAACAGAGAGATCCGCCTCTTCCGGCAGTAACTCGGTCCGCCTCGGATCGGCAAAGCGCCGTTTGCTCTCCTCGAGCTCCCCGATGATGATCTCCAGCACGAGCTTCTCGGAAGCGAGGATTGCCTTCAGCCGCTCGATGAGAGCCAGGACTTCCTTGTGCTCGGCGATGATCTTGTCGCGCTCGAGAGCCGTCAACCGCTGGAGGCGCATCTCCAGGATTGCCTGCGCCTGCAGCTCGGAGAGGCCGAAGTTCTTCATGAGCGCGGCCTTGGCCGCCGGTGGGTCGGCGGCGGCGCGGATCGTCTTGATCACCGCGTCGAGGTGGTCGAGCGCGATGACGAGCCCCTCCAAGATGTGGGCGCGCTCCTCGGCCCGTGCGAGGTCGTACCGTGTCCGCCGAGTGACGACCTCTTTTCGGTGCTCGAGAAAATGCGTCAGCATCGCAGGGAGCGTCAGCACCCGCGGTTGGTTGTCCACGATTGCGAGGAATGTGATGCCGAAGCTCGACTGCATCGGCGTGAGCTTGTAGAGCTGGTTGAGCACCACCTGCGGCACGGCATCGCGCTTCAGATCGACGACGACCCGTATGCCGTCGCGGTCGGATTCGTCGCGAAGGTCCGAGATCCCCTCGATGTCCTTGTCCTGCACGAGCTCGGCGATGCGCTCCACCAACCGCGCCTTGTTCACCTGATACGGCAGCTCGCTGATGATGATGGCGACTCGCTCGCCTTTCTTCTGGTGCTCGATTCGGGCGCGCGCCTGCATCTGGACGGAGCCGTGGCCCGTCGTGTACGCCTGGCGTATTCCGGACGTCCCACGGATGATTCCACCCGTTGGGAAGTCAGGCCCGGGGATCAGCTTGATCAGCTCGTCGATCCCGATCTCGGGGTTGCGCGCGAGCGCCACGCACGCATCGATCACCTCACCGAGATTGTGCGGCGGGATGTTGGTTGCCATGCCCACCGCGATACCGGACGAGCCGTTGACGAGCAGGTTTGGGAACTTTGACGGCAGCACCACAGGCTCTTTGAGGGAACCGTCGTAGTTCGGCGTCCAGTCGACGGTCTCTTTGCCGAGATCGTCCCCGAGCATCTCCTCCGTGAGCCGCGCCAGCCTCACCTCGGTGTACCGCATCGC
>Ga0182027_10009262_pt1 | contig 14189 bp, 13 predicted proteins | sample 712E1DmetaG_FD_121300 | JGI IMG/M metagenome (GOLD analysis project Ga0182027, IMG submission 121300) | Permafrost microbial communities from Stordalen Mire, Sweden - 712E1D metaG (Illumina Assembly) | ecosystem: Environmental > Terrestrial > Soil > Wetlands > Permafrost | place: Sweden...
CGGGGGTCCAGGACTTGGTTGGGTCACGCTTCATAAACCGACGTTAACACGGATACGGCGATTCGTCGATGCCGTCGGGAGCGGCTGATGCCGCGGCCAAAGCGGGAGGGCGAGCCTCCCGGCGAGCCGGGCGATTACGGCTCAGCAGGAGCTTCGACCTCCAGCGGAAGCGTCGTGTCCCCAGGATACAACCTGCAGCGCACGGCATTTTAGGAAGGGCAACTGAGCTGGATCAGGCATTGCCATTGACGACCAAGGCCGCCATATGCTGGCCGGGCAACCCCAGGCCGTGGGTGGCTTTCAAACTTTCTGCATGAAGCAGGTCCAAGTCACGACTCGAAGCCAGTGGCGGCGGTGGCTGGCGGAAAACTACGATCGGGAGAAAAACGGAATCTGGCTGGTCTTCTCCAGGAAGGAGACGGGCAGACCGTCGCTTGAGTACGGAGAATCCGTGGAGGAGGCCCTCTGCTTCGGTTGGATCGACAGCATTATCAAGAGAATTGATGACGGCAGGTACTGCCGGAAATTCACCCCCAGGAAGGACGGCAGCAGGTGGTCGGTCACCAACAAGAGGCGAGTGGAAAGAATCACCAAAGAAGGCAGGATGACTGAATTCGGCCTGGCGAAGATCGAAGCGGCTCAAGGAATCCTTGGCCTTGCTTGCGAGAGGCGAGAAACTCGGGCTCAAATAGGCCGCACAAGACGGAGCGAGGAAGCTCACCGCTGACAACCTTGCGGTGGACAGCTCTGAGGCGAAACGATGCAGTTGAGCCATGAATGGGCGTGAGAATATTTGCGCCCATTAGTGAATGTAGGGTCGGCCCTTGTGGCCGGACCGTTTGAGCTCGGCAGGCGGCGCGTCGACAAGCGACGGCCCTGCTCTCGATTGCATGCATCCGACTGTGCGCGTTGGGAACAACGCGCGCCACCTTTTTGGCTGAGCCAGCTTAGTGCCAAGCCGCCATTCGGCTACGGCACGATCTCGATGTTCTCGAGCAGATTGATGCCGTCGCGGCTTACGAGCTTGCCTTTAACTGTGATGATCTTGGCGGCGAATTCGGCCAGCTTCTCGTTGGCCGGCTTGTGCTCGCCGATCAGCAGGTAGACCTTCCCGTCGGCGCTCTTGAGGCCTACGGGCAGGCCGCTGGAGATGCACATCTGGGCGCAACTCGCGTGCTTCTCCCCATGGGCGCCGTGATCGAGGTAACAGGCCATGTCGAGGACCTCACCAGTGACGGTCACCTGGTTGTCGGTCTTCGCCACATCTCCTTCCGCGGCAGCGAGTGGCCGGGCCACCGTTAGCGCCGCGACGACGGCGAGGAGAGAAAGGAACTTGGGAACGAATGCGGAGTTTTTCATGGGCGGGACGGGATTGACGGTTGGGCGTCGCGAAATGACCTGCCACAGTTAACTCACCTTTGAGAAAATCGCAACCGGGCGGCCGGTGCCTCGCTGAAAGGCGGGCTTGCACGGCGCCCGGTGGATTGCCACCGTCGGGCCAAGCATGGTTTATCCAGAACCTCCCGCGATTCTGACGGGGCGCGATTTGCGCCCTGCGGATCTCGACCACGACTTTCCCGGCGCTCTCCTCCGGACCTACGCGTGGATGGCGGTCTCCCGTACGGCTGATAACCGGATTCTGGATCTGTTCCGGCAAGGCCTGATCCGCGGCACGGTCACGGGTGGCCAGGGCAACGAAGGGCTGATTGTCCCGCTGGCCCTCCTGGCCGACAAAGCGGTAGATGCGATTTCATTCACCCATCGCGGTCTGGGCGGTCATCTCATCTGGAGCGGTCATCTCGTCGACCATCTGAACCAGTATTTTGCCAATGCCGCCAGCCCGACCAAGGCTCGCGAGGGCAACGTTCATCACGGTGACCCACGGAACCGTTCGCTGCCGATGATCAGCCACCTGGGGGCCATGGTTTCCACCGTGGTGGGCGTCACTGATTCGCAGCGGCGCCTCGGGCGGCCCGCCGTGGGCTTTGCGTTCATGGGCGATGGGTCGAGCAGCACGGGCGATATCCACGAATCGCTCAATCTCGCGTCGTTGCTGGAGGTGCCGGTGCTGTTCGTCGTCGAAAACAACGGCTACGCGTATTCAACTCCGGTGAGCGAACAATACGCGACCGGGACCGAACTGTGGCGCCGCGCCGCGGCCTACGGCATCCCGGGCTCAGTCCTCGATTGCACAGCGGATGTAGCGGCCACGCTCCGGACCCTCTCCGTGGCGATTGATCAGGTTCGGCGGACCGGCCGGCCGATGCTGATCGAGGCGAAGACCCTGCGGTTGCGCGGGCATGCGGCCTACGACACGTGCGACTACCTGCCCCCGGGGGAAGCGGAAGCGTTTTTTGCCGCAGATCCGCTGCCAAAATTCCGCGCGCGCCTCGTCGCCGACGGCGCCGGAACGGAACTCGACGCCGTCGATGCGGAAATCGCGGGATTCGTGGAGAACTGCCTCAAGGTCGCTCTCGCCCAGCCGCGGCCTGATCCCGCAGGCATGGCTGCCGGCCTGTTTGCTCCGCCCTCGCCGCCGATGCCGTGGGTGCCCTCACTCTATTCAAAACCGGAAACCGGAGACCGGGAACCGGAGACAGAATCCCGACATCCGATATCCGAAATCCGATATCCGGTTTCAGAGACTCTGACCCTGGCGCAGGCGCTGAACCGGGCGCATCACAAGATCCTCGCGGAGCGACCGGAATCCTTGGTTCTCGGCCAGGACATTGCCACCTATGGAGGCGCATTCAAGGTGACCGAGAATCTGTTCAATGAATTCGGCCGGCCGCGGGTGATGAACATCCCTCTGGCCGAGAGCGGTTGCACCGGTTACGCGATCGGGCTGGCCGTCAACGGGCACCGCCCCATTGAGGAGTTCCAGTTTGCCGACTTCTCCACCGAAGCGATCACGCAGATCACGCTGAACGCCGCGACCATGCATTTCCGCTCGGGCGCCCGCGTGCCGCTGGTGCTGCGGTTCCCTTGCGGCGGCGGGCTCACCTTCGGATCGTTTCATTCGCAGGAGCTCGAAGCACTTTTCCTCTCCATGCCGGGTCTCAAGGCTCTCTATCCGAGCAATTCGCAGGACGCCTTCAATGCGTTGCTCGCCGCCTTCGAGGACGACAACCCCGTCCTGCTGTTCGAACACAAGGGCCTCTACCGCCGCGGCAAGCAGCCCGTCACCTGGGATCCGCATTACCGCGAGGTCTGGAATCCCAACCGTCTCCGTTCCGGCGACTATGCGACCTTCGTGACCTACGGTGAGATGGTCCATCTGACCGGCGAGGTCTGCGACTATTTTGCGTCCGAATACGAGCGGGCCTTCGATCTGTGGGACCTCCGCGCCCTGTCGCCGCTCCGGCTGGACGCCATCAAGGACTCCCTGGCGCGGACGCACCGGCTGATCGTGTTGCACGAGGGCCGGCGAACGCATGGCTTCGGCGCGGAACTGGTCGCGAGCCTGACCGAGGAGCAATTCTTCTCGCTCGAGGCGCCGCCGCTCCGGCTCGGCGCGCTGGACTTGCCCGTCCCCTTCGCCCCCGAATTGGAGGCAGCTTTCCGGCCCACGAAGGAGAAGACAATCGAGGCCATTGTCCGGTGGATGGGATGAATTCCTCTCCGATTTTCGGCTTTTGATTTTTGTGCCTCGTGTTCGGATGCTCTTCATCACATCTCTTTCGTCGTGCTTGAATCGAAAACCAACCAGCGGAAATCGAAAATCGCCCGCGCAGCCTGGGCGCGCATCCGGCTGTTTGCCATGGACGTTGATGGGATTCTGACTGACGGCACCGTGACCCTCCATTCCGACGGCACGGAGGCGAAGACGTTTTCCACCCTCGACGGCATGGGCCTCGTGCGCTGCCGCAATGCCGGCATTGCCCTGGCCTGGATCTCGGGCCGCGCTTCCGTGGCCACGGACCTCCGGGCCGCCGAGCTCAAGATTCCCCATGTTGTGCAGGGTCGGGCCGACAAGCTCGTTGCCCTGCAGGAATTGGCGGAGCGGCTTGGACTCTCGGTCGCGGAAGTCTGCTACATGGGCGACGACGATATCGACGCCCCCGCGCTGCAGTGGGCCGGAATCGGCGCGACGGTGTCCACGGCCATGCCGGCGGCGGGGGCCGCAGCGGATTACGTCGCCCAGCGTCCCGCCGGTCGCGGGGCCGTGCGGGAAGTGTGCGACCACATTCTCGCGGCGTCGCGCTGACTTTCTACCGTGCGCTTCCGACCGTTTGTTTTTCTGATGCTCGGCGCCGGTGCGGTCCTCCCGGGGACGAGGTTGTTGCGTGGGGCGGACGAACGCCCGACGGCGTTTGCGATCAATGCCCCCGTGATCAACTTTCGTGTGCCCACGTTCACCCGGGAGGGCTTTCGTACATGGCTGTTGTGCGGCGCCGAGGGCGTCTACATGAACGACAAGCAACTCAACGTGACGGATCTCAATCTCACTGTCTTTTCTGGCGACGCCGCCAACAAGGTAGAGAAGATCTTCCTGAGTCCGTCGGCGCTCGCCTTGATCGACGAGGGCCTCGTGTCCGGCCCCGGTGCGCTGCGCCTGATCACCGATGACTTCGAGGCGACGGGAGACGACTGGCTCTATGATCACCGCCAGAAAAAGGTTTCCATCCACCGGAACGTACGGGTAGTTTTCCACGCCCAACTGAACGATATTCTGCGATGATCCGCCGCCTTTCCCTTGTCCTGCCCTGCCTCCTGGTCGCGTCCTGGCTCTCCGCCGCCGCCGCGGAAGAACCGGCACCCGACACCGTGATCCAGTCCCGGTCGTGCGAAATCACGAGCACGGACACGCAGACGCTCTCGGTTTTCACCGGCAACGTGATTGTTACCGGCAACAACATTCGCCTCACGTGCGATCGTCTCGACGTCGTGTCGCTGCGCAGCGGCGGCAAGCAGGACACGCTGGGCAAGCAGGAACGCTTCAAGTCACTGGTCGCGACGGGCAAGGTGCGCATTGTCCAGGGGGAGCGGGAGGCGACCTGCGAACATGCCGAAGTGCTGCCCGGCGAAGATCGCATCACCCTCACCGGAGGGCCCGTCGTGATCGATCATGGCAACAACTCGATGGCCACGGGCGAGCCGCTGGTTCTCTATCGCCGCGAACGGCGCATTACGGGCACCAATGTCCGGATCGTGCTGCCGCCGCTGAAAGATCTCGGTTTTGACCAGCATCAACCACCGCCGGTGCCGACGGAGGAGCCGCGCAAGTTGCCCTAGCCGGATGCTTCCCACTCCTCCCGCAATTCCAGCCACCATGGCCACCCACTCACATCCCCGGCCCTCGGCGTCCTCGACGGTTTCCGCTGCGGCTGCAGCGGCGCCCGGACCGGAGCCGTTCATCCGCACGGAGGATTTGGTGAAGATTTACGGGCAGCGGGTGGTCGTCAATGGCATCGATCTCCGGGTCAACGCCGGTGAGGTCGTCGGCCTGCTCGGTCGCAATGGCGCCGGGAAGACGACCACGTTTTACATGATCGTCGGCCTCGTGCCGGTGACGAGCGGCCGGGTGTTCATCAACGGCGTCGATGCCACGCGCCTGCGCATGCACCGTCGGGCTCGGCTCGGCATCGGCTATTTGCCGCAGGAGGCGTCGGTGTTCCGCAAACTCACGGTCGAAGAGAACATCCTCGCCATTGTCGAGACGCTTTCGCTCGCGCGGCGCGACCGCCCGGCCCGCGTCCGCCGACACCTGGAGGAGCTCGGCCTCACCCACCTCGCCAAACAGAAGGCCTACACGCTGTCCGGTGGCGAACGCCGCCGCCTGGAGATCGCCCGCGCGTTGGTGACGGCCCCCCGGTTCCTGCTGATGGACGAGCCGTTCAGCGGCATCGACCCGATCGCCGTCGCCGACGTGCAGAAGATCATCCGGAAGTTGAAAGAGCGTGGGATTGGCGTGCTGATCACCGACCACCAGGTCCGCGAAACCCTGAACATCGTTGATCGCGGCTACATCATTCACGAGGGCCGGGTCATTGCCGAGGGGCCCCGGGATTACCTGATCAACGACGCCAAGGCGCGAGAGTTCTACCTTGGCAAGGATTTCAACCTCTAGCCCGCATATCTCTTGACTACCGCTATCATAGATGCCGCCAGCAGAAAAATGATCGTAGCGATGGCTGAAACTATGAACTATGCGGGCTAGCCCATGCCTAAAGCCATTCACGGCATTACCGTCGCACATTTCTTCGAGACCTACGGAGTCAGGCTCAAGCTGGAGCTGGTAACGGGTCGCGAGGGCTTGCATCGCCTCATCCGCGAGCCGGCGATCAACCGGCCGGCCCTCGCGCTCACCGGATTTTTCAAGTATTTCGCGAACAAACGCATTCAGGTGCTGGGTGCCGCGGAGATGACCTTCCTGCGCACGCTGCCCGATGGCGCCCAGCGCAGCGTCCTGAATGGCATGACCGACCGCCACATCCCCTGCATCGTCCTGACCCGGAATTACAATTTCCCGCGCGCGATGCTTGAGGTGGCGCAGAAACGCCATCTGCCGGTCATCCGCACGCCGATGATCACGATGAATTTCGTGAACACGGCCACCCTGTGCGTGGACAACGAGTTCGCCCCGTCCGCCACCGAGCAAGGCACCACTGTCGACGTCAAGGGCGTGGGCGTGATGATTCGCGGGGACAGCGGCGTGGGCAAGTCCGAGTGTGCGCTCGCCCTGGTCGAGCGCGGCCACAGCCTGGTCGCGGACGATGTCACCGTCATCAAGGTGCTCGATGAACGCGAGCTCATGGCGAGCAGCCGGCCGATCACGCGGGGCTACATGGAGTGCCGCGGCATCGGCATCATTAACATTGCCGAGATGTTCGGCATCAAGAGCGTCCGGCTCGAAAAACGCATCGACATGGTCGTGAGCCTGCGGGCGTGGACGCCGGATGCGGTGGAGGAGCGCACCGGACTCGAGGAATATTACTACGAGATTCTCGGGATCAAGGTGCCCCACGTCGAATTGTATGTGCGCCCCGGCCGGGACATCGCCCGTCTGGTCGAGGTGGCCGCCATGGTGCAGGCGCTCAAGCGCATGGGCCACGATCCGGCCCTGGATTTCAACAACCGTCTCATCGCGCACATGGCGGAACATCCCGCCGGAATCAAAAAATCGCTCCGGGTAACCGAAACCCCTTCTTTGCGTGAGGAGCCTGATCGCGGATCCGCCATTTAGCCCGGATGTTTCCATGAAGGGGTTCATCGCGCATCCGGTCATTTGGAACCGCGGCGTCCCCGCCGCGGGCTTACGAACGAAATGCGACGAAGGCGTCGCGTTTCCCTGAAACCGCCTCCACGCCGCAACCCTTCAGACTTCCCTTGCATGTCCACCCTACGTTCTGACGGCCGTCGCGCCGACGAATTGCGTCCGATCACTTTTGAAATCGGCCCGGCTCCCTATGCGGCCGGCTCGGTGCTGGCGCGCTTTGGCCACACCCAGGTCATCTGCGCCGCGACAATCGAGCCCAAGGTGCCGACGTGGATGCGCCAACAGGGAGTGACCGGCGGCTGGTTGACCGCTGAGTATTCCATGCTGCCCTACAGCACGCTCGATCGAAAGCCGCGCGACATCACCCGCGGGAAACTCGACGGCCGCACGGTCGAGATCCAGCGCCTGATCGGACGCTCGCTCCGCGCCGTCATCGATCTGCAAAAGCTCGGTGACAACACCCTGTGGATCGACTGCGACGTCCTGCAGGCCGACGGGGGCACCCGCACCGCCTCGATCACGGGGGCGTATCTGGCCGCTCGCCTCGCCATTCAGAAGTTGCTCGACGACCAGCGCATCGCCGCGAACCCGCTCGCCGATTCCGTGGCCGCGGTGAGCGTGGGCCTGTTGGACGGACAAGAGTTGCTCGATCTGGCCTACGTCGAGGACAAGGATGCGGCGGTGGACTTCAACGTCATGATGACGGGCCGCGGTCAGTTTGTGGAAGCGCAGGGGACCGGTGAGGAGGCAACCTTCTCCCACGAGCAGCTGCAGCAACTGCTCGCGCTGGCCGAAAAGGGCCTGAAGGAGCTCGCCGGCCTGCAAACGGCCTTTCTCACCAAGCACCTATTGAAGTTTTGACCGGACGGTTTCCAGCGGCGAGGGCTGATCTATTTTCGGCCACATCGGCGTGTGTTCCTCTGACGTAGGGGCGCGATCTTGTCGCGTCCTCAGAGATGGGCGCAGCAAGTCTGCGCCCCTACAGCGTGAATCCGATTCATCTGAACTTACAGCCGCACCCGGCGCAGCCGCAGGGCGTTGGAGACGACGCCAATCGAGCTCAGGCTCATGGCGACTCCGGCGAGCATCGGATTGAGCAGCCAGCCGCACACTGGATAGAGCGCGCCGGCCGCGATGGGAATGCCCAGACCGTTGTAAATGAACGCGAGGAAGAGGTTCTGCTTGATGTTGCGCAGCACGGCGCGGCTGAGGTGTCGCGCCTTCACGAGGCCGCGCAGATCGCCTTTGACCAGCACGATGCCGGCGCTGTGCATGGCGACGTCTGTGCCCGTGCCCATCGCAATTCCGACGTCGGCCGCCGCCAGCGCCGGCGCGTCGTTGATGCCGTCGCCGGCAAAGATGACGATTTCTCCAGCCGCGCGATGCTCGCGCACGAGCTCCTGTTTGCGCGCGGGCGTGACGCCCGCATGTACGCCGTCCAGCCCCAGTGACCGGGCCACGGCCAAGGCGGTCGTTTCGCGGTCTCCCGTGACCATCACCACGCGCAACCCGAGCCGGTGCAATCCGACGATCGCATCCGGCGTGGTCGCCTTGATCGGATCCTCCAGCACGAGCATGCCAGCCGCGTGGCCGTCGATGACGACGCTCACCAGCGTGGCAGTTGGATGTGGGTGGAGCGCCTTGTCCCCAAGGCGCTCAGGGGCGGTGAGGGCCATCCGCCCCACCTTGACCATTTTTCCCTGGACCCGCGCGCTGACCCCCATCCCGGGTTCGGCGAGGAAGCCCTCGGCGGCCGGAAGCTGGAGCCCGCGTGCCTGCGCAGCCGCAATGATTGCGCGGGCCAGTGGATGTTCGCTGGAGCTTTCGGCCGCCGCGGCGAACCTCAGGAGATCGTCGGCCGCGAGGTGGAGCGACTTGTCCTCAAGCCGCTCGGGCGACGGTGACAGCGCGTTGGGGTCAACGCGCTCCACCGCGGGCACGATCGCCACGACGCGCGGCTTGCCCTCGGTCAGGGTGCCGGTCTTGTCGATTAGCAAAGTCGTCGCCTGGGCCAGTCGTTCCAGCGCTTCCGCGTTTTTCACCAGAATTCCGGCTTGGGCGCCGCGGCCGATGCCCGTGACAAGCGATACCGGCGTGGCCAGGCCGAGGGCGCACGGGCAGGCTATGATCAGTACGGCGACCGCGTTGACGAACGCGAAGATCACCCGCGGCTCCGGCCCGAGCCAAAACCAGAGCCCGAAAGTCACGACCGCGATGCCGGCGACCGCCGGCACGAACCAGGCCGCGACCCGATCGGCGAGCCGCTGGATCGGCGCCTCACTTTCCTGCGCCTCCTCGACGAGGCGGACGATTTGCGCGAGCAACGTGTCGCGACCCACCCGTTCGGCGCGCATGACGAAGCTGCCGGTGGTATTGAGGGTTCCGCCCGACACCGGGTCGCCGTCGCCCTTGGGCACGGGCTCCGCCTCGCCCGTCAGCATCGCCTCGTCGACGTTGCTGGCGCCTTCCGTCAACCGACCGTCGACCGGCACCTTCTCGCCTGGGCGCACGCGGAGCAGATCGCCGGGAACCACGGCTTCGAGAGGAACATCCTCCTCCTGGCCGTCGCGCATCCGATGGGCCGTCTTTGGCGCCAGGTCCATCAACGCGCGGATCGCGGCGTCGGTACGGGCATGCGTGCGCTGCTCCAGGATCTGGCCGATCAGCACGATGGCGGTGATAAACGCGGTCGCCTCGAAATAGAGCGGCACGCCGTGCGGTCCGCGAAGCGCGGCGGGAAAATGATGGCCGAAGACCAACGCGGCCGCGCTGTAGAAATAAGCCGCGCCGGTGCCGGTCACAATGAGGGTGAACATGTTGGTGTCCCGGTCTCGCAACGACACCCACCAGCGACGGATAAAGGGCGCCCCGCTCCAGAAGAACACCGGAGTGGTCAGGGCGAATTGGAGCCAGCCGGAGAGCCGCGGATCAAGCTGGTGCATCAGGGCCGGAGCCACCATCTCGCCCATGGCCAGGACCAGGACCGGCCCGCCGAGGGCCAGCGCAACCCAGAAACGCGGCAGGAGAATCCGCGCGGCCGGCAGGCCCATATAGACCGGGGCGTCGGGATCGGGCGGAGGCCCGGCGGCGGGAGAATCGTGGGAAGGCTCGGTCATTGGGCGGACAGGAAAGTACGGATTCGGCGGGTGAAGGATCACGCAGAGCGCAGACCAGAGAACGCGCGGACACAAAGCCTTTTCTGCAATCCGGGCAGGCACGGGCGTCCCCCCCCCGTGGTTCGGAGAGATCTCCGGACATGGGCAAGATGCCCATGCCACCTCGGACAACCGACAATTCGGAGAGGTGCCCCGAGTCGGCGCGAGCCATACTCCCGGATTGTGTTGCCCGCGCGGGATGTTCTAGCTCTGTGCCCTATGACGTCATCCCTCTCCGGCGCCCCCCGGCACGAACCGTTCATTCCCGACGCCACGGTGATGCGCGAATTCACCCTGCGCGCGGTGCTCACCGGCACCATCCTCGGCATCGTCTTTGGCGCTTCGTCGCTCTACCTGGTGCTCAAGGTTGGTCTCACGGTGAGCGCATCGATTCCCGTTGCCGTGATCTCGCTCGCGCTGTTCCGCGCGCTGTCGAAGGTCGGGGTGCGCGACGCCACCATCCTCGAGAACAACATCTCCCAGACGGCGGGCTCGGCGGGCGAATCGATTGCCTTCGGCATCGGTGTGACGATGCCGGCGATTCTCATCCTTGGTTTCGAACTGGAGCTGACGCGAGTGATGTTGGTGGGAATCCTGGGAGGCCTGCTGGGCATCCTGATGATGATTCCGCTGCGGCGGGCGCTCATTGTGAAGGAGCACGGAATCCTTAAATACCCCGAGGGCACGGCATGCGCAGCGGTGCTGACCGCCGGAGCTTCGCCCGAAAGCCGCCTGGCGGCGTCGGCCTCGGCCAAGGCCGATATGGCGGCGGCGGCCGCGGCCGGGCTGGGCCGCTCGGCGGGCGGGCAGGTGATCTTCACTGGTTTCGGGGTCGGCCTGCTCTACAAGACCCTCAATATCGCATTGAAGGGCTGGAAGGACATTCCCGAAAAGATCTTCGGCGCTCCGTTCAAGAGCGGCTCGGTCGGAATCGAAATCTCGCCCGAACTCCTCGGCGTGGGTTATATCATCGGTCCGCGAATCGGTTCCATCATGTGTGCCGGCGGGGTGCTCGCCTACCTGGTGCTGATTCCGATGATCAAATTCTTCGGCGAATCGTTGGCGGGCCCGCTCGCCCCGGGGACGAAGCTGATCAGCGCGATGGGCCCGGATGAGATTCGCGGGGCGTACGTGCTCTATATCGGGGCGGGAGCAGTGGCGGCGGGGGGTATCATCAGCGTCTTCCGGTCGCTCCCGACCATCTGGCATGGATTGCGCGCGGGGCTCGGTGATTTCCGGCGCTCCCGGACGCCGGGCGGAGAAGCGACGGCGGTGCGGCGCACGGATCACGACCTACCGATGATGTTCGTCGGCATCGGGCTGGTGGCGCTCATGACGGCCATCACGCTGGCCCGACCGCTGCATATGAACCTGCTGGGCGCGCTGCTCATCGTACTCTTCGGCTTTTTGTTTGTGACGGTTTCCTCGCGGCTCACCGGCGAAATCGGCTCCTCCGCGAATCCCATCTCGGGCATGACGGTGGCCACGTTGCTGCTCACCTGTTTGATCTTCTTGATCGTTGGCTGGACGGGGGGCACCTATTACGTCACCGCGCTGTCGGTCGGGGCGGTCGTCTGCATCGCGGCCTCCAACGGCGGCACGACCTCGCAGGATCTGAAAACCGGCTTTCTGGTGGGTGGCACGCCGAAATTGCAACAATACGCGATCTTGGTCGGCGCCTTCGCGTCGGCCCTGGTTTTGGGGCCGATTCTGTTGCAGCTCAATCAGGCCGCGACGGTCTACGTGCCGGTGGCGCAGTTGGCGCCGGGACTGCGCACGGACGCGCCGTTGTCCGCCGGCACCGAACGGCTCCGCGGGCCGCAGTCGCGGCCGGTGACGCTCCGCGAGTGGAACAAGATGGATGAGGTTGGCGGGCCGGCTGGACGCTATCTCGTCAACGAGCGGGGCGAGGCGGTCGTGTCCGTCACAGCGCGGTCCGGTGGTTCGGCCTATTTGCCCGTCGCACCGACGACTTCGCGACTGCGCACGGACGCGGCCTCGCTCCCGGTCGCGGCGGAGTACAACGCATCGCAAGCCCGGCTCGCGACGGGCACCTACCATGTTTGGTTCAAAGGAGCCGGGCCGTCCGGCCCGGCGGGCAAGTACCTGGTTGACGAACACGGTGATGCGGTCTGGTACGTCGATCCGGGCATCAACGGCACCTTCAAGCAGCGCCCGGATGGCACGGAGGTCCGCAAGTTTGACGCTCCGAAGGCGACGCTGATGAGCTACATCATCAAGGGCATCCTCGACCGCAAGCTGCCCTGGGCGCTGGTGCTGCTCGGCGTGTTCATTTCCGTCACGCTCGAATTGGCCGGGATCCCGTCGCTGGCGTTCGCTGTCGGGGTGTATCTGCCCCTCTCCTCGTCCTCGCCGATCTTTGTCGGTGGACTCATCCGGTGGCTCGTCGACCGGAAGAAACGGCACGAACTTCGGCACACCGATCTCGACGAAATGCAGCTCGTCGCGGAAAGCGACAAGAGTCCCGGCGTGCTCCTGGCCTCCGGGTACATCGCCGGCGGCGCGATTGCCGGGATCATCATTGCGTTTCTGGCGGGTGTGCTCGATCAGGCGGACGCTTTTCTGGCGACCTGGTCCTCCGCCCACAATCCGTTCTATGAAGGGGCGCAGGCCGACGCGCTGGCGATGATCCCGTTTGCGCTTCTGACCGGATTCCTCTACTTGGTGGCGCGCGAGAAACTGCTGGCGCCGAAGGCGGATCGACCGGGAATGCAATCGTAAATACGAATTACGCGGTGGGGGACGTTGGATTGCTAAAGCCAAGTAGCGCCGGACTGCGACCGGCGGCGGCGAACGACTCGGTGAGCGGAAATCGCCAGTCCGAGACTGGCGCCACGGGGATGCGGGTTTGGCCAGTAGCGCCGGTCTGCGACCGGCGAAATCTGGAGAGTAGAATCCAGGCTTGTGCCGGTCGGCAGTCGACGCCATTACGGCCGGCAGAATGCGATTGGACCAAACGATCCGCTTCGGTCGCCGCAATCTGCCGCATTGGGAAATCCGGGGAGGCCGGTATTTCGTAACCGTTCGTTGTGCCGGAAGCCTTCCTGATAACGTGGTGGGCCGGCTGCAGGAAATCCATCTGCACCTGCAGACCATCATACCGCGTTCTGAAGGATTTGCGGCCATGCAACGCGCGTATTTTTTGACGATGGAGAAATACTTGGACTGCAGTTCGGGGCAGGGAGGAATATTGTGCGATCCGTTGGCCGCTCGAGCGGTGATTTTGGAGCTCGATCTGCTGGCTGAATGGCGTGTCGAGGTTCCTCATTTCTCGATAATGCCCAATCACTGGCATGCGCTGCTGGTGTCGCGCGATGATTGGGTGCACACGCTGGGAGAGACCATGAAACGAGTCAAAGGAAGGAGCGCGAAAGCCATGCGCCGGCAATGCGGCGGAGCGGGACCGGTGTGGCAGCGCGAATGGTTTGATCGTTGGGTGCGTGATGAGGCTGAATGGGAGAAGGTGGTTGATTATATCCACAACAATCCGGTGAAGGCGGGGTTGGCGAAAGATGGTGCGACCATCAGTGGACGCGATAGCCCGTTCTATGGCAGCAGCGCCAGTCCGAGACTGGCGCCACGGGGAGCCAGGTTTGGCCAGTAGCGCCGGTCTGCGACCGGCGGCGGCGAACGACTCGATGGGCGGGAATCGCCAGTCCGAGACTGGCGTCACGGACAGCGGGCTCCTAAAGTCGTTCCAGCACCACCGGGTTGGTGAGCGCTCCGATTTTTTCGATCTCGATCGTGATGGTGTCGCCGGGCTGCATGAACACCGGCGGCGTGCGCGCGAAACC
>Ga0182027_10009264_pt1 | contig 14187 bp, 9 predicted proteins | sample 712E1DmetaG_FD_121300 | JGI IMG/M metagenome (GOLD analysis project Ga0182027, IMG submission 121300) | Permafrost microbial communities from Stordalen Mire, Sweden - 712E1D metaG (Illumina Assembly) | ecosystem: Environmental > Terrestrial > Soil > Wetlands > Permafrost | place: Sweden...
ACGCAACAACAGCAGCATGGACAGAAGTAGTAACAGCCACAACATATCCAGTATGTACAAACCTAGCATACACTCCAAACACAAACAGCATAAAATTCGGAATAATGGTAGCAATACCATCAATGGCAACAGGAGTAGGAAAAGTCCTATACATACAAGCAAACGGAATAGGTCCATAAAAGATTATACTCAGAGAGATATATTTGCAGGATTAAGAAAAATTTCATGCTAAATCTCATTCGGATGTAAAAAATAGAGGTTGATGTTAATGTCTAATAAGGTGTATTTTTTCTTAATACTTTTTTTATTATCTTCAGCAACAGTTTGTGCTGTAGGGATAGGACAGTACAGTCGTGAGAAACTTATATTATTCCAGCCCGGACTGGAAAAGAAATATACATTCTACTTATATGACGCTCCACATATACGAGGCAATGTCTTAGGAGAGTTAGCACAATACACTACTGTTATCGATGCAGACCCAGATGGTGGAGCAAGAAATATAGACTTGGTAATAAAACTTCCAGATTATCTTGAGCCAGGTATACACTCACTGACCATATCGGCCACCGAATCTATTTCAGGAGAAACAGGTTCAGCAGGGGCTTATACTTCTGTCGAAACACATATAAAAGTCTTTGCACTTTATCCTGGAAAACATCCTGATTTTAATGAAGTGGTCGCTAATGACTTGAATACTGGTGAGAAGAGCGTATTAGGATTGTCAGTAACAAATAATGGTGAAGAAACTGTAACAGGCGCTAGCGGTAAAATCACCATATATGATGTGAATAACTTGACTGTAGCCATTCTGAATGCCGATACGAAAAGCATAGGACCATTCGAGACACAATCACTGAACACGGTCCTAGATGCGGCAATGTATAATCTCACTCCAGGAAAATATAGGGCTGTCGGAACCGTAACTTATGATGGATTAGAGTTGAACTATACTAAAGAAAGCACATTTATCGTTGGATCCATGAATCTTAACATTGTGGATAGTACTCCTGATATATACGTTAATGCTACAAATAAATATTATATGACTATAGAAAGTGATTGGGCTGCAAACATCGATAATGTATATGCAACAATAAGAATGCCTGATGGTGAGACTGTAAAAACTCCTAATATTGATCTGATCAAGCCTGAGCAGGGGAGAAAAGCAGCTGGACAGTTAGAAGCATACCTTGAGACAAAAGGTTTAGAGGTTGGAACATATAATCTTGATGTGACATTATACTATAAAGGAAATACTGATACTAAGAAAGTCAAGGTTAATATAATCGAAGGCGAGGCACCAAAGATAGATAAGCCTAAGACTGGAATAAATTCAACTACTGTTCTCATAATAATAAGCGTTATACTGGCAATATTTGTAGCTGTATACTTCCTAGTAATCAGAAAAGGTAAAGTAAACAGCAGTACAAGCAATAGTCCTGGTAATGATAAATCATTCTCAGATAAGGATATTAAACCGCCATCATTGTAAAAAATTAAAGGTGAATACATGACAGATGTCAAGCGAAAGAACAATAAAAAGGCTAAAAGCATCAAGGTTACGAACGGAAAGATTGAGAAGTTACAAGATAAACAAGGTAAGGATAAAGCTCATGGCAAGAATTACTTAAGAACGACCATGATGCTAATAATTATCTTATCAATTGGAGTCCTGTTAGGAGTTATAAGTTATACTGTATATAATATCAATGGATATAATTCTCTCAAAAATCATACCCTTTCTTATAGAGAGATTGATGCATCCGTACAAGTCGTCCCATATGGTGCTGGAATGGATGGAAATAGGAGTGTATTAAAATTCGGCAAGATAGGACTTGGCGGAGGAAGCACTAAATACATTCAAGTGAATACATCAGAAAGTGCTATAGTTCAGATATATGCAAGCGGCGATATAGCTGATTTTATTGGTGTTGATGATAATAATTTTACGATAAGACCTGGGAACATGATGATACCTATATACCTCGATGTACCAGAGAACGCTGCTATAGGTAATTATACGGGTAAGGTACACATTTTGTTACTAAGACCGCAGTGATTTAACATATCTACTATTTTATTCTTATTTTTATATAATACTTATTCTGATTTTTGATAACACGTATTTCTTGTATTTAGAAGTATTTCTCTGGAGAAAACTTTATAAATAGCATATGCTATTTATTGACATTATTATTGCTTTAATGCTATGCTTCAATATATTTTGATAGTATCTGCTATACATCAACTAGTAACCATCGACTATAAACATGGCACGTGAAAAATCAACTGAACAACTGAATCTAAGAATTCCGAAAGAATTGATAGCGGATCTAGATAAGATAGCCAGTATTCTAAAAGTCAATAAATCTGAATGGATAAAGATCAAACTAGGTGAATTAGTATACGAGGAAAAATCAAGATTATTACAAAAATATTCAGAACTGAAAGATAAAGGCGTAATCAACGAAAAAGAGCTAAAGGATTTATTAAAATGAACGAGAATAAGGATAACAAAATAATGACTATCGTCGCTATAGTCGTATTCATCCTGGTTATCTCGCTAACAATCAATAATATAATCGAAGTATCAAAGATACATCAAGAAAGACCAACTTCTGTAGCGACTGCCACATATATGTCGGATTCACCAATATCGGGACAAGCAGGATATTCAAACAGCGTCGGAGTCACTAGATTATGCATCAATAATCCGCCAATAATATTAAACGATTGCAATCTAACAAATGCCACACTCAACACGAGTCTAACCTACAATTGTACATTCAATGCAACAGATCCGAATGGTGATGCAATAATATTCCAATCCATATGGTATACTCTACCACAAATATTCAATATAACATCAGATGGACGAATAGACTTCTCACCAAAAAGAGCAGCTATAGGCAAGCAAAATGTTGTAGGAATATATGCATATGATAATAGCGGTTGTGAAAATAATTACGCATATAGCGAATTCAATATGACAGTGGTTGGAAGCAACAGACCGCCATATCTAGTGAAACCTATACCGGATCAGACACTCACTAAAAATAATTATTTCCTATTCCACCTAAACGATTATTTTGCTGACCCAGATGATGATGTATTGCGATATCTTAGTGTTACACAAAACGGTAAAACGGTAAACATAAAAATTGCCGGAGATTCAGTTCAAATAAAAGGATTGGACTGTGGAATCAGCACAGTATATTACATTGCTGCTGATCCATATTATGTGACGGCGCAAAGCAACACAGTAACATATGATGTACAATGTCCAAACGCCAGTGCACAACAACCTGGAAAAAGTAATGAACAAAACGAGGGAGGCGGAGGCGGTGGAGCAGGAGAGTCATACAAGTGCGCACCAAATTGGAAATGCTCTATGTGGTCACCATGTAGACCAGAAAATTATACTAGCCGAAAATGTATGGATTATAATGCATGTAATCCGAGTCATTATGTAGATTATATGTTTGAAAACTGCACATTCGTCAGAAATAATGATTGTGCAGAACAGTGGGATTGCAATGAATGGAGCGTATGTAAAAATGGAATGCACACAAGAATATGCCTAGACCTGAAAAACTGCGGAACCAATTCCACAAAACCAGATGAATCAGAAAATTGTACCAAGATCGCTACATGCTTCAATGGTATCCAAGACCAAGGAGAAACAGGTATAGATTGTGGTGGACCATGTGGTGTTTGCAGAAATACGGAAAATCCTAGTAAATTAAACACTATAAGTACAATGGCCGTAATAGCAGGAGTATTGATGGTAGGTATAAGCGGATCGCTGATATTCCTATTCAGAAAAAAGATCAGCAATATCTACAGAAAAATGTTTGGTAAAAAACCAAGAATCAAGCGTAAGATATACATCAATGATAAACAGAAGGAAAAGCTATTGCAATTGATGAACATAATACAGGTCCGTATCAATGAACATAAAATAAATTATGCTATAGATGAATCTTCATTATTTGTAAAAGAATATTTCAAACAACTATTGTCGATAGATACATTAGACAAACAACAATTAATAACTAAGATAGTGAAGTTAAAGGATAAGAACTTAGAGAAATTGCTTGTAATGTTCTATGCGAAAATAATCAATACAGTACATTTACATGATAAGGGCGTAATGCTAAGAGATACAGAAATCCAAGAACTGGTGGATGAAATATCTCACGAGATATACTTAATAGCTGAATTCAACGATAAAGATGCAATAAACTCGATCAAAGATAGAACAACAAATAGCAAAGAACCATTGGATATCATATATAACAAATTATCCAACTTATATATCGCTTTGAAATTCGGCGAACTAATAGCTGCTAAAGAGATATACAAAGATGTATTAAAAGATTATGAAAAGCTTTCGATTAAAGAAAAAATAATACCTTATAATGACATTATCAGGGCATTCCACGCCATTGATTATCTCGAAGAATTATATAAAAAATAAATTCGAGATATTCATACAACTGAAATAATAGAAAAATGGAAGTACCAAGAAATCAAGTTAGTATAAAATAATACTTAAAAAGGTACAAAAGATGTTAACTAGGAATAGGAGTAAGGATTTTGTAATCATATCACTGATGATAATCATGTTCTTAGTAGTTATTGGAATATCATTAAGCCTTATAAGCGGCATACGAATAAACAGTGGCGGAGCCATACAATCTGACAAGGATATGACTTGTTATTTCACGATAAATCAAGATACATATGTAAACGTAATATGGTATAGGGATGGTGTACAGAACCTTAGTGCAAACATCAGTTGTAATAATAGCGTGGAATGCTATACTTCTTTTGGTTCTGGTACCGTTCCAAACAGCTACATAAATAGAGGTGAGATTTGGACTTGCGTTGTCAGATTCTATAATGGAACAGGTTATGAAACCACGAACACATCTGTTCTCATAGAGGATTCTCCTCCATCGCAACCCAGAATATTCTGGAGTAATTTTACAGAAATTATCAATACGACAGCATCAATACCAGAAGATAGTGTAACGACATTCATTGTAAATTCAACCGATAAAGATGGAGATACGATAACATACATCATTAACGATTCTACATATTGCAACATAAATGGTAATACCGGCATATTGACGTGCAATCCTGTATCATCAGATCCGCATCTTGGCTTAAAGACAATAACGATTGGTGCAGACACATCTTATGCGACGACAAAGCAATTCTTTACTATAAATGTTACTCCGACAAATGCTCCGCCATTTTTCAGTCCTGTATTGTCCAATCAAAGCTTTATAGAAAAACAAAAACTGAACTACTTAATCAGTGGCGCAGATTATGAAAACAATGTTCCATACACAGTCACAGTGGTAAGTGTCGTTCCATACCTTAATTTAACTCTTAGCAGGGTCAATGATACAGCGTATATATTATTGTTGAGAGATAACGATACTATAGGATATAACGAAGCAAAACTCAATTATACCGTTACGTTAAATATTAGTGATAATGATAATGTAACATTCAATAATAGAAGCTTCACAGGGTCATTCCACTTACTAGGAATAGTCCAGAATCATCTTCCTAATATATCGATTGTTATCAATAATAATCAAAGCCTTATACAGGGAGGGGATCTTAGCGTTTACATAAATGCTACAGATATAGACAATGACACGCTGATATTTTCCACAGGCAACCCGCTTTATCCGATAACATCCAATGGCAGCACAGATTTCAATATTAGTGCACCTAATGCTTCATTCAATTATGCATGGATAAATATAACCGGAATGAATAATAGCTATGTAGCCAACAATAATTTCTTAGTCTACGTATTCGATGGTCATGCAAGCGTTCCATGGCCGATAAATCTGACAATCACCAACACAAATGATCCTCCAATAATATATAATATCAGTCGTTATATTAACAATACATTAAACAACACAAACATTTCAAATCTTACAGGATATACTGGTGTACCATTCAGATACAAAGTCAATGCATCAGATCCTGACGACCTAACATATGACTATAATGCTACAGGATTAGGAATATATTCCACTAACGACTCCAGATTCCCCATCAACAGCAGCACTGGAGTAATAACCTTTATTCCTGATATTGCAGACAATTTTACATTCACCGTTACAGTAACAGATCGTGGAGGATTATCAACGGATGCAATCGCCAGAATCCAAGTGTTGCCAAATCACAATCCTATATTCACTAAGAATCCTATTATCATATACTGTTATGAATACGATAAATATAATTGGAATATTAGCTGTTACTATAATATAAGCGCCAACGTCACAGATCCTGACTCAATTACCGGAGATTATGTGGCTAATTATTGGACTAATTCTTCAATGTTCACCATAAATAGCACTAGCGGAATAATACGTTTCAATGCTACGCAATCAATGGTAGGAAATAACTCGATAATGTTAAATGTCACCGATACTTTTGGGGGAATGAATTCTACAACAATATATGTAATAATCAATAACACCAACAATCCTCCGGTGTTGTACGCTCCGTTGTTCTCCGAATCAGGTAATTTTATTATCGGTAAACCTTATTGGCTAACGTATAGAGCATCAGACTTGGATCTAGAATTGAATAATACATATGAAAACTTGACATACAATGTGAGCATCAGCGGTCCTCCTGGCGTAAACATATCAGCACTTTTCACACTCAGTAAAACAAATGATACTGAGGCATTGTTAGCAATCAATCCCCAGCCTGTCTATGAAGGCAATTATTCCATAAACATGACAGTCACAGACTATTACGGCAATACATCACTAAACAATATCCATTTATACATATACAATACCACGGCGCCACCGAACATAACAGCTATTATACCATCAGGTCTTCCATATAATGATACTGTTGATGCTGTAAATTGGAGAAGCGCTTCAGATTTCGCAGGATATGGGATGATTACTCGAATAACAATCTATGAGAATCAGACATACATATTCAATCAAACATCTGTTGCTGATAATAGCAGTTATCCTAATAGCCTGAACTTCGAATGGTATTATGATGGAGTTCTCAGTTCTACTGATTCATATTTCCCAAAATATTTTGATTTCTTCTCATCCAATAGTACGCATAACATTACGCTAGTGGCAATAGACCAATATCATAGCAATGCTAGTTTCACGTGGTTGATTGATGTAATAAATGTCAATAGGCCGCCTACATATAACCCTCATAGCCTCCAGAACTTGTCAATACCTGGTTCAGGATTTATCACAAGTTATCTCACAAACAATGGTACCCCTCCTGATAAAAGATTTTATGATCCCGACGATGATCCGCAAAACATAGGATACAGTACGGATGATACGACTAATCTAATATTCTCTTCAACTACATGTCCATACGCTAATTTCACTTTCCAGGGAGCCAGATTAAATATTGAAGCAAACGTCATAGGATTTTGTGAAGTGATGTTTATAGCTACGGATCCTTTAGATAGCAATATGACTGTATCTTCAGAAATAATTGGAATAAATATAACTAATTTAAGTAATACAGTATCAATGCCTATAGAAGTGCCTATTGATGTGGCATCATCGGGTGGCGGCACGAACACTCAACCATTACCAGTACCATTACCTGAAGAAGTCGAGAAACCGAGACCATTACAATTGATTACGCCAAAGCTTGTGACGACCTATAAGAATGCAACTATAAAAATCCCTATAATGATAAACAATACATGGAATGATACGCTCATAGGCATAACTCTTGAAGCATATACCAATGCAACAAATGTAAGTTTATACTTGGATAGAACATATATCCCTAAACTTGGTAGTGGAGAAGGTATTGAAGCCACATTATATGTAAAGAATTACAAGAGCGAGGGACACTATGAGATACAGATAAAGGCAAACGTCACTGACCCTCCGTATGTAGATACAGGAACTATATATATAAATTCTGCAGAGATGCGTTCTGAAGGCGAACAGCTCGAGAACAAGATTTCATTTGCACAAGATTTATTGAGTAGCAATCCAGAGTGTCAAGAATTGAACGAATTATTGGATCAGGCAAAGAAAGAGTTAGCCATCGAGGATTATGAAGGAACAGCCAAGATAGTTGACAATGTCCTGAATGGATGCAAATATTTAGTGAACAATGCAAAAACAAATAAAGAAACGCCTAGCAGAGATTTCATAAAGACATTTGAATGGCAGAAATCATATAATGATTATGTAATCATAGGCATATTTGGCATATTATTCATGGTATCGATATATTACATCCTAAAGAAGGATAATTCAGAACAGAATTTTTAAGGATACTATTTAGATATATTATTTAAAATTTCTTATTTCCTTTTATCAATAGAAAGACTCTTAAATAATTCATAGAGACTGGAATATAATCTCTTTTTATCATACACCGGTAATTTATGGTATAATTCTAGCGCTTTGAAATATTTATGCATTGCAAGATCCGGATGATTATTATCCATATTAAAATATGATTCTTCAACCAGCTCATAAACTCTTGTTGTTTCAGAGTCATTGCTTAGCATGATCGGAAGTGTCGTCATATTCGAGACCTGTGAAAACTCGCTATTCTCGCTATCATATTCAGAGCTCTTAACATGTTCAGAATCCTTATTCTCACCAATCCGTGTATTATCTGTACCTGATCTATCGATACTTGGCTTATCATTCAATCTGTCATCTGATTTATCGAATGCCATCGGTCTATGAGAATTTTCTGATTCAGACAAATGTTTATCCAATAGCTCACTCAAGGATTTTTGATGTAATGCTTCATCGAGCTTTTTAAAAGCTATATAGAATTGTTGATAACATTTTGCTTTGTTTGGATCATTCATCGACCTATATAATACCAACGCATCTTTATACGTATCCTTAGCTTTTTCTAGTTTCTCTAACAATACATCATCATTAATCTTTCTCAATAACTTATTCAACTTATCAATTGTTGAATCTGCAATAGGTTGCATTGACTTAGAAATTTTTGACTGTCCCATGGTTGAAGGTTTGATTATATCGGTTGTAAGAGCTGAAGGAGAGGTAGAAGTCGTAGAGGAAACTACGGATGTTGAGGCAGAATATATTGAAACAGGCGCTGAAGTAGAAGCTATTGAAGCTATTGAAGCAGGTGTTGAAACAGGCGATATGGATGCAGGTATGGAAACTGATGATTTTGCAGAAATTTTTGGTTCTGACTTTGTCTCAATCTGCGGTGCTATTTTAGATTCAATACTCTTTTTATCAATAGACTTAATAGACTTTAAAATATCAACTGGTTCGGGCAAAATAACAGGGAAAGTATCTGTAACAGATCTTGAGAGCGATGTTGGAGCAAGAGCAGACGCTGATAGCGAAGCTGATACAGATGCCGATACAGGCGATGATACAGGTACTGATGCGATCTCTTTCGTCTTTAATCTGGATTTTTTCTTAGCATCGGTCTTCTCATCAACTACTGGCTCTTTCTGTTCAGCAGTAAACAAAAAGTTTTCAGTAGTCATTCCAGAACCAAGTGTTGATTCAGCAGGCACATTAAACCCATCTCCCAAAAATGATCCTTTAACATCTTGAACGATAGCGGAATCACTTGTCATCACAGAATTCAAGACACTTGAACTATCAGACATCAATGCTATATTCTCACTTGGTGCACCCGTAGACGTTGTAGAAGACACATCAGCAGATGATAATGTATCCAAATTGATAGAAATAGTATCTGAGTTACTTATAGCAGCATTATCTGAGACTAATGGTTCTAATACGGGAAGCTCTCCAATAGTAGAAGCATCCGCGTCAGTATTTCTAGTAGTCAATCTAACATCAGCACCGATTCCCTTAGATTTAGAAGATAATGCTTGCAACTTATCATATAAGTCATTAACCTTAGGATGCAAGAACGTTTTATCTTCAGAATTTAAAGATTCGTAAACTTTTAATGTCTTAGCGTAATTTCTCTTTGCAGAATCAAGATTAGTAGCATTGATATAAAATAGTGTTTCATCAATCATATTCATAACTTTCTTCATATTATCGCTGATTTTCTGCTGATCTTTTTCGGATTGCTGACCAGAAGAGCCTTGAGATGCAGCTTGTGTAGCTTGCGCCTTCGGATTCTTTATCAATGCCTGTAATCTTTCATAAGCATCGTTCATATCATCATGCAGCCTATTCTTATCATCTTTGTGCAACGTATCGTAAGCCTTTAGTATATCTATATATGTTTTTTTGGCAATATTGATATTACCTGATGTTATATGAAAGTTTAACTCTTCAATCAATGTTTTTATAACTGTTGCATCAATATATTTATTCTGTTCTTTATGCTTTATCTTCAGAACCTTCTCTATTAATGTCTCCTCTTCTTGCACCGGTCTATCATCATAGATTATGTTCTGTATAATATCTGTCAATTCTTTCAAGAACCCGTTTATTTCTATAGTCCCTAAAGTGCTCTCTTCAAGATATTCAGTTTCAGATAATCTTATCAAGAAATCATCAATATGCTCCTTGACCTTCGGCTTGATGAATACCTTATTCAATTCTTGCGATAATTCCTCATATGTAAATTCGTAATCGAGTTTAAGGTACTCTCCGAAGAATTTCCTGATTAGAGAGTATAGTTCATCCTGGTTTATAGGATTTCTTGTGATAAAATAGTCTATCTTATCTAAGTATGTCTTCTTTAGAAACAACTTCCTATCTACTTCAGACACCTCTCTTTCCATAGTTTATTCCTCACTTAAATAGGTATATAAATCTTTTTATTTTAGATGCATAATATGACACATGATACCAGTCAATAAAAGCTAATGACAAGCATGACTATAAAAGCAAAATATATAAAGACAAGATGTAAAGATAGAGTAAAAGGGAGTGAGTAAGTGGGTATGCCAAGTCAGGATTCTTACAAGAGAGCAAGTCAGAATAAAGAGGTAGAAGCAACTGTCAGACAATATCAGAAACAGTTTGCAGAAATTAAGGCAGAACTAGCTAAAATAATAGTTGGTCAGGATGAAATCGTCGACGCTCTGATACTCGCACTTGTATGTAATGGTCACGTACTAGTCGAAGGTGTACCAGGCATTGCAAAAACACTCACAGTAAAATGTCTTGCAAACGTTACAAATTCACAATTCTCAAGGATACAATTCACTCCAGATCTTCTTCCGACAGATATTATCGGTATTACAACTTATGAAGAAGGTAGAGGATTCTATTCAGTAAAAGGTCCTGTATTCGCAAATTTCGTACTAGCAGATGAGATAAACAGAGCTCCGCCAAAAGTTCAGTCCGCACTTTTAGAGGCAATGCAGGAACGTCAAGTCACTATCGGTAAAGAATCTTTTAGTCTGCCTAACCCATTTTTTGTCATGGCAACACAGAACCCTATTGAAAGCCTCGGTACATACAAACTTCCAGAAGCACAGATAGACAGATTCATGTTCAAACTTCAGATGAAATATCCTAGTCCGGAAGAAGAACTGAAGATTATACATCAGAACAGTACATTGAAAAAATTTGAAGATTTCAACCTGAATACAGTATTCACAACTGACCAAATACTCATGGCACAACAGGATATTAAGAAAATATTCATGGATAAGAAAGTAGAGAAATATATCGTCGCCATAGTAGAAGCTACCAGAAATCCTGAGAAATATAACCTGCAGACAGGAAAATATATCGAGTATGGTACTAGCCCTAGATCAACGATAGCATTATTCATAGCTTCGAAAGCACATGCATTATTGAATGGCAAATCATATGTCACGCCTAATCATGTCAAAGCTATAGCACACGACGTCTTAAGACACAGGATATTATTGAATTACGAAGGACAGGCAGACGAGATTTCCACTGACAAGATCATAGACGAAATATTGAGACGAGTTCCCGTACCATAGTTCTAAAGAAAATGGCCATTAAAAAGATTGATGCTGAACTATTACCTAAGATTAGGAGATTGGACGTATACGCAAGACAATCTGCCCTAAGTCAATATATCGAGGGTAATTGGACAACAGCCATCAAGGGTCAAGGTATAGAATTCTCAGGATATCGATCCTACACTTATGGCGACGATGCAAGTATGATCGACTGGAAAGCATCATTACGCAGTAAATCATTGCTTGTCAAGGAGTATGAACAGGAGAAAAGTGTCAACGTATATTTCTTGTTTGATGTAAGCAATAGCATGCTGTTCACATCTACAAAAAAGCTTAAGGTCGAACATGGTGCAGAGATAATATCATCCATGGCTTACGCAATATTGAAATCCGGTGACGGTGTAGGCATGAGCATGTTCACAGACAAACCTGTAACTACACTTAACATCAATATGGGCAGCAAGATGCATATGCTCCTCGTCAATGATTTGAAAAATGTCAATAATTATGGTGGAAAATTCAGTTTCGAGAATACTGCACGTATCGTTATGAGTCTGTTGAAAACCAGCGCTATATTGATAATAGTCTCAGATTTTATTGGCCTAGGTCCTAATTGGCAAAAATATTTAAGGATGCTCAACACGAAATTTCAGATAATAGGCATAATGATAAGGGATCCCAGAGACAGAGAACTACCAAAAGATGCTGGTCAGTTCTATCTTGAGGATCCGTTCAGCGGTGAAAAACTTTATATTGATACATCCCAATATGCTGATGCGTATAAGAAATACGTACAAAAAGAAGAAGAAGATATTGCAAAACAGTTCAAGGCAGCAAATGCCGATTTCATAAAAGTAGTGACCAATAATAGAGATTATTATGTGGATTTGATCAAGTTTTTTAAGCATAGATCAATTACACATAGACAATAATGTAAAGAAGATAAATTTATAATTATAACTTATAAATATAAAATAACTCATAAATATAAATTATGTATATATAAAAAAAGGTGCTAAATGTATTTCGCATTCGAACATCCAGTGTATCTCTGGTATCTACTGAGTATCCCGTTGCTTGTGGTAACGCATTACGCATTCTTAAAATATACGCGTAGACGCGCATTGAAGTTTGCTAATTTCCAAGCATTAAAGAGAGTCACTGACGAAAAAGTTGTGACTAAAAATCATGTAATCCTGATAATCCGTATAGTAATAATATTATGCCTTATATTAGCTATCGCCGGTACAACCTTATGGTACAAAGGCAAGACTAACAGTAATGATTTTGTAATCGCGATTGATACTAGTTCATCAATGACTGCACAGGATTTCAAACCTTCAAGAATTGAGGCAGCAAAAAGTTACGTAGGTACGTTCATAGATAATCTTGACTCTAGAGCAGGTGTAGGAGTGATAAGTTTCTCTGGTGCAGCATTCATCGAACATTTACTGACTGAGAATAAAGGCGAGGTAAAAACTACTGTGTCAAACATCGAGCCTGCACCAGTAGGAGGAACGGATATTGCTGGAGCAATAATCACAGGTGCAAATATGCTTTTAGGATCGCAAAAAGGTAAACTTATGATTCTGATAACTGATGGCAGCAATACTGTAAGCTTTTTTACTAGAGATCCTATCGAAGAAAGTATAAAGTATGCCAGAAGCAACAATATCATGATATACACAATCGGAATGGGTACAAACAGTGGCCCTATAGGTTATCTTCCAGAATATTACAACATCAGCTCTGTCTTCGACGAAGGAACTTTGCAAAAAATCGCAAATGAGACCGGCGGAAAATATTATTATGCGGGTAATAATCAAGAATTAGACGCCACATACAAAGACATATTATCGAGCACTAAAGAAGCTTATATACCGATACCATTTGCATCCATATTGGCCGTTACTGCGTTGATAATGATATTCATAGAATGGGGACTCATAAGCACTAGATTCAGAGGATTACCATAATAGAGTAGTATTATAATCAATTTATAGAATATCATCCATAAAAATCAATTCATAGAAATCCTATGTCTTTCAAAATATTTCTCCTTTTTACTAGAAAATTTCTTTCTGCGACAGATACTTTGATACATACCGTTTATCGACTTGGAATATTAAAGCCCCTGGCGAGAATTGCACTCGCGACCTGCAGATCTCATGGATCCTTTGCGGAATTTTACAAGTTTCGGCTCCATCAATCGTCTTACGACGGTTAAATGAACTGCCGCAATAGCTACTATG
>Ga0182027_10009266_pt1 | contig 14186 bp, 11 predicted proteins | sample 712E1DmetaG_FD_121300 | JGI IMG/M metagenome (GOLD analysis project Ga0182027, IMG submission 121300) | Permafrost microbial communities from Stordalen Mire, Sweden - 712E1D metaG (Illumina Assembly) | ecosystem: Environmental > Terrestrial > Soil > Wetlands > Permafrost | place: Sweden...
AATTACGGTTCCGATTTTTGCCAAAAGTTTTAAGTCAACCTTTGGTAATTCTTTGCCCAAAACTTTTTGCGTATCATAATAAACAGATCCGGCCATGCCTTGCCAGTCCGGTTTTCCTACCAAACAAAGCACTGAATTTTCTTTCTTTAAATCTGTTGTCATTGTTTTGGTAACGTCCGGAATTCTGCCAAATACCGACATGCATAAAACCTCCGGAATCTTAATGACGCCGTCTTTACCTCTATACGTTGAAGACAAACTATCTTTACCGGAAATAACCGGAATCCCGAAAATTTTCATCGCATCGACTACAGCATCTACTGATTTTTCCAAACTCCACAAAGACTGCTCGTCGGGAAACGGCCAAATATAATTATTAATTAAAGATGCCTGGGCGTAGTCTCCGCCTGCTGAAATATAATTTGCAATTGCTTCGGCAATTGCCCATAGGCTTCCGTAATAAGGATCAACTCTGTTAAGAATTGGGTTTAATCCATGGCTTATCAGCATGCCGTATTTTTTATTCAAAAATGGTCTTAAAACCACCGCATCATTTGGGCCATCAAGTAATTGTCCCGAATACGCCTGCATGTCATTAGTTCCCTGTACCGAATGGTCATACATTCTGATAATCGGTTCTTTGGAACAAATATTTCCATGAGATAGAACTTTTCCTAAAACCTTTAACCAATCGCTTTGTGTTTTAGGCGCCTTTAAATTAATTTTGTTTTGAACTTTTAAAGTTGGCTTAGTTGCTTTCATCGTCCTTTGCGGTAAACCATGGTGCAAAAAATCCATTTTCAAATCGCAGACCAATTTTTTGCCGTAATAAACTCTTAATTTTTTGCTTTTATCAAATTTCCCAAGAATTGAAGTTTCAACATTATATTTCGCAAAGATTGCTAAAAGTTTTTTTAGATTTTTTGGAGACACGGCAACTACCATTCTTTCCTGCGCTTCTGAGATCCAAATTTCCCAAGGAGAAAGCCCCTGGTATTTTAACGGTGCATAAGATAGGTCAACTCTAACTCCGGTCTCTTCCCCCATTTCGCCGATCGCCGAGGAAAATCCTCCTGCTCCGCAATCCTGAATTGCCCGGATTAAGCCTGCGTCGCGGGCTTCAATCATTGCATCAAACATGCGTTTTTCCTCAATTGCATTACCAATCTGCACTGCCGAAGAATTAACATTAATCGTTCTGTCGGTCATTTCAGCGGAAGAGAAAGTTGCACCATGAATCCCATCCCGTCCCGTTCTACCTCCCATTGCCACTGCGATATCACCGGTTTTAGCTTGTCCTTTTTGCGCTTTTTTAGTGGGGATAATTCCGTATGCCCCAACAATAATCGTCGGCTTTGCCCTAAAATCATTATGGAAATGCACAGATCCATTATTGGTCGGAATCCCCATCCTGTTGCCATAATCTCTAACCCCTGTTACAACCCGCTTCAATAAATAATCGGGACGCAAACACCCTGTTGGCAATTCCTTATCCGATAAAGCAGGGTTGGCAAAACAGAAAATATCGGTTGAAGCAATTGTTTTGGCACCTTGCCCGGTCCCTAAAACATCGCGGAAAACACCACCACTTCCGGTCATTGCTCCTCCGTAGGGCTCAATCGCGCAAGGACTGTTATGAGTTTCAACTTTTCCACAAATTGACATATCATCATAAAATTCCATTACCCCGGAATTATCAACAAACGCCGAAACAATATTTTTATCGTGTTTAAGTGCTTCTTTTTTTAAGCGAGTCATTAAGGGCACTTTTAGTTTTCCATCGACAATTAAATTTGCTTTAAAAGTTTTATGGGCGCAATGCTCACTCCAGGTTTGCGCTAAAGTTTCCAATTCACAATCGGTTGGATCACGTTTTATTTTTGCAAAATAAGTTTGGATAACCTTCATTTCTTCAAGATTTAGAAACAATTTATCTTTCGATAAGAACAATAATTGTTCATCGCTCATTTTTCTTAAAGGAATTATATTTGTCGGACCAACCTTACCGGGAATTAAAAGCGTTTTTGGTTCTTTAACAACAATATATTCAACCGTTGTATTAAAAAGACTTAATTTTTTGACTATTTCATCTATTGCTGTTTTTGAAGCTTTGCCAAAAAAATGATATTCGGTTGAAGAATCCGCAGCCGCCAATTTAATTTTTAGATCCTTTGCCGCTTTTAAAATTGACGCTACCTCTGGGTTCATAACTCCCGGTTTATAGGCAATCTCAATTTTTTGTGACTTTCCATCAATAAGAGGTATATCTAAAGAGTAGTTTTGGTTAATTGCTTCTGAAAAAAGTTTCTCTGCTAAAATTTTTGCTTGGGATTTAGTTATTCCCTCAAGCCGGTACAAACGGTTTGTCCTAACTTTTGTAACTTGAGTGTTTTTTAATTCCGCTGAAATTCCTAATCCCTTAAGATCGTCTTTTTCGTTAATTGAAGAAACTCTAACTATTTGAATCATATCTTCGACCTTTCCATATCCCGCCAGCCGATATCTGTTCTGTAATGTAAATTATCGCCTAAAATACTAACCATTGCCATTGCTCCATAGGCTTTAGCTCTAGCTTCCAAAAGGGTTTTTCCCTCTCCGACAACTTGAAATACTCTTCCACCGTGTGCCACAAATTTATTTCCTTTCCTGGCAATTCCTGCACCAAAAACTTTAACACCCGGAAGTAATTCTATTTTTTCTAATCCAACTACTTCCTGGCCTTTCACTTTTGAATAATCTAAAGGATAACCTAAACTACAACCGGCAACACTTACTCTTGAAAGATTATCCCGTAGAATTTTAAGCTTGTTAATTTTTTTATTTATTACTGCTTCGATAATGGAAAGATAATCTGTTTTTATTGCAGGAATTAAAACTTCCGCTTCTGGATCTCCCCAACGAGCATTAAACTCAACAATTTTAATTCCGCTTTTTGTCAGCATTGCGCCTAAGTATAAAATTCCCGCGTATGGTCTGCCTTCTTTTTTCATGCCTTTCATAAACGGCTTAAGAATCGCTTGCTCAACTTTTTTAATAACTTGAGGTGTAACTATTTGCGGGCTTGAAACGCATCCCATTCCCCCGGTGTTTGGACCCATATCATGGTTATAAACAGTTTTATGATCTTGAGCCACTCCGACGATTTGATAATTTTCTCCATCGCAAATTGCAAACAAAGAAAATTCTTCTCCAACCATACATTCTTCAACTAAAAATGTTTCGCCGGCTTTTCCGAAATTTTTCATCAAGTTGATTGCAACAATCGCTTCTTTTTTATTTTCCGCCCGGATCGCTCCTTTACCAAGCGCTAAACCTGAAGCTTTAATGTATAGAACTTGTTCTTTTAAATTTTTGACGTAAGCAGTTGCTTTTTTAGCATCAGAAAACGAACGGTATAAAGGCACCGGAAGTTTATATTTTTCCATGAATTTTCTTGACCAATCTTTATTCCATTCTATTTCCGAAGCATTTTTAGTTGGACCAAAAGCTTTTATTCCTAGCTTCTGAAGTTTATCTATATAACCCTCAGCCAATTGATCGTCAGCCGCAACATCGACCATGTCAATTTTATATTTTTTGACTAATCCGACAATACCATCAAAATCTGTAGCAGCAACTGAAGGTTCAATTTTAATTTTCTCCGTTGTATAATCAATTAAGCCATTGCCGGGAGCAACAATTATCTTTTGAACTTTTTTGCTCTTAGTATAAGCTGCTGCCAAGACATGTTCCCTAGCTCCGGAACCAACAATTAAAATATTCATTTAAATTATAATTATAGTTTTTGTTTCAAATTTATTGCCGTTTTTGCAAAGCTCCCGTAAAACTCGAACATATAAAGTATTTTCTTTTTTCTTAAGCCTTTCATAAAGGGAATCGATTGTATCGTCTTTTCTTATTTTTTCAAAACATCTTCCTAAGACCTTACCAAAATCAAACTCGTTACTTAGAAAATGGTTTGAACATCCTGCATAAGTCGCATTGTTATCAAAAAAGTTTTGAATTGCCAAGTCAGTCATTTTACCCTTATTCCAGATTGCTTTTGTTCCGTCCGGATTTAAGACTTTTCCATTTATGGTATCCGGAATTAAACCCGGATGAGTGTTTAAAATTCTATTCGGAAAAGCTTTTAAAACATCATCTGAAATTATCTGTTTCCAACCGGCAAGACAAATAAATGTCGGATTTAGTTTATCGAGTAACGTAATCAGATCTTGTTTTTTCGGACAGATCTCCGTTTTGATCTTATGCCGTTTTGCTCTTATCAAACCATAAGCATTTTCTTTATCGCTAATTACCGCGACGACCTTTGCGTTCAATTTTTTCTTTTCTATCGCGTCTATTATGCCTTGCAAATTTGTTCCGGTTCCCGCATCCGAAATAAGCACAGCCAAGGTTTTTTGCTCTTTCGTATACTTAATACTTTTTTTATGATCACCTATGTCAATCGGATAATTACCCGTAAAACATGACGTGCAGAAATAATCCTCGGAAAGTTCCGTAGCTTTTATTAAACCTCTGTAAGATAAATAATACAAAGAATCGGCTCCTGTAAATTTTTCGATTTGCTTAACTGTTTTATTTGCTCCAATTAAATTTTTCTGAACAGGTGTGTCAATGCCATAAAAATCAGGAAATTTAACAGGAGGAGAACTAATTACCACATGTACTTCTTTTGCTCCGGCAGCACGAACAAGCCTGATTAATTTTTTAGTCGTGTTTCCCCTAACGATTGAGTCATCAACTAAAATAACCCTCTTTCCTTTAACCACCTCGGGAATCGGATTTAATTTTATTTTTATTCCTCTTTCCCTAAGTCTTGGATCGGGCATAATAAAGGTTCTTCCGACATACCGGTTTTTAACTAACCCTAGCTCTAAGGGAATTTTACTTTGAATTGAATATCCGGTGGCAGCAGGAACAGAAGAATCAGGAACCGGAACAACTACGTCCGCGTCTATTGGACATTCTTTTGCCAATTCTTTTCCCAAGTTTTTTCTGACTTCGTAAACTCTTTTTCCCATAATAAGACTGTCGGGACGGGAAAAATAAACAAATTCAAAAATATCCAATTTTTGGTTTGACGCGGCCAATTGATAAGATTTGAGACCTTTTTTCCCTACAACCACCATTTCACCGGGAAGAACTTCTCTTAACGTTTTTCCGCCGACTGTATCAATGGCGCAAGTCTCCGAAGAAAAAATATAACCCGAACCATTTAATGTTCCAATCGAAAAAGGTCTAATTCCAAAAGCATCTCTGACTGCCGCCATCTTATCCTTAGTCATTACTAAGAGAGAGAAAGCTCCGGTAAAAAGCGGATAGGCTTTTTTAATCGCATCTTCCAAAGTTAATCCTCTCCCAAGCAAATGCTCAATTACCAAATGCATTAACCTTGAGTCGGTTAAACCGTCCGTTTCTGTTTTTAAGCCGTTTGCATGAAGGAATTCAATTAATTTTTTTGTCTCGGGAAGATTCCCGTTATGGGCCAATGCCACGATATTTTTTTTGCCTGTAACAGGTTGCGTGTGCTCAAAAAATGAGCCGCCGTAAGTTGAATACCGGTTATGCCCTATTGCCATTGAGCCTTTTAACTTTGCTAAATCATGCTCTGTATAAACCTGCGTCACAAGCCCCATTGCCTTGTGGGTTTTTATTTCTTTACCATCAGACGAGGAAATTCCGGTACTCTCCTGTCCCCTATGCTGCAATGCATAAATGCCAAAGAAAGTTAATCTGGCTGCTTCTATATTTTTGCCGTAGATACCAAAAATTCCGCACTTTTCTCCAAGCTCTCGACTTGAGTCTTTGACGATTTTAGCTTTTTTAATCATTAATATCTAAACGTGTATTTTCGTTTTGTCGGGAACAAATTTTCTGCTTGTGATTTTTTCGTAAATTGCAATATATCTTTTGCTAATTTTGTTTACAAAAATTTTTGGCATAACCGGTGGCTTTCCGTCTCCGGTATATCCTTTTTTCTTATACCAAATTCTCATAAATTCTTTATCAAAATTTTCCGGTTCTAATCCTTTTTTCAATCGTTCTTTATAAGTTGCTTTTATCCAAAATCTTGATGAATCGGGAGTATGAATTTCATCAATTAAGATTAATTTTCCATTGAGCAAACCAAATTCATATTTTGTATCAACTAAAATAATTCCTGCCTTCGCGCAAATTTTGGTTCCCCTTTCAAATAATGCTAATGCCGTTTTTTCCATTTGATGCCAAATTGTAGGTGAAACAATTTTTTTCTTAACAATTTCTTTACTTGTTAGTCTTTGATCATGTCCAACTTCAGCTTTTGTGGTTGGAGTAATAATCGGAATATGTAATTTTTGATTCTTCTTTAAACCATTTGGAAATTTAATTCCATAAATAATTCTGTCGCCTTTTTCATATGATCCCCAAATTGAGGTATTGGTTACGCCGGTCATATATCCTCTAACAACCATTTCGATTGGAATGGGTTTTGCATTCTTTACAACCATTACATTTGCATGAGGAACAGATAATATGTGATTTTGAATAATGTCTTTTGTCTTATCAAACCAAAATTCGGAAATTTTATTTAAGACTTGACCTTTATACGGAATTAAACCTAATACTCTGTCGAATGCAGAAATTCTATCTGTAGTAACAAGAATTCTTTTATCTCCTATAACATAGTAATCTCTGACTTTACCGGAATATTTTTTTCCAAATTTTCTAAGATTAACTGTTTTAAGTGCTTTCATTTTAAGTATTCTTGATATTTTATTTTTTCTAATTTTACAGCTTTTTCTAGGACTGCCTTATTGAGATTTTTTTTGAATGTTGAAATTTTAATTTGAATTTTTTTATCCGAAATGCCTAAAATACTTAGTGCCAAAATTGCCGCATTTTTTGCTCCATTTACTGCAACTGTTGCAACCGGAATTCCCGGCGGCATTTGCACAATTGAAAGGAGCGAATCAAGTCCATCCATTGATTTTGTTTTTATCGGTACACCTATTACGGGAAGAGGTGTCATTGAGGCAGTCATTCCCGGAAGATGAGCCGATCCTCCAGCTCCGGCAATAATTACTTTTAATCCTTTATTTACCGCTGACTTCGCGTATTTAGATAATCTGTCCGGTGTTCGGTGAGCAGACACAATTGTTAATTCGTATTTTATCTTGAATTCATCAAAAACTTTTGCCGCTTCTTGCATAATTTCAAGATCCGAATCAGATCCCATGATTATTCCGACAATAGGTTTATTCATATTGAAAGAAATTTTCTCGCACTATTAGCTTTCTGTAAACAAATTTTTATTGAATCTCCAACAACTGTAATATGCCCCATTTTTCTTGCAGGCCTTGATTCTTTTTTATTATAAATGTGAATAGAAACCCCCGGAATTTTTAAAGCTTTATCTATTCCTTTTGGAAATCCGTCACCGAGCTTTGTCCCCAAAATATTTTTCATTACCGCGACTTTTGTTTTCATCGTTGTTTCTCCAAGCGGCAGGTTTGTAATAGCTCTAATGTGTTGTTCAAATTGCGATGTAACACAAGCTTCAATCGTATAATGTCCGCTGTTGTGAACACGTGGCGCAATCTCATTGACCAAGACATTATCACCTTTTTCCAAAAACATTTCAAGACCGAAAACACCAGCTCCTTTGAGATATTTCATTGTTTTTTTCGCAAGCGCTTGGGCGTTTAACGTTGCTCTTTTAGAAATAACCGCCGGCGCAATTACAGTATCGCAGATATTATCTTTTTGAATTGTCTCAACAACCGGATAAACAGCAACTTCCCCTCTTGGACTTTGAGCAATCATAACTGCAATCTCTTTTATAAACGGCACGAATTTTTCAACATAAAGATCTCTTCCTTTTAATTTTTCTAAACCTTTTTTAATATCATTTTTTGATTTAATCAAAGCATTCCCACGTCCATCATATGCATCTTGTCTTGCTTTAAGAAGAAAAGGAAATCCCCACTCTTTAGAAACTTTTATGATATCTTCTTCAGATGAAATTTTTTTAAATTCTGCTGTTGGAATTTTATTCTTTAATAAAAATTCTTTTTGTTTTAATTTATCGCGGATAATTCCCAGAGTTTTAGGACTTGGATGAACAATTTTCCCTTTTTTCAAAAGATCATTTAGAACTATATCATTAGCCAATTCTATTTCAAAAGTAATGATGTCGGAGATTTTTGCTAAGTCTCTAATTGCTTTTTCATCCTTATAATCTGCAACTATCTCGCGGTTTGCTATTTGTCCTGCAGGGCTATCCGGAGTTGGATCTGTAACTGCAACAAAAAAACCCATTTTTTTGGCAGCAAGGGTTAACATTTTTCCGAGCTGTCCTCCGCCAACAATTCCAATTCTTGGCGGATAGTGCACCTTATTTTTTACAGTCGTACTTTTTCCTGCCATTAGTTTATGAACGCATTGTAATAAAGATTTTATAAAAATACAAGAATTATTCTTGACATTCTCTATAACTTATATTATAAAGGTGATGCTTTATATGGCAAAAAATAAATCACTCAAATCTCCTTTGCCACAAAAACCCAATGAAAAATATGCACTTTTAAGTGTTTGGGACAAAACCGGAATTGTAGATTTTGCGAAATCAATTTATAATTTGGGTTTTCAAATTATTTCTTCCGGCGGTACCGCTAAAACTTTAACTGACGCTGGAATAAAAGTTATTCCCATCCAAAAAATTACCGGCAACCCTGAAAGCTTTGACGGACGAATGAAAACGATGAGCTTTGGAGTTGAGGGGGGTATTTTATTTGATAGAACAAATCCTAAGCATGTAGAAGAAGCTAAAAAATTAAAAGTTAAACAAATCGACTTAGTTGTTTGCAATCTTTATCCGTTTGAACAAACAATTAAAAATCCAAAAAATAAAATTGAACAAGCAATCGAGAGTATAGATGTCGGCGGCCCCACAATGGTTAGAGCGGCAGCTAAAAATTTTAAAAGCGTTTTGGTAGTTGTTGATCCAAGAGATTATCAAAAAACTATTGAAGTTTTGGATAAAAAATCCGATGATTTAATTTTTAAAAAAACCTTAGCTGCTAAAGCTTTTAATCATCTTTCGTTTTATGATGCGCAAATTGCCAAATACTTAAGCTCTGAACAATTCCCCGAAGAAATAGCATTACCCGGCAGAAAACTAATAAATCTTCGTTACGGTGAAAACCCACATCAAAAAGCAGTTGTCTATTTTGAACCAAATAACAATTCCCCACTTTCAAATTTACAAAGATTAACAGGACGGGAGCTTTCTTATGTCAATTTTACAGATATTGCTGCGGGGCTCGAATCGGTCCGCATGTTTAAAGAACCGGCAGCCGTTGTAATTAAACATAATAGTCCATCCGGGGTTGCTTTGGGAAAATCCGCATCCGAAGCGCTGTCCCGGGCAGTTGCCGCAGACCCCGAATCGGCGTTTGGCTGAATTATTGTTTTAAATAAACCTTTAGATATTAAAACCGCCAAAACTTTTGCTAATTTTAAAGAAGAAAACGGAGTTTTAATTGACATTGTTGCCGCCCCAAGTGTTACTAGTGATGCAAAAAATTTTGTAACTAAAATTAGAAAGAGTACCGGCATTTATACTTTCGGAAAAATCCCTGTTAAAAGATCTAACCCGATTAATTTGAAATTTTTTGATGGTGGTTTTGTAATCCAAGACTGGGATGATACATCTGACAAAAGTTTTAAAAAATGGAAAGTTGTAACCCGAAAGAAACCAACGGCAAAACAATTGGAACAAATGAAAATTGCCTGGAAATTCATTGCCAGAATCAAATCTAACACAATCATAATTGTTGATAAAAATTTACCAATGACCAGAGGTATCGGCTGCGGACAAACCTCCCGAGTGAGGTCTACGAAAATTGCTCTAGAACAAGCTAAAAAATATTGTGAGGGAGCAATTCTTGCCAGCGACAGTTTTTTCCCATTTGATGATTCTGTAAAATTAGCAGCAAAATCAGGAATTACTGCAATTATTCAACAAGGCGGATCAATTAACGACAAGCTTTCTATTGAGGCCGCTGATAAAGCAGGTATAACAATGGTAACGACCGGAGAACGCAAATTCTGGCATTAATTATTTTTCACTGTACCCCGGGAAAAAGTCGGTTTTGATTTGAGAACTATTAACACCTGCTGCTTTAAGTGTACTTTCAAAATTTTGCACCATTAGCTGCGGACCGGAAAGATAATATTTTCTCGTTGCATAATCCGGAATTACTTGCTTAATTGAACTTTCGGTAATATGTCCCGCTGTTCCACCCCACCTATGCGGTAAATTTTCCAGATCGGTTAAATTATAAATCACCCTAACGCCATTATCCCTTGCTCTTTCAAAAACGTCCGCATATAAAATATCACTAACCGTTTTATTTGTGTACAAAAGAACTATATCCACCAATAAACTTTTATCAATGATGTATTGAATCATACTTCTAAACGGCGCAATCCCCACTCCTCCGGCAATAAATACCAACGGCTGTTTTAAATTTTTCGGCAAAATAAAATCACCCGCTACTTGTGCAGCAATTATTTGTTTTCCGTTTTGAAAATTTAATAATTCTTTTTTGTAAGAACTTGATGGGTTATAAAATTTAACCGTCATCGATAATTTATTCTCTGTTGGCGATGAAGAAATACTAAAATATCGTCTGTTTCCCCGGCTGTCAACGTTTTTATGCGGGAGCGTCCACTCCAAGTATTGTCCGGGAATAAAGCGAAAGTTTTTTTGCCTATCAAATGCAAATTCATAAGTATCCGGAGATAATTGCAATTTATTTTTAAGCGCCAGTGCTAACCGGTAATTTGGATTTACGATATATGAAAAAACATTTCCTAAAACCAAAGCCATTTCCGGTGTAAAAGATATGCTCATAATATTAAGCACTGGAGTCGCGTATAGAAATGCCACAACATAAGCATATAACCCGCGCAGTTTTTTGGTTACCGGAGAAGTTAATGGTTCCGTTAACATTACAAACATAAAGAAAAATAACGCCGAATGAAAAACAGTTAGCTGCCAATTAGCAATTATTGTTTGTATAGAATTTGTAGTAATATATGTACCAACCGCAATAATCAATAAATAGGCAATTAAAAAACTAAATACCATATCTTCCCGTTTTATTTTTCTGACTAATAATAATCCGCCAACTAAAACAAATGGCAGCATAACCGGTGTGCCGATCCACCAAGTCGCGGTATGCTCCGGAGATAAAAGTGAAATAGCTGCAACAGAAACTGCCGCCGGATTAAATAAATGCCGCTTCTCGACTGTTAGAAGATATTTTGCGGCCATTGCCAAAATACTAGCTCCCACCATAAACGCGATATTCACTGGATATTTTACCGGTATTATTAAAGCTAAGATCAAAGCCGTAATATATACCGACTCACTATTAGTTATTGCTCCAACAATTTTTGCAAAAATGTAATTCGCTATATAACACACAATCACCGCTAATAACGAATTAATTAAAATGTCTAACGGATTGTAAGATAATATCTTCAGAAAACTTAGCACTACTGCCGCTCCAACTAAAAGAATTAAATAATACAAAGTTAATTTGTACATTGTAATTTTATTGAGTATTGAATCTATAAATTTCATATTAATTAACATATTCCTCAAACCTGCTTGTTAAAACCGCTTTTTTATTTTTTTTAACCATATACGCATCAAATCCTTTTAATTTTTCTATAAATTCTATTCCGCTTTCCCCCATCGCAAAGGCCGCGGTCGCAAAGCGGTCGGCTTCGTAAACGTTTGGGCCAATTACCGTAATTCCCGCAATTTCTTCTGCAAACTTTTTTTGTTTGGGATTATAAATATGTGTTCCTCTTATGTAATTGCCGGACGTTGCAATACCTTTATTCGAAAGCCTGATGGTTTTGATTATTTCATCTAAATTGAAAGGGTTTTGAATTCCCACCTTCCAACTTTCCCCCTTTTCATTTTTCCCTTGAATTTGTATGTCCCCGGCAATCTCCACAAAGTAATTTAAAAAGCCTTTTTTTCTTAAAATTTCAGCACCCTGAAAAACCGCGTACCCTTTTACCAAACCTGAAGGATCTAGAACACCGTTAAAATTAATATCAAAATAACCGTTAGTTGCCTTTTTAGTTTCTTCGGAAAGCTTGAGGATTTTTTTCATTTCCAAACTGTAATCCCATTCCTTTAATTCTCCCCTATTAATCTGCGAAATTTCGCTGTCTTCTTTGTAGGTACTAAATTTTTTGTCGATATAATTAAAATATGAAAACACCTCGCTTATATCTTCCTCTGTTATGCCAACATCGATTACATTAATTATTGCCGGCATTCCCATGACTATTGCTTGTTTTTTCATTTTTATTTGGTCCTTCGATCTCCTCAGGACTCTATCGAGCTTGCGTCAGTGCATCTGCCAAAGAAGCTTGAAAAGCCTGGCTTGATGCGGATGCGCCCGAAACAATGTCCACCTGAGCACTTTGCACTTGAATAGCCTCCTGTTTTAACATCGGATCCGCTATGCTATTTACATATTGTGATGTGCGGTTATCATTTGGATATTGCAGGAAAATAACATCGGTTATTCTTCCCCCGCTTACCACAGCTTTTACTTGAATATTTCCATAAAAAGCGTCTTGAACGCTACCCGTATATGAACCATCTTTATATTGTCCTTGCTGTTTCGGGGTAGACGCCGTAGGTCCTGAGCTTGTCGAAGGATTGCCTGTAGGTGCTTGCGTTGTAGAGTTTGCATTAGAAGATTGAGCCGGAGTTGTCGGCTGGGAGGATTGCGGCGCGGTTGATCCGGACGGAGTTGGACTATTGCTAGTCTGTCCGCCAACTATAACCGGCTGACTGTTGCCTTTCATCTGCCGGAAAAAAACCAGTATTCCAAAGATTCCTAAAACTACTGTAATCTGCAAGTATTTTTTCATTATGAATCTATTTTCGGGGATAATACTGAAAACTTCCTGAGAAATTATTTACCGGTAATAACCAATGATAAAAGAGCCATTCTGATATACATACCGTTGCGGACTTGAGATGAAAGATAAACAGCTCTTGGGTCGCTGTCTATTTCAGGATCTATCTCTCCAACTCTTGGTAATGGATGCATTATAATCGTCTTCTTACCCGCTTTTTTATCAATTAGATCTTTCGTAACAATAAATCTGGTTTTTAAATTTTCATAGTTTTTAAGGCTTTTTGGCTGTAATCTTTCTTTTTGTACTCTTGTCCAATACCAAAAATCAGCATTCTTTGGCATTTCTTCTTGTTTTGAAATTTCGATTAATTTTACACCCTGCGAACTATAATTTTGAAAATCCTGTTTCGAAAGCTTTAATTCTTTTGGAGATAACAAATAAACCGTATTATTTTTATAAAGCGACAGTCCTTTGAGAAGCGAGTGCACGGTTCTACCGTTTAATAAATCCCCAACCATTACCCCTGTTAGATTATCCAATTTCCCTTCTTTTTCTTGAATTGTACAAAGATCCAAAAGAGTTTGAGTCGGATGCTCACCTATTCCATCTCCCGCATTAATAATCGGCACAAATTTTGCCACTTCGGCGGCAATTTTGGCAGTTCCGGCAACAGGATGACGAATGACAATTGCGTCGGAATAAGCTTCAAAAACCCGGATCGTATCCTCTAAAGTTTCTCCTTTTGAAACAGATGAAAAAACTTGCGGATTTAAAATGTCTACGGTTTGCCCACCAAGTTGCTTAACGGATGCGCCAAACGAACCAAAAGTCCGGCTTGACGGTTCATAAAAAATAAGCGTGACGATTTTACCATCAAGAATTTGCGAGGGTTTTCCGTTAGCAGCAACCACTTTCATTTTCTTAGCTAGTTTAAAGAGGATATCAATGTCTTTCGGGGAAAACTGATCCAGGGAAACAATATCTTTTCCCTTAAATTTACCATTGATCTTTTGAGGCTCAAAACTCATAAAGCTTGGATAACTATAATCTAACTAAATTTATTTGTCAATAAATAAAAGAGGTCGTTATCTTTGAACTTCTGCTGCGGCTTGGCGGTATCTGCAATAATCACAATCTACAGATGCTTGTGGAATCGTAGCGGATCTTAAACATTCATAGGCATCGGTGATAGTTTTATCAATCCAGGAATCGTCCCCCACATAAGGAATTATTTTTATATCAAA
>Ga0182027_10009267_pt1 | contig 14186 bp, 10 predicted proteins | sample 712E1DmetaG_FD_121300 | JGI IMG/M metagenome (GOLD analysis project Ga0182027, IMG submission 121300) | Permafrost microbial communities from Stordalen Mire, Sweden - 712E1D metaG (Illumina Assembly) | ecosystem: Environmental > Terrestrial > Soil > Wetlands > Permafrost | place: Sweden...
CAAATACGCTGTCCCGTCTACTTCCAAATCATTTTGGATATACGCACTCTGCGGAGCCATACCCGCCAGGAACAACGGACTTCCGCCTCCCGTCGACACATCTAATAACGCCTGCGGCACCCATGTCCCGATGCCTACATTACCGTTCATGACCGCTAATCCACCGGCAGGAGTGGTCGTTCCGATACCAACATTGCCTCCGACAACCGCCAGCTGTGTGCCCGCTGACGCACCTGTCATCGTTGTCCCTATTCCCACATTCCCGCCCTGCGTATTAAATATCGCTTCCCCTGTCACCTCAATATGATCAAACGTTGAGCCGCCTGATAACGTTAACCCTGAAGATATTGTTAATGTGCCTATCGCCGCATCCGCCAAATATGCTGTCCCATCTACTTCCAAATCATTTTGGATATACGCACTCTGCGGAGCCATACCCGCCAAGAACAACGGACTCCCGCCGCCCGTCGATATGTCCAATAACGCCTGAGGCACCCATGTCCCTATACCCACGTTCCCGTTGGTCACGACCAAGCCGCCTTGCGGGGTGGTCGTGCCGATACCGACGTTGCCTCCGACAACCGCCAGCTGTGTGCCCACTGACGCACCCGTCATCGTTGTCCCTATCCCAACATTCCCGCCCTGCGTATTAAATATCGCTTCCCCTGTCACTTCAATATGATCAAACGTTGAGCCGCCTGATAACGTTAACCCTGAAGATATTGTTAATGTGCCTATCGCCGCATCCGCCAAATACGCTGTCCCATCGACTTCCAAATCATTTTGGATATACGCGCTCTGCGGCGCTGCACCCGCCAGGAACAACGGACCCCCGCCGCCTGTTGACACATCCAATAACGCCTGCGGCACCCATGTCCCGATGCCTACATTCCCGTTGGTCACCACAAAACCGCCTTGCGGTGTGGTCGTGCCGATACCAACGTTGCCTCCGATGACCGCCAGTTGCGTCCCCGCTGAGGCACCCGTCATCGTGGTCCCTATCCCGACATTTCCTCCCGCCGTATTAAATACCGCTTCTCCTGTGATCTCGATATGATCAAACGTTGAGCCGCCTGATAACGTTAACCCTGAAGATATTGTTAGTGTGCCGATCGCCGCATCCGCCAAATACGCTGTCCCATCGACTTCCAAATCGTTTTGGATATACGCGCTCTGCGGCGCCGCACCCGCCAGGAACAACGGACTCCCGCCGCCTGTCGATATGTCCAATAACGCCTGCGGCACCCATGTCCCTATACCCACATTCCCGTTGGTCACCACAAAGCCGCCTTGCGGTGTGGTCGTGCCGATACCAACGTTGCCTCCGACGACAGCCAGCTTCGTGTTTCCGGACGCGCCTGTCATCGTTGTCCCTATACCGACATTCCCTCCCAGCGTATTAAACAACGATTCTCCTGTGATCTCGATATGATCGAACGTCGAGCCGCCTGTGGCCACTATCCCTACTGTCGTTGTTAACGTCCCTATCGTCGCCTCCATCAAATAGGCTGTTCCGTCTACTTCCAGGTCGTTGCCTATGTACACACTATTACCCACTGTAGGCAGCAACAACGGACTTTCTTGTCCCGTTGATACATCCAACAACGCCCGCGATGTCCATGTGCCGATACCTACATTGCCATGAACAATCAGGTTACCTTTGGAGTCTACCCTGGCGACTTCAGTGGCCGGTGAAGTATTATTTTGAACGGATAAACCGCTGCTGCCATCCTGGGAATCCAGCTGGGCTTGAATATCTGCGGCTTGAACAAGGTTGGGAAAAAGAGAAAGAAGGGCACACGCGAAAAACACTCGAAGCGCTCTCAAAAACTGAAGGCCCAAATTCATCTCTTTCACAATGGTGGAGAAAGTTGGATTTATATCCTAATATGTTCATAATATCAAATTATGTACCCCTTACAATATTTATTCATTTTTTTTTACCTATTTTTTAGAGATTTCTCCGTCGGACTATAGAAAAGTAACCTTAAGGGGGGCAACAAGTTATATAATTTGCAATGACTGGAGGTTTAAAAGCACCTTGCGCGCTATCTGCACCGCATTTTCGGATGATCCGCCGTATTCCAAAAAGACACAGAATGCTATATGTTTTTTAAAAGACTTAGCGTATCCCACAAACCACGCGTGATTAGGCTTGCCATGCACGCTTTGAGCAGTTCCTGTTTTTCCGTAGATTTCCAATCCATGCACTTCTTGCAAAGCATGGCCTGTCCCTTGCGGGTCATCCACCACCGCTTTTAAACCTTTCTGCACCTGGCGCCAGGTATCCTCACGCAAACGGACAATAGGTCTTGGGGAAACTTTTCCCTTAACAAGACGAGGGCGCAAAATCACTCCATCATTGGCAACGGCAGCCATCAGGACCGTCAATTGCAAAGGAGTCGTCAGCGTATACCCCTGACCTATAGACAAATTCAAAGTGTCTCCGGTATACCATGTCGTCCCCGAAGGGGCCTTGGTCACCACTTGACCGGCGGACTCAAAAGGCAAATCAATACCCGTCGGCCGGTTAAACCCGAACGCTTTGGCATAGGCACCGATCGTCGGGGCCCCGACAAGCTCTCCGACATGAAAAAAATAAACATTGCAGGAGCGTGCCAGGGCCCCTTGAAAATCCTGCACACCGTGCACGTGCGAACAGCCAAATTTCCGGTGGCCCACCATCAGAAATCCCGGGCAATCAAACCTCGTCGATGGCGTAATTTTATGGCGTTCAATGGCGGCCAAGGCCAGCAGAATTTTAAACACGGAACCCGGCGGGTATTGTCCGGACACCGCACGGTTAAACAAAGGGGTTTCCGCATTATTAAAATAAACGTCCAAATAATCCTGTTTACTTTTATCTGTGAACACATTCGGATCATAGGAAGGGCTGCTCACTAAAGAGAGGACATCTGCATTGTCCGCATCCATCACCACAATCGCCCCCTTGACCCCTTTAAGTAATTCCTGGGCGATTGTTTGCGCACGCTGGTCCAGTGTCAAGATAACATCATGACCGGCGACGGGTTCCTTAATACCGAGCAGGCGCACCTGCTGGCCGCGGCTGTTGATTTCAACCTGCCGTCCGCCGGCCGTGCCCTGGAGATAGGCGTCATATTCTTTCTCGATTCCGGTTTTTCCGACAAGACTTAAAGGCGTGTACCCATACACATCTTTGTCTCCCATTTGAGTGTCATCAATTTTACCCACATAGCCCAAGACATGCGCTCCAATCGAATCAAAAGGATAAACGCGTTGAAAACCCTGCTGGACAACAAGGCCCGGGTAAACAAATTTTTCTTCCTCAATTTTGAGGGCCATCTCAACGGGAATATCCTCCGCCAAAATAACAGGAGCAAAAGTGGCGGCTTTTTTACGCTGAAACTGCCGTTCCAAAAAAACCGGACTTTTATTAAGCACGCTGCCTAAATAATCAAACAGCGCCTTTTTGTTTTCTACATCCTGAGCAACCACCCCCACATGAAAAGCCATGCGGTCATCCGCTAAAGGCACACCGTTACGGTCCAATATCCTCCCTCGAGGAGCATCTGAAGGCACAATGCGTATGTGATTATTCATGCTCTGGCGGTGATAATAGGCGCCGTGAATAATTTGCATATAAAACAAACCGCAAACAATCAGGCCGAAAAGGAAAAAAACAATGGAGTGAATAACATTAAGGCGCATACTAAGTTTTTAACTTAAAAAAGACACTGACATCCCTTAACTGCTGAAAAACAAGCGTGGCCACAGCCATGCTCGTCAATACCTGAGGGATAAAAATATCCACCAACAATTCATGCACACGCATGTTGGGGTTGCCTGCCGCCAGAGGTGCCTGGATGATAAAACACGCAACTAAAACAAAAAAAGCGACCAGCCCTCGGGAAAATCTGGAACCCTGCTGGTATAAATACCGTCGTACCAATGTCGTCATAAAAGCGGCAGCGATGTACACCAGCAAATAGGTCCCCAAGGGAGCAATACCACAGGCGTCTTTGAATAGGCCGCAGAAGACCGCGCTGATAATACTAAAACGGATCCCCAAATACAAATTGAAGAAGACAACCACTAAGATCAAAAATTCGGGCTTACCCCACGCGCCAAAAGCGTTATACAACACGAATTCCGACGCGAAAGCCAGGTACGACACCAGCGCTATAACGGCGATGCGTTTCATTAGTTTATACCCCCTCCCTAACCCTCCCCACAAGGGGGAGGGAATAGTGGGCGCAATAATTTATTTTCCATTTTGCGCATTTGGATGATGTCTTTGGGATGATGATCATCAAAACCCTTCAAATGCAAAATACCATGTATGACATATAAAATAATCTCTTTGTCCGTCGATGTTTTATGTAAAGCAGCATGGACTGCAGCCATTTGCGGACAAATAATAATTTCGCCTAAGCCTGCCCCTAAATCAAAGGTCAAGACATCGGTGGCATAATCATGGTTCAGATATTTTTTATTGATCGTGCGCATGCGTTTGCGCCCCAAAAAAACAATAGAAAGGCTCTGCAGAGTGTAATCGAGCTTACGCAACGCCGCCGGTACCGTTTTGAGGATCCGGCCTCGGGGGATTGGGATCTTCTTTTGAAGATTTTTTATTTTGATTTCCATTAGACTTTTCGGGATATTTGACGCGGCTGTGGTACATAGCACCCAACACGCGCGCAAAAACGGAGGCAATGGTATCAATTTCTCTTAAAGTTAAGTTGCATTCGTCTAACTGCCCATCAATGAATTTATTGTTGATCACTTTACGCACCACATCTTCAATGCGCTGGGGCGTATGCTCGTCCAACACGCGGGTAGCAGCCTCGACGGAGTCGGCCAACAGCACAATGGCTGTTTCCTTGCTCTGTGGCTTGGGGCCGGGGTAACGGTAATCTTTTTCTTCCATCCCCTCCAGCTCTCCTTCCAGTAGGGCCTTTTGATAAAAATAATGGATCGTGCTTGTCCCGTGATGTTCCGGGATAAAATCAATAATACGGCTATTGAGATGATATTGACGGGCCAACTCCATGCCTTCCTTAACATGATTAAAAATCACCAAACGGCTCATCGACGGCTCTAACTCGTCATGTTTATTGTCCATCACGATCTGGTTTTCCGTAAAATACTCGGGATGGAGGATTTTACCGACATCATGATAATAAGCGCCCACCCGCACCAATAAGGAATTTGCCTCAATAGCGTCGGCCGCGGTTTCCGCCAGATTGCTGACGATCAAACTGTGATGATAACTGCCCGGCGCTTCCACGACCATACGCTTGAGCAAAGGCTGGGAAGAATCCGAAAGTTCCATTAACGTAAAATTGGTGATTTCACCAAATAACATTTCAAAAATCTTCAACGTCGCTATCACCACAAACGCGCAGACCAACCCATTGACGGCCAGAGGTTTGAGAATATAGATCAAAATATCTTTGTTGATGACCGGATTAATGAGCAGTGCGCCCATGACCTGAATAACGGACACAAAAATCCCAGCCGTGATCAATACCCCGCGGGTACGCGCATTGCGCACCTTGTAGGCGCCGGCCAACCCTCCCAAAAAGAAAATCAGCATCTCATTGAGCCCAAAACCGAAAATAATCCCCGCCAGTGTGGCGCTCAAGAAAGCCATCAGTAAACTCACCTGTACGTCGTTAAACAGCAGCATCGTCAGCATCGGAACAGCGGCAATGGGCAGATAAGCATATGTCAAAACGGAATAAGATTTAAGCGTGTGGGCCACAAAGACGAGCAAAGCCAAAAGCAAAGCCAAATGCAAAAAAAGACGCGGATTAGCTTTTTTGAAAAAGAATAAATGGACCCCTAAAAAAAATACCAGCAAAGGAATGATCAAAGGGATCACGGAAAAATAACAGAAGACCACCAACCCCAAAAAAGAAAGGGCCATCATAATAGCTTGATCGCGGGAAATAAATTGATGGGAGTGGAATGTCATGGCTATTAATGTTTCTGGTTACCATTGGCCTGCGCGTACGCTTCGATGATCTTCTGGACCAATTCATGGCGGACTGTATCTTCGCTGGTCAAATGGATGAATTTAATTTCCGGCACACCGCCTAAAATCCGGTCAGCTTCAGCCAAACCGTTGTTTTCAATCCCCGGCAAATCACTTTGAGTCACGTCGCCAATAACCACTACCTTGGAATCAAATCCCATACGGGTCAAAAACATTTTCATCTGGTCAGGACGGGCATTTTGGGCCTCATCCAGGATCACAAAAGCCTCATTGAGTGTACGCCCGCGCATAAAAGCCAAAGGGGCCACTTCAATAATCCCCTGTTCACCGTACTGCTCGACTTTTTCGGGCTCCATCATATCGTAAAGAGCATCGTACAAAGGACGAAGATACGGCAATACTTTTTCCACCATGTCCCCGGGCAGAAATCCGAGACTCTCGCCGGCTTCCACTGCCGGCCGGGTCAGAATAATGCGGCGCACCAGCCCTTTTTTGAGAGCATTGACCGCCATGGCAATGGCCAAATACGTTTTTCCCGTCCCTGCCGGACCTATACAAAAAACCAGATCGTTGTTTTTAATAGCTTCAATGTATTCGATCTGGCCACGGGTTTTGGGAGTGACCAGGCCCCCTGGCGCCGAAACTTCAATTTTTTCCTTGGCTAAACGCTTGAAATCAATTTCTTTTTCTTTGTCGACAAGCCGCAAAGCATAAACGATGTCGGCCTTCTTGACGTCCCTGCCCTTCTCGACAAAAGTCATCAAATAATGAAACAGCTCGACAGTTTTCTGGACTTGAGGATCAGGGCCCGTAATTTTAATGCCGCTCTCGACGCGAAGGATACGGACCCCGAGTTCTTTTTCAATAATTTTTAAATTCTGATCATAACGGCCAAAGAGCAACTGCAAGTCACGGTTATTATCCAAATCCAAACGAAAATCCATTCACGCCCTTTCTTATAAACACCCCTACCTAACCTCCCCCATCAAGGGGGAGGAACAAATGTTTCTACTTTAGCGCCGGGATGGTTAACACCGTGCCGGGCTTGACAAAGTTCGGGTTCTTGATTTTGTCTTTATTCGCTTCGTAAATTTTGTACCATTTGCCGTAGGAACCATAAATTTTCTTGGCAATTTTTTGCAAGGTATCATCTTTTTTCACCGTATAGGTCTGCGCTTCAACGCCGGCCTGGGCGGCTGGCGCCGCCGGTTGGCCTTCGACTACAGGAACTACTGCTACAGGCTGTTGGGCGCTCTCTCCTGCTGTAGAGGCGTTAGACGCCGTCGCAGCCGGTGGTGTTACCGTCGTCTCTGTTATAGCGGAAACCGCATTGTGTTCAATTTTTTGCACTTCGGATTCAGGGACCGGACGGGTCAGCTCCAGGACATAAATTTTTCGTGTTTTCTCTGCGGGTACCGCGGCCGGAGGGCATTTACCCATCACGCAACCGCCATTGCCGACTTGATCATAACCTACACGGTCACGGGTCATCACATACGTATGCGCTTCCATACCGCAGCCGGCGGCAAAAACCGCTAAAACAATAAGAATAAAATTTCTGTTTAACATAGAGATTTCTCCTGAATTAAATCCCCGACGACCAACAATAGTGCCCGGTAATGAGGGCATTAAAACATTCGGGGATGACCCTACGGGTCATTTTTTATTCAAAACCACTAATCCCAATTCTTTTAACTGTTTCGCATCCACATCCGACGGTGCGTCCGTCATCAGGCATGTCCCTTTTTGGGTTTTAGGGAACGCAATGCAATCGCGGATGGATTCATGCCCTGTCACAATCGTCACCAGGCGATCGATGCCATAAGCGACCCCCGCATGGGGCGGCGCGCCATATTCAAAAGCCTTGAGCAAAAAACCAAAACGCTTCTGGGCCTCAGAGGGCGCAATACCAATGATGTCAAAAATCTTCTGCTGCAATTCACGACGGTGAATACGCACCGACCCGCTGCCAATTTCATTGCCGTTGAGCACTAAATCATAACAGCGGCCGCGGATTTTCGCATAGGCGCCGCTCTCAAGCAGACTCATGTCCTGCGGATTAACCCCGGTAAACGGATGGTGCTCACTGTCCCAGCGTTTCTCTTCTTCATTATACTTGAACAAAGGGAAATCCACAACCCACAAAAAAGCAAATTCTTTGGGGTTGTTTTTGTCCTGACGGGTGTCCGGTTTGTCCGAATGATAGCGGGCCATCGCCTCGGCGTGAGTCATGCGGGGAAAGGGAGTTGATAAATCCACATTCAAAACGTCCTTGAATATTTTTTTATACATGCGCTCTGTCAGATCAAAAATAACGTCCTGATCGACAAAAGACATTTCCATATCGAGTTGGGTAAATTCCGGCTGACGGTCGGCACGTAAATCCTCATCGCGAAAACATTTGACGATCTGGTAATAGCGGTCCACACCTGCGACCATCAAAATCTGCTTGAATAATTGCGGCGACTGCGGCAAGGCATAAAAAGTCCCCGGGTTTAAACGTGAGGGCACCAAAAAATCACGGGCCCCTTCGGGAGTTGATTTGGTCAATACCGGTGTTTCGATCTCGATAAATTTTTCGCCGTTTAAGAAAGACCGTATCGATGCACACAATTGATGGCGCAAAATCAAAGAATCCCTGACCTTTTTGCGACGAATATCCAGATAACGGTAAGTTAAGCGCACATCTTCCGCGGCCTCGATATTATCATCAATTTCAAAAACCGGCACTTTGCTGGTGTTGAGGATTTCCAGCTTCAGCGCCAAGAGCTCAATGTCTCCGGTTGGGGCATCCGGATTAACGTTCTTGGGCGGCCGGACATTCACCGTGCCGGTGATTTTGACGACAAATTCCGGCCCCAATTTTTGCGCCTCGTTATGGGCCTCGGGGCTGACAGAGGGCACAAAAACCACCTGGGTGATGCCATAGCGGTCGCGGATGTCGATAAAAATAAGTTTACCGTGGTCCCGACGGCGATGCACCCAGCCGCAGAGGGTCGCTGTCTGGTCCTTAAAAGTCTTGTTTAATTCTCCGCACGTATGCGTTCGCATAAAAACCTTTCTCAAGTGTCCTTACAATGCCTGCGGGGCCTGTCTCGGCCTTGATGTTAAGGTGCTCCTAATTGAAATGCGTACGTCACAGCCTTAGCTCTAAGTGGTTTACCTTAACTAGACCTCGGGGCCGTTTCCGTCCGCCCCTCAACATCAAGTCCGATCCACCCGCCGCAATAATTCTGATCTCCCCAATCCGCAACTTTCTTACTTCGCTCGCAACTTGTCCTTAAGAATACTCACAATATTTTTTATTTCGACCGTCTCTTGTTGCCCAGTGCTCATATCCTTCACAGACACAGTCTTATCTTTAAATTCTTGATCACCGATAATCAAGGCAAAACGCGCATTGGCTTTGTTGGCCCTATTCATCTGAGATTTCATTGAACCGCCAGAAAAATTCGTCGTAGCACTAATACCATTTTTACGTAAATCACTTAATAATTGAAATGATCGAGGCTGATATTCTGCCTGAGTTTCAATCACAAAAGCATCTATTGTTTGGGATTCTCCTTGAGTTTTTCCTGTCGCCAATAATATGCGTTCTATCCCTAATGCAAAACCAATGGCTCCAAACTCTGTTTTTTCATCCCCCCCCAAATCATCTAAAAGCCTATCGTAACGCCCCCCTGCTCCAACCGCATCTTGACTGCCTAAACCCTCTGCAGTAATTTCAAAAACCGTATGTGTATAATAATCCAAACCTCGTACCAAATGCGGAGAAATTTCATAATCAATGCCCAAATTTTTGAGAGCCTCTTGTACATGTTTAAAATAACTACGAGAATTCTCTGATAAAGGCAAAGTTTTATCTTTACCTATAACAACATCTACTACTTTCCGACATATTTCGTTTTTGCAATCTAACACCCGAAACACATTACGTTCAAAACGATTCTGACAGTCCTCACACAATTCTTCTTTGTGTTTAATAAATTCTGTCCGTAACCAGGAAGAAATATTCTCTTTATCTTCTCTTGATCCCAAAGAATTAATCTTAAGCCTTGGACTCTGAACATTTAGGGCCTGAAGTAAATGCATGGCCAATGCTAAAATTTCCGCATCAAGAAATGGGGATGCCCCATCAATACCTATAGCTTCTACTCCAATTTGATGAAATTGACGTAAACGTCCTTTTTGAGGGCGCTCACCACGAAACATCGGTCCAATATAAAAAAATTTAGATAGCTGCTCTTTTTTGTCAAAGCTGTTCTCTATATAAGAACGGACCACAGCGGCTGTGCCTTCCGGGCGCAGAGCATATCCCTCATCTTCTTTGGCTGAAGTCAACTCCAAGAGCTGTTTATTCACCACATCGCTGGTTTGGCCCAAAGATCGCTTGAAAAGATTAATATCTTCGTAAATGGGGGTACGAATTTCTCTATAGCCGTAGGATTTACAAACTTTGCGGGCGTTGAGTTCTAATTCTTCCCAGAGGAAAACAGTGTCAGGTAATATGTCGGATGTCCCGCGGGGGACGGTCAATTTTTTATTCACTTAAAAATTCCCGGTCCTATTTCACTTTTTGCTTCATTTCCAATCCAGATTTAAAAACCACTACTTTCCGGGGAGGGACGGGAACACTTTGTCCTGTGCGGGGATTGCGGCCGAAACGGGCACGGCGTTCTTTGATTTTAAAAACGCCGAAATTGCGCAACTCCACCCTATCGCCTTTCATTAAAGAATCGACGATCACATCAAAAGTTTTCTGCACGATTTTTTTGACGTCCACCTGCTTAATGCCGGTGGCATCAGCAATCTTTAAAACAATATCTTTTTTTGTCATTAAAAATATCTCCTTAACTTACCCCCCAAGACAGGCGGAGCTTCCTAATTTAAATATTGCAACTATAGTACCAACAAGGACTTACAGTGTCAACAGCTTTTTAATCTTGGACCGTTTCTAAATATCTCGTTGACATATCTTGACTTATGACAGAAGTGTCCCCATATTTAGCCAATTCTATATAGTCATATACATTTTTATTATCAAGCCCTTCATAAAATCTTGCACTAGAATACTTATAATCACATGGACCTAAAACCATACCCGCCCGGACTGGATTAAAATGCATATAGTTCAAGCACTCAATGATGTATTTTTCTCCCATGATGGGCTTACTTTTAAAACGTCCTTGCCATACATGTCCTACATAACCATATCTCCGACGGTATTTCACACTGAAAGATAAAAGGACAGAATGCATGAATTGTGAAATATTTTGATTTTCTCCGACTTCTAGAATCAAATGAGCATGATTGTCCATCAACGCAAACCCATAAATTTTGACCTCTTTCCGCTTTTGAAATTTCTGGATAGAATTAAGTAAATCCTCTTTATCCGAACTTAATTTTAAAATTCTTTGACGGTTGTTTCCCCTGAACATAACATGGTACACCGCGTTTCCATAATAAAGCCTTTTAAAACGAGACATAATCACTCCTTCTTGTTTTTTACGGGGGTGTTTGTTAGAACATGAACTGTGGGGGGACAGTTCCATCAAAAACCGTTATCTACCATAGGGATAGGTGGAAACGGTCCGAGTTAAAGGGTTAGGGAGAAGTTGTTTTCTCCGACTAGCACTTTGATTTCTTCCATTAACACTTCGCTGGGCGTGACATACAAATTTTCACCCACTAAAATCTGCACTCTTTTATAGTTGTTCGTATCCACCTGCAAATAAACCGGGACCTTCCCCGGAAAACGCGATAGTTTTTCTTTTAATTTCTCAAAACCCGCCTGACCCGTCTGGGACAAATCCACCTGTACGGATTTAATCATCTCATACACCTCATCAATCCCCGCCATTTCATTGGCCATCATCTTGGGGAAACCATCACGAAAGCTTATCTTGCCCTTGACCACCACGACCGTGCTCTCTTTCAAATAGGCAGCCACCTGCGTATAACTGGAGGGAAAAACGACCACCTCCATTTCGCCGTCAATATCTTCCAGCCCCACAATGGCCATACGTTCATTGGTCTTTTTGGTGGTGGTCAGCTTCACGGATTTAATCAGGCCCACCATCCGCACTTCCTGCCCGTCACGGGCATTTTTAATACTGGCTGTTGTAAAATCCGAAAATTTTTCAATCTCCGTTTTATACCGGTCCAACGGATGCCCGCTTAAATAAAATCCCAATAAAGCTTTTTCATTACTCAGAATCTGGGCTTGCGGCCATTCCGGAATATCGGGAAGCTTTTCGTCATTTTTGCCAAACCCGCTCTCATCCTGCCCCATACTAAAAAAAGAAAATTGGCCGGCTTGGGCTTCTTTCTGGCCCATGCCTCCCGCTTCCAGGGCCTTCTCTAAAACCGCCATCAATTGGGCCCGATAACAATTAAAAACATCAAAAGCCCCGCACTTAATAAGACTCTCCAGGACTTTACGGTTATTTAAACGCAAATCAACACGGCGGCAGAAATCAAACACCGAGACAAAAGCCCCGGTGGCCTCGCGCGAGCGAACCATGGATTCAATGGCGCCGGCACCGATGTTCTTGACCGCCAGTAAACCATAACGGATGGCCTTTTTCCCCTCAACAGTAAATTGGGCCTGGCTTTGATTAACCGCCGGGGGCAGAACACTAATACCCATCGCCGCACACTCTTTAACATATTCAACCACCTTGTCCGTATTGTCTTTTTCCGATGTCAAAAGCGCTGTCATAAACTCCACCGGATAATTGGCCTTTAAATACGCCGTGCGATACGTAATGAGCGCGTAGGCCGCTGAATGACTGCGGTTAAATCCATACCCCGCGAAATAGTCGATCAAATCAAACAATTGATTAGCCTGCGCTTCATAGATCTGGTGGGTCTTGGCACACCCTGCGATAAAAAAGGCACGCATTTTTTTCATTTCCGCCGCGATTTTCTTGCCCATGGCCTTGCGCAAATCATCCGCCTGGGCCATGCTAAAGCCCGCTATGACGGAAGCAATCTGCATGACCTGCTCTTGATAAAGAATAATCCCGTACGTGGATTTGAGCACCTCCTCCAGTTTGGGATGCGGATAAGAAATTTTCTGCTCCCCGCGCTTACGCTTGGTAAAATCATCCAGCATGCCCGACCCCATAGGTCCCGGACGGTATAAAGCCAAAATGGCAATGAGATCCTCAAACTCCGATGGCTTCATCTTCTTTAAAAGATCGCGCATGCCGCCGCTTTCTAACTGAAAAACTCCCATCGCGTGGCCCATCTCTAACATCGCATATGCCTTTTGATCATCCAGAGGCAGATTGTTAATATCGATCTTGACGCCTTGATGCTGTTCGATGAGCTTAAGCGTTTCGGCGATGACCGTCAGCGTCCTTAATCCCAAAAAATCCATTTTCAACAGGCCCATTTGAGAAATGCCGTCCATGTCAAAAGCGGTGGTCACCTGCCCATCCGAACTTTTAAATAACGGCACATAATCTGTCAACGGCTTGTCTGAAATCACGACCCCTGCCGCATGGATCGACGCATGGCGGTTCAGGCCTTCTAAGACCTGGGCCGTGGCCAGTAATTGTTTGGCGGCTTTATCAGTCTCAGCGACCTGGCGCAGTTGCGGCTCCACATTTAAAGCCTGCTCAATGGTAATACCGATTTCATTGGGGATGAGTTTAGCAATACGGTCCACATCAGGGTAACTTAACCCCATGGCCCGGCCTACATCGCGCACCGCGGCTTTGGCCTGCATGGAACCAAAGGTGATGATCTGGGCCACATTGCTGATGCCATATTTTTTAGTCACATAATCGATGATTTCGCCGCGGCGCTCATAACAAAAATCAATATCAATATCCGGCATGCTTTTGCGGCCCGGATTCATAAAACGCTCGAACAGCAAACCGTACTTGATGGGGTCCAAATCCGTAATCCCCAAGAGAAAACTCACCAAACTGCCAGCGGCGGAACCGCGTCCCGGGCCCACAGGAACGCCGATGGATTTGGCATAATTAATAAAATCCCACACAATTAAAAAATAACTGACAAAACCCATCTTCTCGATGGTCCCGAGTTCATGTTCCAGGCGCTGGCGTAAAACTGTGTCTACCTCTGAGGGAAAACGGCGCAGCAGGCCTTCTTCACAAAGCCGGCGTAAATATTCTTTAGCCGTTGTGCCCGCAGGCGGGGCGTAACGCGGCAGATGATATTGATCAAAATCCAG
>Ga0182027_10009268_pt1 | contig 14186 bp, 10 predicted proteins | sample 712E1DmetaG_FD_121300 | JGI IMG/M metagenome (GOLD analysis project Ga0182027, IMG submission 121300) | Permafrost microbial communities from Stordalen Mire, Sweden - 712E1D metaG (Illumina Assembly) | ecosystem: Environmental > Terrestrial > Soil > Wetlands > Permafrost | place: Sweden...
AGCGCGCCAGGGCCAGTTTGTCCTCCAGCCCCACCTTATCGTAGACTTCGCCAATACTGCCCCCTGGAACGTACTCGAAAACCAGGTAAGGCCAATGCCAGGCGTGGCCAGCCTTAGCCAGGTCTAAAAGCTGGCCCTCGGCCACAATTTCCGGGACCGGCAGTCCAAGCCCCACGGCCCATTGGCCCAATTCCAGCTCAACTTGCCAGCAGTGACCGCCATCAAAGAGCCGCCCGAAGAATTTGACGACCCACCGGTCATCGACGATAAAAGTCGGGCAGGTGCCGGGCATGCCAATGCGCACCACCCGCACCGGGCCAAGGCCGTGCCGCCGGCACACCTGTTCCACGTAAGGGCGCCAGGCGAGCGGATCGCTGAAATAGCGCCGGTACCCCTCGATATTTTCAAGCTGGTCGAACAGGTTTGCGGGCGAAGGATCGCTCAAACCTGGATAACCTTATTTTCAATCAGCCACTGCACCGATTCGTAGACCGCTTGCAAAGAGCTGTAATGCGGGCGGTAGTCGAGCAAGCGCTGCGCCTTGGCGATGCTGGCATTGGGGCTGTGGGCGATGTGATCCCAGGTAGCTTCGGCATCCTCTGCAGTGATGGTTGTCCGCCAGGTTTCCCAACCCAGGTAGCGCAGGTTGGCCGGCTGGCCAAACCAGCCCGCCACAGCCTCAGCATAGCCGCGCAGCGAGAGCGCCGCCGGCGATACCACGTGGAAACTCTCACCCACTGCTGTGCTGCGATTGGCCAGCGCCTTCATAAATGATTGGGCTACATCGTCGGCGTGAACGTGATGGACCGTCTCCATGCCCAGGTTGGGCAAGACCAGTTCTTCCCCGTGGGCCAGCTTCTCGAAAACGTGCGGGTTGAAATTGCCGGACGGGTTGAGCGGCGCCCAGCCCGGGCCGACAATGTGCCCCGGATGCAGCAAGGTGGCGGGGAAACCATGCCGGCGCGCCTGGTCGAGTAAATACACTTCGATGGCTGCTTTTTGAATGCCATATTCGCCAAATGGGCGGCGCGGCTGCTGTTCGGTCACCGGCACTTCCAGGCTAGGCCCGTGCACCCAGATTGTGCCGCAGTGCAGGAAATGCTGCACCTGCCCCTCCAGCGCTTCGGTAAGCTGGCGAGCGCTCTCCAGGGTAAAGCAGATCATATCGATCACTACATCTGGCTTGAGGTCGCCTACCCGCCGGCCGAAGGTCCCCGCGGCATCCTCCGCCTCGCGGTCGACCACCACCTGGCGCACCGACTTCCATGCGCCATGCGGCCGGTAAGGCTGGCGCTGGCTGCGGCTCAGGTTGATCACCTCGTAACCTGTTTCAACCAGGTACGGCACCAGGTAAGTACCCACGTGCCCACTGCCTCCAATCACTACGACGCGCATGTCAGGCCTCCTCTTGAATAAGTTCACTTTTTTCGATGTAAAAAGCTGCGCTTTTTACATCGAAAAAAGTGGGTTGCTTTTATATATCGAGCCCTTCGGATGATGTTTTTTCGGGCTGGTCGCCAATGCCGCGTTTGATCTCTGCCAGTGAATTTTCCATGCCGTAGCGGAAGGCATTCGTATCCGACCAGTGAATAATCATATTCATGCCCATCTTTGCCCAGCGGATTTCCTGGGCGGCCCCGTCTTTCACCATGACGTGGTTACCGGCTCCCACGTTGTGAGCGCGGCTTTTGCGGATGATCTCGTCGACTGCCTCGATATAGGCCTTGTGGTGGTATTGCTCGGAAATCCCCAGGCTGGTGGTCAGATCGTGCGGGCCGACCAGAACGCCATCCAGGCCGGGCACGGACAGGATCTCATCCAGGTTTTCCATGGCCGGGATACTTTCTATATTGACGATCAAGCTGTTGTTGGCATTGTAGCCGGCCAGGTAATCGGTTAAGGCCGGTTCCAGGGTAAGCTTGCCTTCCAGCATATCGTGCAGGCGCTTTCCTTTTAATGGGCGATATTTGACTGCCCCGACCAGGGCGCGTACCTCTTCAGCTGATTCAACGTAGGGCGCAATGATGCCCTGCGCACCTCCATCCAGGGTTTGACAGGCCAGGTAAGGATCAGGCCGGTTGATGCGCACAACCGGGGTAAGACCGAGGGCCGCATACGCCTGGCACATCCAGGCCACCTGTTTGCGGTCGTTGGCGATATGCTCGGTATCGATAAACACAAAATCCAGCCCCAAACCACTAACGATCGAAGGCCACTTGGGTGAATCAGAAACGATCATGGTTCCATACAATCGTTCCCCTGAATGCAATTTCTGTCTAAAGAGTTTCCCGTTCATTATCTGACCTTTCTACTCATATATTCAAATTTTGGATTATTGTCCAAAAACCTGGTGAGACATAGTCTATTTTATGCCAGATACCTATAAATATCTATCCGAAAAATCGGAAAGGTTCTTAGTGTCAACCGTTGCCGAATCATGTGTGTTTTGACATGGTTTCGATACCACCTATCAGTTATAATAACAACTATCGTGCTCTGATATGCCCGTAATGCCAGGATTTTATTTTCAATTAACGGTCTCTGCCCCGTGATATTCTATATATATGAGATAAGAGGTTCGTAGGTAATGAAAAAAACAAAAAATAGCCGCGTCATTTTTCAACCCACCGCCTATCAAGCAATGCAAACTGGTATCAACAAGATGGCAAATGTCGTGCGCCCAACCCTTGGGCCTCTGCCGCGTATGATAGCTTTTGAACGGAATACAAAAAATGAGCGCCCGGAAATATTGGATGATGGGGGGACTATTGTACGCAGGATCATCGCCTTGCCCAACTCCAACGAAGATATGGGAGCGATGTTTTTACGGCACGTTTTATGGCAGCAGCACGAAAAAGCGGGCGATGGCACGGCTACTTCGGCGGTGCTTTTCCAATCCGCCTTTAACCAGGGAGTTCGCTATATCACGACCGGCGGCAACCCGATGATGGTGCGCCGCCACTTCGAAAAGGGCATGGAAATTATTATCGATGAATTGAAAGGCATGGCGACCCCTCTGGAAGGCCAGCAAAAGATTGCCGCGGTCGCTGAAACGATCTGCTACGATCCCGAAATGGCGGGCATTTTAGGTGAAATTTTCGATTACCTGGGTGAATTCGGCCACTTTGAAATCCGCAATGGGCACACGCGCCAGATCGAACGCGAATACGTGACCGGCACTTTTTATAAAATGCCCCTGTTCACTGCCGAAATGATCAAAGACCGTGACAAGCTGATGGCCTACGCCGAGGACGTGCCGATCTTCGTCAGCGACCTTGATTTTGACGACCCGGCCCAGTTTAACTCACTGCTGCGCATGGCCGGTGAAGCGGGGATCAAAAGCCTGGTGATCGTCGCCAACCACGTTTCCGACAGCGCCGTGGCATTCCTGCTGTCGATCAGCCGTAATCCGGCAGGATTCCAGGCCTTCGCCGTCGACGCACCCATCCCTGAGGACGGCCAACCCGTCATCCTGGAAGACATTGCCCTCCAGGTAGGCGCCAAACCATTCTTCAAAGTCTTTGGCTCCACAGCCGAAGGGGTCACCCTTGAAGACCTGGGACATGCACGCCGGGCCTGGGCCGACAAGGAGTATTTCGGTTTTGTCAACGGCAAGGGTTCGCCTCGAGAAGTGCACAAACGGATTGACGAGTTGAAGACACGCTACGACGCGGCCAAAGACGTTGAATCGCGCAATAAGGTGCGCGTACGGATCGGTAAACTGCTGGGAGGGTCGGTGACCGTATGGGTCGGCGGAAACTCCGAAATGGACATCGAGATGCGCAGAGCGCGCCTGGAACGCACTGTCGAGGCCATGCGCGGCGCTCTCATCAATGGCACAGTACCTGGCGGAGGAGTGGCCCTTCTGGCCTGCCGCCCCACCATGTTGCGCATGGCGGCTAAAGCCAGGGATGAGGATGAAAAGTTTGCTTACCGCACCCTGGCGCGCGCCCTGGAAGAACCGGCGCGGGTGATCATTGAAAATGCTGGCCGCGATCCGGATGTGATCCTCGACCAAATTGATAAAGCCGGGCCGGGCAAAGGCTTCGACGTACGCACCGAAAAAATTGTGGATATGGCCAGCGTTGGAATTGTCGACGCGGCCAGCGTCACCACGGCAGCCGTTTACCAGGCCTTTGCCAGCGTAGCCCTGGCGCTTACTGTAGATACTCTGATCCATCACAAGAAGCCTGAGACGGTGTTCAACACCTGATATTTCTCGGAAAGGTAATAATAATGACCGATGAGTTTAACCAAGAGAGTGAAGGCGAAGAAGTAGTCTACGCCCTGGCTGCGTCACCCGATTTTGCCAAAACCGGCACGTGTTTCTCGGCGCGCCAATCTGGCCTTTACCGTTCTGACGACGGCGGAGAGACCTGGAAATCGGTTTATGAGTCACTCACCCTCGATATGCCCCTGGTAACCACCAGCGTGGTAGTTTCTCCGGCATTTCCCCAGGATGGCCTGGTGTATGCCGGGACCAATGGGGGGATTTTACGCTCGGCAAACGGCGGTGAAACCTGGGAAGTGGCCGTCCTGCGCACGCCTTCTCCGCTCGTTTCTGCCCTGGCGATATCTCCTGATTTTGCCAACGACAAGACTTTGTTTGCCGGGACGATGGAAGATGGTGTGTTCCGCTCAACTGACCAGGGAACAGAGTGGGTGTTCTGGAATTTTGGCCTGTACGATCCGAATATCCTTTGTCTGGTGGTCTCTCCCGATTACCAGACCGATAAATGCCTGTTCGCCGGCACCGAAAACGCCATCTTCCTCAGCCGCAACAGCGCCCATTCCTGGAAAGAAACCAGCTTTCCCCTTGATCGGGGACCCGTCCTCAGCGTGGCCATTTCACCTAATTTCACCCGAGATAGGACCCTTTTTGCAGGGACCGACGCTCATGGGTTGTTTTGCTCGAAAGATGCCGGAAAAACCTGGCAGCCCGTACCCGGCTTGAATGTAACCAGTTCGATCAATGCTCTTTTGATCTCTCCTGAATACCCGACCAAAGCAGAGATCCTGGCCCTGGCCGAAGAGCAGCTATTCATCTCGCGGGATGATGGCCTGACCTGGTCCGATTGGCGCAAGGATATTAAGTTCGAAGGCAATCCAATTGCCGTGGCGGCCCCCTCCGGGTTAAGTGCCGGCTCACCCTTGCTGGTAGGCTTAAGTACCGGAAGTGTGGTCTTAATATAATGTAATTTCTCCTGCGGGCTTGAAACCCGCTGGAGTTAACTTTTTTCCCCCGGAAAATTATGTGAGAATTTTATTGAGCACATGGGCGATCTTCGTGATCGCCGTCAAGCGGATCATCTCACAAAAAGGATTGGCGTTAGCCAGTCTGGTTGGTCTTGTTTTTTCTATAGCCCTGACGACCAGCATCCCTGTCTATACAGACGCAGTCTATTTCCGCCTGTTCAATGAAAGCCTCGACCCCAACCAATCGACCTCATCCACGCTTAATAAAAATGCTCCTTTCGCGCTGTTATTCTCATACCAGGTCGACCCAGGCCACCTAAAGCGTTGGGAGGATATCCAGCCGGCCAGCCAGTTTATTACTCAACAGGCCGCCTCTCGGATTGGTCTGCCGCTCAAACAGGTGGTGAGTTATTTCAACAGCGATACGATGGCCTTATATCCCAAAGGGGAAACGAATTTCGATAACACCAAGACCTTGTTGGGATGGTACAGCTTTTCCACCCTGAATGACATCGAAAAACACATTACTATCCTGGAAGGCAGGCTGCCGGTTGTGAACCACACCCCCGACTCAACGGTCGAAGTGCTGGTCAGCAAGAATATGGCGAATAAACTGGGCCTGCAATCTGGCGAAGAATATACCAGTTTTGCCCGCATGGCCATGCCAGATACCGGCGCGGTTGTGGCTGTTACTATCCCCGTGCGTATATCCGGAATATGGGAGCCGACCGACCCAGCCGATCCTTACTGGTTTATCCAGACTTCTTTCCTGGATGAAAGATTGCTGGTCACGGAAGATATCTTCTCGCAGCAGATCGCCACCTACATCGCCGGCCCGATTTATGCTTCCATGTGGTATGTCTCGCTGGATGGGTCGAATGTTAAGTACAGCGATGCTGGCCCAATTGCCGCACGGATTAACTCCTTCTACCAGCAAGCGGTCCAATCTCTGCCTGACCTGAAGCTGCTGCAATCCCCATTGGATGCTCTGGCAGCCTATCACACAAATTCGGTGCTGTTGACCGTCCAGTTATATGCCTTCAGTTTGCCAATCCTGGGACTCTTGCTGGCCTTTGTGAGCATGACTGCCGGCCTTTCGGTCGAACAACGGCGCAATGAAATTGCTGTTATGCGCAGCCGCGGGGCAGTGATCATGCAAATGATCGGGATTGCGGCTCTGGAAGGCCTGATCCTGGGCGCCATTGGCCTGGCCCTCAGCATCCCTATCAGCCTGGTGATTGCCAGGTGGATTGGGCAGGTACGCACCTTCCTCGATTTCAGCGCGCTAAGCAGCCTGCCAGTGCGCATGACCACTACCTCGTTGGAATATGGCCTGGGGGCGGTTGCCCTGGCGCTGATTTCTCAAATCCTGCCCACCATCAACGCCGCCCGCCACACAATTACCACTTACAAACAGGAACGCAGCCGTATGATGCGCAAGCCCTGGTGGCAGCGCGCCTGGTTAGATGTGCTCTTGTTTATCCCGACCGGATATGGAGCCTATTTATTACGCCAACAGGGTTCTGTTGCCGTGATGACCAGCCATAACCCATTCGATAACCCGCTGCTCTTCCTCATCCCGGCCCTGTGCGTCTTCTCGCTTTCTTTGTTTTTTATGCGCCTGATGCCTTATCTGGTCAGCGCAGTTGCCTGGCTTTCGTCCAAAACCGGTTCGGTAGGGCTGCTGATGGCCAGCCGCCAGCTTTCGCGGACCCCCAGCTTCTACGTTACCCCGCTGATGCTGCTCATTCTCACCCTCAGCCTGTCGGCTTATACAGCATCGCTGGCAGTAACGGTAGATCGCCACCTTTACGACCAGACCTATTATGGCGTAGGCGGGGATCTGAAGTTCCTGGATTTCGGTGAAACTCAACCAAAGAACCCATTCGAATCCAGCGGGACGAACGCAGCGACCGACACTTCCACGAGCGGCAGCGATTCAGGCTTTGCGTTGCCCGCCGCTTCAACCGATTTAACCTGGGTATTTCTTCCCGTGCAAGAATATCTGAAGATCCCCGGCATCCTCAAGTCAACCCGCGTCGGGCGCTACCCTGCCAGCGCCCCAATGGGCGGGACAGATCAAGATGGCACTTTCCTGGGCATCGACCGCTACGATTTTCCGCAGGTGTCTTACTGGCGCAGTGACTTTTCATCTACTAACATGGGCGAATTGATGAATTTCCTGGCCATGTACCCGGATGGAGTACTCATCCCCCAGAACTACATCGGTATGGAAGGCATGCAAATTGGCGATACGCTGCCGGTAACTGTCAAACTGTATGGCGACCAGGTAAAATTGAATCTCCAGATCGTCGGAGGCTTCAAATATTTCCCCACCTGGTATCCCAGCACGGGACCGCTGATCGTTGGCAACCTGGATTACCTGTTCGAAGGGGCAGGCGGCATGTTCCCTTATGAGATCTGGCTTAAAACCGTCCCTGGCCTGGATTTAGCCAAATTGAAGGAGCACAGCACCAGCGCAGACGACACGGTCAGGCTAACCAGCGTGTTTATCGATTCATCCCTGTCTCAAATAGAGACCGAACAGGCGCGGCCGCAGCGCCAGGGTTTGTTTGGCGTACTTTCGGTCGGTTTCTTTGCGGCCGGGTTACTGACCGTCCTCGGTTTCTTACTATATGCCTTGTTTTCATTTCGCCGCCGCTTTATCGAGCTGGGTGTACTGCGCGCCATCGGCCTTTCGTATGGACAGATGGTTTCTTACCTGGCCTGGGAGCTGGCTTTCCTGCTCCTGATGGGCATCGGCGCCGGCACATTTCTGGGGGTGGGCGCCGCCAGTTGGTTTATCCCATATTTACAGCTCGGCTATGGCGAAGCAGCCTACGTTCCGCCTTACATTATTCAGATTTCCTGGCCGGCCATCCTGCAGATTTATTCCTTGTTCGGGATTGTGTTCGTGCTTGGGCTGATCGGCCTGGTCATCTTGCTGCAACGTATGAAAATTTCCCAGGCAATTAAACTTGGAGAAACGGTATAACGCTTATGATATCCAAAACCCTTTACAAAATCACCATCCTGTTCGTCCTGGCGGCGATGACTTTGCTGCCAGCAGCCTGTTCGGCGGGAGCAGCGGCCGATGCACCTACTTCCACCCCGCTGCCCACCCCCATCGTGCCGGTTAAACCGGTTTATACGGTTAAACGTGGGGACGTGATAAACTCGATCAGTTTTACCGGCCGGATTACCCCGGTGGTGCAACAGTCGCTTTTCTTCAAGACTGACGGGCGCGTGCGCACCGTATATGTGAAGGAAGGCGACAGCGTGAAAAAAGGCGACGTGCTGGCCGACCTGGAAGTGATGAGCAGCCTGTCACGCCAGCAAGCGCTGGGACAACTGGCTATCCAACGCGCTCAAATCCAGCTGGACATCGCCAACCTGGCCCTGAAACAATCCACTTCCTCGGCCTATTCTGCCAGCGAGAAAACCTACGATGTCACCTTCAAAAAATATGATGTCCAGCTGGCTCAGATTGCGCTGGACGAAATTACCATCAACAACGCTGACCTGTCGGCTTCCATCGACGCGGCCCAGCTGGTGGCCCCGATGGATGGAGTTGTCCTCTCGCTGGGCGCCAATGCCGGTGATGAGATTCAGGGCTATCATGAAATGGCTGTGGTTGCCGATACAAGTGCCCAGGAAATTGCTTGCGATGCTCCCAGTTCGACAGTAACCAAAATTGAAAAAGGCATGGATGTGATCATTTCGCTGGCCACCCGGCCGGGCGTCCTGGTTACGGGTAAAGTGCGCCGTTTGCCGTCCATCAGCTCCAGCGACAGCACTACCACCATGTCGGATGATAATACTGTACGCATCTCGATGGATACCGACCCTGCCAAACTTCAACTGGCCATTGGCGACATCGTCGAGGTAAAGGTTATTATTGAGAATAAGACTGGCACGTTATGGCTGCCCCCTCAGGCGATCCGTTCATTCGAAGGCCGGCAGTTTGCCGTAGTACAGGATGGCTCGGGACAGCGCCGCGTGGATGTGAAAACTGGCATCACCAACGAAGACCAGGTAGAAATTCTAGAAGGCCTTACCGAAGGCCAGGTAGTTGTCTCTCCCTAGAACCTTCCGGGAGGAGGTAAAATGGCTGCAACCCCTTTTATTGTTTGTGATAATTTAGTCAAGATTTATAAGATTGCCGAGCTCGAAGTAGTCGCCCTGCAAGGCCTCGACCTGGTGATCAATACCGGTGAACTGGTGGGCATTGTTGGCGCCAGCGGCAGTGGTAAATCAACTCTTATGAACGTTCTAGGAGGCCTTGACCGCCCATCCGCCGGAAGAGTATGGGTAGGAGGGCAAGACCTGCTTAAATTAACCGATGTTGGCCTGGACCGCTACCGGCGGTCCCAGGTAGGATTTGTGTGGCAGCAAGGCGCCCGTAACCTGATACCCTATCTGACTGCCCAGGAGAATATCGAAATGCCCATGACTCTGGTGGGCAGGACAGGGCACGACCGCACCCAACGCGCAAAAGATCTGCTCGAAATGGTAGGATTGGGCGACCGGCGCAAACACCACCTGTCAGAGTTGTCCGGTGGTGAACAACAGCGTGTGGCGATTGCCGTAGCGCTGGCCAATGGCCCCAAGCTGCTGCTGGCAGACGAGCCGACCGGCGAGGTAGATACCAACACCGCCGCGGTGATTTATAAGATATTTCAAGACCTCAACCACACCCTCGGTTTGACAACCCTGATTGTCAGCCACGATCCCACGATTGCCCGGCACGTCGACCGGGTGGTTGCCATTCGGGATGGCAAGCTGGCTTCTGAAACGATTCGCAAGCCCGCTCAGAAGGTCGAATTGAAAGAAGGCGAGGAATCTATCCCTTCTAAAGAAACTCACGAAGAAGTAGTTTACGAGGAACTGACCGTGCTCGATTCGGCCGGGCGCTTGCAGGTGCCAAAACCCTACCTGGAACGCTATAAAATCAGCGGCCGCGCTCACCTGGAGCCGAAGGAGGACGGAATCTTGATCATGCCGGTAGCTGCACAAACCCACCATCTCTCGGTGGAAGATGCTTCTAACGAAATGGACCAGGCCCACCAGGTGAGCGGTTTCCGCAAACTGCTGCACCGCATCCAACGGCCCGGGTCGAAAGGAGACAAAGGAGCATGAGCGAACAACCTGATCAGAATCTGGCGCCCGACCCGGCCGCAGCGGCCGGGACTCCTGCGGCTCCGATTGAATATGCCATCCAAACCGAAGACCTGTGGCGCATTTACATCATTGGCGCTCACCAGGAAGTGCCAGCGGTGCGCGGGATCAACCTCGCCATTGAAAGCTGCACTTTTGTCGCCCTCAAAGGCCGCTCGGGAAGCGGGAAGACCACCCTGCTTAACTGCCTGGGTGGATTGGATTCTCCTACCCGCGGGGTTATCCGCATCTTTGGGCAGGACATTTCTCAACTAAAAGGCGAACAGCTCACGCGCTGGCGCCGCAAAGAAATCGGCTTTATCTTCCAGTCCTTTGGCTTGCTGCCCACCCTTTCAGCTTATGAAAATGTCGAGCTGGCATTGCGTATTTCCAATCGCCCCGGGCGCGAGCTGCGCGAACGCACCATGGCCAGCCTGGAAATGGTAGGGCTGAAGAAATGGATCCATCACCGCCCTTACGAGATGTCCGGTGGACAGCAGCAGCGCGTGGCGATTGCGCGGGCGCTGGTCAACCAGCCCAAACTGATCCTGGCCGATGAACCAACCGGCGAGCTCGACAGCCTGACGGCGCGCGAGATCTTTAGCTTCTTCCAGGAAATTACGCGGGACGCCAAGGTGACCCTGCTGGTGTCGTCCCATGACCAGCTCGTGGATGAATATGCCCACCGCGTCTTGCAGTTGCGCGACGGGCAGATTATTAATTGATTTTTACACTGGTCGAGGCGGAACAACCGCCTCGACCAGTGTAAAAATCAATTCCTCCTGACTATTATTTTCTGCTCTACCACTGCGCCGATCGACTTGATTTCGGCCAGATGGTCGCGGTTGGCCTCTTTGCGAAAGGCCATGCCGGTCGGGATATAGCGCAAGGCGCTGCTGGTTTTTTCTAAAGGCTGGATCAGGATTAACAGCTCATTATTTTCGAGCTGTGCCGCAAAGCGATTGAGCCCAATTTCCCAGGGCGTGCCATTATAGAAATTGTCGGCAATCAGTTTACCGTCGATGTAGGCCTCGCCGGTGTCGCCGGCATAATCGATTTTCAGGCGGAGCGCGGCGCCGTGGCCATCTATAAAAGTTCCTTTGGGCAGGTGGACGGCGGCCGCCGCGGCGCGGTCTTCCGCAGGATGTTCCACACTGAGCTTGATCTCTTTCTTGGGGACTTTGAGCGTGTAATGGGTGTAAATGCCCTCGGTTTTACCTTTAAACCTCCCGGCAGAAGAAGCGAGTTTGTCACCCAGAGCGGGAGCTGGATAGATATACAACTCAACCTGCTTCTGCCCGCTGCTGAAAAGCTGCAGCTCCTCGCCATCCACGACTGCCCAGGCGTCGGATATGATCAACCTTTGGCGGCCCCACAACATCTGGCTGGAACACATCTCGGCCTGCGCGCGGGTAAGAGTGAGAAGGCGCACCTGGCTGCCATCCGCCTTGGTGATGGTCACCAGGCAGTCGAAGCCCGGCTCAGCCGTGAGATAGGTAATGCCATTTTCTTCCACCAGCGTGCAGTGTTTTACCACCAGGCTGGCATAAGTCGAGCGGTCTAAAGCATACTCGGCTTCCATGCCGGGCGGGGTAAAGAAGAAATAATCGACGCTGCCGTCCCCTTCAAGCCTGGCCAAAGGCTGGGCAGTGGCATATTTGAGCAGCACTCCTTCCATGGCGAGGTTGAAGGGCAGGATGGCGGAGGCATTTTTCTGAATCACCAACCCTTTTTTGTGGGGGATTGAGATAATCTCGTGCTCGATGCGCAGGTGAATGCGCAAATCCTTCTGGTCGAGCATCTCCACGTGGTCCTGGTAGTTGCAGAAAAAGAGAAAGCCTGAGTTGCCGCGCGTGCGCACCGAAAAGCGGGGCGTGAAAGTATTCTCGGGGGTCAGACTGGCAGCGTCGTCGGGTAAAATGACCGGCATGGGGGCCAGCAGACTGCCAAAATCCTTGAGGAACAGATGCACCAGGCGCAGCCCGGCAAAAGAAGGTTTGAACTGGCCAAATTCCCCCAAGGGCGCCTGAAAATCGTACGAGATGCGCGGGACGGTAAACTCGTTCATCCAGGCATGCCGGCCGGTGGGCTGCGAACCGCCGTGGTACATGTAATAACCGACCAGATTGGCTCCGCTGCCAAGCTGCACCACGGCCATGCCCTCGGTGGCGGCGGCCGGCACGATCGGGCGGTGATGGTAGGTATCCTGGATGCCCCCACCCTGCTCACAGGTGAAGTAAGGATAGCGCAGGCCGTCATAGGTCGGCCGGGCGTTGAGCACTGGCTCACGGTGGCGGTCACGGAAGATGAATTCAGGCGAAGGCGGCTGGCGATAGTTCGGGTCGGGGCTCCAGGGAGTAAAAGCATAGCCGCCTTGCATGGGCAGCACTTCGCCATCCGGGACGGGGGAATTGGTCCAGCCGGTGCAGGTATACAGCGGCACCTCCAGGCCGGCTTCAATGGCCAGGCGTTTGAGGATGCGCATGTGTTCTTCCCCGCCTGAACCGGATGGGACCCATTGGGTGCCGGGGCGATAAGTGACCTCCCAGGGCGCTCCACAGTGCATAAATTCGTTATCAAGCTGCACGCCGGTAACAGGACCGCCATCCTTGAACAAGAGCCCCTTGAGCTGGGCGGCGATGGCGTGGTACAGGCGCTTGACGTAGAAAAGGTAGCGTTCGTCGTTGGAACGCACGGCGAAGGTGCGCCCGTACAACCAATCAGGCAGGCCGCCGTTGCGGCATTCGCCATGGGCGAACGGCCCGATGCGCGCCAGTACCTGCAGACCATGTGCGGCGCACAGTTCTACGAACTTGCGTAAATTATTGTCTCCCGACCAATCGAAGCGGCCTTCTTCCTCTTCGACGTGGATCCAGAAGATATAAGTGGCGACGATGTCCACGCCGCCGGCTTTTATCTTCAGCAGTTCGGTCTCCCACTCGGCATGCGGGTAGCGAGAATAATGGAACTCGCCCATCACCGGAATGCAGGGTTTGCCGTCCAGTTCGAGGTAAAAATTATTCAGGCTGATGGTTTTCCCCTGCGGGTTGCGGCCCCCCATTTTGAACTGCCCGGGGGTTATTTCAGGCAAAGGCTGGCTGATATCCAATGTTTTCGTTATAGGCATATCAAATACTCTATTGAAGAGGATTCACTTTTTTAGATATAAAAAGGTGCGCTTTTTATATCTAAAAAAGTGGTTTCATAATTTTTCGAATAGGTCCTTAGTGTTCGCGGAAACCGAAGGCGTCGACCAGGTGTTGGATCAGGTCGATGTCGGACTGGGGCACGTTTTGGAGCTGGAAGCCGATATCGTAAAAGGCCGGGATGATGTCGTGGTTACACCAGACACTCCGGGCGTCAAAAGTCAGGAACTGTTTGGAGGAAAGCTCATCCGGCAGTTCCATTTTTAAATGATAGTTCACATTCGTTTCAAGAGGAGTTTCGCTGATCAACATGGCCCCGGTGGGGGTAATTTCCACAATGTGGCCGACCAGCTCGCCGGTTTTCACGTTGAAAACACGCGAGTAAAACATCAGGTATTTACGCGGGAATGATCGCCTCTCTTGCATAGGACACCTCGTTAGGGGAAAAAGGCTCCTGGCCAGAAGGGTGGCGCCAGGGAGATCAAGCGTAGATCATAGTATAACCCGTTTGTGACGGATTCTGCCGGTCACCCAGCAAGCTGGCGGGGATTTGTTCCCCAAAAAGCGGGGATTTGTTCCACGAAAAAAAATTCAATTCGAAACAAATCAGTTCTTCGGGTTCAGTTGTCAGGTAAGATCAAAGAATACTTTTTTATATGCCATTTCCTTTTCTTTACTGAAAACTGA
>Ga0182027_10009269_pt1 | contig 14185 bp, 18 predicted proteins | sample 712E1DmetaG_FD_121300 | JGI IMG/M metagenome (GOLD analysis project Ga0182027, IMG submission 121300) | Permafrost microbial communities from Stordalen Mire, Sweden - 712E1D metaG (Illumina Assembly) | ecosystem: Environmental > Terrestrial > Soil > Wetlands > Permafrost | place: Sweden...
CCGTATCGACGTTGAGGGTCTGATAGGTGGCAACGATAATACGTGCATTCTTTTCAGGATTGCCGCTCAATGCCGAAGCGGCATTATTACCGAAAACATTCTGAAACGCGCCCAATCCCTGGCTGCGTAGTTCATCACGGTCACAGACAAATAAAGCGCGCTTTAGTTGTCCGGCATCGGCGATACGTTTCAGTAAATTAACCGCAATGAAGGTTTTACCGGAACCAGTCGCTAAAGCCAGAAGGGCACGTTTTTCTCCCCGCGCAACTTTTTCTAAAACAGCACGGATGGCGGCGTCTTGATAATAACGACGGGTGGCTTCACCACCGGTATACTTCATCAGTAATGGTTTGGCTAATTCGGAATCAAGTTTAAAACCGTTTTTCTCTTCGTAGCGGCTGCGTAATTCGACCGGAGACGGAAAATCCGTAATCAGTTGGTAGGGACTTGTGATGCCGGAATTGCGGTCAAATTCCACGAAAAGATGACCATTGGAAGAGAAAACATAAGGGACATTAAGCCGTTTACTTTCTGCGTATAATTTCGCCTGTTCCAGACCATAATTGGGCGGAAGACTTTCAGCTTTCGCCTCGATTAAAGCGACAGCAACAGGTTGAGATTCGCTGCTGACTTTAACACGGAGGACATAATCGACGCGGCCTTTGGATTTTTTGACGGCTTTACCGCCTTCAATAACAATGGCACCGGCGGTTTCTTCACGCCGGATAAGGTCTTCAGTCCAACCGCGAGTATGTAAAGCAGGGTCGATTAGTTTGGCCCTGGTATCAGATTCATTGAAAGTCATTCAATCATCCAAATAATAACAATTATGTCAATATTATCACTGTTGATAAATTATGACAAGAAAGCCACCGAACTAAAGCAAATCTATGCTTTAACTGGTGGCTAGAAAAAGGATTAATATTCTCTTTTTTGTGCTAACTGAACTAACTGGATTTTTATTATTAATTATTGTATAAGAGTTTTTAAATAGTAATAATACTCAAAAAAGTTTGGGTTGTTTGGTTAGTACAAATGTCCTAGACTATTCTCTTAACTTCAGCCCTCGCCAAATGTGGTTGTGCCAACTGTCTTGGGCTTCAGTCACGATTGCCATGCTGTTCAACCGGAGCCCGAATGCTTTTTTGCCAATTAAAGCACCGCCGCTATCGTCACAGTATTCTATAAATGCCTCGAATAGGGCATCTTTTGTGACCGACGCTTTGATGTCCCGTTCGCACCGTTCTTCAATGAAGACCGGCACCGGATTTGAGGAGAGCAAATACTCACGTCTAACGGATGCCATGGATGCGCTGGCGCTGAATGCGTTAAAATGGCGGAGGCGTTGCAGGGCATCGAGGGCTGCATTTAGTAACCCAGATAGTTCCTCTCGGGTGGTAAGCCTGTTGATAAGGTCGCTGTCAGCGTTACTCCCCAAGAATTGGTTGGGAAAATCCACGATGACGAGGCGGCGCCAAAGGGCATCACTGTCTTCACTTAACCGAGGCGCTTTATTGGCTGAAAAAATCAACTTGGCTGTATTCTGGAGATTGAACGGTCTTTCGAATTTATTTTCCGCGACCATTGTGTCACCGCCGGTCAAACCCTTGACTACTGCCGCATCACGAATTCCACTAGCCGGAAGGTCGGGAAAAATGTTAGCGAGTCGGTTGGCAAGTAAGGCCATGGCGAATCTGTTATCAGCCAGCGATTGTAATGAGACAGCACTGCAATTCTCAGGACCTAGGAACTTTCGGAGCAGGTTGAGGTAGGTGGACTTGCCGTTCGCACCGGAACCCAACAAGAAAAAGAGTTTTTGAATCGGGGACTTCCGGTCAAGGCACCAGCCGCAAAGTTCGTAGAGTAGCGCGATATCCTCTGGCTTTACGATTTGTGAGAAGAATTGGTCGATTGCAGGGCATTTAGCGTCGGTGAAAACTACTGGTATACCTATCGTAAAGTATCCCTTTTTGGAGTGTGACAGAAGCGCTTTATCGGAAAGTCTGACAACGCCATTCTGGACTACGAGCAAGTCAGGTTCGGCGTTAACCTCATCACGTTTGATAAGTGTTGAGCGTCGAATATGTCCGGCAACTTCCCGTACGAAACTGATAGTAGCGAACTCGGCTTGGTTGGATGCCGCCATTATTCGTTCTGTTTTCTCTTTGACGAATGATTCGCCGTCAGGCAGGTACAAACCCGACGGCGAATCGTAACGCAGGAGAGTTTCAGTGTCAGCGACCGTTAGGAATGATTCCTTGGCCATTATCTTGGCAGCGACTAAATTGTGTGGGGTTTTTTCTTTCTCTTGAGGCACTGGTATCTCCATGATGATTATTTGTTGGCTTGGGGGGGGAGGGGCACCTAATCGCTGGCATTACAATTAAGTACCCCTCCCATCATTGGGCTCTATTTTCCCTTAAATTTAGAGTCAAAATTGATAAGTCCCCAACGGGTTTTTTTTGCGAGGTCTTTCTCATTCAATTTCCGCTCATTGTGATTGTTCCAAGCCGTCATCAAATGAAAGACACCTGCTTTAGTCTCGCTACTGTCGATTGCTGCTCGTAGAGCCTGCCAAAGCAGCGTATCGTAGAGCGTCACAGGGGTTTCCGGAGTGATATGTTCACAATCGAGGTCATCCTCCGGTTCGAATGCGCCGTATTCCTCGGGTTCCGACATTTTAGTTTCTCCTCAAATATATTTAAGATTGAACTCCGTCGACCGCGGGTACACTTTATATTCAAGAGCCGTGTTAGCCCTCAATCTTACTAAGCGATAAGTTCCTTGCTTGCTAACCGGCGGTAACGGAGCTAAGATAAAAAGCGGGAAGGGCCGACGGTTAGGTCGCTGACTGGCGATTTAAAACTGGTTTTTCCCATCGGTGGTGGATGTTTCAGCATCCACCACCAAGTTATTTTATTTTGGCTATTTCTGATTATTTACCCCACTGTCACAATTTTGATTTTTCTGGTTTGCCCCAATTCCTTCGGTAAGGATATTTGTTTGGCTTGGTTCGTTTTAGTTTATCTCTGAGATGCATGAATTCAGGTATCGTTTCACCATCTGTGCTGTGGCAGAGGGGGCATAATTTCGAATCTACTTTTCGTAGTTTCCATTCCTTGCCACAATTGAGACAGCGCCGATATATTTTTTGTTTCATATTCCCATCCTACACAATAAAAATAAGCCTGTCCAAAGTCCGTATGACCGTTTTTCTAGGCGTCTACGATATGCCTAAATGTTTGGGAACGGTCAATCCCGCCAACGAAAAATATATTTTTGCGATTGGTCCGGCAAGCACCGACACCGCGTAATGCTTATCGGTATGTATGGTAGCGAAGGTCATTTTATGGACAGCATGATTGATGATATTCGTATAGTAGGCTCAATCAAGTTCTTTTAAAGATGTATATTGCCAACCATCAAAAGGTTAAATAAGATACCATTTCTACGCTGGGGCCAGGGTAGACACTGACCTTCAGACGGTTCCCAGCCGGTCCCTAACACTACTTACGGAGAGATAATTTTACCGATATGGTTGATTGGATGCTAAATTCCGTGCTACCATGTGGACAAGATGAGTTTCTCATTGGTTTGGAGGGACAAATATGGATACATCGGGTTCAGTCAAGTTCACGGATTTGAAAAAATTGGTGGCAGAACATCTTAAAAATGGCTTGGGCATAGACCACTTCGTGATTACATTTGCCGAGCATGTCGAAACTGCGAACCAATGGAAAGTAGATGTTGAATTTAAGACGGATGCGAGTGGTGCCTCATCAACTACTGCCGCTATAACCTTGGATGATAAGTCAGGCGAAGTGAAAACCTTTTTACGAGGTCGAAAGTGGTCTTAATAAAGTTGCATATTCCCATTTAGTCATTCGGGCAAATGCTCCGGCTTCTTGACAATCTGTCGAATAATCTTAAGGGGTGTAGGAAATGAAAGGTTCAACCAAATGCATTGATTTGTTAGACTACACACAAGGGTGGCCAGAATGGACTGCCGAACTGAAAAAAGTCATTGACAGTAGCCATGCTTATTATCGAGACGAAACAGTGCAACTTTTACTAAAACAACTGGATTCCTTTCTCGCCCGAAAAGTCTGTACTTCTTCCGGTGAAGAAGAAATCATTGAAGCCATGTGGGAAGTTGCCACGCCAGAAGAACGTAAGACGATGGCAACCTTGTTTTTAAAAATATCCGGTAATTTATAGCAACTTAATAACACTTATGAGAAGATTGTGACCATACCTAGTCGCAATGAATTAAATAAGAAGTTAATCACGGGACATTGTCGGTATTGTCCGGTGCCGTAACTTGAAGGCTTGACAGTTTGTCGTGGTTGATTTACCATCTACACATAAGCAACTGTGAATAGTTTATAAAAGGATAGTTATTCACAATTACGACCTGAGTCAACATTAAGAAAATGTTTAGTAAATTAACCAAAATAATTCTATTTTTTAGTTCATATGCCCCATTGTTCGCTATATTGGGCATTCGGATATTCCCGTCCATCGAAAGCTATGTTCTTTGGGCGCTATCGATTTTATCGATTCTATTTGCAGTTCTTTTCTTCATGTGGCTAGCAAATAACATTGAGCCTCATCAGATACAACTCCAAGGCCTAAGTTCTCAGAGCGAGGTCCTCGGATTCATTGTTACCTATATAATTCCTTTCGTGACCTTTAATATCAACACATGGCAAGATTGGGCATCGTTGATACTCTTATTGGTTGTAGTGGCTATTCTGTATGTAAATTCTTCTTTAATATATGTTAATCCTGTTTTAGCGATTTTAGGCTGGCACACTTATGCTGTAACAGTCGCAACCAAACAAAGAGTACTAATTACTCGAAAAACTTACGATTTTGTCCCAGACTTGCCACTAAAAGTCATAAATTTAGGCGAAAAATTCTTATTGGAGGTCAAATAATGGCGGTTGAACAATGCATTGCGCAACTTCGTGAAATTGAGGCTCAAATTGACAAAGCGAGAACTACCAATTTGATATTTGCGGCAAAGGAAAAAGGAGACCCTCCATCGTTTTCGATTAAACATGCGCAAATCCATCAACGTCTTGTTGCAGACTTCAAAGCCATTTCCAAACGAGCTGCGAAAAGTCTGTGTGAGTCGAATTTAATATCATATGACACAGGTTATAAACTCGACTCTGGCGATGTGATGTATTTTGATTTGAAATCTCGCCAACCAATTAAAGAATTGATTGATAACGTAAAAGATATTGATAGCCTAGGTTTGATAAAAAAGGATGACAATTATTTTAAAAATATTTCTTTTTATGGTATTTATCATTCTTTGGGTAACCAAGACATTCTCTGTTTGAGCGGAATAAGTCCTCAAAATATTCTTAAGAAATCAAAAAAAATCGGCCTTTTTGTCCAGGACGGATTATATGACCGTGTAGAAGAAGATTCACTTATAATCAACAGAGAGATTCATTGTATCGCATTTAAGGAATATTTGTTCATTTTGAACTTAACCGGTTTTTATCGCTTGAGTCAATATCATGATGAAGTGCTAAAATCTGCTCATGACGTAATTGATTCCGCTGTTTCAAAAATTCCTATTCTTAACTTAGAGGAGTTCACTAATATTGGTACCAGTGATTATCGAATGGCGTCTAAGTTGGCAAGTATTAAAAATAAATCATATATAGCTACTTTAACATTAGACAGAGTAAAACAAGTCATCAAGACCTTTAATATACAGATTGAGGTTAAAAAAGATACCGATGGTAATGAGAAGTTAGTATTTGATGCAAGTCAACAAAAGCGTTTTCTTATTTTAAAAGTTCTCGATGATGATTATCTTTCTTCGGATATGACCTCGAATAAATACGCGGTAAATTCAAAAATACAGTCGTAAAGATTCATGTATAGAAAAAAGAAAGTGGGCATATTTTTTACCAGGACAATTCCTCAATCTTGAAAATGTTATTATAAAGCGGTAGAATCGGAGTGAAATGGCTAGGCGTAAGCGAGTAACATTTAGGGCAAATAGGAAAATTACTAAACCAGTTAGAGTGTCATTCGAGACAAAAGCTGGGGATAGAGTAGTGTTCAGAGCAACCAAGAAGGTCACAAAACCCGTTACAGTTAGTTTCCTAGTCAAGCGTAAGAAGCAATGAAATACACAAAGATTTACATCGACACTAATGTCATAAGAGATTGTATAAAACGGAGAAAAGACTACTCAATTTCTCTAATGAAATTGGTGCGCGATAACAAAATTGAATGTGTAACCAGTGTATTTTCTTTGTTAGAACTATGGAGAATCGAGAAGGAAGAGGAGTATTTCTATAAAAAAGTACGAAGCGGTTGGGAATTGAATTCCATAATAAGTGGTCGGAGGAATAAAGATTTAACAGACACCGAACTAAATCAGGTAAACGATAGGCTTGATAAATTCTTCAAAGAGTATAGTTTTATACAAAAAGTACAACTTGAAGGAGCTGGTTGGCAATTCGCAGTAGACATAGCACGTACCACCAATTTTGAGCCAGCGGATATTATGCAATTAGCAACTGCCATGGGCGAGGGGTGTCAGTTAGTTGTGACGGGAGATGACCCATTCATAACAGAAGCGAAGAAATTCATATCCCAGAATAAGCATACAATTGAAATAATAGAAACTTCCAAGGCCGAAGACTTACTGATGAAAGAATCCAAGCAAGAAAAAGTAAGTCCTCCTAAAAAAATGACATATCAAATACGTTTACACGGCCAAAATCGGTGATTCTCCATTTATCTTTACGATAGGCACAAACTGAAGCTATTTCTAATCTTTCTGCTCTTCTTTTTCCAACGATGACCGTGAACGTGAATTGAATTGCATAACATGTTTTGACCAACGATATATATATAGCATTGGAGGATTCAATTTATGACCTTACTAATAGGAGCATTATCGGGGCCGGGACTGAACCCAGACAATGAGAACTTTACGTTTGAACCAGGAATAGTGATTGCTGCCGACACTCGCTATACCATACCTAATAAACCGCCAATTGATGATGGGTTAAAAGTCGCACCCGCTGGCCCTTATAGTATCTGTGGAATGGCGAGTGATGATATTGACATCCCAACATCCGCCTTTCATTTCTTTGACGCTTTTATGCAAACTCACCCGGATATTTCAGGTAGTTCAGCGTCTGAAGAACTCCAACGCTACCTTCAAAATGCTCATAGAGTCACTTGTTCCAAGCGAGGTAAACTAGATTTGGTAACGAATGTGTTTTTCGGGCATCAGGAAGTGTCAACGAACTTCTTTTGCCTGTATCGGCTTGACAGCAAAGATAATTTCTTACCAAAAATTGTAAGTGGCTTTGATGCTGCTGGTTCTCACAAACATTATGTAATGGAGTCTTTTGAACTAACTAAGCACCAATACCCGACTCTTACTCTTCGTCCATTTAATGGATTCCCAAATGATTATGTAACTGTTCGTGAGGGGGTAGCCGCACTTGTGGCAATGATAATTGTTTCAGCTATAGATGTTGCAAAGGAAACTGAGGCAAGAACTGGTAAATCTGAGGGAATTGGTGGCACTTACCAGATTTCTGCTGTAACTCTCGATGGCCCCAGAGTATCAGACCCTCTGACATACGATAAGCTTAAGGCATTACAGATATTCGGTAGCGGTATCGAATAGTTTTTGTACCAAACTAACCAAACATTTTTGAGTATTATTATATATTAGATATTTTTAAATTCTTATTAATAGAAATTATTCAGTTAGTTTGGTTAGTAAAAACATATGAGACAAAATGCGCACCCAAGTCATCCATCGTCCTTACATAACGTCTATATGATATGATAGTGTCAAGTTTATTAAGTTCGCTACTGAAATTGTAAATTGCTTTTAATGAAGATGACGGTAGGGGGCAGTATATGGAAGTATCACGCGCAATAGAATTATTAAAATTAGCTTCAGATGAAATAGAACGTCTCAAATGCCTTAGCTACAAAAATAATGAGCGGACTCTATGGCGAAGTAAAATTAATGTGATTATAGAAGATACCTTTGGTAAAAATTCTAGTGAATACAAAGAGTTCAATCCATCGGTAGGATTTATTTCTATAGGTAGAATCGAATACGAGCATCAACTTTCATATCTTAGAGATTTAGAATACGATGAGCTAGGTATAAAGAAGATTGTTCAAAAATATGAAATTCTAGGAATACCGACTGTTTCTACCGATAAAGAAAATACGAAATCCGAATCTCCAAAAGCATTCATTTCTCATGGGAAAGAAGGCATTGCTTTGCCTAAAATCGAGAAATTTCTAGATGCCCTCGGTATCGAACCACTTATAGTAAAAGACATGCCGAGTCTTGATAGAACCGTAATTGATAAAGTCAATGATTATCTAGCGCAATCACAATTTGTAATAATATTGGCCACTTGTGATGACAATATTGGTGGCACAATGCATCCAAGACAAAATGTTATTCATGAGATTGGATTAGCTCAAAAAACTCATCCTGGGAAAATATTATATCTATTAGAGAAAAATGCCGAATTCCCTTCAAATATTCTTCCCAAAGTGTGGGAAAGATTTCAACAAGATAATTTAGAAAATGTATTTGTAAGGATAATTATCGAGCTGAGAGCTCTTGGAATATTAAAAAGTGTAAAACCTACTCAAAATACTAAAGGAAAATAGACATTTTTATAATCAGAGAGCATCATGGCAATTTCAGGCACATCCGTGCGTGGTAACTACATATAGCACAGTAGCAGTATTCTATATCCAACTTAATAAAACCTAGGGCCCCTCTATATTTAGCAATCTAAATAACTGTAATAATAGGCTAACAGGAAGCTCCCAAAAAGTTCAATAGCTTTTTACTGCACATAGAATACAATAAAATTTGCCAAAATTTACTACTTCAGCCATTGTCACACACATTGTCATGCTGATTGACAGTCTTTTACCGAATCCGCCACCGAATAAACTTTGCCGAATAAATGTTCACGCTCATCCAGACACACGTAGCCATAGCATGGAAGTGACACTTTAACATGTACACAGAGATTCAAAAATGCCAAAATTAGTATGTAAGTTTAATAGCAACTTTGATTCTGCACCCATTTGAGTAAAAATAATATGGTCACTTCAATCAATCTCAACATGCCGAACATTTGGCCGCAGCAAGCCACGTCTGTCTTTGCTCAGCAAACGACCGGCATCAGCGTCAACATCACCAATCTAATAAACCTCATTCTGCCGGTAATGGTGGTCGGGATGATGATGAGGATGATGGCTGGCATGACAAGTACACCGAAACGCGTAACAGCGACCACCATTGAAAGCAATCCTCCATCCCATGAACAGGCAAGCGCCACGACCGCCACCGCCGGATAGTTCCGGCATCATTCATCGGTAATATGCGAGTAGCCCCCGCTTATTACGCACAGGGCTTCGGAACTGTTGATGCACACGGTTCCGAAGCCCACCAAAACAATTAGGAGAAACGTATTATGTGGAATAAATATTGCCCGTTGACACAATCCGACTGCATGGACGGGACAACGAACAAGTCAGAACTTATGTGCTCTCAGTGGGACTCTGTGAATGGCGAATGCACTATCATCACACAGGCGTTGTATTCGGTGATTTATTATCGGTTGATACTTAGCCGTTTGGAAGGGGTCGGGAATCCGCTGGGAGTGGCGTAACAAACGTATAAAAGTTGATTTACATTTGAGATTTGCTTTTTAAATCAATTCTGTTTTTAACCAATGCAGAACTATTTCCAAAAGCTGCGGTTCGATTGGTTTCTTTATCTCTTCTTTGTATTTTGAAAGACTCGCATCTCCCTCTTCAATCCTGAGCATGTGTGTCATGTTCTGAATTAGATGTTGCTCAAAGGGGGCTTTCACCAAATGTGCCATTATCTCAAGGTCTGCCGGGTCCACCTGTATATCTTTAGAACCAGTTATCGCCAGAACTGGCGCTGTGATTCGCCGCAAGTCCTCGGTTGGATTGTAGTCCATGAATTCCCGGAACCATTTGGCATTAATTTTTGCGACAAGTTGAGACCTGAAGTAATCTTGCTTCGATTTCTTGATTTTGTCAATTTGTTTCTGCTGAGCTTTAGAGATATTGATATGTAGGATTTTAATCAACCAACCATTTATGCCTTTTAATCCCTTGGCAATCTGAATAGCCTGCCATTTTAGTATTGCCTCCCCTGACTGTGCCGCGCCTGCTAATAGTATTATCCCAGCTACTTCGACTCCGCCACCGGCTAACCTCATCGCTTGAAGAGCACCCTCGCTATGACCAAGTATAAAGATGTATTCATTCTGAATATTCTTTTGTTGTTTTAAATACTGTAAAGCAGCTAGTGCATCCTGGGAATTGTCATAAAACCCTGTTTTCCAGTAGTCGCCTTGACTTTCCCCGACTCCTCTTTTGTCGTATCGGAGAGATGCAATGCCATTCTCAGCGAGGTAATGGGAAATTTCATAAAAGGCATTAATACGCATTTTCTTGTGGTTTTCATTCCGATCTACTTGTCCAGAACCAGTTATAAATAACACTCCTGGGAATGGTCCATTTGAGTCGGGTAAAGTTATCGTACCTGCCAGTTCAATTTCGCCAGATTTGAAACGGATTTCTTGTTCTTGCATCGTAATTCCTTTTTTACTATTGAGTTGAAAACAATTTATCCCTTCTTATTTAATTTATCAATATCACCCAATTTTGGGGTAGTGTATCGTTTTGAATTGAAATTAACTTAATTCAAGCTTGTAATGAGAACAATTAGATAGAGTAGCACCCCTACTGACACCCACGTTATGGCAATTACTTTCATACCTCGTGCCATTTGATTCTTTTTATCCTCTGGTGCTGAAAAGTATCTTGCTAAAGCAAAAAGCGGTAATCCAATGGCAATCAACATTGCCCCGATTACTATTCTGATCGCGCTACTTGTATCCATTTTATCACTCCTTTGAAAACATTATCTTTTGCTTCATAACTTTTCCCAATTGTAGCAGTTTCCGGCAATCCAGATATGGTCACTAATTCCGGTAGCCATCGCAGGTCTTTATATATACGTTCTAAAAAAAGGAAAACCCCTCGATGTTTCCGAGAGGCTTCAAAAATACCCGCGGTAGCTTTGTAAGCTTTTTAAACCGAGGGCGTCAAATATCTTGTTTCTATTATCACTCTAACACGCTTTTTAAGCGTGTTGGTTAAGGCGAGATTATAGTTATGTTAAATATTTGTTAAAAATGCCCGATATTTGTATCTGGACACATTTATATGCACATTTTGTTTAATTATGTTAACTCTAATAACCAGGTTAAAAAGGTTAAATAAGTTAGTCAAAATGTATATATAGCACATTCGGAGACAAATTATGGGGATGCGATTCCGCATAGTCGCACAGTGAACATGAATCCAGTCAGTTTAATTCATGTTTACTTCAACGATTGAAGGCGTTATAATTATCACAATTTCAATAACGAGTTAATATGGTCAGTAATAAATAATGGGGTACAATGACTAAAATATTTTCAGTGTTAATGGTTACTATTTTATTGGTGTTATTAATTGCTGGTTGTGCGTCAGTATCAACAATAACTGTTACTGCATCTCCTACAACTATTACAGTTTACCCAACTCCTACTGTTATCGTGCAAACTACAACCGTCACGAAAACGGTTATAAATCAGGTTATTGTTCCCGCGGTTACTTCTACTCCTCAACCACAATCGACTACCCAAACTACATCAACAAACACGACAACACTTGGTCCGGCAACCACCACCACTACAATTCAGACACCAACCACTACGACTACCACTATCCCGACAACTGCGACAACGGCTGCATTCAGTGCTCCTCAACTAACCGAATCTGATATTACTTATGATTTCAATCCTAAGCTACTTGTTACCAGCACTGGGCCTCAAACAATAAATTTCACTTTGAGCTTTCTTAAAGATTTTGATTATGGGCAGATTACTTCTGTTACTTTCTATCTAGTTGATACAGTAAATAATGTAAGTCGAACCCCAACTTATATGCTGTTCATGAATGATAAGAGTCAAAACCAAAATATAAGTGAATCCATGACTACACTTTTCGACCAGCCTGAAACATATGTTTTAAATAAAATACTTATTGTTTATAAGAATAACCAAACTACAACGATTACTTTGACACATAATGTTCTGCAATTGATAATAAATAGTCATTAGACACTGAGACTTTAGAAGGGTAATTCCTAATATACTTAAGGAAATAGAATGAAGAAAATAATAATTCCATTTATAATTGTCTTTTGTCTGATTTTTGCTGGTTGCGCAACGCCAGTTACTTCAACTCAAACTATCGTAGAAACGAATACAGTCACTATTATGCAACCCACTACTATAACGGTTACGCAGCTAGTTACAACAACTTTACCGGCTGTCACTTTACCTCAAGAAACGACAACGGTGTTAGTACCTTCTGTAGTCATTATGCCTACGACAACTACAGTAACAATAACTGTTCCTGCTACAACACTAACTATTCCCGCATCGGCATCTAACACATGGTTATGGTCAAACAATTTCTGGTGTCTGGCTTCGATAGGTTCAGAAAATTCTATGAACTTCCTTTACACAAAACACATAAGTACTATAGGTGGCGGCATGGCTTATGTCTATACAAGACTACCTGTATGGTGGAGTAATCTCTTGCAATCGAATGTAATTATCCTGTACAACGCCTCAACAGAACCATTGAGTGATTTAACTGGCTGGCCATCTCAATATATTTCAATATTTCCGTTTAATGTTCAACAATTACAATCAGTTGCGCGCCCCTTCGCGTTGCTAGAACCAAATTCTAATAATTCAATGAGTGTGATTATTGTTGCAAACTCAGACTCTGATATCCAATCAATTCTTAACGTGATGATCAGTCAACCCGTTCCAGTCGGAGTTATGTGGACAATAACTAATGGCCAGATAGTAACATCTAATTAGCGCCAAATTCTTGTATACACATTATATTTAACTGTATTAACCCCTGTAACCAGGTTACAAAGGTTAATCTGGTTGCAGAAATAATATATATATTCATGTCCAAATAGAGTCCCTTAAACCACCAATCTATCTTTCCATGTTCATTTTTAATTATTTTTACCATATCCAAAACCTTAGATAAAGTAGTTGCTTTTCCAATAAAACGATTATTTTATTTTTATTATTTTACGTTGATAAAAAATCACGACACAATAGTATTGTCGATAAATCATTATCGATAAATATTATTGGAGGCCGATATGATTAACAAGAAGCGAAAACCAGACACAGAGACCAAAGGAAAAGCAAAAGGAAAAACCCCACCCGAAACCCCTAAGTCCGAACCAGTCCAGGAAGAACATGTACCGGAAGAGAAGGTCACGCAACCAGTATTAGAGGTAACACCTACTCCTGAACCCACACCTGTACCAGAAACAAATGTAGAGCCACCTGCCACGACTCCACCATCTAAACCCAAGCCTCTCACTTTAGTCAGTCTCAAAACGGATGTCGATGCACTCAATAAGTGTCTTCAGTTAATGGACCTCAAGCTGGAAGGATTTGAAGCTTTGGTGGCACTTAAGAGAAAACCGACCGCCAATGGCAAAGTGCAAATCCGTGATAAGGTCACTGGCAAAATCTACAAATCGAAGAATTCCGTCTACCAGACGATGCTCAAGGCCGGGGAACTTTCGGACTTAGTTAAAGCGGGTGCATTCGGCGCTTCTCCAGAGAAAAACACGTTCGGAGTTTATGCTCTATTCCGTGCCTATCCTGACCGATTCGAGGAAGTCCGCGAGCCGGAAAAAACCGAATGATGGATTATCTCTCAGACTGGATGACACCGGAAATGCTAGTCGATTTGGCGATGTACGACCTTGGCATGGGTGTATCTACAAAAGGGTTGACTGATGCTGAAATTGTAGCCATCGTCAAATATATCGGAACTTGGGCAACGAATGTGGAGACTCCGGCACTTGAGAATCCCAGAATCAGCTTATTCGGGTTGTCAGTAATGCTATTCGTGTGTTTGGAGGTATTCCCTCTTTTCTATTCCAAGAATGAACTCTCGCAATTCAATTAGAGGAGGATTACATGAAAAATCAACTGAACAAAATCTCATGGAA
>Ga0182027_10009270_pt1 | contig 14183 bp, 11 predicted proteins | sample 712E1DmetaG_FD_121300 | JGI IMG/M metagenome (GOLD analysis project Ga0182027, IMG submission 121300) | Permafrost microbial communities from Stordalen Mire, Sweden - 712E1D metaG (Illumina Assembly) | ecosystem: Environmental > Terrestrial > Soil > Wetlands > Permafrost | place: Sweden...
GCGACGCCAACCTCAACCAGAAAATCGACATAGAGAATGAATCCATCGAGATCCTTCTCGAAGCGGTTAGCATCCTTCTTGCTAGGCTTGAATCCCTGCGCGCTCAGGTCGGCGGCGAGGCTGCCATACTGGCCGGCCGACGCACCCAATGCGACACCGAAGTCCACGTCCAGCGTGGCAGGGCGAGGCAGCGTGGCCTCGCCGGACGGATGGCGGCAGATGAAATGAGGCACGAGGCCACCAAGGAGGACGAGGTCGTCGTGGTATGTTCCGAGGCCAGACCACACCGTGAGAAATGCCGGCTGTGTCTGAGAGACGGCCCTCGGGTCGTATTCGCCGTAGGTTTCGTATTTCATGGACGGCAGAATCCGGACCATTCGCGCAGCGCGTGAGCTTGATCGGGGCCGCGCAGGCCGGAATTTTGAAGGTCCAAGTAGATTTGGGCATCGCTGGCGAGAGTCAAACCCTGGACCTGCTGGGTTTCCAGAAATACACCTTCATCGTCCGGAACGAGCAGGCACACCTTGCCGGCTTCGGAGACGGAGCGGAAACCGAGTTGTTCCAGCGTGGCTGCTTCGGGCAGGCGTGCGACATAGGCGCTGGTGATGACTGGTTCGGTATAAGGATGGCGAACCCAACCCGCGATCCATTGCGTGAAGGCGAGAGGCACCGATTGCTCGGCCGCCCAAGATTTCAGTTGCTCGGCGATTTCCAGCGGGCTTCTCCCCAAGATGGTGTAGCGGGAGGAGGTGGTGCGGCGACTGAAATCATCGGCCTTCACCCAGGATTCGATGAGCCCGAAAGGGTCGCGGAGCCGGAATTCGCGGGAGCTCTGCTTTTCGACGAAATTCTGACTGATGAGGTGCTGGACGATGCGCGATACGAGGCCCGAGCTGGCCTTGGTGCGCTGCACGAGTTCGCTTTGAGTCCAAATGCGGTCGCGGTCAGTCAACAGGCTGCGGACGATGCGGGCGCTCTTCCCGACGAATATGTTGCGAGGCTCCAACTCAAATCGGAAGTCGCGACCGGGCAAAGGGCGACGATCCACGAGCAGCCCGTCCGACCGGAGGTATACCCGGCCATTTAAATCCACAGCGGCTAGACGTTTCTGGCGGCAGAACTCCAGAATACGCGCAATCAGCTCTGGCACGATCAGCAATGGCGGGATTGGGTCGCTCCAGGCTGCCAGAATAGACTGCAATTCAGGTATGCTGGGCTTGAGGGAGTAATGCGCTATGAACCGGTACGTCTTGCCATCGAGTTGTAGCTCAACGTGATCGTCGCGACCACGCGCAGTGGGGTGCTCCGGGAGAATACGCCACGTCAATTCTTGCTCATCTACAATCAGTTGTCTGAAGTGATGGGCCAGTTCACTCTCGTAGCGAATCAAGGTGTTGTTACTGATATCCGGTGTTTTCACTGACCAGTAAGAATTGGCTTATGCAGTAAGAAGTCAATCTATTCTTACTGGTAAGTGGTTTCTTTACTGAGCAGTAAGAATCGACGTCCTCAGTAACAGGCGAAGAACCATTACCATGACGCGACGGCGGAATGCACCGATCTTCTGTGTGTTATCTGGGGCATCATGACCTCACAACGCAGGACCTTTTCAGCATCGTCTTGAGCTTCGCAACCGGAAGGGATTTTCGGGAATCGAAGTGAATCAGGGCATGGCAATTGGCGCAGACCACGGCGAGGTCAGATAGTTTGGTGATTCGGGGCGCATCGGTGCGTGCGAGTTGCTTCTTGTGGTGCACCTGGAGAACCCGGAGTCCCATTCGGTCTAGCACCTTGGCATAGTCCTTGCCGCAGGCCTCGCAAATACCTCGTGATCGCTCCAACGCTGAGTCACGCAATTGCCGATCTCGTTTCCGCCTGTAAACGATCTGCTCAACCATTTCGCCTTCTCGCGCCTGTTTGCTGCCCTGCGACAAGGCGGCGATAGAAACGGGGCGTTTCAAATGCTTCGCCCAACGTTTTTCCAGCTTGGCAGCGGAAACCGCATCGATGGATACGCCGCTCGGTCTGGTGTTGAGGAGGGCTTGACTGAGAATGCCTTTCCCCAAAACCGCCCGTGGCAAACCTCGCTCCGCCGGTAAGAGCGCATCCCAATCCACATCAATAAACTGAGTCTTCTTCCGTTTCCGCCGCTTCGCTGTATCCCAGTGCGGGCCTGGGTATGAACGTTTTGTTACCCATCCCGACCCGATCATCCCGGGCGTCTTCTTGCGCTGTCGCAGGAGGAATACGCGGTCTCCAAACTCGATTCGCTTCGTGTTGCCGCAACTCCATCTGCCGTCCACTAGCTCACCGCTCGCTGTTATCGCAGCCAAGTCATCCAATTCGGTCCAATCCCATTTCTCGGGATTCCAAGTCAGGAGGTATGTGGCCATGTTGTGTTTCAGGTCTCAGGTTTGGCGGTCTAGTAATCCCACGTCTCGTGAGCGAGTGGCGCTGAATTCAATTCGTGGCGATAGAGTCGCCACTGCGGCAGGTGTTTGTTCATGAGCGAGACGAAGCGGTCGTTGTGATTTCGCTCGATGAGATGCGCGAGCTCGTGAACGAGGATGTATTCGAGACACAGCACCGGCTTCTTCGCCAATTCGAGATTCAGCCAGATGCGACGGGCCTCGATGTTGCAAGTCCCCCACTTCGTTTTCATTTTCTTGATGCCCCAGTCGGCGACCCGCACGCCCAAGAGCGGCTGCCATTTCTCCAGTAGTGCCGGCAGGAGTTCCCTGAGGTGGCGGCGATACCACCGCTGCAACACCCGTTCGCGTTGCCCGGCACTCATCGCCGGCCGGACATGGAGGTTGAGCGTGGACTTGTTGCGTAGCTCCACACGGGCAGCCCCATCGCCGCGGATCACGCGCAGTCGGTAACGGCGTCCCAGAAAATAGTGGCTTTCTCCGCTGACCATCTCGCGTTCGGATTGCCGCGGCTGGGCTTTGAACCGGGCCTGCTGGCGCTTGATCCAGCCGAGCTTCCCCACCACCGCCAAACGCACTGACTCATCGGTCACGGCTAAAGGTGCCGCTACCCGAACGCGACCTTGCGGCGGGTAAACGCCGAGATGCAGATTCTTGATGGCCTTGCGGACGATTTGCACCGGCACGCCACTCACCACGATCTGGCGATGTTCAATATTCATGCTGGTTCTTCACCAGTTCGAGCACCTTGTCCGCGACCACATCGGTTGCTTTTTGACCTTCGTAGGGGTCGTTCTCCTCCCCTGTAGGACCGGCGTTTCCGACGTCGCCCATGGTCCAACGCCTGGACTGAAATGCTTCGATCACTTCCTTGATGGCGTTCCGGACCTTTTTCACCTTGAAGAAATTGCCGCGCCAATCGTCCTGCCGGTGCGCGCGGACCGCCTCATCCACTGCCACCGCCAACGCCTCGTTCCGGTCGAGATTGTCGTAGAGCGCCCGCTTCGCCTGGGTGTTGAGCACCGCGGGATACGCGAAGCCGCCGGATCCATTTTTCACCTGCTTCGTCAACTCGACGACCTGGCGCAGATACTCCTGGTAATCGAGCGCCTCCTGCTTGCGCTGCGCAATCAGGGCATCCAACAGCTCCGACATCCGCTCGAAATACTTCGGATTGATCGGCGTCTCGTCGATGATCAGACGGCGGACGTTGTTCTCGATGGTCTCGGCGACGGCTTCCTTGTTCTTTCGGAGGCCCTCCGGCAGTTCTTCCACGGCATCCGCGCCACGCTCCACGATGAGCTGAATGAGCGACAGGTCATCGAAGGCGGAGACCTTTTCGCTCTCTTCGGCGCGAATATAGGCGTCGATCAAATGCCGCATCGCCGGCTCATATTGCTTCAGATCGATGGCATCGCCGCTGTGCAATTTCACCTCGCCGCGCAGGCTTTCGTAGAACGCGACCTCCTGCTTGATCGCCGCCGTCTGGGCCTCGGTGAAACCGGCCTCCGTCATCTCGCTGGCGATGGCCGCGTAGGCGCGCACCAGCGCGGCCGTCAGTTTGTAGAGCGCCAGTCGCTGTGATTCGCTGGCTTTGAGCTGCTCGGCATTCCCGGACTCTCTGGACGAAAAATACCGCAGGTAGGCCGCTTGATTCTTCGGCACCTCGACCGGGTCGCACAAGGCCCGCACCTGTTCGAGCGCCTCTTCCAACCGCTCTCTTCCTTTGCGCAAGCGATCCTCCAGCAGCCCGGCCACATCGGCTTTGTCGTAACCGTCCAACGCACCGGTGGTGTAATCGTGCACCGCGGTCTCCAGCGTTTTGAACAAATCTTTGTAGTCGATGATGTAGCCAAACTCCTTGTCGTCGCCATCCTGCCGATTCACGCGACAGATCGCCTGGAATAGGCCGTGGTCGCGCATCTGTTTGTCGATGTAAAGGTAAGTGGCCGGCGGCGCGTCGAAGCCCGTGAGCAGTTTGTCCACCACGATTAGCAGCTTCATCTGGCCCGGCTCCTCGATGAACTTCCTCTTCACTGCCTTTTCGAACTCCTCGACCTTGTTCACTGCCCTCTCCGGGACTTCATTGAACCAATCGGCTAGCATCTTCTGGTAGATGGCATACTGGTTCAGTTTCTCAGTCTCTCCCTCGCCGCTTTCTTCCCCTTTGATGCTCGCGGTGGAGGGTACGTAGGACGTCACGATCGCACACTTGCCGTGCAGATCGGTGGCATCGAAGAGCTCGAAGAACTTGCACGCTTCGTAGATGCTACCGGAGACCAGCATGGCGTTCCCTCGCCCGCTCTTCAGCCGGTCGCATGTTTCCATGTCGATCAGGATGTCGGCCACGATCTTCTCCAGCCGTGACTTACTCGACAGCACCTTCTGCATCGTGCCCCAACGCTGCTTGAGCTGCGCCTTGGCCAGATCGGTCAATCCTTTCGTTTTCAGGTCGAACCACTGGTCAATTTTCGCCTGCGAAGTGATGTTTTGATCGATGTCCCGCGCCTCGTAACGCAGGTCCAGCACCACGCCGTCGTTCACTGCTTCGTCGAACTTGTAGGTGTGGATGTAGGGGCCAAATCGCTCGATGCTGGTCTTCTTGTCGGCCTTCAAGAGTGGCGTACCGGTGAAACCGATGAACATCGCGTTCGGCAGGATTGCCTTCATGGCGTCGTGCAAATCGCCGGACTGCGTGCGGTGACACTCATCCACGAAGACATACAAATCACCCTTGGCGTGGAAGCCCACCGGGAGTGCCCGCCTAACCTCCTCAATGTAGGCAGGGATGTCCCCAACCTCCTCACCGTCTTCTTTGCCGCCGAATTTGTGGACCAGTGAACACAACAGCCATTTCTTCCCGTCGTTGAGTTGAGTGATCAGGTCCGCGCCGCTCTTGGTGCGATAAATGCCTTCGTTGACGCCGAGGAACACCTTTTCGATCTGCTCATCCAGCTCGGTGCGGTCGGTGATGATCATCACGCGGGAGTCTTTCACGTGCTCCCGAATCCACTTCGCCAGCCACACCATGATGAGGCTTTTGCCCGAGCCCTGAGTATTCCAAATAATTCCGCCCTCGCGGCGCTTCACGTGGGCCTGCGAGGCGCGCACCGCAAAATACTGGTTGTGGCGGCAAAGCTTCTTCGTCCCGGCGTCGAAGACGATGAAGTCGTGGATTGTCTCCAGTAGCCGCGTCTTGTTGCACATCTGGGTTAACTGACGGTCGAGCAGGTTCTCGACAGCGCTGGTCTCCTTCCAATTCAGGTAATACTTCTCCGGCGTCTGGATGCTACCGTAGCGCAAGCCCTCCGTGTCGTTGCCCGCCAGCACGAGCTGAATCGTCGAAAAGAAGTGTTCGATGAAAACCTTCTTCTGGTTGTCGAGATTTTGGCGGATGCCGGCGCCCACGGACACCGTGGAGCGTTTCAATTCCAGCACACCGAGCGCGATACCATTGACGTAGATCACCACGTCGGGCCGCTTGTCGTGGGCCTTGGCGTCGGCGGCCAGCACGGTGACTTCCTCGGCGATGGCAAAATCGTTCTTCTCCGGTTCTCTCCAATTCACGAGCCAGACGGTTTCCGTGTTTTCGCCCACGTCCGGCTTCACCTTTACGCCGTAGCGAAGCAACTCATAGACCGTTTTGTTGCGGTCGTATAGGCTCTTGCTCGTGTCGCCAGCAGCCTTGTCGAGAAGGTGCAATGCCCGCGTGATCAGCCCGTCATCGTAGCCCTGCTCGTCTTTCAGAAAGGCGCGGAGCAGCTCTGGCTCGATGTTGCGGTTGCCTTCGCGGTCGGTCCAATCGCCGAGGTAGTCATAGCCGAGCGAATCGCGGAAAAGCTTCACCACCCGCTGCTGCGTTTTCCTTTCGCGTTGGCCGACGGTGCTCATCTTAGGACTTCACGAGCTTGAAACTGATCTCGTATCGATAGAAGCCGATATTCGATGTCATGGCCAGGGCGCGCCGGATTCTCTGGTCGTCCTCGTGGGCGATGATGGCCCCGTGAACGGTCTGTCCCGGCTCGGCCAACTCCTCCTGGACATAACTCATGTAGCGGAGAGTCTGGCCCACCACCGAATCGCTGGCCCGGCCTTTCTTGAGCTCCACCACGAGCAGTCGCTTCTTGTCCTTGCTGATGGCGAGAATATCGAGCGGACCGGTGTCGGTCTGGTATTGCTGTCCGACCGGCTCACCATCCTCCCGGTAAATGTCGTAGTCCCTCCCCAAGTCGGTCTGCGACCAGTTCTCCATCAGGAAATCCTCCAGGTGCTTCTCGAGGGCAAACGCCGAGGCATCCTCCACTGTGGGATCGGTCGAAATTATCGCGGGCGACGGCGCGCCCCCGATCAACTTCTCAATCTCCTCGCGCAACTCAGGCCGACTAATTTTGCTGACGGCGCCAATTGAACCGGTTGAGTTCTGCAACTCCTCGCTCATGTCCGCACGGTCGATGATCTGGTTCAACCATCGCACTGGGCGGCGGTGAAACAAAATCTCTCCGGGGGCGTAGTAATAATCGCCGATGACCTCGCCCACGCGATAGCGCCCAGTGCCATCGGGACAAAGGACGACATCTTGCTTTAGGATGCCTTTCGATACGGTCCACGTCGCGCCGCACGCCAGCCCGGCGGCTATCTTCGTCTTGTCGCGCCGGGCGGCCAAATAGACCGGGATGAATGCCTTATTAAATGTGGGCCAATCCTCGGGCAGTTTCCCCGTCAGGTCTTGGTGGATGTCATAGTCGGTCCCGATGAAGTTCCCGGCGAAGCATTTTTCTGCGTAAACACTTTTTTCGCCCAATCTCACCTGGTAGTAGTTTTTCATCCATTTCCTCTCTGGTCTACAATTATGTGGGTTGCCGGGGCGCCCAAATCCAGCCCTCGCGGCATGAGACGTTACCGTCGGGCCTTTCGAGGGCGCTGGGGTCTGTGGCGAAGAGATGGGCAATCACGGCGCAGACGCGAGCATCGTCCTTGTCTTCGTGGCCAAGTGACGTCTGGCCCTGCAGGAGGGTTTTCACCACCGCCGCTTTTTTGCAGGCCGTGGGATATGTCTCGATGGCGCGAAATCCCGCACCGTCGGTCCACACGCCGCAGCTCTCAATCTGCGGAGCAAACTTGGCGACAACATGCATGCCCTTGGTCGCCTGGCTTCCGATCATGTCCTTGACGGCGGACAGTGGCGCCAACCCCTGCGCGAAAAGGCGCCGCTCGGTTTGACGAAAGAGATAGCGATTCCGCCCTGACGTCTCGTCGGCCTCCACACAAACCTGCCGAGTAACTAACCCGATGAATTCCTCGGGAAACCCCAGCGGCGTATCGATGGCCATTGTCACCGAATCCCCGGGGACGGGGGCCACCGCTTCGCAGCGACCAAACAAAGCGGCTAGCCAGTCCTGGGTCGTTGCGGAGACACGGATGGACTCCCGCAAATTTCCGCGCCACGGCTCGCCGACGAGGTGCAAAGCAGAATCAAGGACGACGATGGCGTCCCGGCTCTTGCCGTTTTTGTCGCAGTTCCAGCCGCCGACGTCCCAGCCAATGCTGAATGATTTAGTTTTGAGCGTGTTCTTCATACCAGCGCCGTCTTTCCCGTCGGCAATGCCTACCCGCCCTTCGACTCCTTCCGCACCAACCGGTCAATGAGCGGCTCGCTGATCGCCGCAACTTCCAGAAGCTGTCCGGCCACCTCCTTCAAGAAGTCGGAATCCGTGTGAACGCGCCAGAGAATATCCGGCCTCCGCCACTCGCTCGCAGGGGAACGCATCGCAATCCTGGCCTCCCACCACGAGTTCTGCTGCGCAGACGGATGAATCTTTTTGATGGCATCGAACAATTCCTGACAAAGCCGCCTTTTCCCGATGTCGTATTTTTCGCGATAAACACCAAACACCATTGATTCGCCGTGGTCGGGACACTGCAAAGCCAAGCCGTATTGGTCCTTCCACTTTGCCTTCCAGCAGTAGTAACCACGATAAGGAGCCACAAAAACTTCCTGCCCCTCGTTCTCTGACTCCCAACCCTTGAGTTTCTTTCTTAGCCGGGCATCAAGCCGGCTAAAGAAGTCGGTCACGACTTGCCCCCTTATTTCAGGCCACGCTTCACCCACCGCCGCCGCGATGCGCAGATTGCGCTCGTTGCTGAGAATGAAGTCTTGGATCGGTTTAGTCTTCATAGGCCTCTTCCGCTCGGTCGCTTTCAGGCTCACGTTCCAACGCCAATTCGATGTGGGCGATGAAATCCGAGAGAAAATCGCGAATCCTACGAGCCGCACACTGATGGCGGCACGCCTCCAGCCAGGCGCGCAACTCCCGGCGGTAACTCCAGCAATGCAGCCTGCCGGCGGCATACGCCGCTTTCCACGCGGTGGCATCGAGCGACTCCGGCCATCGGCCGTCCGGTGTGAGGTAGACCAGCGCATAGGGGTTGCCGTTGGAGCGGGTGCAGCGCGCCAGATGCTCCAGATAATCCTTCACCTGGTCGGCCTGTTCTAGCGCATCGACCTTGTTCTCTATGGCGAGCGTCACGTCGCATTCGACCAGCACATCCATCCGCCGTCGGTATCTCGCAATCCCGTGCGTGGGCGCTTCCCGCTGGACTATGGCCGTCGAGACTCCTTCGGCGGCCGACGAGAGGCCGAGCTGCCTTAGCAGCAGCGCCAGAAACAGACCACCTTGACCGTGGCTGCCGTTGGGATCGAGCAGATCAGCCAAGATGTCCGACAGCTTGTTTTCATCCGGCTCTATGAGTCGGAATACGTTGAAGTGCGTGGCCTCGACGCGGTCGAGCTGCTGCCGTTGCTCTTCGGCAATTCTGAGCCGACGGCCGGCATTTGAGAAAAAGCGGGCCAATTCAATCTGGCCGGGAGCCTTGGCACGAGCCATCCGCGAGCCGACCTCAGCGAAGAACTGTTGAAGTTCTGACGGCCCCACAATCTTGCCCGCGACGGCGCTCATGCTAGGCGTGTCCCCCCGGTGAGCAATTCCTGCATCATGCCCTGCTTGAGGGTGCGGGTCTTGGCGCGGCGTTGCGCCAACGCCGCCAGCTCCGCGTCCATGTCCGACAGCACCTCGGCAATGGCGGTTTGTTCGGAATGAAGTTTTTTAGGCAAGAGCTTGAACTTATACCACCGCTGGCACCTCATAGATGCCCAACGCGAGCTTGGTTTTTTCTTCAAGATGCCCGATGTGGTCGCTGATCCAATCCGCCAGTTCCGGGCCGGCGATCACCGTGACGCCTGACTTTTCAGCCGCCTTGCGCAACTCTTCGGTCACGGAGGCCGAAGTGACAAATACATGCTCGTGGTCGTCGTATTCTCCCGCGTGGACCTTCCGAATCTCCTCTAGTTGACGGATGCCATGCTCATTTGAAAAACCTTGGTGAAGTTTCACTTGCACAAATAGTTTTACCACCGTGCAGCGGTCACTTCGGGAGGCTTGCACGTCTGCATCCGCAAAGCTTCCAAAGTGACGCGTGGATAAAACGCGCGCATCGTAGCCCTCTTTTTTCAATAATTCGCATACCAGATTTTCCAGCCCCTTGCCTCCCGTTTGCAGGTTGGTTTTTCCAGATTGGATGTTCGCCAGCAGCTTCAGCTTGAAATTCTGCCGTTGCCGGCTGATTTCCTCGTGAATCTGATTCACCCAGGAATAATTTGATCCATGTTCCAGACTGGCCATTGCGGATCGGATGTCGTCTGCAAACTCCGCAAGGTCATTGACGGTGATGCCTTGCACCCGGAGACGACGCTGAAAAGCCTCGGAGAATGAGGTACGGGGAATAGCCAACACACGGCCCTCTTTGTCTCTGGGAAAATTCACCCGGCGCTGATTGGCCCGATCCGCGTCATAGTAAGCCGGGTCGAAGAATAATCCTCCGGTTGCCTTGCCGATTACCACCGCGTAAGGAATTGGAGCAACCACGATGTCGCCTTCGGCAATGTCGTAAAACCGTCGAATTTGGTTCCCCCATCGGCGAGCGCTGCCCCATTCCTCGGTTATTGCTTGGATCGCCGTTTCGGCATTGGGAATTTCGTTGAAATGAAAATCCACCCAGCCCACGCCCACGACTCCTTTCTCGACTAGCTCGGGGATGGTGCGGACGAGGTAGTATTTGGGTTCTGCATTTGCATTCATAATTTGGATCCATCTTGGGTTGGCACCAGCCTTGTTCTTCCGGTCAGCAATTCCTGCATCATGCCCTGCTTCAGGGCGCGGGTCTTGTCGCGGCGCTGCTCCAACGCCGCCAACTCCGCGTCCATGTCCGACAGCACCTCGGCGATGGCGGTTTGTTCGGCCTTGGTCGGCGGAACTGCCAAACCCAGGTTCAAAAGTTTCGCGACAGACAACCCCGGTTGCGCAGAGGATTCGGAATATTGATTGAGCCGCATTTCTCCCAGCATGCATATAAGCCAACGGATGTCCGTTTGCGGGAAGGCAGTCACAACGATTGCGTGTTCAGAGGCGAAAAACGTCCCCTCTACACCCAAGACATTTCCGCATAGCGCGCCTTGCCGGCCGATCAGTGCATAACCACCGGTGTGTGTGAAGCGAGCGGTGAAACCCCGTAGCCCATTCCCGCCGTAACATGGGTATTTGGAAAAATCATCTATGTCGGCGCTCGTGATTCCCTCGCCGCTTTTCATTGAGCAGACAGTGACAAGCCGCTTCACCTTCCACTCGCCGTGGAAACCGGGGAGGCGTTGGTGGCCGGTGAGGAGCTGCTGCATGGCGGCCTGTTTGAGGTCGCGCTTCTTGGCGATGAGCTGGTCCAGCACGCCGATCAGCGCATCCACATCGCTCAACGCCTCCGCGATAGCGCGTTGTTCGGCTTCGGTCGGCGGTATAGGGACGAGCATGCGTGTGATCATATCCCTGCGTACCGAATCAACCGATGACTTTGCAGTCATCTGCATAATCCGGTTGTAAAAATGGGTGCTGAAATAGAGATAGAAGAAGAACCCATTTACGCGTTCGGTGAAGTCAGAGATTCGATAAACGCGCTGGTGAGCATCGAACTTGCCTTTGATGTAGTGAAACACCTTTCCAGTTCCAACGCCATCGCCGGCAGTAAGCACTGCCTCGCCATCGAACGAATAGCTATTGATGCGTTCGACAGTTTGTGAACGTACAAAGAACGGATATTGGCCGTCATCAATACGGTCTTGGGTGTTCTTGCTACCGGTGGTGATGTGTGCAAAGTTCTCGATGTAGTCGGTATTCCAGTCCTCCGGAATCACTCCCACCTCGGTCTGCTTGTAGCCGGGTCTCACTTCCATACCGCTCCCATTTTTTTGAGGTGATCGTCCACTCGGGCTGAAACGATCGCGACTTCACCGGCGAGCGTTGGCAGCGGGTTCGCGTAGCGTTCAGCCAATTGGCGGATGCGGCCGGTGAGCGTCTGCGACACACGGTCCAGCTCGCCCTGCACGGCGGCGGCGAGGGTGGCCAGCCATTTGTCGTCCACGACGAGTGTTTTGATTTCGTCCTCGGTCAGCCGACCGTATTTCGCCGCGACCTTTGTTAGCAGCGCTTCCTGCGCGTCGTTCACCTTAGCGCCGGTGCCCGCTTCTTTTTCGCTGAGGGCGAGGTAGTCACTGAGCACTCTGCGCTCGTCCGCCGCGTCGGCGTCGCTTTTGATCTCCTTCAGCCGCGCCGCGACCGAGGCCTTGGTGAGCTTATCCTTTTCGTTTTTCGCCTCGGCCAACAGGCCTTCCTCGCCGCCGTGTTCCTCCGCCATTTCTTCCAAACTCTGCGCGAGGGCCGCGGCTTCGGCCTCGAGTTTTTCGATGGCCGCTTGGTCGGCGGTGAAATAACGGGCGATGAGCAGCGCAACGGGAATCAAGTCGGCCTTGAACTTCTGCTTCCCTACCGTGAAGTCCGGTTTCTCCTTCGTCTTCTTCTCCTTGTTCTCGACGATGAGCCGGGGCCTGCCGGCTGGTTGCCAGCCGTCGCTCACGAGCAGGTAAACATCGTCCTGCATGGTCTCGGTCCAGTAGTCCATGAGGTGCTGGTAAACGTCGTAGCCATCGATCAGCGGGGCCTTCTGGAACGTTTCCAGCAGCTCCTCCGAGAGCCTTTCGATGAGTGCCTTGGGCTTGTCGCCGACAGCGATGTCTTTCAGGCGCGAGGTATGGGCCGCCTTCCATTTCCCGAACAGCCTTGTCGCGGATTCATTGAAAGCGGTGAACTCCGCGTGGCCGAAAATAGCGGCTTTGACCTCTCCGATGGGCACCTTGAGCTGGGTGTAGCCGGCCCGGTCGGCCTTCTTGAAGAGCGCGGCGCGCACGGACGGGAAGACCTTCCAGTAGCGTTCGAGCGCATCGATGTCGCGGTCCGGAATGCCGCCGCGCAAGTGGCCATCGATGTCCTGCAGATCCTCCGGCTCGGTGCTGTCGATGTAACGCGGGAGGTTGAGGTTGAAGTCATTCTTTGGGTCGCTGATCTCGGCCAGCGGCACCAAGCGGGCGTAGCGGGGCACTTCGAGCTGGCGAGTGAAGGTATCCACGATGCGGTGGATGTCCTGGGCGCGGAGGCGGTTTTTGTTGCCGTCTTTGAGGAAGCCCTTCGAGGCATCGAGCATGAAGATGCCCGTGCGGGCGGCGGCGTGTTCCCGGTCGAGCACAATGATGCAGGCGGGAATGCTCGTACCGTAAAACAGATTGGCCGGCAGCCCGATGATGCCCTTGATGAGGCCGCGGTTGACGATGTTGCGGCGAATGGCGGCTTCGGCACCACCCCGGAACAGGACGCCGTGCGGGAGAATGACCGCGCCCTTACCGGTGCTCTTGAGCGTGGCAAGAATGTGCAACAGGAAAGCGTAGTCGCCATTCTTCGCTGGCGGAGTGCCAAAGGCGAAGCGGCCGTAAAGGTCGTTGGCCGGGTCGAAGCCGTTGCTCCACGCCTTCGTGGAAAACGGGGGATTGGCGACGACAAAGTCGAAGGTCTTGAGAGTGCCGTCGCCCTGCTTGAAGTAGGGGGATGAAAGGGTGTTGTCCTGCCAGATCTCCGCCGTGGGGCAGTCGTGGAGGATCATGTTCATCCTGGCCAGCGCGGCGGTGGCATTGTCCATTTCCTGCCCGTAGATCGTGAGGTCGTGCCCGGTGCTGCTGCGCGCCTCGTCGTGCGCCTTGAGCAAGAGAGAGCCTGAGCCGCAGGCCGGATCATGGATCGTCTGTGTGGCGCTCTTGGCAATGCCCATGCCGATCACCTTGGCCATAATGCGGGAGACTTCCGCCGGAGTGTAGAACTGCCCCTTGCTCTTGCCCGACTCGGTGGCGAAGTGGCGCATGAGGTATTCGTAGGCGTCGCCCAGAATATCGTCGCCCTCGGCGCGGTTGCCCCGGAAATCGAGCGCCGGGTTGTCGAAGATGGCGACGAGACTCGAGAGGCGGTCCACCATCTCCTTCCCCTTGCCGAGCTTGTCGGCATCGTTGAAATCGGCGACGTCAATCACGCCCTTGAGGTCGTTGGCCTCGGCGAGTCGGCCGATGATCTTATTGATCTTGTCGCCAATCTCCTTGTCGCCCTTTAACGCCACCATGTCGGCGAAGCCGCCGCCGGCCGGGACATCGAGAAGGTAGCCCTTCTGACCAGCGGCCTTGTCCGAGACGTATTTCACGAACAGCAGGACGAGGATGTAATCCTTGTACTGGGAGGCATCCATGCCGCCGCGCAGTTCGTCGCAACTTTGCCAGAGGGAGGAGTAGAGTTCCGATTTCTTGAGGGCCATTGGTCGGAAATGGATTATGCGGCC
>Ga0182027_10009271_pt1 | contig 14183 bp, 17 predicted proteins | sample 712E1DmetaG_FD_121300 | JGI IMG/M metagenome (GOLD analysis project Ga0182027, IMG submission 121300) | Permafrost microbial communities from Stordalen Mire, Sweden - 712E1D metaG (Illumina Assembly) | ecosystem: Environmental > Terrestrial > Soil > Wetlands > Permafrost | place: Sweden...
GTTCCTGAGTCATCTCCATGACTTCCGATAACTTAATCTCTTTATTCCCGTGAGGATAAAAATTCATTTCGTTTGAAGGAAAAGAAAGTTTTTTATTCCAGGGGCAGACATCCTGACAAATGTCACATCCGAAAAGCCAACCGTTAAATTGGTCAATGAATTTATCCGGAATAGCATCCTTATTTTCAATTGTTAAAAATGAAATACACTTATTTGCATCAACTAAATAATTATTAACAATTGCTTTGGTAGGACAAGCATCAATACAAGCAGTGCATGTACCGCAGAAATCGTTTACCGGTTCATTATAATCAAATTCATAATTAGTTATGATAGTTCCAAGAAAAATCCAACTTCCTAATTCTTTTGTAATTACATTTGAATGTTTACCAAGCCATCCGATACCCGAGCGTATAGCCCAGACCTTATCCATAACGGGACCCGTATCAACATAAGACATTGAACTAAATTCAGGATCAATCTTTTTTAATTCTTCTTCAAGGAGTTCGAGTTTTTCCCACATTATTAAATGATAATCTTTTCCCCAGGCGTAACGGGAAACTTTACCTAATTCCCTGCCTTCATTATGATGATGTTCTGTATAATAATTAACAGCAAGAGAAATGACGCTTCGTGCATCGGACAAAATGTTTTTTACATCAATTCGCTTTTCAAAGTTACGTACCATATAATCCATTGATGCATGATATCCCAGATTTATCCATTCTTTTAATTTCCCGGATTCATTTTCAAGTTTTTCCGCGCGGGTAAATCCGATAAGATCAAAACCTAATTCTTTTGCTTTTTCAATTACTATTTGATTGCTGATAGTCATCGTATTGACTTTTGGTAATCTTTATTACCAATTTAATTCTTTTTTAGTAACTTTAACATAAACATCATCATTTATCACTTTAACCCGATAAGAACTCAACCCGGAAGTTGATCCTGGAATTTTGCCTGTGGTCAGTTCAAATTGCCAGCCATGGGCGGGACAGGTAATTATCCCGTCTTCAACAAATCCGTCATAAATCAATTGAGTTTTCTGATGAGGACAAATATTACTTAAGGCAAAAACCGCTCCATCAACTTTAAAGACTGCAATATCAACATCATCAATAATGAATCTCTTTCCGGTTTTTTCCTTGAGATCCGATAATTTACAAATATTTGAATAACCTTCAAGTTCTTTCACAAGGGCATCTCAGTAAATGATTTATAAACAGAATAACCTTTTGTTGAATCGGATAATGTCGCCATCAATAGGAAACAAATCATACTTACCGATTTTCATTTTAGTCCAGAGTCTAATAGTTATGAGTTATGAATTATGAGTTTGATTTTTACCCCAAAAGGTAGTTAGTTTTTTATGATCTTATAGATGGTTCTTATAAATTAATTTAATACTTTTTCCCTATGTCTATCTTTTGGGAGAAGTCCACCCGACTCATAATTCATAACTCATAACTATATAAAAAAAGGCCCGGATAACCGGGCCTTAATATAAAAGTTAAATTATAAAATTGTATTTTTATCTGCCCAAACTATCTAGATGTTCTTTCCTTGCAAGCAGCGTATCTTTATCTTCAACATGCTTAGGGTCCGGTATGCAGCAATCAACCGGGCAAACTGCGGCACATTGCGGCTCATCGTGGAATCCGACACATTCAGTACATTTATCCGGCACGATATAGAAAAAATCTTTAGAAAAGAAACCGGAAGCTCCTGAAGGTGCGGCATCTTCTTCATTAAAATCTTTATCTGCTAATTTCCATTGAGCGCCGCCCTCATAAATTGCAGAATTCGGGCATTCCGGTTCACATGCACCACAATTGATGCATTCATCTGTTATCATAATTGCCATGATCAAGCTCCTTAATTATTGAAAATTTATTAGATTACTTCAATCTTTGGAATGGAATTCCAAAACACATTGTGATTAACTGAAGTATCTTCTGTTAAACTTTTGATAAGAATTTCTATATTTCCTAAAAGTATTTCAAAATTCATATTTCCATAAAATGGTAAATAGCCAATCAACCTCATCATTACTTTTTTGAATTGGTTTATTGATCTTTTTTATTTCCTGAAATAAAATGATAACAGCATAGAGATCTTAACCAATCCTTGAAAGAATAACCTATCTTTTTTCACATTCAAACCAACAATTTTCAAAAAATCATTAGCTGAAAAGAAATCGACTTTGTTGAATAACTTAATACCTTGCGAAATATCTTTCAAAACTGATTAGATAATACTAAAACAAGGATAGAACTTCAAGACAAATTGCATGGGAAAGTGATTTTTTTACCAACCGCCGCTAGCGCCTCCGCCTCCAAACGAACCCCCACCCCCTGAAAATCCTCCAAAACCGCCACTTCCTGAGCTACTGGAGCCTCCCCAGCCTCCTCCCCGGCTATTTCCCAGAGAGCCTAAAATAATCCAGGGAAGTATTCCTCCTCCACCTCCGCCTCTTCTAAAAATGGAAAATATTATTGCTATAATTATAAAAATGAACACAAATGGAAAACCTTTACTTTTTGCTCCGTTATCTTTTGGTTCACCCTTGTATTCTCCTCGTGTTGCAGATATAATTGCACTTAAACCGGCTGTTACTCCGGAATAATAATCTCCTGTTCGGAAATAAGGACGAACTTCATTTCGAAGAATTGAACTGCAAATTGCATCCGGCAATACTCCCTCAAGTCCATAACCAACTTCAATCCTCAGCTTTCGGTCATTTTTAGAAATAAAAAATAGAACGCCATTATTATTTTTTGCCGAACCGATTTTATTCTTTGAGGCGACTTCATAAGTATAATTTTCAAGAGATCCTCCATCAAGAGAATTAACCATAAGAAAAACTATTTGATTGGAAGTCGAGTCGTCAAATTTTTTCAATAATGTTTCAAGTTGCGAAAGTTCGGATAAAGTTAGAGTAGAAGTTAAATCATTAGCGTAATTTTTAAGTACAGGTATTTCAGCTTGGGCATAAAGCGCTAAATCAAAAAGAAAAAGAAATAAGAATATTTTTTTCATCATAGTTTCCAAAAATCATATCCGGAATATTATCGAAAAATATCCGGGATCTAATTATTAATCCGCCAAAGGCGGTTTTAATGTCAATTCCTCGCTGCTTGCGGAGTATAAATTAAAATCACTCCCGCCTTGCCTACTCGCCTCGCTAAAGCCGAGAGGCGAGCAACCCAGGCGAATTAGAATTGAACTTTAGGTGCAGTTTCAGCACCTTCGGTAGCTTTGAAGTATTGTTTCTCTTTGAATCCGCTGAAATTTGCTATTATTATACCGGGTACTCTTTTTATTGCAGTATTATATAATTGCACTACCTGGGTAAATTTCTGCCTTTCTACAGTAATTCTGTTTTCTGTTCCTTCTAATTGAGCTTGAAGCTGTAAAAAGTTTTCATTGGCTTTTAGTTGCGGATAATTTTCGGCAACAACAAGTAACCTCGAAAGGGCGCTACCAAGTCCATCCTGGGCCTGTTGGAATTTCTGGAATGCACGGGGATCATTTAATTGATCACCTGTTATTTTTACCTGTCCAACTTTTGCTCTTGCCTCAGTAACTGCAGTGTAAGTATCTTTTTCAAAATTCGCGACACCTTTAACCGTAGCGACAAGATTAGGAACTAAATCAGATCTTCTTTGATAAACATTTTCAACCTGACTCCAGGATTGGCTAACACCTTCATTCAATCCAACAAAGTAGTTATATTTACGAGCACCCCAGCTAAAAACCGCGATAATAAAAATAATTATTACAGCAACTATTCCTAAAGCAATCAATAGACCTTTCTTCATTTAGCCTCCATGATAGATTTCTATATTTGATTTAAAATATAACATAAAATATTTAGAAAAATTATAGTATAATTGCCATCCTCGCCACAAATAGTGAAATATCTTCAAACCGGTTTTACCCAATTAAGTTGGGTTAACCTGCCTTTAGAATGCAAGTCTAAAACCACCTCCGGTCAGTCTGCTCGCCTCGCTAAAGCCGAGAGGCGAAGCGGGCCTACAAGTCAAGCGGATTAATTTGTCAGACTTCTCATAGGGGCGGGTATTCTGCCTGCACGATTTACAAATTTTGCACAGCTCAATTTTCGTATTTCCATTACCGGAGCTTTTCCTAATAAACCGCCAAAATCTACCATATCACCAATTTTTTTCCCATAAGCCGGAATAATTCTGACTGCAGTAGTTTTATCATTAATCACTCCAATAGCACATTCATCGGCAATTATTCCGGCAATCGTAGTTGCAGGTGTATCTCCGGGTATCGCAATCATATCAAGTCCAACGGAACATACGGCAGTCATAGCTTCCAATTTTTCTAAAGAAAGATTTCCAGACTGAACAGCTCTTATCATTCCCATATCTTCACTGACAGGAATAAAAGCTCCGCTCATACCCCCAATAGATGAACTTGCCATTAGTCCCGCTTTCTTAACCGAATCATTCAACATTGCCAGAGCAGCTGTTGTTCCCGGGGCGCCTACATCTTCAAGTCCCATTGCTTTTAAAATGTCTGCAATACTATCACCTACGGCAGGTGTCGGAGCTAAAGAGATATCAACAATCCCAAAAGGTATCTCCAGTTTTCCGGCTACTTTGCGTCCGATTAATTCACCAGCACGTGTAATTTTAAATATTGTTTTCTTTATTACTTCTGAAAGCTGTTGAAGATCTACATTTCCGGCTTCTTTAATCGAATCAAGAACTACACCCGGTCCGCTGATTCCAACATTCAACACAACTTCAGGTTCACTAATACCATGAAATGCTCCTGCAACAAAAGGATTATCCTCAACTGCATTTCCGAATACCACAAGTTTAGCACATCCGATTGAATCCTGATCTTTAGTTTTTTCAGCTGTGAGTTTTATTGCTTCACTCATCAGAAGTATAGCGTTCATATTAATGCCAGCTTTTGTCGAAGCCACATTAACACTTGAACATACTCGTTTTGTTTGAGAAAGAACAAAAGGAATTGATTTTATTAGTTCCTGTTCGCCTTTTGTCATTCCTTTTTGAATTAAAGCCGAATATCCTGCTATATAATCAATGCCGATATCTTCTGCAGCCCGGTCGAGTGTCATAGCAATTTCTATAAATTCATCCATTGAACAGGAATCGAAGGGGATTGATATTGGAGTGAGAGAAACCCGCTTATTTGCGATTGATATCCCGTATTGTGATTCAACTTCTTTTGCCAACTTTACGAGATTTTTACCGTAATGAAGAATCTTATCATATATTTTCTGCTTAGTGACTTGAATGTTTCCGTCATGACAATCACGAAGGCTAATTCCTAAAGTAACTGTCCGGATGTCAAAATGTTCTATCTCGGTCATCCGAATGGTTTCAATTATCTCTTCAAACTCGTATGGCATATATTAGATTCTCAATGACAATATATAATGAATAAAAGTAGATAAAAAAATGACTTTCAACCGAATAATTCGGTTACAATTTAACATCTTCCGGATTTACTTATATTCTATGCATAAATTTAAAAACGTCTTCGTGTTGAAGATAGATCTTAATTTTCAGTTGTCCGGCGACATTAGTCATTTCATCCTGAATTGCTTTTAAATCTTTCTGTGAATTGGAAATATCTATCATGATTATCATTGTAAAGAAATCACCCATTAACTTTTGGGTAAGATCCTGTATATCACAATTGGAATCGCCAAGTGCTTTTGTTACAGCAGCAACTATTCCGGGATGATTTAATCCGAATGCAGTTAAGATAACACGACCCGATGAAGCATCAATTTTAGAATATGTAATTGGTTCACCGGAAATTAATTCGGCGCGTTTTCGCACTATTTCTTTCACAGCTTCAGGTGTCGCATTATCACCAAGATCGCTAATTGCATCAATAGTAATTTTTCTAATCTCTTCTTCCGACAGATTCAAGGTTTTATTCCCGTATATTCATTTTGAAGAAACAGTAATGTTTTATTTGCTATCTCAAGGTTTTTTTCAATCGCAAACTCCCCGGCATTTTGAATGCCGCCCCTATAAAAACGGAGCCAGACTAATTCACCTACAACAATGCCGTCAAATATTCGTCCGGCATTAAATGAGTTAATTGTCCAATAACCTGAAAGAGCATTCCATCCCAAGGACATGAACCCGGATAACACTTTACCCGAATATATGGAACCTGCGCCGGGTAAAATATATGAAATTACCTTTGCAAATGTTACTGAAACTTTAGCCCGGTCGGTCTGTTCTGCAAGTTTTTTAAGTTCATGGTTATTACTGATTTTATCAAACATTCTAGAAGCATTTTTCCAATCATCTGCAAACATATATGCCCAACCCCTCCAATAATTCGTTTTATCAGTCATATATTTGAAACGGGAATCCTTATCAAGTTCATCACAAAGCAGGAGCGCCCGGTCGGTTGTTTTTCTTAAAATATTAGATCTGATAATTTGAACTTTGGCATTAAACAATTCTTCATCATTGGAAGTATTGGCGCCGGCAATAGAAAAATATTTTATCGCTTCATCAAATTTCCCGCCTGTTTTATAACAATCTGCAATATTATAATTAATCTTATATTTAATCGTATATGATGAATCGAAAAAAAGAAGCCGTTTATATTCGGTAATTGCTTCGAAAGACCTACCATTTTTATATAGATTATCTGCATAATCAATCTGCAATCTATTATTTTGACCTAGTACTGCAAATGGGAGGGAAAAGAATGTTATTATTAAAGCAATCCTAAAATTCATTTAATATCCTATCCCGGGTAAAAAATAATTTCTTTGTTCGAAAAACAGTTTAATTTCACTTTGAAGATTAAATCTAATTCGGGCATTATAAATTTGTGCTGAAACCGCAGATCCATAAATATTACCAGCATAAAAGAATGCAGTAAGCCCGGAAAAAAGCCATCCTCTGAACTTGTGATCATTTTGAAAATTACTGACCGCAAGGTAAGCTGAAACAACAGTAGCAATTAAAGAAGTTATCCCATCTCCAATTTCTCCGGTATAAATTTTACCTGCACCGGGAATAACAGTTGATAAGAGAACAGCGGTTGTTAGGTTTTTCCGTTCGGTATGTTTTTTCCTATAATAGAAATCAGCTAGTTTAGAATGAACAGAATCATCAAATGGTTTAAATAAATTAGTAGTGTCCGGTAGAAATGAATTGTCAAGAAAGAAAGTTGCAGAATTCAATCTTTCAACTTCCTTTCTATAAACAAGAGGCAGATAATTTGTTTTTTCAATCAAATCCCGGAAAATTCCGTAATCATCACAAAAGAAATGAGATTCATAAAACAGAAGCCGCGCTTCTTCGGAAAGAAATGAACCAAAAAACAGGCTTTTAAAATTATCAGCTGCTTCCGGGAAACGTCCGATTCTGAAAAAGCATAAAGCATATTTTAATCTGACAGTATCATTATCGTAATTTTTAAGATATTCTTTGTATTCAGCGGCAGCTCGTAAATAATCGTTTCCGGAAAACAAATAATTTCCGAATTTTAATCTATTCGGCGGCAAAAATAAATCCTGCTGTTTGACTACGTTAGTATCTTTAACAGTGCTATTTTGTTTTTTAACTGTAACCGGCGGTTTGTAATCTTTAGATTGCTGTGCGCGGCTAAATGATGTAACTGCTAAAATGTATACTATAATTAGCATTACCGGAAGATTATTTTTACGATATATTGATTTTAACATTTGGATAAATAAGAATAAAACCGGTTTATAATTTAATTTTCTGTGAATTAAGTGTATAATTGAAGGGAGGGTCAAAAAACTTCCCCGATTTATAAATCGGATAATGGTTCATTCCTTTTAATAAATTCAAATCTCGAGTGAAACGGTCAGCAAACATCAGCCCGCCGTTTAATATATTAGTTTCTTTTACCGATTGAATAAAGAACGCAGAACATGATGGATAAAATGGACAATTATCGCCATCAAGATCAGAAATAAAAAAATAATATATATTCCTGAAAGAAGATAATATGGTCATCCCGAAACTTGATTTGTCAATTGTATATTCGTGCAGATGAGTTATCGGTAATTCATAAGATATTTGTTTTGCTTCCCATTTCACCGAATCGGATTGCGCATAAGAAATCCCTAATAGAGTAAAAAGTATCAATAACATTACTTTCAATTTACTGTCCAACTTACATGAATCAATTTGTAAGTACAACTTAATTTTTCAGCGGTTCCCGTGCAATAACAATTCTTGGAATTTCGGAGGAGACTTCTTTCCTTAATATAAAATGAGACTTATGAAAACTATCTGTTTTGTCACTAAACTCTTCCATCACTATATTTACTATAATGATTAGTGAGAAAAAAAAAATACAGTTAAAAGGACTCACATTAACCGAACTTCAGAATTATTTTATATCAATCGGTGAGTCTAAGTTCAGAGGTGAGCAGATATTTAATTGGATGTATAACCGCTTATCAACTGATTTCAGCGAAATGCTTAATATATCCAAAAGATTAAGGCAAGAACTTATCGAAAATTGTTCACTTCAAACTTTAATTCATATTGGGACACAGGATTCGGATAAATCAGGGACAAAAAAATATTTATTTAAGACAAGTGATGAAAAAACCATTGAAACTGTTATAATTCCCGATCGAGACAGAAACACTCTTTGCCTTTCTACTCAAGTCGGTTGCCAGCTAGACTGCAAATTTTGTGCTACCGGTTTAATGGGATACAAAAGAAATCTTACTTCGGGCGAAGTAATAGACCAATACTTACTTGCGGCAAAGGAAAATGGTAAAAAAAGCATTACAAATATTGTATATATGGGAATGGGTGAACCGCTATTAAATTATGAAATGACTCTAAAATCAATAGCTATTTTCACTCATGAACTTACAAAAGGATTAAGCAGAACTAGAATTACTGTATCGACTTCAGGTATTCCGACTAGAATAAAAGAATTAGCTAAGAGCGGGTTACGGGTGAAACTGGCATTCTCTCTTCACTCTGCGTTTGAGGATATTCGGTCTAAAATAATGCCTATAAATAAAAAGTATTCACTTAAAGATAATTTGGAAGCTTTGAAATTTTATGCTGCGGAAACAAAAACAAGGATAACTTTTGAATATATTATGCTGAAAGGAATTAATGACAGGAATGAAGATGTAAAGGCAATTACCAACTTATGCAGTCAACTTCCTTCAAAAATAAATATTATTCCATTCAACAGCATCAAGCATATGAATCCGGACGGAATTTCGGCCGAACTTGAACCAACATCGCTAATAGATATTAATCATTTTGCGAATAAACTTCGCAATAATAATATTACCGTTATGGTACGTGATACTCAGGGCGACGATATTGCTGCTGCCTGCGGTCAATTAGCCGTAAACTTTAACTAATTAATTGAGTAAGACTCTTTAACTAAACATTAATCGATTATCACAAGTTATTTATTATCATATAAAAGTTGTGCAGATGAATATGTTATTCATTATATTTTATTCGGTTAATCCGCCGAAGGCGGTTTTAAGAGCTTGTCCCGTTTCAAGCGGGGTCAATTCCTCGCTGCTTGCGGCGTATAAATTAAAATTACTTCCGCGTTGCCTTCTCGCCTCGCTAAAGCCGAGAGGCGAAACGGGACGACAACGCGAGATAGGTTTCAGATAACTCGTTGCTTTGCGGCGATGTGATTCATTATAAAGGCGCTATTAATTTCATTTAAATCAATAAAAATACTTTGTAGTCTGTTTAATTTGTTTTTAATTACCTTGAGAATTCATTAACAAAAATAAATATTCAAGGGATTCACAATGAAAAACCTCATTTTGTTTCTTATTTCGTTTTTGATATTGAACCTTTCGATTGTTATTGCACAGGATGATTATTCTAAGCCCACAGTAGTTGCTCAAAAATTTCTTGAATTATATTATTCAGGTGATTGGTTTAATGCCAGTAAAATGTATGGGAATTCTGATTGCGAAGGTCAGATTACATACATGGTCATGAAAATGGAATCTGATGAAAAATATGTAGATGAAGGGAAATGCGCATTTAGAATTGATACCTGTTTAGTTAATGTCTCGAATGGATCTGCAATTTGTTACTTTACAAAAACCTGTACGGAATTAAAAAAACCAAAGAAAAGTCATATTAATTTGAAAAAAGATGGAGAAAAATGGTTGATTGACTATTCGTGGGGACGGGACAAATTTTTTTAATCCGCCAGAGGCGGGTTTAAGGTCAATTCCTCGCCGCTTGCGACGCATAAAAAAAAATTCTCCCACCTTGACTCCTCGCGTCGCTAAAGCCGAGAGGCGAAGCGGGGCGTCAACGTGAGGCAGGTTTAAGATACCCCCGTTGCTCTGCGACGTGGAGTTTCATTTAGAATGTTTTTAAATTAGCCGGATTATTCAAGTTGTTCATTAACAAATTCTTTTAAATTTATATTTCTATATGAAAAAAGATAAGTACAAAAATTTCTTTAGATTTGAACATAAATCAGAGCCTCTTTTGCCAATACATCTTTTTGTAAGACGTTTGTTTAAGCATATTAGTATAGGTATAATTTCTATTTTTGTAGCTTTATTAATCGGTGTTTTGGGATATCATATAATTGAAGGGTTTAACTGGATAGATTCTTTATTAAACGCATCTATGATTCTTGGCGGTATGGGACCTGTTGGAGAATTACATACAAATAGCGGAAAATTTTTTGCTTCTATGTATGCCCTTTTTTCAGGAATATTTTTTTTGGTGACCGTGGGTATGGTATTGGCCCATGTAGTGCATAGATTTTTACATAACCTTCATATCAACGATTTAGAAGAAACAGATAAAAATTTGTGACCACAAATATTAATATTGCTTCCTGATTATACTTTTTTCAGTGATCTAAAGTAGTATTATAAATTATCTTATTTAGGAAATATGAAAAAACTATTTTCTGTGCTTTTATCAATTGGTATTTTAACTGCTTGTATTCTGCTGATAATAAGCAAATGCAGCAAAACAGATCCGGACGAACCGAAAGATCTAACAGCAAATATTTATCTTGTAGCTCCTATAGGATCCCAACTAACTGGTAAAACCATCGGCTGTGGCGATATTCTAGTAGCTGAATCCAAAAACATCCAATTTGAAAAGACTCCGCTCGAAGCGATATTAACTGAACTATTTGCAAGGAATTCTACCAATGAACTGTATAATTATGTCAAGAGTCCAAATTTGATACTTTATCAGGTAACTATTGCAAATGGGAATGCTGATATTTATCTAAAAGGAGACTTTGCTATAACAAGTGTTTGTGACAGCGCTAGAATTAAAGAGCAGCTTTATGAGACTGCAAATCAATTTCCCGATATAAAAAAAATAAACTTTTACATAAATACACAAACCTTAGAGACGTATTTATCTATAGCAAAAAAGGGTTTCAAATAACTAATGACCTGGATTTATATATTTATTGCGTCTATATTTGAAATCAGTTGGGCTATTGGATTAAAATATAGTCAAGGTTTCAAGCAACCAAAAGCTACTGTATTTACAATTTGCGCTATGATTCTCAGTTATGTATTTCTTTCACTTGGCGTTCGCCAGCTACCAATAGGAACAGCATATGCAGTTTGGACAGGGATTGGCGCAGTAGGAACAGCGGCATACGGAATTATATTTTTCAATGAACCAAAAGATTTTCTGCGAATTGCCTTTATTTTCCTGATAATTATCGGAATCATTGGTCTCCGTTTATCCTACAAAGCAAATTAATATATGATAAAACTTACTCATGACCAGATTTCGCGCAACAGAAGTACAATTGAAACACTTCATACTGTAAATAAACTTCCGGTTTACGTTATACTTAATAGTATAAGAAGCAGTTATAATGTCGGTTCAATTTTCAGAACATCCGACGGAGTCATGATTGAAAAACTTTTCCTATGCGGATATACGCCACATCCACCTAAGAAAGAAGTATTAAAAACAGCATTAGGCTCTCAGGAAAGCGTTACTTGGGAATTTGTAAAGGACGCTAAGGAAGTAATATTTTCATTAAAAAAGAAAGGAGTTAAAATTTGCGGACTCGAGTTAACCGAATCAAGCATGCCTCATTACAATCTTAAAAAAGAAAGTTTTCCTTTAGCTTTGATTGTCGGTAATGAAATTACGGGAGTATCCCAGGATTTGTTGGATTTATGCGATTTTTCAATTGAGATACCGCAATTCGGTATTAAACAGTCATTGAATGTTGCTGTTGCCTACGGAATTTCAATATTCGAGATGCGGAGGGTTTATGATAATTCTTAATTTTAAAATAATAAGTTAATATTGTCCTGTTGATTAAGTTCCTAAATAAGTAAAATAGCTCTCTCCATTATCCTTCTGATGAATAATTAAAAGATTCGCTCTCACCAATTTAATCAGAGTTCTAGATGCTCGGCGTTCTGATATATTTGCAAGTTTACTTAATTCTTTCACAGTTATTATTTCTTTTTCATCTAAAAAAGCAAATGCAGCTTTTTCTTGTTTACCTATAATATAATTAACCAAAGACTTATCGGTTGACTTTGTCTGCATCAGTTTAATAAGTTCTTTACTTGCTAGAATACTTTTGTCATTTACCCGCACATAAACTTGAGCCGTATTTAATTCAATGTTCGTTTTATAATCTTGCATACGGTGAGGTTTTATTTTTGATTCGGGTATTTCAACTATTAATATTTCTTTACGTTCTATATCTAGTGAAGACAATTTTATTTGAATCGGAGGTTCACAATATTTTAATGCTGCATCATTAATGAGTTCTAAATCGGTTTTTTCACTTTCGATTCCATATATTGATTTATCGTCATCAACACCAAATAATATATAACCGCCACGGGAATTAGCAAAAGCTATTATTTCTTTAGCTACTTTTTCGTAGGAAGAGAAGCGACGTTTAAATTCAACACTAAGTCCTTCTCCGGTTTGAATCATTTGCAAAACTTTTTCCCGGATTTTCATCGCTATTAGTTTCGAAGTATTTACAAAGGATCAACAATTTTTTTGCTCGTATCCTTTTCTGCTTTGAGTTTATTAGGTCCGGATTTTTGAGGAGCTACCGGAGATTTTTCATTTAACATTTTTAATGAATCAAGTTTTACGGGTGAATCTTTTACTACAGATTGATTAATCTCTTTGCCCTTACTATCAACCGGTTCTTTATGAATATTTGGTTCTAATTTTTGATTAACATCATTACCGGTTACAATTTTTTTCTTTACATCTTTATCAATTAATTGTGTCTTTTCTATTATGGCCGGTTTGGAATCAGGAACAAAAGAATTTTGAACCGTTACCGAAAGTTCTCCTCTTCTGTTTTCTGTCCTCCCTTTAGGATTTTTATTGGATGAAACAGGATTAGTTTTTCCGAATCCCTCGGATATAATAAGTTTTTTATCCAGACCTTTATTTATAAAATACCTTTTTATAGCCAATGCCCTTTTTAAAGATAATTTCATATTAAATTCATCACAACCGAGTGAATCAGTATAGGCACGTATTGTAATTATAGGATTTTTATTGACATTTAATTCTTTATAAACCGAATAAAGAATCAATTTATTATTATATGATAAAAACGATTTATTGAACCCGAAATGAACTGTTTTCGAAATTAATTCCTTTTCAGAAAGATTGGTTTTATGCTTTGTTGTATCGCTTGCAATTTTCCGTTCTTTTAGATTATTTGTTTCTGCCGGTTGAACATACACAGTATCTTTTTTAATGCCGTGATTTTTTACTTCATTTATTTTAATCTGATGAATCGGCTCATCTCCTCGAATTTCCTTCACGGGTTTTTCGTTATTAACAACTGCCGGCGAAACAGGTTTAAGAGATTCAGAATTCTCCTTAGAAATATTTTCCCATGGTTGATTTGCTAATTCTTTTTGACCGGATTCTTTATTTTTTTTATCGGATTCGGCCTTAAGTTTGTCTTTTTCTGTTTTGTAAACAAGGTATTTTTCGCTAACAGCTTTTGCCGGTGCCGAATTTATATATTCTTTATTTTGTAAAAGTCCGTATTCCACCGCTGCCGAATCATACATTTTTAAATTTTCTTCATATATCAAACCGCAGTAATAAATTGATTTGGAAGCATACTTTGATTTTGGAGAACTCTTATAAATATTTTGA
>Ga0182027_10009272_pt1 | contig 14181 bp, 10 predicted proteins | sample 712E1DmetaG_FD_121300 | JGI IMG/M metagenome (GOLD analysis project Ga0182027, IMG submission 121300) | Permafrost microbial communities from Stordalen Mire, Sweden - 712E1D metaG (Illumina Assembly) | ecosystem: Environmental > Terrestrial > Soil > Wetlands > Permafrost | place: Sweden...
GGCGCTGCCGCGCCGCCCTGAATTAGGGCGAAGCAGCAGCTTCGCCCTACCAGACCATGAAATATCCGGGTTAAGGGCAATCCGCAATCCGTCCCGATGCATCGGGACAATCCGCAATCGAGTCACGGCTCGACAGAGTCTCGCCCTACCGTTGAGGGCAATCCGCAATCCGCAATGGGAAGTCGAACTTCGACCAATCCGCAATCGAGCCGCGGCTCGACAGACTCTCGACCTACCGGCGTTGGAAGGGTTTTTCTCGTGAACCCGCTGGATTACCTGGTTCTGTTTGGCACGATGCTGGGGATCGCGGGCTACGGCATCTGGCGGACGCGCGGCCAGCGGGGCTTGAGCGCCTACCTCAAAGGCAGCGGCACGACGGGCTGGAAAACCATCGGGCTGTCCGTCATGGCCACGCAGGCCAGCGCCATCACGTTCATCTCCATGCCGGGCCAGGGCTACGAGGACGGCCTGGGGTTTGTGCAGAACTATTTTGGGATGCCGCTGGCCTTGATTATCGTCGCGGCGGTTTTCCTGCCGATGTTCCGGCGTTGGAATGTCTATACAGCGTACGAGTTTCTTGGCCGGCGCTTCGACACCAAAACGCGGCTGCTGGGCGCGGGTCTGTTTCTCCTCCAACGCGGCCTGGGGGCGGGCATCACCATCTACGCGCCCGCCATTATTCTCTCCACCGTGTTCGGATGGCCGCTGGGGCTGACAATTGTTTTCAGCGGATTGCTGGTGATCGTCTATACCGTGGCGGGCGGCAATGAAGCGGTGAGCCAGACGCAGAAATACCAGATGATGGTCATCTTCGGCGGGATGGCGGCGGCGTTTGCCGTGCTGCTGGCGCGGCTGCCGGCCCAACTCACGTTACCGGATGCGTTGCACCTGGCCGGGTCGTTTAAGAAACTCAATGCGGTTGACTTCTCCCCGGACCTGCGCCGCCGCTACACCTTCTGGTCCGGTTTGATTGGCGGGTTGTGCCTTTCGCTCTCTTACTTCGGCACGGACCAATCGCAAGTGCAGCGCTATATTTCGGGAGCGTCGCTGCGGGAGGGCAGGATGGGGCTGATGTTCAACGCGGTTTGCAAAATCCCGATGCAGTTCCTGATTCTGCTGCTGGGAGTGCTGATGTTTGTCTTCTACCAATTCGAGCCGCCGCCCGTCTTCTTCAATCAAACCTCATGGAAGGCGGCGGCGGCGCACGATGGCGGAAAATTTCACGCTGTCGAACAAAAATTCGCCGCGGCTTTCACGCAAAAGGAGCAATCCCTCCGCGCCTGGCTCGACGCCCGGCATCGTCACGACCCCGCCGCGGAAACCGGGGCGCTCGCGCGGACGCTGGCCGCGCACCAGCAAAGCGAAGCCGCGCGCGCGGAAGCCCGCTCCGCGCTGCGCGACGCCGACGTTCACGCGCAAACCAACGACGGCGACTACGTGTTCATCACCTTTATCCTGGCGCAACTGCCGCATGGGGTGATTGGTCTGCTGGTGGCGGCGTTCTTTGCGGCGGCCCTGTCCTCCAAGGCGGCGGAACTGAGCGCGCTCGGCTCGACGACCTCGGTGGATTTTTACCGGCACCTGCTCAAGCGCGAGGCGGGCGAGGAGCATTACGTGAAGGCGTCGCGTTGGTTCACGGCGATGTGGGGCGTGGTGGCGCTAGGCTTCGCGCTGTTCGCGCATTTGCAGGAGAACCTCATCCAGGCGGTCAACATCGTCGGCTCGGTTTTTTACGGCGTGGTGCTCGGATTGTTCCTGGTGGCGTTCTTTGTGAAGTGGGTGCATGGGACGGCTGTTTTCTTCGCCGCCATCCTGGCGCAGGAGTTGGTCTTCTGCCTCTACTTCACCCTGCACATCAGCTATCTATGGTACAACCTGATCGGCTGCGCCGCCTGCGTCCTCTTCAGCATCCTCATCCAAGCCGCGGATTTTAGGAAGAAGGAGGGCTGCGAGATGCTTTGAAAGCGAGGCGTGGAATTTTCCCTTGCATTCGGCCTAAATCAGCGCACATTTGCGCCCGATATGGATGGGATTGACGCAATCGTGGAAGGCTGCTGCTCTTCGAGCGCAGGCCGCCAGCCATTGCGCGAAACGGGCCGTGCATGGAAGCCATAATTTTGCATGAATTTATTGTCAAATGTCTGAGGAAACTGTCAGAAAGCAGCCGGATTTGCTCACGGTTGAGTCACGGGCAGATGCGCCTTGTTATTTTCTGAGCCTGAGTTTGGAGAATGTCCGGTCGTTCGGTTCGCGCCAAGTTCTTGACGTATCCGATGGCCGAGGTCGTCCGAATCAATGGACTATTTTGTTGGGCGACAATGGATCTGGAAAAACAACTTTGCTTCAGAGTCTTGCCGCTATCGTCCCGAGCGAAATGCGGTTCACGCCTGGCCGCGAAGGAGAACCTGAAGACCGAGCTTACGCCCCGGAAATTGTTGTGTCGCATGGTTTTGAAGGAAAATATCGGTCTTTTAAAAGGGTTGGCGCAGACAAGTTAGAATTATCCGCCTTCTTGGCCTATGGTGTGAAACTGCATGATAAAGAGATCAACTTCCGAAAGCACTCTGTGGCCGTTGAGATTGGCACCATGTCAGGCACAACGACAATATACCCCTCGGCTGTTGAGAAGTTTATTGTTTATGGATATGGAGCAGCCAGGCGTATTGGTATGACGGCTCTTTCGGAAGCCAGGGACAACGACCCGCGTGCGACTCTTTTCGACGAGAATTGCGCCCTGCTCAATGCGGAAGAGTGGCTGCTGAAGGCTGACTACGCTGCCGCAAAGAGCAGCGATCCCAAAGCAGACGAAAGGCTGAGGCGCATCAAAGAGATACTGGTTCGGCTGTTACCTGATGTTGATGATTTGAGAATCGAACCGAGTGGGGTACAAACTCCAACTGTTGAAGCGCATACACCCTACGGGTGGGTAATGATGCGTGCGCTCAGCTCGGGCTATCGGTCGGTTGTTGCATGGATGGTTGATCTCGCAAGCCGGATGTTCGACCGCTATCCCGACAGCGCCGATCCATTGGCCGAGCCGGCTGTCGTGCTGGTTGACCAAATTGATGCGTTCCTTCATCCAAAGTGGCAGAGAGATCTGGTGCAAAATCTCACTGCCATTTTTCGCAACACACAATTTATTGTCACGGCACACAGCCCGCTAATTGTCCAAGCGGCAACGGAGGCGAAAATAGTTCTCCTGCGTCGCGAAGGAGACCACACGGTTATTGATAATCGTGTGGAAAGCGTGAAGGGTTGGCGGCTGGATCAGATTGTGGCGAGCGATTTGTTTGAGAATTTGGGAACTCGTGATCCCAAAACCGAGGAATTATTGGCGCAACGAAAATCCATATTGACCAAACCCCGGCTTTCAGCGGAAGACAAGAGCGCGCTCCAAAGGCTTGAGGAGCAGATAGGGCCTCTTCCTTTCGGTGAATCTGCCGAACAGGCTCGGGCGGTCAAAATTATCGAGCGCGCTGCAAAAAAGCTCGCGGGTCAGACGTTATGATACGGGTTCTGCGCCCTGCGACACCTCCAGCAGTTTTAACCGTCGAAGGGACTTCGAGACATCAAGAACATTGCGCGGCATACACAGCCGGGACGCGTGAATTCCAGTTTGACCCGAAAATTTATGGGCATGAGGACGTGAAAAAGGCGCTGGTCGAAATGCATCACGGCAAGTGTTGTTACTGTGAATCATTCGTAAGGCATACATCGCCGGGGACTATTGACCATTATCGTCCCAAGGCAGCCTCCCAGCAAAAAGCCGGCGATCCTCTTATTCGGCCGGGCTATTACTGGCTGTCTTACAATTGGGAGAATCTTCTTTTTTCGTGTCCAATATGCAATCAAACTTACAAGCGAAATCAAATTCCGCTCCGTGACCCAGCGCGGAGAGCCTTGTCTCACTTGAATTCTCTGGATCTTGAAGAAGCGCTTTTGATTGATCCTTCAAAAGACAACCCCGCGGAGTTTATATCATTTCGGGAAGAGTATGCATTCCCGGTGAATGACAACCTTCGTGGCCGCACGACCATTGAGATTCTGCAGCTAAATGACCGAGATGATTTGGTTGAACGCCGGCGAGAGCGGATTCGAGTTATTCGAGTGCTTCAAGCCGTCGTCGCTAAAATGCCGGACAGCCAGGAAGCGTCAGAGGCCCAACAAGTATTGGATCAGGCCAAGACCGATTCTGGAGAGTACGCGGCAATGAGTCGCGTATTCTTGCAATGACCCAATGCCGGAAAGAGGACCGCCCCGATCCATGACTACGATGCCGGTAATTTGTTTTGGACAGCAGCCTTGCGGGTTTTTCCCGCGGCGCTTCCTTTTTGCCAAAATCCAAACCGCACGGCGGCTCCAGGCGGAAATCGGCGGGGAAATCGTTTTCTTTTATCACGACAGCGACCACGATCCGCGCGAAACGGCCACCCTGCTGCGGCATCGCAAAACCGGCGAGCCATTGCGGCTGAATTTCGCATACCAAAACAAGTGGCAGAGGAAGTTTTCGCCGCTGTTCGCCAAACGCATCGCCGCCGGCTGGCGCGACCGGACCGCGCTGCAACTGCCGCCCTTCGTGGACGCCCGCTGGGTGGAGGCGTTCGCGAAAACGGACGCCGCCAACCCCGCCGATTTCTGCCTGGAGATGTACCGCCGCATGGGCCTGCTGGACGGGGTGCGCGTGGAGCGTTCGGGCGATCCGGCCTTCCGCCGCGCGGCCTGCGAAGTGGCGGAGTTTTTTGTGGACGTGCCGCACGAAGGCGAATGGGTGCGCGCCCGCTGCGCCAATGGCGTCCTGACCCTGCACGAGGGCGGCGATTCCTTCATCACGCTCCCCGGGACCGATTTCGGCAAGGAGCAGATTAGCCCGGCGCGCGACTCGCGGCTGCGCTGGATGCAATCGGTCATCCACTGCACACATTATGTTGCGGGCGCGGGCGAACAGGCTTACCTTTGCGCGGCGGACGCGCCGGAAATTACATTTGTCAACCGCGATCCCATTGACCGCTCCGATGAAGCTTATACCGAAATCCCGTCCTGAACGGATCGCGCCAGAGGCGCGACGCTACACTCCGATGAAGCTTATACCGAAATCCCGTCCTGAATTAAATCAGCGACGCTCATAGAGCGCCGCTACATTGATGAAGCCGAAATCCTCTCCTGAACCGGCGCCGCTGCTGGGCTTTGGCGCGCATCCCGACGACCTCGAATTTGCGTGCGGCGGCGTGATCGCCTGCGAAACCCGCGCCGGCCGGCCCGCGCACTTGGTAATCTGCTCGCGCGGCGAAGCCGGCACGCGCGGCACGCCCGCGCAACGAACCGCCGAGGCGAAAGAAGCCGCCGCCCTCCTCGGCGCCACGGTTGAATTCATCAAGCTGGACGGCGACGGACGCCTGGAAATGCGCGCCGCCCACGCCATCCGGCTCGCGGGCATCATCCGGCGCGCGCGGCCCGGCCTGGTGCTCGCGCCCAGCGTGGTGGAGAACCAGCACCCCGATCACTCGCGCCTTGGACGCCTGGTGCGCGACGCGGCGCGGCTGGCCCGCTACGGCGGCTTGGAGGAATTGCGCCGCCAACCGCCGCACGCCATCGGCCAGCTTTTCTTCTACGCCGTCACTCCCGGCGCGGAGCCTTCGGACATCACGCCCGTTCTGGTGGACGTTTCCGCGCCGGAAATTGTCGCGGCCTGGACCGCGGCGATGGAAGCGCACGCCTCGCAGGTGAGCGCGCGCCCCTACGTGGATCTTCAACTGGCGCGCGCGCGGTTTCAGGGATTGCGCGCCGGGGTTGCCCATGCCATCGCTTTGTTTCCCAGCGATCCCATCGTCGTCGGCTCGCTGGCGCCATTGAGCCGCGGGGCGCGGCGTTTTTGACATGGCCCGCCCGCTGAAAATCGGGATCACCTGTTATCCGTCCGTGGGCGGGAGCGGGATTTTGGCGTCGGCGCTGGGCGAGGAACTGGCGCGGCGCGGGGAGGAAGTGCATTTCATCGGCTACGAGCGCCCGTTCCGCCTGCCCGCCGAGGCCCCGCGCCTGTTTTTCCATCCCGTCGTTATCAACGATTACGGGCTGTTCAAATACCCCGACTACACCCTGCCGCTCTCGGTCAAGATGGCGGAAGTGACGCGGGAGCATCAACTGGACGTGCTCCATGTGCATTATGCCGTGCCGCACGCCACCGCCGCCATCCTGGCCCGCGCCATGCTGCCGCCCGAACTGCAGCCGCGCGTGGTGACGACGTTGCATGGCACGGACACCAGCCTGCTCGGGCGCGATCCCGGTTACGCGCCCGCCATCCGCCACGCCCTGTCCCGCTCGGACGCCATTACCACCGTGTCCGCCTACCTGCGGCGGGAGACGCAGGAAGTGCTGGGCGTGACGCGGCCCATTGATGTCATATACAATTTCTTCGAGCCGCGCCCGCCCCGCCGCCCGCGCGAGGAGGCGCTGCGCGAGCTGGGCTTGCGCGGCGAAACGCTGATTCTTCACGCCTCCAATCTCCGCGCGCCCAAACGGATTGACCTGTTGCTGGAGGTCGCCGCGCGCCTCCGCCCGCGCGAAGCCTTCAAGCTGGTCATTCTGGCCGGGGACAGCTTCGCACCCTTCGAGGGTGAAGTGCGGCGGCTCGGTTTGCAGGACCGTGTGATCGTGCGCGAAAAAGTCAAGGACATCGAGGACTACCTGCAAGCGGCCGACCTGGGCCTCTTCACCTCGGAACTGGAGACCTTCGGCCTGAGCATTTTGGAGGCGATGTGTTTCGCCTGTCCGAGCGCCGCCTGGCGCGTTGGTGGAATCCCGGAAGTCGTGGAGCACGGCGTGAGCGGGATACTGGTCCCTTTTGGCGACCTTGCGGCGATGGCGGCGGCGGTGGAAGAATTGATTGGCAATCCGGCCCGCCGCCGCGAACTGGGCCGCGCCGCCCAACGCCACGCGCGCAAGTTTTTCTCCGCCGACCTCATCGTTCCGCGTTACCAGGACCTTTACCGCCGCGTGTGCGGGGGATAGCGCGCTTTAGCCCGAATAGTTAGGATTCAGATCAAGAGCGGCGTTTCCGAGTCTCGCCCTGTTTTTGCCCGCCTCTCAACGGTAGCGGTAGAGCGTGAAATGCTGGATGGCCTTCTTGCTTCCCAGCATCAGGAATTGTCCCTCATCGCTGTCGTCGCCCTCCAGCCTGCGTCCGGGAACCCAGCGGCCTTTGACAAATGCGCCTTCTTCCACCGTCGCCAGGCCGGCGAGCTGCGGCCCCGGCGTATTGGGTGAGAAGCTGACGGTCAGGCCGCTGCCGGCCGCGTAGTATTCATCAGGCCCCGCCGCAATGAAAATGGCGACGGCGGGAGTCCGGCTTCCCTGCGGGGGCGGTTCGCCGGCAATTCTGCGCGGGGTTATGTACGCGGCCTCCAGCGTGTATTTCCCCACCGGGACCTTCTGAGGCGGGTCGCTTGGGCCGCGGAGCAGGACAGCCGACATGGTCCCATTGCCCTGGTGTTCGGAAATCAGCGGCGCCAATTGCGTGATCAGGTCGTAGGCGGCGGTCAGTTCCGGGTCGGGCGCCGCCGCCCTTTCGATCCCCATCGGCGAGTAACCCACCGCATTGTGGCGTCCGAAGGCGTAGATCATTCTGGCCGCGCCTTCCGGGCCGCCCCTGGACTCGGGTATAAACAGAGGGTTGCCGGAGCGGTCGTATTTTGCGCACCAGTCCGCGAAGTCGTTGTAAGCGTCGGGCGAGAGTATGTCAATTGCCGGCCCGCCGGCCCGCCAGACATCCAACAGATCGGCCATGGGGCCGCCGACGGCGAAATAGCCTGTAACGCCGGGTTCGCTTCCCGTGACCGCTGTGTCGCCGAGAGCGGATGTTCTGGGCAGGGCGGCATTGACGTACATCGGGATCGGGTATTCGGCTTTGCCCGCCGCGGCCACGCGTCCGACGTAGCGCGCGAAGTGCCAGGCCATGAAGATTTCATCCGTCGCGATGCCCTTGCCGAAGACCTCCTGCCAAGTCCCGGATGTTTTGAAGCCGGCCGCCTCCCACACCCGGCGGAACTCCGGAATGAGGGTGTCCTGGTGCCGCTGGAGGTAGTCCATCAACTCCGCGGGAACCGGCCCGGCGAAAGCCCGATTGGCCGCGGGCGAGTGGTCGCGGGTGTCGCCCTGCATTCCCACTTCGTTCTCGACCTGGATCATAATGACGGTGTGCTTGCGGCTATCCATTTGCTTGACATGCCGCATGAGGGCCGCAAAGGCGCGGGCGTCGGCGTCGCGGTTCGCGTCACTGACCGGGCTGAGGAGTTCGACACTCAGATTCCCTGTGACCTTGGTGCGCGGGACCTGGGATATTGTGAGCACGGGCCAGGGCGCGGCGCCTTCGGCGATTTGGGCGCGCGGGAAGCGGTCGAAGTCCTTCTTCACCCAGGGGGGCGGGTAGCTGGACAGGCCGTTCTTCCAGCTTGCGAACCAGAGAAGGACCAGATGCAGGTCGTGGCTGCGGGCTTGCTGGATGATGCCGTCCACGACGGTGAAGTCGAACTGGCCCTCGCTGGGTTCGATCTGGCCCCAGGAAACGCCGGCCAGGACGGTGTTGAGTTTGGAAGCGACGAGCTGGGGCCAGACCGGCTTCATGTATGCGAGGCTCGTGGCGCTGTTGTTGCCCAGTTCGCCCGCCAGCATCAGGAACGGTTTGCCATCCACGATCATTTGCGTGGCCGTTCCCTGCTTTTGCAAGTGAGGGGCGTCAAGATCAATGGCGGTGGAGAGCGGGTTGCCGGTTGCCTCACCCGCAATTAGCGGGAGAGAGCATAGGAGAGAGAAGAACAAGAGAATTTGAAGTTTCATAATTATTGCGTTTGTATTATTCACAGTTTGCATTTTCCCCGGGCCACGAGAGGCTCATCCCATGTAAATCGTCAGTTTTGACAGGTAGGGCGAGACTCTGTCGAGCCGTGACTTTTTCCCAGGAAATCGAGTTTCGGCTCGACAGAGTCTCGCCCTACCTTTGCCGCATTTATTGGTAGCGGTAGAGGGTGAAGTGTTGGATGCCCTTCCAGTCCATCATCAGGCTTTGGCCTTCATCGCTGTCGTCGCCGGCCAGGCTGCGTCCGGGAACCCAATGGCCGTCCACAAAAGTGCCTTCTTCCACGCTCGCCAGTCCGGCCAGCGGCGGCCCCGGCAGGTTCGGCTTCGGAGAAAAGGTGACCTTTATGCCGACGCCGGCGACATAATACTCTTCAGGCCCCGTGGCAATGAAAAGGGCCGCCGCGGGGGGCGGAGGATCCTTGGGCGGCGGGACCCCGAACATTTTCGGCGGGCTGTAAAACGAGACGTTCAACGTGTAATTGCCCAGTTGTATCTTCTGCGCCGGGTCGTTTGCGCTGCGCAGCAGGACGGCCGACATGGTCCCGTTGCCCTGGTGCGCTGAAATCAGGGGCGCCATTTGCTTGATAAGGTCCAGGCTTCCAATCAGGTCAACGTCCGGATGCGGCAACTTCGGGTCCGTGAGACCCATGACCGTCCAGCCAATCGCGTTATGGCGTCCGAGGATGTAGAGCACCCTGGCCGCGCCGTCCGCGCCGCCCATATTCTCCGGCACGAACAGCGGATTGTCGGAGCGGTCGAACCGGGCGCAAAACGCGGCGAAATCCTTGTCGCCGTAAGAGTCGGGCGAGAGCATGTCAATTTGCGGTCCGCCGGCTTTCCAGACATCCATCACGGTGTCCCACGGGCGCCCGCCGCTGGCGGGTTGGGGTCCGTTTCCAATGCCGTACAACGCCGCGTTGACGAACATCGGCACCGGACATTCGGCTTTGCCCGCCGCGGCAATATGGCCGATGTAGCGCGCATAATACCAGGCCATGAAAATTCCATCCGTGACCTTGCTCTGGCCGAAGACCTCTTCCCAGGTCCCGGATGTCTTGGAGCCGCCGGCCCCCCACACCTTCGCAAAGTCCGGATTCAGGGTGTCCTTGTGCTGCTGAATGTAATCCATCAACTCCTTCGGAACCGGCCCGGCAAAAGCCTGGTTGGCCGCGGGCGAGCGGTCCCGGGAATCGCCGTGCATGCCGACTTCGTTCTGCAACTGGACCATGATGACCGTGTGCTGCTGGCTGTCCACCTCCTTGATGTGCTTCATCAGGGCGGCAAAGGCGCGGGCATCGGCGTCCCGGTTCGCGTCGCTGAAGGGACTGAGCAGTTCGATGCTCCTGCCGCCCGAGGTCTGCGCGCGCGGGAACCGCTCGAAATCCCGCTTCACATAAACGGGCGGATAGCTGGACAGGCTGTTCTTCCAGCTTGCGAACCAGAGAGGCACGAAACGCAGGTTGTGGCTCCGCGCTTCCTGAATAAGGCCGTCCACTATCCTGAAGTCGAACTTCCCTTCCTCCGGCTCGATTTGGGCCCAGGATACGCCGGTCATCAGGGTGTTGATCTTGCCCTCGACCAGCTTGGGCCAGACCGATTTCATGTATTCGAGGCTCGTGCCGCTGTTGTTGCCCAATTCCGCCGACAGCACCAGGAACGGCTTGCCATCCACGATCAGTTGGCTGGCTGTCCCCTGTTTTTGCAAGTGAGGGAAATCTGTCAATGGAATAGTATCACTTACTTCACCGGAGGCCGTCCCCTGTTTTTGCAAGTGAGGCAAATCCGACGCTGAATCGGATGAGGACGCGCCGCCCATTGCCTGGCCGGGGATAAAGGCAATGGAGGACACGAGAGCGGAGAGAAACAAGATTTGGATCTTCATAGTGACACCTGTAAATTTGAGACGATTCATGGCTACTGGAGCTAGTTGTGCCTTTTCAAAACGGATTCGTCAAGCTTTTCACAGATGGGTGCAGGACAAAAATCTCCGCCGAAGACGCTCTTGCGGCGCCGCGCCATTGAAGCCATGCGCCGGCCCTGCCGATATACAGATTGGGCTGCCACTTTGGGTCACCGCCTTTAATTGGAATCCTGCGAGGTTCCAAAGGCGCCCCAAGGTCGGGCGACAGCCTTATGGGACCCTATGGGAGGTATGAGCCTTATGGGACCTATGGGTCATATAGGTCATATAGGTCCTATTGGTCCTATAGGGCACGCCGGGCGATTCCAGGGCAAGCCCTCTATTTGCTGTCAGCCGCTGACAGCACCGGCGAGTTGCGCACGGTCAGGCCTTTGACACCGACCCACCGCGCGGGCGCCACATTGGGAGCCAACTGCGCTTTGAGGTTGTCAATCTCCACTCCCTCCAGGTCCACGCCCATCAGGGCCGGGCGCATATCTTCGGCGTCGAAACCGAGCGTGATGTTCGCCAGTTCCAAGCCCTTGACGTGCCGGGCAAAAAGCCCGTAGGCGGGCATGGTGCCGCGCGGTTCGGGATAGCCGATGCCCAATTCCGGCGGCGTCACCCCGGCGCTGGCCGCAGTGCCGCCCCCTTTGAACTGGAGCCGGATATTCTCCAGGCGCACCCCTTCAATCGGATGATCCGGCAGCCCGGCGATTTGAATTCCGCTCGCCCTGGCCACGCCCGTGGCGATGATGTTCGAGATGAATATGTTCCTAGCCCGGCTGGGCTGCGTCACATTTGGCCCGCGGTTTCTCTTTCCGGTGGTGATGTAAATCGGGTAGCCGGCCACATCCATCATGGTGATGTTGTTGATGGTGATATTCTCCAGGATGCCGCCGTCCACCTCTTCCAGGGCCAGCCCTTGACAGGCGCGGAAGGTGCAGTTGGCAATGGTGACATTGCGAAATCCCCCGTTGGCTTCGGTCCCCATCTTGATGCGGCCCGTGCCGCCGCCGCCCTTCATCGTCCCATCCACGAGCGTTCCTTCCGTGAAACCGGAAACCTGGCAATTGACGATGGTGAGATTCTCGGTAATCACGTTCCGCCCCAGCGCGAAGCTGCTCTTCGGGCAGATGCCGTCATCGCGCGGGGAATTGACCCGGCAGTTGGAAACCATCGTGTTCCGGCAGCAATCTATGTCCATGCCGTCGCGGTCGGTGTCCAGGGTGATGTTGTCAATCGTCATGTCGTCGCAGCCCGTCACGATAATGGCGAAATGGCCGCCGCGAAGAATCGTCACGTCGCGCAGGAGGACGTTGCGGCAGAGTTTCAAGGCGATGGCCTTGTTGCCCAGCCGCGCCCCGGCGCTGGTGGTGAAGGCGGGAGGCATCGCGCCTCTGCCAAAATTCGAGAAGCCGGACACACGGTCCTCGTTGCCATCGCCGGTGGACAACCCGCCGCCGTTGATTATCCCCTGGCCGGTGATGGACACGTTGGTGAGGTTCTCGCCCCAGATCAGGCTGTTGTGAAAAAAGGTGTGGCCGCCATCCTGGAAAGCCGGGCCGGTGAACGGCTCCTCCGGATCATAAGCGTTCATGGCTTGCGGCGCGCCGAGCAGGGTCGCGCCGGCGTCAATCAACAGTCGAATGTTGCTCTTCATGCGAATCGAGCCGCTCAAATAAGTGCCGGCTGGCAGATACACCGTTCCGCCGCCCGCCTCGGCGCTGGCCTCAATTGCCTTGTTAATGGCCGGGCTGTCCAGCGTCTTGCCGTCGCCCGTCGCGCCGAAGGCGCGCACGTTGTAAAATTGGACGCCGGCCACATCGGCCGACCGGGCATACGGGAGAAATGCGAGAGGCAACAAAACCAGGCTGGCGCGCAATATTTTCATAAATATGAATTGTGTTTTTACCATTGGATTTTGGGATCATATACAAAACCAACGATCAAACCAGCAAAAAGATATAAAAACCAAAGGCCTCAATCTCGGATGGTAGGGCGAGACTCGGTCGAGCCGAAACTCGATCCAAATCCGCAATCCGCAATCCGCAATCCGCAATCAAGTCACGGCTCGACAGAGTCTCGCCCTGCCTTCACCTGAGGTCACTGACATCCTGGAATCCGTTGCGCCCGCGCCTCATTCGGTCAAGAGATCGAGGAGGCTGATGCCGTTGGGGGCGAGTTGCCAGGCGGCGCCCGCTTTCTTCACCAGGTTGCGGCACGGGTTCAGCGTTTCCTCGGCGTCGTTGACGTAGAGCAGGCGGTATTTGAGCGTCCCTTTGATCTCGGAGGCGGCGCGCGGCACCCACGCGAAAGGCAGGCCGTTGTAGTCCAGCGAGATTTCATAGGCGGCGACGCCCTCTTTTTGCGCCGTCGGATTGGGCGCGACGAGCATCGGATACCGTTTCACAAAGGGCGCATTGGTCTTGCGCACCAGCACCCGGCACAATTCCACGCGGTGTTGCAGCCACACAGTCAAGTTGAAATTGGTCCCCTGCGCCCGCTCCTCCAGAAGAACCAGGCGCGGGTCGAACCCGACCAGGTTTTCGCCGTTCCACACCCCGTGATCGTTTCGTTCCCCCGGCAAATGCGTCTTGAACCAGGCGGCAAAATTGACGCTGTAAAACAAATTCAATTCAAAATGCACATGGGCGCGCTCCTGCGAAATCGTCTCCGCCGTGTTCGAGGTCCGGCCCATCACCGCAATCGGCTCCCCCGCCTGCACGGAAACGCCGGCCTTGAGATCGCTGCGAACGGAATGCAAATGCGCGTAGAGCGAATACACTTCCACCCCGCCGATGTTATGGCCCAGGACCATGTAGCGCCCATAATTGGAGAGGGCGGGGCGGTCATTGATATACTCCACTATGCCGGCGGCGGCGGCCATCACCGGGTCCGTCGGTTCGCCGCGGCTGTCGCGTTGCAGGCATTTGATGTCCAGCCCCTCGTGCATTTGGTGGCGGTCGGTGCGCACGCAGCCGAAGCAGCCGCTTTCCCAAGTCTTTCCCGGCGTCGGCGCAAAAAAATCCGGCTCGCCCCCCTTCACGAACAGGGCGTGATTAGCCGTCGGCAGATAAAACGGCTGCGCTTGGACCGCCGCCCCCAGCCCCGCCACCGCCGCCAACGCTGCCATCAAGAAGAACATTCGCATCTGTGACATATTGAATTATGAACACGAACTGACAAACGGAGTGTTGGAGTGATGGAGTGTTGGTCACCGGAATCCCATTACTCCATCACTCCACCACTCCAATCCGCAATCCGCAATCCGCAATCGAGTTTCGGCTCGACAGAGTCTCGCCCTACCGTTAGCCCGCATATTTGATACCTCTGGCGAAACATGCCACACCCTGAATGGTAGGGCGGCGCTGCCGCGCCGCCCTGAATTAGGGCGAAGCAGCAGCTTCGCCCTACCAGACCATGAAATA
>Ga0182027_10009273_pt1 | contig 14181 bp, 10 predicted proteins | sample 712E1DmetaG_FD_121300 | JGI IMG/M metagenome (GOLD analysis project Ga0182027, IMG submission 121300) | Permafrost microbial communities from Stordalen Mire, Sweden - 712E1D metaG (Illumina Assembly) | ecosystem: Environmental > Terrestrial > Soil > Wetlands > Permafrost | place: Sweden...
CCGGCGGCACCCACGAAAGGATCTGTGGAGGGCCCATCTCGACCTCCAGAGGCGCGGGTTTCTGATCGGTCTTCGTCTCCGCCGCCAATGCGCCAACAAGAAAGGCCACCTGCAATGCCGCCATGCAGATCCAACGGCCCAAGCTCACCGAGCCGTCTCCTGATTCTGTCCGGCCTCGCTTTGCGCGGCGGACTCGCCGACTGGCGTTCCCGTCGCGGACGGCTTGATCTCAAAAACAAAAGGCATGATCACGCGAACGACCGCAGGCTTGCCACCGGATTTCGGCGGCTCAAACAGCCACTGAGCCGCGGCCTGCACCGCGGCATAGCCAAAGGCCGGATCGCTGGCCGCAGCAATACGCGGCAGCCGTGGGTGCCCCTTCTCGTCGATCAGCACCTCGATCCTGGCTTCGCCGCGGTCCACCTTGCCGCGCAGAGCCAGTGGAAAGACCGGAGACCGGCGCGAGAGCGGTTTCAGTGGAGCGTCGAGCTTGCCGGCACCGATGATTGACTCAGGTTTCTTCTTTTCGATCCAGAGCAGGGCCAGGTCGTCATCGGTGATGATCCTGTTCTCAGCGGACGAGCTGAACTCCTGCTCGATCTTGAGCACCGCCCGAACGCGATTCCCGTTCTTGAGTGCAGGATCGAACAGGAACGTCTCCGCCGCCGCAGCGAGGGCGAGACCGAACTCAGGCAGCGTGGCCTCGACGACCTTTGTCTGCACGACGTTGCCCGTGGGGTCGATGGCGAGAAACACAGCTGCCCTGCCTTTCTTGTCGTCGCGCAGCGGCGCATAGGGGAAAACCGGATTCACGATGCCACGAATCTTGGGGTTGACGTCATAAACGAGTTCCTCCGGCATTCGTTCCTTCGCTTTCCGGCCGGGTGAATCAACCGTGTACGCCTCCTGCCCGCGGCCTCTGTCGAACTCGAAGCTGATTGGCACTCTCATCCGGGTGTTCACCGGCTCGCCATCCACCGTCGCCGCCTCAAACCTCCACTCCAACACGCACTCGATTGCAGGCTGGTCGAAAGCCGGATTGTTGGAGTGGTCAACCACCGGATCCTTCACCCGGCCCTCCTTGTCCACCACAAACGCGATCAGCACCCGGCCTTCGATGCCGCTCGTCGCCATCGCGCGAGGGTAGATTGGCAGCTTCTGCGACCGTGGGATGATGCGCGGCGGATTCCACTTTGTCGGCACCGGCGGCATCGGCGAATAAAGGAGAAAAGCCACGCGGAACTCGGCTGCGACCGGCTGGCCGTCTTTGCGTGCGGCGGCAAAGCGCCATTGCTTCAACGTCGCTTCGACGTAAGGCAGGATTCGGTCCGAGGTCCCGGGTTCCAAAATCACCTTCTGAGGAACGCCCGCAGCATCGAGGTTCAACGTGCCCCAGACCGTGGTTTTGTTCTGCATCTTCTTCATCATCGCGGACGGAACGATCACCGGAGTCACAGCGAGCAGGCGCGGAGTTGCGTCTGGCCGGTCCAGCCCGGCCGACTTGGGATTGAAGATGATGGGCGTCCAGAACCAGGACTGCACCGGCTGTCCGCCGCGTCTGGCCGGAACCATCTGCCAATCCGTCCCTGTCGCCTCGACCGCCGCCTTGAACCAGGGATAGGCGCTGTCCACTTCCAGTTCCCGGGATTGCCCTTTGGCATCGAGAAATCGGACGGCGATCACGTAACCGGTTTCGCCGGCATCATGGCCGCGTAGGTCACGGGGGTATTCGGGCCTCTCTTGCCGTACGGTCTGCGGCGGATGGTCGGGTATACCATCAGCCTGGAACCAGCCGGGTTCGCCGATTGTGACATCCTGTGCCGCCGTGGGCAGCAAGAAGACCGGGGCAATCAGCACGCCCACCAGCCCGCAACAAAAGGAGTGAGTTTTCATAAAGCGGAGCAAAGCGGCAGGAAATATCAAACCTTTGTATGAAAACAAACTCCGTTGGAAGAGAATTCTACCGCAGCGGTACCCAGCAACGCCGCCAGGCAAAAACAACGTTTCAAGCTCACGGAGTCGTCTCCTGATTCGGTTTCGCGTCGTCGCGCGTTGCAGGCCCGCCGACTGCTGTTTCCATCGCCGGCGTCTCGATCTTGAAGATGAACGGAACGATCACGCGAACCACCGCGGGCTTGCCGCCCGATGTCGGCGGCCCAAACAGCCATTGGGCGGCAGCCTGCGCCGCGGCATAGCCAAAGGCCGGATCGCTCGCCTCGACGATCCGCGGCAGCCGCGCGCGGCCCTCCTCATCGACCAGCAACTCGATCCGGGCCTCGCCGCGGTCCACCTTGCCGCGCAGCGCCAGTGGAAAGACCGGAGGCCGCCGGGAGAGCGGCTTCAGCGGAGCGTCGAGCTGGTTGGCTCCAACGATGGAACCGGATCCCTTCTTCTCACGCTTGAGCAGGGACAAGTCGGCATCGGTTACGATCTCATTCCCGGCGTGCGAACTGAACTCCTGCTCGAGTCTCAGCACCGCCTGGACCGGATGGCCGTCTTTTAGCGCGGGATCGAACCGAAACGTCTCTGCCGCGGCCACGAAAGCCAGCCCGAATTCGGGCAGGGTTGCCTCGACGACTTCTGCCTGCACCACATCGCCCGCAGGGCCCACCGCCAGCAGCACGGCAGCCCTTCCATTCCGGTCGCCGAATAGCGGCGCATAGGGGAAAACCGGATTCACGATGCCCCGAAGCTTCGGGGCGACGTCGTAGCCGCCGCCCTCCGGCATTGGATGCTGGGCGTTCCGCGTGAGGGATTCGACGGTGACCGCCTCGCGTCCATCGTTCACATTGAAAACCATGGGCACGGACATCCGGGTGTTCACCGCCTGGCCATCGACCAGGGCCGGCTCAAACTTCCATTTCAGCAACGCCTCGATGGCAGGCTGGTCGAAGGCCGGATTGTTGGATCGGACCACAACCGGGTTTCTCACCACACCTTCTCTGTCCACCACAAATGCGAGCAACACCTCGCCCCTGACACCGCCCGCCTTCATGGCAACGGGATAGGTCGGCGGAACCTGCGACCGTCGAATGACGCGCGGCGGAGTCTGCTCTGTCGGCACCGGCGCCATCGGCGGATAGAAGAGAAACGCCACGCGAAACTCGGCCGCGACGGTCTGGCCGCCGTTGCGCGCAGGGGCAAAGCGCCATTGCTTCAAAGCAGCTTCAACGTAGGCCAAAAGTCCGTCCGGAGTTCCGGGCTCCAACACCACCTCTTGGGGAACGCCCGCAGCATCGAGGCTGACAGTACCCCGCGCGGTGGCGTCGTCCTGCAATTTCCTCATCATCGCGCGCGGAACGACCACCGGAGTCACCGCGAGCAGGCGCGGAGTGGCGTCGGGCTGGTCCGGGGCGGAGGAGCGGGGGTTGAAGATGATGGGAATCCAGAACCAGGACTGCACCGCCTGGCCGCCGCGTTTTGCCGGACGCATCTGCCAGTCCTCCATCGCCTGCTCGACCGCCCGTTTGAACCAGGGATGGGCGCTTCGCGCTTCAAGCACCAGGGATCGTCCGCTGGCATCGAGACAGCGGGCCACAATCACGTATCCAGCTTCGGCGGCGTTGTGGTCCCGCAGTTCACTTGGGTACTCGGGTTGAAATCGCCGTCTGTCCTGCGGCGGTTGATCGGGTGCGCCTTCGTTCTGGAACCAGCCGGGCTCGCCGACGATGACATCCTGCGCGGCCAGAGGCGGCGGAAGGACCAGGGCGGCAAGCGCGACTACCGTCCAAATCCCGAGGTGGAATCGGCAGGTTTTCATCAGGCGAAGGAAAGCAGCCGGGAACCCTCAAGGCTCTGAAACAAATCAGGAGGGACGGAAAGAGAATTCCGACGGCGTCGGGACGCCCCAGGACTTTCTGTTCTGGCGCTGCGACCCTTTGCCATTCTTGTGATACGATCGGATCATCGTTTTGGCACGTCGCGCCTGATCATCATCGGGATCCCGCGCCAAGACAGAATGCCGGGCCGGACGTCCGCAGCCTGGAATTGACCGCCGGGCGCCCGCCCCGCTTACTCTCGTTTCCTATGCCCACGCCTCCCGCTCCCGCCAACGTCATGGATGCGCTCGTTTCGCTCTGCAAGCGACGCGGCTTCATCTTCCCGTCCTCCGACATCTATGGCGGGCTCAACGGGTTCTTCGACTACGGTCCGCTCGGCGTCGAGATGAAGAACAACATCAAGGCGGCATGGTGGCAGGACTTCGTGCATCGCCGGGATGACATGGTGGGCCTTGACTCGTCCATCATCCACCACCCGACCACCTGGAAAGCCTCCGGCCACGTGGACAACTTCACCGACCCGCTGGTCGACTGCAAAGTCTCCAAGCAGCGTTTCCGGGCTGACCAGCTGTTTTTCGCTGCTGTAACCGTCGAAACCGAAAGCAGCGCAACTGGCAGCAGCGAAAAACAAATCGTCGGCTATGTTTCCGCCCTCGAAAGCGATCGCACCGATGCCGAACTCCTGGAGAAGGCGGAGACATTCAAACGAAAGAAGGCGATCCGCGGAAGACTGCTGCCGCTGGAGGCCCGCGACATGACCCAGGCCAAGCCCGAGGAGATCCCGCTGATCCCCTCGCCCGCCACCGGCGAGCCCGGCAGCCTCACGCCGCCGAGAAGTTTCAACATGATGTTCCAGACGTACATCGGGGCGCTGCGCGACGACTCGGCCGTCGCGTACCTACGGCCCGAAACCGCGCAGGGCATCTTCATCAACTTCAAGAACGTCATCGACACCGGCCGCGTGAAGGTGCCCTTCGGCATCGCCCAGGTCGGCAAGGCGTTCCGCAACGAGATCAACCCGCGCAATTTCACGTTCCGCTCGCGCGAGTTCGAGCAGATGGAGATCGAGTACTTCATCGCGCCCGATGCCGACTGGCAGAAGTGCCACCGCGACTGGATCGACGCCGGCCTTGCCTGGCTTGACAGCGTCGGCGTGCCGCGCGCAATGCTGAGTGAGTTCACGCATCCCAAGGAGAAGCTCGCATTCTACTCGAAGGGCACGGTGGACATCATGTTCAAGTTCCCCTTCGGCGTGCAGGAGATCTGGGGGTTCGCCGCGCGCGGCGATTACGATCTTGCCCAGCACCAGAAGTTCAGCGGCAAGTCGATGGAGTACTTCGACGAGGCCGCGAAAAAGCGGTACGTGCCGCACGTCGTCGAGCCGTCCGTCGGAGTCGACCGGATCTTCCTCGCCGCGCTCTGCGCCGGCTATACGGAGGACGAGGCGCCGGACGACAAGGGTAATCTCGAGAAACGCACCGTGCTGCGCCTCAGCCCCCGCCTGGCTCCGGTCAAGGTGGCCGTGCTTCCGCTGGTGAAAAACAAGCCCGAGCTGGTGGCCGTGGCCGACCAGCTCCACGCCAGGCTCAAGAGGAAATACGTTGTGTTCTACGACCAGTCCGGCGCGATCGGCCGCCGCTACCGCCGCCAGGACGAGATCGGGACTCCGTGGTGCGTGACGATCGATTTCGACACGCTGGCCAACGGCACCTTCACCCTCCGCGAACGCGATTCGATGAAGCAGGAGCGCATCGACGAGAAGGCCCTGTTTGCCCTGCTCGATGAGAAGCTGGCCTGAGGCGTTTTTGGCGCATGAACCCTGCCCTCTCTCGCGCCTTGCGAGGTGGTCGGTGTAGGAGCCTGCTTGCAGGCGACGGAAGGCATCGCTTGCGAGCAAGCTCCTACAACTCGCAAGAACCCTGTATGCGCAGGACCGGCGAACCATTCCCGGTACGTGATGGTCCGCCCTTCTTCCCACGCCAGCACCCGCTCGAGATACGCGCTCATCATTTCCGTCGGGATCTCCGCTCCGCGCCGCAGTCCGACCATGCCGCCTAATTCGCGGACCTTCGTCTCGAGTTGTCGACGCCGGGTTTCGGGGTCGATGCCGCCGTCGCTGTCACTGATGGATCTGCCGTTGTCAGCTGTCATGGGAGGTGGGATGCTGGCGGCAGCCATGCCTGGCCGACCGGATCGGTGTCATTGTCCTCTTCAATAGCCCTGAGCTTATTATGGTTTCGGGCTGAGAACTTAAATAGGCCTCGGCGTTGTTGTAGCGGTTCCCGAGGAGGTTCACCCCCCGCTTTCAGATGTGGCCGAATTGGCATGAACGCACGGTTGACGAACTGCGCAAATCGATCCGCCGCCGCAAGTGAGCCCCAATCCGGCTGTCGCGCCCGCTGATGTCCGTGAGGATGTACAGGGTCATTCGATCTTGGCGCGCCCGATGAGCATCCTTCCTCACGTGGCCACGCTTGGATCTTGGGTCAGGCCGGATGCTTCACGCTGAGAATGCTCCTGTGGAGCACGCTGAGTTCTGGAGATGCGACGCCCTCGTCGCATTTTCGGGGGAGCGCACGCGACGAGGCGTCGCGTCTCCATGAGAAATCCCGATCAGTCATCGCTGCGAGTCGGAGCTCCTGCGCTCCCCCGATGCCGCGCCTGCCGGCCTGTGGTGCGGCTGAGAACCGGCCCCCCGTGGGATGACGCCGCCGCGGTGCCGGCTGGCAAGCGCGCCCGAACGGCGGCCGGCAGTTCCGTCTGCCCCGTGCGGCGGGCGTCGCGCCAAAGGCTGTCGGCGATGGCGTCCGCCGGGCGCGACAGTTCCTCCGTCAGGAACCAGAACACCTGCTCGACCAGATGCGGAAGCGCAATGCCATGGAGCCGGCCTTCGCGCGCAAAGAACCAGTCGCTGAACCGCATGAACCCGCCGAACGGCGAGACCCCGCCGCTCCAGAACTCAGGCAGGGTCATGGTGAATCGCCCGCTATTGCCAACCAGATCCCAACAGCGCGCGAAATGTCGCATCCGCTGCATGGTCGCGGAGTCGATCAACCGGTTCTGGAGGATTTCGTAGGGAGGAAGCGGCGAGTAGACCATCCCCCACTCCGCATCGTGGCGCACGATCGGAGTTCCTCGGAGACGCTTGAGCATCCCAACCTGGATTTCCTGGGGTCCAAGCGCCACAAGACGGTCGAAGCCCGCGGCGAAGCTCTCCACCGTCTCCCCCGGCAGCCCGGCGATCAGGTCCGCATGCACGTGGACGCCCGTGCTCTTGCGAAGAAACCGGAAATTGTCCTCCAGACGCGCGACGTCCTGCCGCCGGTGGATCGCCGCCGCAACCTCCAGGTTGAAGGTCTGGACACCGACCTCGAACTGCAGCGTGCCAGGCGGAAATCGCAGGATCAGTTCGCGCAGATCCGCCGGGAGCCGGTCGGGGATCATCTCGAAATGCAGGAACAGCCCGGGCTGCAGCCGCGCAAGAAAGAACCCCAGAATCCGGCGGCTGGTCTCGATGTGGAGGTTGAATGTGCGGTCGACGAACTTGAAGTGGCGGACGCCGCGCTCGAGCAGGCGTTCCATGGCGGCCAAGAACGGCTCGATCGGGAATTCACGCACCGGGATGTCGAGCGAAGACAGGCAGAATTCGCATTCGAACGGGCATCCTCGCGAGGCCTCGACATAGATCAGGCGGTGGGCGATGTCGTCCGCCGTATATTCGTCGTAGGGCAGCACCACCTGTGCGAGGTCCGGCGGCGGAGCCGGAATGACCTTCTGCGCCGGCGGGCAACCATCGAGAATCTTCTGGCACACCTCCGGAAATACGAGATCCGCCTCGCCGGAAATCGTGTGGTCAGCCAGGCGAACGATCTCCTGCAGGTCACACTCGTAGCTCACCTCGGGCCCGCCGAGAATGATGAGCAGCTCCGGTCGCAACCGCTTGAGCAGGGCGACAAGCTCGGTCAGCGGCAGGACGTTCCAAACGTAAACTCCCAAACCGAGAATCCGCGGCTGCAGGGCGAGAATCGCCCCGGCAATCTCGAGCGGTCGCTGACCGATCGTAAACTCGGCCAGCGCCGATCGCACACGCAGTTTGCCCAGATTCGCGCGCAGACAGCGCAGGCCGGACGAAGCGTGAATATAGCGGGCGTTAAGCGTGGAGAGGACGATCTCCGGCATGGTTGCCGCTTAGTCTAGCAATCAGCCCCCCGAAGCAAAGCCGCGTTTCTCTCATGGTCCGCAGTGTTAGCCGGGATGCCCACACTAAGAGTAGTCTTGTCGTGCAGGCTGTGTTTTGGAGACGCGACGCCCTCGTCGCGTTTTCGAGGGGGATGGCCGCGACGAGGGCGTCGCGTCTCCACCAAATACCCGGGCAAGCCCCAATACTGGCAGTCTACCGCCCAGAACCACTCGCTTGCGCTCGGGGCGACGAGCGTCAGCGAGTGGACATAGGGCACGAAGCAGACAGTATTCAGAGTACGACCATGGCTCTTCCGCGTGCCCACAAACTGGCTCTTGAGTTGCCGCTTCCGCCTTCAATCGCCAGCCTTGTCCACGGAGCCCGGAAAGCACCGCGATTCCTTCAACCATCTCTCCCGCAGACCCATGAACAAACGCATCCGATTCGCCAGCCTCCTTCTCGTCCTCGTGCTTGTCGGTATCCAGTTCTTCCGTCCAAAGGAGAATCTCGGCCCAACCGGCGGGCCGAATGATCTCGCGGTCCGCTACGCAATCCCGGCAGACGTGCACGCGCTGCTGACGGCAGCGTGCTATGACTGCCACTCGAACCACACCCGTTATCCGTGGTATGCGAAGGTGCAACCGGTGGCGTGGTTGCTTGATCACGATATTGGCGGGGCCAAGCACGAACTCAACTTCTCTGAATTTGGCGCCTACCCGGCCCGGCGTGCGGCGCGCAAGTTGGATGCGATCGTCAACGAAGTGCAGGGGGGCGACATGCCTCTGGCGAGCTATCGCTGGATGCATCCTGAGGCGCGCCTGACCGCGGACCAGAGGAAGAGGCTCATCGATTGGGCGCAGGCGCTGGAAGCCAGGATCCCGCCGGAATAGCCTGCCGTTGAGTCCAGGGAATCCACATGCTGCGCCCGCCTGAAACGTTCGCCACCGTGCGGCTGGTCGCGCGGCCGCCCCGGGTGGAAGACGCCGAGGCCGTGTTTGCCGCGTATGCTGCCGATCCTGTGGTCACGCGGTATCTATCGTGGCGCCATTACAGCGAAGTTGAGCCGGTTCGTGAATTCCTTCGCGGAGTCGTCCGCACCTGGGAGACCGGCGGGACGGGCGGACAGTACGCCTGGATGCTCTGCCAGAGGGGCAACGACACCCCGATCGGCTCCATCGGAGTCGGTTTTGATGTCCACGGCGCATTGACCGGCTACGTGCTCGGCCGTGCGCACTGGGGCCAGGGTCTGATGACGGAAGCCCTGGGCTATGTCGCAACCTGGGCTCTGGCGCAGCCACCGCTCTACCGGGTGTGGGCCTTTTGTGACGCGGAGAACCTTGCCTCTGCACGCGTCATGGAAAAGGCCGGCATGCGGCGCGAGGGCTTGCTGCGCCGCTGGCACTCGTGCCCGGCCATCGGACCCGAACCCCGCGACTGTCTGGTCTACGCCAAGACCCGATGAATTGAATTCATAGGGCCTGGCTTGGCAGGTCGTGTGCTGTAGCGCGCCGGTAAGCGACGTGGATTTCTCCGCCCTGCGGCCACGCGCGTCCACACCATCAAACAGCAAGCAAACAACCCATGAAGAAACTCCTATCGCTTGTCGGCGCCGCGACGGTGGTCGCAACATCATCCGCCTACGCTGACGTCAAGCTGAACGACAACCTCACGCTCAGTGGCTACGCCGCCGGCGCATATACGATCTACTCGCCTAATCCAGGCACTTCGCGGGACTCCCTTTTCGACGCCTCCAAGGCTCCTCCCGGAGCCGGGGACGCAAACGCGGTCGATCTCACGTTCACCGCCAACTACAAGCCGGTGACCGGCGTGATCAGTCTGTTCGACTTTCCCAACACCGCCGTGGGACTCAACGTGCTCGATGCCTACGCGACCTATGATGCCGGCGGCGGTGTCACCATCACAGGGGGGAAATTCCTGAGCTATCTGGGCTACGAGTCATTCTATCCCACGCTGATGTCGCAAATCTCCTATGCCAACGGCGACTTCCTTGGGGCCATCCCGGCTTATCACACTGGGGCGAAGCTCGATTACACGGTTGACAATACCGGCGTGGGTTTTGCCCTGCTGGATTCGGTTTATTCACCGTACGGCTATAACCGGGGCGACGGGGAGTTGAAACACAACGCGGGCTTTGAAGGCTACGTGACCCAGAAGGTCGGCGACGTCACTCTGTGGGGCGGGGCTGCCTACGACACGAAGGGCTATTTCGAGGTCCATTCGGTTCTGACGCTCGACTTCTGGCTCAGCTACCAGCTCGACAAGACCACGTCTTTTGCCGCCGAGTATCAACACAAGGACGGCGGATTTGGAGCCAAGGGCTACAACTGGCTGGCTTTCGCAGACTATGCCTTCGCGGACAAGGTGTCATCCGCCTTCCGCGTCAGCGGTGAGAAAATGAGCGACGGCGGACCCGGCTTCATGAAGTACACGATCTGCCCCGCCTACAATCTGACCGATCACCTCACGGTGCGCGCGGAGCTGTCGTATTACGACTACAAGGACTACGCGACGAATCACGCCACATTCTTCGGTGTCCAAGCGCTCTTCAAGTTCTGATCCTCCTTCCTCGCGAGCCAACTCCTTCCGCCGGCCCGCTGTAATCAGCCATCCTGCTTTCCAAACTCAACGACCGCGGCAGACGCACATTTTGTCGCGGTTCTCCAATCCGCCCGGGTTCTTGCGCAGTCATGCGGCCCCGAGCCACGCCCGCAATCCTCTCATTACCATGTTGAATTCACTCCGCAACGTCCTCATCGCCGGTGCCTTCGCGGCCGCCGCACTGGTCACCACCACCCACGCCGAAGACAAAGTTGTCAAGGTTGGCGTCCTTCATTCGCTCAGCGGCACAATGGCCATCAGCGAAACGTCGCTGCGCGACACCCTCCTCTTCGCCTTTGACGAGATCAACGCCAGCGGCGGCGTCATGGGCTACAAGATCGAGCCCGTGGTCGTCGACGGCGCCTCGAACTGGCCGCTCTTTGCCGAGAAGGCCAAGCAACTCCTCGAACAGGACAAGGTCGCCGTCGTCTTCGGTTGCTGGACCTCCGTCAGCCGCAAGTCCGTCCTCCCGGTTTTCGAGAAGGACAACGGCCTGCTCTTCTATCCCGTGCAATACGAGGGGGAAGAGGAAAGCCAGAACGTCTGCTATACGGCTGAGGCAGTCAACCAGCAGGCCACGCCTGCGGTCGATTACTACCTCGCCGAAGGCAAAAAGAAGTTCTATCTGCTGGGTTCCGACTACGTCTATCCGCAGACCACCAACCTCGTGCTCCTGGAATACCTGCTGAGCAAGGGCGTGCCACTCGAGAATATCGGCGGAGGGTTCCGCAAGGACGAGTCGGGCAAGATCATCTCGGCCGGAAAATACACGCCGTTCGGGCATACTGACTACCAGCAGATCGTGGCTGATATCAAACAGTTCGCCGCCTCCGGCGATGCCTGCGTGATATCGACACTCAATGGCGACACCAACGTGCCCTTCTTCAAGGAATACGCGGCGTCTGGACTGAACGCGGACATCTGCCCTGTTGTTTCCTTCTCGATCTCGGAAGACGAATTCCGCGGCCTCCCAGCCGACAAACTCGTCGGTCAGTTGGGCTGCTGGACCTACTTCCAGTCCCTCAACACCCCGGCAAACAAGAAATTCGTCAGCGCCTTCAAGGCGTGGCTTGCAAAGAGCAATGTCACCGGCCTCGTGAAGGAGAACCGCGTCACATGCTCGCCGATGGTTCTCAGTTATGACGGTGTCTACCTCTGGAAGGCCTGCGTCGAAAAGGCCCACTCCTTCGCCGTCGATGCCGTGCGGGCCGCTTGGAAATCCGGTGTTTCCTTCGATGGTCCCGGAGGCACCGTCACCACCCAGCCCAATATGCACCTGACCAAGAATGTCTACATCGGTGAAACCCGGGCGGATGGTCAGTTCAAGATCCTCAAGTCATTCGACAACGTCTACGGAGAACCCTGGCTGAAGGGCAAGTTCAAGTAAGCCCGGTTGTTCCAGAAGAGAACGGTTTCTCGAGCGCGGGGCGGTGCGACCAGCACCGCTCCGTTTTGTTTCCAGGGTTCCGCGCGGTTTCGCCTGATGATTCGTTGCTGGCGATCTTTAGGCACCGGGCGCAACGACTCCGGGCTTGGCCCAATCCATGCATTCCGATCATATCATCGTGAGAACACCTGCCAGACTTGCTCTGTGGTCGATCCTTGTGTTCGGACTGGCGCCGGGCGCGGTCCGCGCAGAGGAGGCTCCACGGGTCATCATCGCGCGGGCCATTCTCACGAAAGATCCCGCACAGCAGAAGAAACTCATTCTCTCGCTGGCCGGCCGTGGCGATGAAGCGATTCCGGCGTTGCTCGATGCCTGGCGCAAGGACGCGCTTTTCCTCTACGATGCTCCGGGCGGCACCTCCGTGCCCGTGGTGCTCACTGGTGCAAAGGATGCCACAGGCGCCCAGGATGCAGTTCGCGTCATCGACGGGCGCTCCCTCACCGACGCCGCCGGCCGTGGCCTGCGTCTCGTTGGATCCGATCTCACTGCGGTCGAACATAATGCGACGCTGCGCCGCGCGATGAGATCGGTGCTTGATCTGATTGATCTCGGTGCGGTCGACCCCCTGAAGCGCATCGGCGCAATCCGGACCCTGGGTCAGACTCAGGACCCGGAGAAGCTCCTGATCCTGCAGCGGAGCCTGGCGGAGGAATCCGTTCCGGCAGTGCGACGGCAATTGCGCGAGGCGATCGCCCTCATCGAGCTCAAGTCCCCCGACGCCCATGCCCAACTTTCATCACTCGCGGAGCTCACGGCGTTGCATACGATCGCCAGCGAGGACTTCGTGAAGACCGCGCGCACCGCCGCGGAGAAAGCCGGCCGGACCAATGTTGTGAAGGCGGCCAACGCCGCCCTCAACGCCATCGACGTCCACAAGTCCACAGTGGATTTCTTGGGCACGCTCTTCCGCGGCGCGAGCCTGGGCAGCATCTTGCTCGTCGTCGCGCTCGGATTGGCGATCACCTTCGGGCTGATGGGGGTGATCAACATGGCCCACGGCGAAATGATCGCTGTCGGGGCCTACACGACTTATCTTGTGCAAAACGTTTTCGGTCTGGGCATTACGATTCCATGCTTCGGTTTCAGCCTCGCGTTGCCGGGGATGAATCTCACAGGTTGGGCCTACCAGCTGTATTTCATCGCCGCGATTCCGATGAGCTTTCTCGCCGCCGCCCTGATCGGCATCGGTCTCGAGCGAAGCGTTATTCAGTTTCTCTACCGCCGGCCGCTCGAAAGCCTGCTCGCCACCTGGGGAGTCTCGCTCGTGCTGCAGCAGACTTTCCGGCTGATGTTCGGCGCCAACAACGTCCAGGTGTCGAGTCCCACGTACCTCAGCGGCAACTGGACCTTCGGCGACATCATCTTCGGATGGAACCGGGTGTTTGTCATCGGCTTTGCGGGCCTGATTGTCGTCGGTATCTGGCTGGTGCTGACCAAGACATCGCTTGGCCTGCTGATGCGCGCCGTGATGCAAAACCGCGGCATGGCCGCCTGCATGGGTGTGCGTACCGAGCGCGTGAACATGCTGACGTTTGGTCTCGGCAGCGGCCTCGCAGGCCTGGCCGGCGCGTTTCTCAGCCAGATCGGTAACGTCGGCCCGTCGCTCGGCCAGAGCTACATCGTCGATTCCTTCATGGTCGTTGTCGTCGGGGGGGTCGGCAACATCGCGGGCACCGTAGTCAGCGCCGTCGGGATCGGCGGAGTCGACCAGGTGCTGCAACAATACCTGCCCGTGTGGGCGCCGGGGATGGGCGGAGTGCCGTTGATCGGCAGCTTCCTGCAAAACCTCGCACAAGATTCGTCGGTGTTCGGGAAGATCCTGGTTCTGGCCGGGATCATTCTCTTCCTGCAATGGCGCCCGGCCGGCATCTTTGTGACACGGAGCCGCAGCCTCGAGGGGTAAACCCGTGACTTCCACCGCCGTCAACGTCCCGTCCCACCGGCGTTCCGAATGGACCGCCTTGGCCGTCTGCGCGCTGTTGCTGCTCGTCGTGCTGCCGGGGTTGAACGCCATGGGGTTCATCAGCGATTTCCGGATCAGCCAATGGGGCAAGTACCTGTGCTACGCCCTGCTCGCCCTGTCCGTCGACCTGCTCTGGGGCTACACGGGATTGCTCAGCCTGGGCCAGGCGCTCTTCTTCTCCCTGGGCGGCTAC
>Ga0182027_10009274_pt1 | contig 14180 bp, 11 predicted proteins | sample 712E1DmetaG_FD_121300 | JGI IMG/M metagenome (GOLD analysis project Ga0182027, IMG submission 121300) | Permafrost microbial communities from Stordalen Mire, Sweden - 712E1D metaG (Illumina Assembly) | ecosystem: Environmental > Terrestrial > Soil > Wetlands > Permafrost | place: Sweden...
CATCGGCTTCTCGACCGCCATCACGCGGGCCAAGGAGGCGATCAACCGCCAGCGCACGACCCTTGGCTCGCACGAGCGGATCGGCGTCTTCCGCATCTTCGGCCGCGACGCCGGCTTCACCGCGCTCTATACGGCGTACGTGACGAGCGGCCGCTGCCTCATCCCGGAGTACCAGTTCGACCTAGACCACGTGGTCGAGTTGCTCGTCGAGGACAAGCTCAACAACCCCAGCAAGTACTCCTTCGCGATCGCCGCCGAGGGCGCGATCTGGAAGGGCGGCGAGCTGGCCGAGTACGGTCCGGCCGACGCCTTCGGCCACAAGCACAAGGCGAACATCGCCGAAGTGCTGGCCTCGGAGATCCAGGCCCGCTCCGGCCATGAGACCCTGGCCAGCGAGCTGACCTACGACCTCCGCTCGGGCGACCCCGACGCCGTCGACTCCATCGTCGGCATCACCTTCGCCAACGTGGCCATGAACCTGATCGCCGACGGCGTGAGCGGCCGCATGGTCGCCATCCGCGGCGGTAAGTACAGCCACTCCCCGCTTCCGAACCCCGATCAGGGCCCGCGCTCGATCGACATCCCGGCGATGTACAACACCGATCGCTATCGCCCGATCTACACCAACCGCATGGGCCTGCCGCTCTTGCTCGGCATCCCTGTCGCGGAGGATCCGTCGCTCCAGAAGTAGCGCAAACTCCCGCCAGAGACATGAAGGCCCCGCCTTCACGGGGCCTTGAGGTCCCGACGAACTCGGGGCCTTCCACCAAAGAACGGGCGCCGGCGAACGTCCGTTTGACAGAGAGGGACAGGCAAGGCACGGTTCACCGGTGACGAACTCATCTTCTCCAGCGCCGCTCCTAAATGGCCGGGATCTGCTGCGCGCCAATGGCCTATCCGTCGAGGGTCCGATTCAGTGGGGTCGACCGGTTACAGGAAGCAGTCCGGGCGTATTCATCGTCGAGCTGCCTGCGCCTGCGCCCAAGGTCTCAATCGACCCAGATGCCATCCGTGAATGGCTCGGTCGAGCCCAGGATCTGCGCCTCGACGGCAAGCGACCCAGCGTCGCTGAACTACAGTCGCGGCTGGCCGCCTTCTGGCTGCCCGGTCAGGCGATTCTGTACGTAGGCTCCAGCCGGAAGTCTGTCGCCGCCCGACTGGCCGGCATGTTCAAGACCCCACTCGGCGAGCGGCGGCCGCAGCCGTCCGGCTACTGGCTCAAGACGCTCCACGACATCAACAAGGCCAGGATCTGGTGGGCTCCCGCGAGCGACCCCGAGCTATATGAAGACACCCTCCTCGAGACCTTCGTGAAGACTGTCGGAGCGCTGCCGTACGCCGTCCTGGCCACGCCCGGCGGCCAGCGCCGGGATCACGGCCTCACCGCGCCTCTCCACGACGAGACCGCCCGGCCGGTGAAGATCACCAAGGTGACGGTGCTGCCAGACGCGACCGAAGCCGAGATGTCGTTCAGCAGGTCATCCTTCCGGGTCCGGGCCACGAGACCCATCTCGCTGGCCAAGCCCTCGCGAGCCAAGGCGGCGCCCCGCAAGACCGTCAAGCCGGTGCCGCCGACAACGGGACCGTCTGCCATCGAGACGCCGGTAGTGCGGCGCTCCTCGAGGACAGCCGCCCCGGGCTCCGGCCAGGCCAGTGCCCCCACGCATCTCACGGCCGAAGGCCTGGCGGCCCTCCGCGCCGAGTTCGACGAGTTGACGAATCAGCGCCGACCTGAAGTGATCTCCAGGATCAAGGCCGCCCGCGAACTCGGTGACCTTAGCGAGAACGCCGATTACGATGCCGCCCGCAAGGAGCAATCCTTCCTCGAGGGCCGGGTCCAGCAGCTCCAGCAGATGATCAAGTCAGCGGTCGTCATCGACGCCAGCCATGAGGGCGGCACCGAAGTCGTCCTGGGTTCCACCGTCGTAGTGGAGACCGACCGGCATGGTGAGGAGACCTTCACGATCGTGGGCTCCGCCGAAGCCGATGCCGCGGCCGGCAAGATCAGCTTCACGTCGCCGATCGGGCGCGCCCTGATGGGCCGACACCCAGGTGAGAAGGTGCGCGTCCAGGTGCCAGCGGGCACCGTCGACTACAAGGTAGTCAAAGTCCACTAGCCCGCCAGCAGGCGGCGCCCTCCGTTGTTGCCGCCTGCGCTCCTCGCTTACGCACCTTGGGGTGCGCGCGCTCCGGTGCTCGGCGGCGCCTAGGTGTGCGCTCGCCGGCTGGCGGGCTGGTTACGTGTGGCGGTGTCGTCGGCTGGCGGGCTGGGCCCGTGGCGAGTTGGGCGGACGGAGGATCAGCCGGCGGGCGGCGCGGGCGGCGCGGGCGGTTCTACTGGGCTCCACGCGTCGGCGCCGGATCGCGATTGTGATCGTTCTGGCATCAGGTTGAAGAGCACTATCAGGATGCCCAGACCCACGGCCATCGCCGGCAGGGCGTTGCGGAGCAGCGTGTTGGGGTGGACGTTGTCGACGCCGATGATGTTCTCGAAGAAGAGCCCGAAGCCGATGAACAGCCCGAGGCCCACCGCGCCCGTCCGAAGACCGGCATCGAGCAGATCCCAGCGGCGATGGAACAGCCCGTACAGCGCCAGCGTCGCCCCGACGGATCCGGGGGCAACCAGCGCCCACGCATATGACCAGCTGGCGTACGTTCCGGTCGCTTCCTGGAATGCCAGGAGCAGACCGACCGTCGTGACGATCCCGCCTGGGATGGCCGCGCCGAGGCCGCCCTCGTGAGGGATCGCCAGACCGAGCAGCAGCAGGAAGACGCCCGGTGCGATGACGAAGATCGGCCAGCCGAACCGGCCGAAATCGAAATTCAGCTGCTCCGAGGCGAGGAAGAACGCGCCGAGCAGGACGAGCAGCACGCCCACGGTGAGCATGCCCCGCTGCCGCCCGCCATCGCGCTCGCTGTCGACGTCGCGCCATCTGTCAGTCATACCCACCTCGCTGCCTCGCTGTCGGTGACGCCAGTCTAGCCAGGGTTCCCGCGGTTGAGGTCATCCCGGAGTCGGAATCTTCGATGGCGGGCGCCGTTCTCTAGGACGATGCGACGAAGACGGGGACGTCACCAACCGTGAGGACTTTGTCCGGATCGAGGGCTGTGCGGACATTGCCACTCACGACCAGCGACACGCTGACGTCACCGCTGGCCTTGAGCATCAACTGCCCAAGCGTCACCTTGCCATCGACGGCGTTGTCGCTCTTGACGCTCGGGGCCCCGCTGCCGTAGACGACCAGCTGATTCATGACATGGGCCGGATCGCTCGCGCCCTCTGCGATACCCAGCCGGACCGGGTCGATGACCTGCCAGGCGGTGGCGCCGAGTTGCTCGACGAGGACATGGAACCCGCCGTTGGCCGGGATGGACTCCACGACAGGCAGTGAGCCCGAGAAGTGAACGACCACACGCGGCGTGTTCGACAGGCCGACAAGCCCGAATTGGTCGAACGAGACATCGACCATCGAGGCGAACGAGGATCGGATGTCGATCGGCAAGGCGACGATCCAGCGGTCCGGGTCCGTGGCTATCGATGCCAGCTTGTCGTCGATCAGCGTCTTCACTACCGGGCCGGCCAGAACGATGCCACCCGTCTCGGCGCTCGATCCGTCGGCCTGGCCCATGGACACGAGGGGCATGAAGTCGCCCACGTAGGAATCGGGAGCGAGGCCGTACTTGTTGGACGCGAGGGCATAGTAGTGGGCCTTGCCGGATTCGATCCGGACCTCGAGACCTGTCACCGGGATCACCGGGATCGTCGAACCGTCGGCCGCGAAATAGACGAAGCCATCGCCCTGCTGCGCAAAGCCGGTAGACCGTTCGGTCGGTCCTGCGGAAACCGTGGGCGATGACGACACGGTCGGCGTGGGCGTGCCAGGACTGCCGCTGGCGAGAGGCAGTGTCGGGCGGACTGTTGGCGATGGGCTGGACGGAGGAGAACTGAGACGAGCGAGGGCCGTCTGCGAGCTGCTCGCCGTCGCCTTGCCGTCGCGCGTGAAGCCCGGGTCGAACACCACCGCCGTCAGACCGACCACGATGAGGACGACCGCCACTCCGGTCAGACCAGCGACTACACGCCGCCTTGGTTCCATCGATTCGCAACTCCGCCTGCGGCGACCGGTAGCAGTCTAGCGGCGCCGGGGCGAGCCAGGGGCGTGGCGCGGCAACGGGGCCGAATGGCCCACGCGGGCCGAATGGCCCGCGCCTCGCCGACCTGATGGCACTGCCCGCACACCAGAGCCAAATGCATGCTCGCGCAATGGACGATTACGCCGCCGTCATCGCCATGCTCAACCACACTTGGTTCGGGGCCGAGCTCTCGCCCGAGACGCAGGAACGCCTGGCCAGGATGGGCGAGATCCAAGACTTCGAGGCGGATGAGGTAATCCTGCACGAGGGCGACGACGCCAAGGAGATGGGCATTCTCCTCTCCGGCCGGCTCGCCCTTCGGACGCTGGTCCCCGAGCGCGGCCCGGTCACGATCCTGAGCGTCGAGCCGGGTGACATCTTCGGTTGGTCGGCCGTTCTGGCCGACACGCAGGCCCAGTCCACAGTCGTCGCCACCGAGTCCAGCCAGGCCCTGGTCATCGAGGGGATACAGCTTCGAGCGGCGCTCAAGGAAGACCACGCCCTGGCGGCCAGTCTCTACCCTCGAGTCCTCAAGGCCGTAGCCCGCCGCCTGAGGGCAACCCGGCTTCAGCTTCTGGATCTCTTCGCTCGCTGAGGGCCACGCGCAGTCCTCTCTCTGTCGCCTTCCCAGGAGGTCTCCTGAGTCGTGATCACCAGCCCTGCCCTAAGCCAGGCGGCCGCGGCCCGGCAGTGGTTCCTGGCTCGCGAGGACCTCGGCGCACTGGTCGAGGCCATCCGCGGAACCGGCCGTCGCGTGATCGGACCCGCCGTTCGCGACGGAGCCATCGTCTACGACGAGATCCAGACGGCGGCCGATCTGCCCTCGGGCTGGCGAGACGTCCAGACCGCCGGCAGCTACAGGTTGGAGCGCGGCGCCGACGCACGGGTCTTCGGCTACTCCGTCGGGCCCACGACCTGGAAGCGATTTACGTTCCCGCCGAATCTGCCAATCGCGACGGCCCACAAGGCCAGCTTCGGTTTCGAGCAGCCCGCGCCGGAGGTCCCGCCGGTCGCGTTCCTGGGCGTCCGCGCCTGCGAGATCGCCGCTCTCGCGATCCAGGACCGGGTCTTCCTGGGCGGCCAGTTCACCGATGAGGATTTCCGGGCCCGGCGTGCGGCCGCGTTCATCGTCGCCGTCCAGTGCACAAACTCATCGAGCACATGCTTCTGCACGTCCATGGGCACGGGGCCAGAGGTTCGCACCGGCTACGACATCCTCCTGACCGAGATCGACGAGGGTTTCGTGGTCCAGGCGGGTTCACCCGGCGGCGCCGCTATCGTGGCCAAGCTGCCAACCCGCCGCCCCTCGCACGCCGAAGCCGGCGCTGCCGTCGACAGGGTCGAGTCGGTCCGGACCCAGATGGGCGAGCCGCTGCCGATGGCCGGCATCGGCGACCGCCTCAAGCTGCAGCTCGACAACCCGCGCTGGGCTCAGGTCGCGGATCGCTGCGTCGAGTGCGGCAACTGCACCATGTCCTGCCCGACATGCTTCTGCACCTCGGTCATCGAAGCTTCGGACATGGATGGCAAGTCCAGCATCACCGAGCGGCAGTGGGATACCTGCTTCGACGTTGCCTTCGCGAAGGTTGCCGGGGGCGACTTCCGCGCCCGGCCGCGTGACCGCTACCGCCAGTGGCTGACCCACAAGTTCTCGACGTGGTGGGACCAGTTCGGCAGCTCGGGCTGCGTCGGCTGCGGCCGCTGCATCACCTGGTGCCCTGTCCAGATCGACGTCCGCGAGGAACTCGCGGCGATCGCCCCGCCCATCGCGCCCGTGGAGCATCCGGTGGCAGTGGAACCGGTGGCCGCCAGCCCGGGCTCCTATTCGATTGCCCGCCTCGCTTCGGCCCGGCCCGAGACCGAGGACACCACCACGCTTTCGCTGACGGACCTGGATCCTGCCTTCCTCGAAGGCCGACCGGGTCAGTTCGTGATGATTGCCCTGCCGGCCTTCCCCGCGGTGCCGATCTCGATCTCACGCTTCCGAGCCAACGCGATCGACCTAACGATCCGGGCGGTCGGTCAAACCTCGACGGCTCTCGTGAACCTCCACCCCGGCGCCAAGGTTGGATTGCGTGGTCCGCTCGGGACGTTCTGGCCCATCCAGGAGGCCTACGGCCGGCACGCGGTCGTGGTCGCCGGTGGCGTCGGTCTCTCGCCGCTCCACGGTCTGGTCGACGCGCTCGTCGCCAACCACGACCGCTTCGAATCGGTCTCGCTCTTCTACGGCTCGCGCACGCCCGAAGACCAGCTCTTCCGCGACGACCTGGCCGCGTGGACCGCGAGCAAGGCCATCGACGTCGTGGTCACCGTCGACCGCGCCGGTCCCGAGTGGAAGGGCCGAGTCGGCGTCGTCACCAACCTGTTCGACATGATCTCCTGGGATTGCACCAAGGTCACGGCCTTCGTCGTGGGTCCGGAGCGGATGATGCAGGCCTCCGTCCAGGGCCTGATCTCCAAGGGCGTGCCCACCGACCGAATCCACGTCTCGATGGAGCGCCACATGGAATGCGGCATCGGGCTGTGCGGACACTGCCAGATGGCCGGCCGCTTCGTCTGCAAGGACGGCCCGGTGTTCCGGCTCAATGACCTCGGCGACATGTTCAACCGCGAGGGAATCTGATGGCCACCTCAGGCAGAACCGCCCGGCCGCGAGTTGCCGTCGCCAAGTTCGCTTCCTGCGACGGCTGCCAGCTGACCATCCTGGACCTCGAGGATCAGCTGCTCGAGATCGTCTCCCGCTTCGACATCGTCGAGTTCCCGGAGGCAACCTCGCGCCGCTCGCCCGGCCCCTACGACATCGTATTCGTGGAAGGCTCCATCAGCGCCCCCGAGCACCTGGACGCGATCAAGGAACTGCGCAAGCAGGCCCGCGTCCTGGTCACGATCGGGGCCTGCGCCACCGCCGGCGGCATCCAGGCGCTGCGCAACTGGGCCGACCACGACGCCTACCGCGCCGCCGTGTATACCCATCCCGAGTGGATCGAGTCGCTGGCTACCGCGACGCCGGCTTCAGAGCACGTCAAGGTGGACGCCGAGCTGCGCGGCTGCCCGATCGATCCGGGACAGCTGCTGGAACTGCTCACTGCCGTCCTGGTCGGCCGCCGGCCCCAGATCCGCGACGAGGCCGTCTGTCGCGAGTGCAAGCGCAAGGGCATTGTCTGCCTGGTCGTGGCCGGCGGTCAGGCGTGCATGGGTCCCGTGACCACGTCTGGCTGCAACGCCCTGTGCCCAACCTACGACCGCGGCTGTTTCGGCTGCTTCGGGCCGCGCGCCGGCGCCAACGCCAGGAGCTGGAGCAACGGACTGCTCAAGTCGGGCCGCCCGCCGGAGGAGGTCTGGCGTCTCTTCGCCGGCTTCACCGGCTACGCCGAGCCGTTCCGCACGGTCATCACGGAGTTGGGCAAGACGAAGGGCTAGGGTCGGACCGCCGGCCCGGCAGTTCGGGGCGGAACAGGAGGTACGGTGCCCGCGGACCCTGCCGGCCGGCTCCCCCCGCGCGTCACCGGTCTGTCCTTTCTCGTCCGGATGGCCCTACTGGCCGAGGTCGCCGATACCTAGGCTGACGTTAATTGCCGTGCTTCATGCGGGCCACGCCACTGCATCGGCCTGCGGGGCACGGCCTCCGTTTTGGAGGACTCGATGACGACCGGACACGCGACGGCGCTGCCGCACCCGGAGGACCAGGACCTGGTAGACCGGATCATCGGCGATCAGGCTGGGCGCCCCGGCGCGCTGCTCGGCATCCTCGAAAAGCTGCAGGACCGCAACCCTCATAAGTACCTCCCGATGGAAACACTCGAGTACGTGGCCGCGCGCACGGGCATTCCGCAGTCGCAGGTCTACGGCGTCGCCACGTTCTACGCGCTGTTCAACCTCGACCCGCAGGGCACGCACACCGTGGCCATCTGCCGGGGCACCGCCTGCCACACCCGCGGCTCACGGGCGCTGCTCGAGCGCGTGAAGCTCCAGCTCGGCCTCCAGGAGACGAGCGAGGGCGCCGACAAGCTCACTCTGACGACGCCGGACCGGCGCTTCACCATCCGCACCGTGGCCTGCTTCGGCCAGTGCGCGCTCGCCCCGGTGGTCGAGATCGACCACGCCATCCGAGGGCACGTCAAGGAGCAGGCGCTGATACGCGAAGTCGAAGCGCTGCGACGGGATCGCTCGCGATGATGATCCAGGACTTCGCCGCGTTCTCCGCGGTGCGCGAGGCCGGCCTCGCCAAGCTGCTCCCCAGCAAGCCGCGAATCGCCGTCGGCATGGGCACCTGCGGCTCCGGAAACGGCGCCGAGGCCGTCTACAGCGCCTTCGCGTCCGAGATCGACGCCCGCGGCCTCGACGTGCAGCTGGTCCCGGTCGGCTGCTTCGGCTTCTGCGCCGAGGAGCCCCTCGTCAACGTCTGGGTGCCCGGCCACCCCCTGCTGATGCTGCACCGCGTGCAGCCGAACCACGTCGACGACATCCTGAACGGCCTCGGCCTGGGCGAGGGTCACCTGCCGCCGACCGAGATCGTGCTCTGCAAGATCGAGGAGTGGGACCACCTCACCGGCCACGTGAAGTACGGCACGGGATATCCGGACGTGCCGAACTGGACCGAGGTCCCGTTCTTCAATGGGCAGGTCAAGATCGTCCTGCGCAACTGCGGGTTGATCAACCCCGACGACATCGAGGAGTACATCGCGGTCGGCGGGTACTCGGCGCTGTACAAGGTCCTGATCGACCAGACTCCCGACGCCGTCATCGAGCAGATCAAGGCCTCGAAATTGCGCGGTCGTGGCGGGGCCGGGTATCTGACCGGGAACAAGTGGGAGTTCCTGGCCAAGGCGGCCGGGCCCGAGAAGTACCTCGTCTGTAACGCCGACGAGGGCGACCCGGGCGCGTACATGAACCGCAACGAGATCGAGTCCGACCCCCACTCCCTCCTCGAAGGCATGCTGATCGCGGGCTTCGTCACCGGCGCGAACAAGGGCATCGTCTACGTGCGCGCCGAATACCCCCTCGCGGTGCTGCGCCTGGAGCACGCGATCGAGCAGGCGCGGGAATACGGTGTTCTCGGCGACAACGTGCTCGGACGTGGCTTCGACTTCCACATCGAGACCGTCGAGGGCGCCGGCGCGTTCGTGTGCGGCGAGGAGACGGCGCTGATCGCGTCGCTGGAGAGCGAGTCCGGCCGGCCGCGGTCGCGCCCGCCGTTCCCGGCGCAGAAGGGCGTTTTCGGCAAGCCGACCAACATCAACAACGTCGAGACCTGGTACAACGTCGCGCCGATCGTGTCGAAGGGGCCGGCCTGGTTCACCGAGACCGGTAGCGCCAAGAGCGCGGGCACCAAGGTCTTCTCGCTCGTCGGCAAGGTGCATAGCACCGGCCTCGTGGAGATGCCGCTCGGCACGCCGCTCTCGAAGTTCATCTACGCCATCGGCGAAGGCGGCACCAACGGCCGCGACATCAAGGCCGTGCAGACGGGCGGCCCCTCTGGCGGCTGCATCCCGGTCGACATGTTCGACACCCCGGTCGACTACGAGACGCTCGCCCAGATCGGCTCGATCATGGGCTCGGGCGGCATGGTCGTGATGGACGCGGACAACTGCATGGTGGACGTCGCCCGCTACTTCATCGAGTTCACCCACTCGGAGAGCTGCGGCAAGTGCGTCCCGTGCCGCGTGGGCCTCGACAAGGCGCTGCGCATGCTCAACGGCTTCACGCTCGGCACGGCCACGAACGAGGACCTCGGGGCGCTCGACGAGCTGTGCCGGATGGTCCGCGACACCTCGCTCTGCGGCCTGGGCCAGAGCGCGCCCAACCCCGTTTTGACGAGCCTGCGCCACTTCCGGCAGGAGTTCGAAGACCACATCCTGGCAAAGCGCTGCCGAGCCGGCGTGTGCGAGGACCTGGCGCTCTCGCCCTGCGAGAACTCCTGCCCGCTCCACATGAACATCCCGCGCTTCCTGCAGCTCTACAAGGAGGAGCGGGTCGAGGACGCGTTCCTCTCGGTGATCCTCGACAACCCGCTGCCGGCCTCGACCGGGCGCGTCTGCCAGCACCCCTGCGACAACCGCTGCCGCCGCGCCGCCATCGACGAGCCGGTGAACATGCGCGACGTGCATCGCCTGATCGCCGACGAAGTGCTCCTCTCCGACAAGTTCGAAACCATGGTCGGCCGCGTGCTCGAGCGCAAGCTCAAGCCGACTGGGCACGAGGTGGCGATCATCGGCGCCGGCCCAACGGGCCTCACCTGCGCCTACTACCTCGCCCTCTTCGGTCACAGCGTGACCGTCTACGACTCGCGCCCCGCCGCCGGCGGCATGCTGCGCTACGCCCTGCCTGAGTACCGCCTGCCGAAGGCTGTCCTCGACAAGGAGATCGAGCTGATCGAGCGCCTGGGCGTCAAGTTCCAGTTCAACGTGAACGTCGGCGAGGCACCGACGCTCAACGACGTGGCACACCAGTACGACGCCGTCTTCATGGCCATCGGCACCTGGAAAGAGGCCTGGGTCTACCTGCCCGGAACCGAGCTGACGGGCGTGATCCCGGCGCTGCCGTTCCTCGAGTCCGTGTCGCGCGACGCGCAGGTCCCGGTCGGCAAGAACGTGGTGGTCATCGGCGGAGGCAACGCCGCCATCGACTCCGCGCGCACGGCACGCCGGCTGGGCGCGGACGTGACGGTCGTCTACCGCCGCGAGCGGAAGGACATGCCGGCGATCCCGGAAGAGATCGAGGCGGCCGAGCACGAAGGCACCAAGTTCATCTATCTCGCCGCCCCGCATCGAATCCTCGGCGACAAGAACGGCCAGGTGGTCGCGATCGAGGCAGTCAGGACGAAGCTCGGCGAGTTCGACACCTCGGGCCGCCGCCGGCCCGTGCCGACGGACGAGGTGAGTCGCATCGAATGCGACACCGTGATCCTGGCCGTCGGCGAGAAGGTCGACCCCGACTTCTGCAAGGCCTCGGGTCTCAAGATCAAGGAGGGCGGCACGATCGAGGTCGATCGCTACTCGCTCGAGACCAGCCGCGAGCGCTTCTATGCCGGCGGCGACCTCATCACCGGCGCCTCCAACGTGTCGAACGCGATGGGCATCGGCAAGAAGGCCGCCCGCAACATCGACAAGCGTTTGATGGACCAGGAGCGCGCCCCGAGCCTGATCCCCGACTTCGAGTATCAGATGGAGACGCCGGAGACGCCGAGCGAGTGCGCCCGCCACGTGCCCGCGGAGATGCCCGCCGCCGAGCGGGTGCAGTCGTACGCCGAGGTATCGCTCGGCCTCACGCCCGTGGCCGCGCTCGAAGAGACATCGCGTTGCCTTCGCTGCGACATCCGCAGCGCCGAGAGATAGGGAGTATCGCCTTGACCGAGAAGGTGAAGGTCCGCATCGACGGCGAGGTGATCGCGGCAACCGCCGGCCAAACGATCCTCCAGGTTGCGCGGGCTAACAACAAGTACATCCCAGCCCTCTGCTACATGGAGGGACTCAGCGCCGTCGGGGCATGCCGGCTGTGCATGGTCGAGGTCTCCGGCGTCGCGCGCCTCCTGCCCGCCTGCACCACCCCCGTGCAAGAGGGGCTGGCCGTGGCCACCAGCTCGCCGCAACTCCAGTCCTATCGGAAGATTGCGCTCGAGCTGCTGTTCGCCGAGCGCAATCACGTCTGTGCCGTGTGCGTCTCTTCGGGTCACTGCGAGCTGCAGACCCTCGCGCAAGACCACGGCATCACGCACATCCGCTACCCCTACAACTTCCCGCGGCTCAGCGTCGACACCAGCCACCCACGCTACGTGCTCGACCACAACCGCTGCGTCCTGTGCTCGCGCTGCGTGCGCACTTGCGACGAGATCGAGGGCGCGCACGTCTGGGACATCGCCGGCCGCGGCATCAACTCGAGGCTCGTCTCCGAGTTGAAGCGACCGTGGGGCGAGGCCACGAGTTGCACCAGCTGCGGCAAATGCGTCCAGGCCTGCCCAACGGGAGCCATGGCCGAAAAGGGATTTGGTGTCGAGGAGATGACCAAACAGCGGACCGTCGTGAGCCGCCTGACCACCATGCGCGAGGGCCAGTGATGGACAAGCCCAAGATCGGCACCTGCTGGCTCGACGGCTGCTCAGGCTGCCACATGTCGCTGCTCGACATGGACGAGGGGATCATCGCGGTCCTTGCCAGGGCCGACATCGTCTTCGGCCCGCTGGTCGACGCCCAGGAGTGGCCCGAGGGCGTCGACGTGGCCGTGATCGAGGGCGCGGTTAGCAGCACGGACGATCTCAAGCTCGCGCAGACGGCGCGGGCACGGAGCAAGGTCGTGGTGGCGCTCGGCGACTGCGCGGTGACGGGCAACGTGCCGTCGATGCGCAACGGCATCCCCACCCGCAAGCTGCTCGAACGCGTCTACGTCGAGGGCGCGACCGCGCGACCGGGCGTGCCGACGGACGGCGTGCCCGCGCTGCTCAAGCAGGCGGAACCGCTGCACGCGGCGATCGACGTCGACGTCCACGTCCCCGGCTGTCCGCCCAAGCCCAACGCGATCCTGCTGGTGCTGAACGAGTTGCTCGAAGGCCGCAAGCCGGACCTCGGCTCCAAACTGCGGTTCGGGTAGGCCGGGCCATGACGACCAGGAGACCAACCGTGAAGAGGGTCACGATCCAGCACGTGACGCGTATCGAGGGCCACGCCAAGATCACGATCAAGCTCGACGATGCGGGCCAGGTCACCGATACGCAGTTCCACGTGACCCAGATCCGCGGCTTCGAGAAGTTCGTCGAGGGGCGGCCCTACTACGAGATGCCGTCGATCACGTCGCGTATCTGCGGCATCTGCCCGGTCAGCCACCTGCTGGCCTCGTCGAAGGCCTGCGACGAGATCATGGCCGTGCGCATCCCGACGGCCGCGGCGAAGCTGCGCGAGCTGCTCCACTGCGCCCAGATCGTGCAGTCGCACGCGCTGTCCTTCTTCCATCTCTCGGCGCCCGACCTGCTGCTCGGCATGGACTCCGATCCGGCCAAGCGCAACATCGTGGGGCTGCTCGAGGAGCATCCCGACGCGCTGCGCGACGGGATAGCGCTGCGCAAGTTCGGCCAGCAGGCAATCGAGCGGCTCGCCAAGGAGCGCATCCACCCCTCGTGGACCGTGCCCGGCGGCGTCAACGCCCCACTCGACCCGCACGCTCGGCAGGAGATGATCGCAGAGCTGCCCGCCGCCATGTCGATCGTGAAGCGCACGCTCTATCTCTGGAAGAAGACGCTCGACGGCTTCCCTGACGAGATCGAGTCCTTCTCGAACTTCCCGACGATGTACTGCGGCCTCGTCGGGCCCGATGGCTCGATGCGGCTCTATGACGGCAACCTGCGCTTCGTCGGCGCCGACGGCTCGATCGTAGCCGACCAGGTGAGCCCCAACGACTACGCGACTTACATCGGCGAGGCGACGCTCCCCGACTCCTACATGAAGGCGCCGTATTACAAGCCCGCCGGCTACCCGGACGGCATCTACCGCGTCGGGCCGCTGGCGCGCCTCAACGTTGTCGACCGCTGCGGGACTGCGGAAGCCGACAGGGAGCTCGGCGAGTACCGCCAGCGTCTCGGCACCGGCACCGCACGCCGCATCGTCCAGAGCGGCTTCCACTACCACTACGCACGGCTGATCGAGGTCATGTACGCCCTGGAGCGCATGGCCGAGCTGCTCGACGATCCGGCCATCCTCGAAACCAAGGTCCGCGCCCACGCAGGCGTCAACAGCCTCGAGGGCATCGGCATCATCGAGGCCCCGCGCGGCACGCTAATCCACCACTACAAGGTGAACGACGACGGCGCCATGACCTGGGCCAACCTGATCGTCGCCACCGGCCACAACAACCTCGCCATCAGCCGCGGCATCCTGCAGGTGGCCAAACGCTTCGTGGACGGCAACAAGATCCAGGAGGGCGCAGTCAACCGCGTCTCCGCCCTGGTCCGTGCCTACGACCCTTGCCTCAGCTGCGCCAGCCACGCCCTTGGCGTTGTCCCGATGGTCATGCAGCTGCTCGGTCCGGACGGCGAGTTGCTCGACCAGGTGTCATAGCGG
>Ga0182027_10009275_pt1 | contig 14180 bp, 11 predicted proteins | sample 712E1DmetaG_FD_121300 | JGI IMG/M metagenome (GOLD analysis project Ga0182027, IMG submission 121300) | Permafrost microbial communities from Stordalen Mire, Sweden - 712E1D metaG (Illumina Assembly) | ecosystem: Environmental > Terrestrial > Soil > Wetlands > Permafrost | place: Sweden...
AGTATATTTATAGTTCCCGATAAATATCTGCTTGATGGCCTGGCAACCGGCAACGGCTTCCCGCATTGTGTGAAGCATAAAGCCCGTCGCATGCATTTTTAGAGATTCTGCTTCGCAAAAAAACGTTGAATAAACCAGAGTATCTTCAACCAGATGCCAGACGCCAATGGCACCGAGCTCACGATTCTTTTTATATGCACTAAGCACAATCACCTTCGGATTCTGAAAAAGTGAATCTGCCCATTTTGAGAAATTGCCTTCATATCGCCGCTCAGATTTGTATCCGTATTTTGTTCTTTCGTAAAAAGACAGATAAACACGATATGCCTGCACTTTGAATTCATTGACATCCGTTACCAATGAGACCGTGAAATCCTCGGCTGCTCGTTTAATTTCCCTTCTCTCATGCCGATCCAGATCACCCAGAGAATACGCCTTTGGATTTTCAAATATTAACAAATTCAAGAATGAATTCGTTCGCTCATGAGGTGGTACAGCGTGTTGAAATCCACCGAAAAACGCCGCGAGAGGGCCGCTAACCGATTGTGGCGGATATTCTTGATATGGCAGGAGCGGCCGATAAAACAGAGGACGAACCCGCCGCCAGTAAATCCCGTTGATCTGGTGAATTCGTTCCCCCTGCCTTCGCTCAAAACTGGCGAACTCCTCAATCGTCATCCTTTGCCAGGGAAATGTCATGGAATTGTTATTCTTTCATCGCAGCAGACGGCGAACCTCATTTTTTGGTTTGCACTTTTGGTTGGGCGAACATCCCTGCGACCACCACTCCATCAGTCTTGCTCCCAGTGTTCCGATATGACATCACTGCTATATTTACTTCCTTGCCAACGATTAAGTGACAGAATAAGAGGGGCAGCTATCAAGCTGCCCCTTACCAAAGCTTTGCTTTGTATTAAACCAAGCCGGGAAAATCAAGCCCGCACTTTGCGAGAAACGAAGCAGAAGCCGCTGAGAGCCAACCCCAACAGCATGACGGTCGCGCCGCCATCAGGAACGGCAACCAGCATGGGTTGCGAAACTTCCGGTCTACCATCCGCATTATTATGAGTCAAAACGAAGGCATCAATATTATAGACCCCATTAGCGGCCAATTCCGCATTGGCAGCACCTCCAAAAAATGCCACCGCCAAATTGTAATAGCCCGCCGCAGCCGCGAGATCATAGACTGGTGTGCCTTGCAATTCCCATATCGCATTCTGCAAATCCCATGCTGAAGCTACGCGACCTGCGCCGGGAGCCCAAGTATAGCCCGCCAGAGTTTGGTTGACAAATTGCGAATAGAGCCAAGCTGTTCCCAGCGTAACGCCATTAGGAGTCAGAGTGGCGTTTTGCGGATTGCCGAGCAGTTCGGTTGTTGACGAAAGACAGAAAGTCTCGAACCCGCCGTTAACTATCGTGCTGGCATCATAATGACTGAGGATCGATTGAAACACCGGGTCACCCGCATCACTAGGATCCAACGTAACAGTAAATTCTCCGCCCGGCTGCTGGGCGTAAACCCCAGCGTCTCTGGTTATATTCACAGTCAGCGCCCAGCACTGGTACGACGCCATCACCCCCGTCAACGCGATTAACAAGCAAATCCTTTTCATATTTTTATTTTTCCTTTCCGAAATAGTTTACAGTTTATAGTTTGTTTTTTACTTCATAGGCAAGTTAGCCGCTCTCGTGCCATAATTTTTTGACAGCCGCAGCCTGTTCCATACAACTTATACAACTCCTTGATATTCAATAGAATAAACGTTAGTCAAGAAGTCTAAAAAATTGAGAACGCACACGGTCTGATGAAATGAACAAGCTGGAAATTGTAAGATTATCCGACGACGTATAACGTTTCAACTGGGTGTTGAATGTATAATTTGCTGAAAGTAAACATGTTATACATAAATCTTTCAACCTGTAAGCCTAGGCGACAATTCTTTAGTCGGCAGCTTGGACTTGCCTTCGAGAAAATTGCTGATTATTTGGCAGCGCAAATCGCTGGCACACATTTCTTTACCATCACTCTGCGGAGGGGTGAAACGCCCGTCTTGGCTGCGTTTCGGTCAACAGCCCCACCCCCCTCGACCACGAGAACCTGTGCCGGCACGCGATGCGTTTCCGCCAGAAACGGGTGGATGCCAAACAACAGCGAACAAACAGTCAGCAAGACGGCTGAAGTCATCACCACCCGGCCCCGCCAGGACAGTCCCTAGCGTTCTTTCCGGTCAAACATTCCCCAGAATTTCGGTGAAGAATGGCCCGATGACATGCTTCACAGCAACACTGTCAAAATTTGTGCTGCGCTTTATTTCAAATGTTTTCCCGCTGACCACAACCGATCGCCCAAATCATAAGACCATCAAAACGCATGGTAAGAGTTAATTATCACGACATGGCAGCCGGGTTGGAGCCGTCCTGCTCTTCCCGCTCACGAGCAATTTTTCGAGCAATGAAAACGATCCACGGACTCCATGCTGTCAACCGATGTAGTTGGAGCAGGCGCTCAAGTTTTGTGAACAGAGGAATCAGCGGTGAATTGCTCGTTCTTCCAAAAAAGCTCCAACAGAATCCTTCCTCATAGACAAGCTGAAAACCGGCCCGACCAAGATTTTTTTTCCAAGCAGAATAGGATGTGTTGTAATAAGCTGCATCTCTGGCGGGCGCAAACCGGTGTTTAACGCGCCAGAAGAAGCCTCGCAGGGATGTGCGATTCCAAAACACACCAACAAGAATTCCGTGTTCGCGCAAGACGCGATATGCCTCCGGTAAAAACCAATCGCTTTGGATGACCGGCGCAACTTCCACACAAAGCAACAAGCCCATAGAGTCCGGCTCGCTCGGGATGGTTTCGTCTTGCGGACTGGAAAGAATGCATTTTGCAGTGGGAACTTTCTGCTGGCATGCCGCCAGCGTTTTGGGATCAACATCAATGCACGTCATCTGCCATCCCGAATCCAAAAGCAACTTTGACCACCGACCGCCGTCACATCCGATTTCCAGAGCCTGGTCGGGTTTTCCAACCAAAAATGCAGCCCGCAGAATCGCTTGTTCTTCCATCCGGCTAATATAGTGCCCCCACTTTGTTGTCGCTGCCCGCTCCCAAAATGTCATTACCGCCGACTCGTTGCGGTTATCAATGACGACCGGATTGTGTCCAATATCAATCATATTTTAACGGCCTGAAATAGCGACGACTTATGATGCGTCTCACGGCACCCAAGGTCGAACGCAACTTGTCGTTCAAGGACAGATGCACCAATTCTGGAAGAGGGGAAATCCTTTTAATCTGGTCATCGGCAGTCGGAACATTTTAAAACCAAGTTAATCGTCCCTAGAATGGAGCGTTTTCTCATCGCTGTGCCAAAGTGCCATTTTCTCATTTAATCTGGGGGACGGAACTTTGCACGAAGCTCCTGGAGTAATTTATTCCATCTCGAAGCCAATCGCCCGGTATAATAATAGCAATTCCTTAAACGACGGTTGACATTCGTTGCAGAGCGATGTGCGAACTTGGCGTTCCCTTTTGGACCAAACCGACTTGAATTCAGGCGCAGGCGATAAGCGGGAGATCGAATCAAAACTTTTTGTTGAAATGCCGAGTTCCAGCAATTCAATGTGTCCAGCGGAAGTTTGAGTCCTGCCAACACCTGGGCCCATGTGATCGGAATGTAGGCTCGGTTTCGCCAACGGCCTGAGAATGGTGTAATCGGGCTCCACTTGGCGTTTGCTCGAATGTCATCCTGGAGCCGGAATACCAGAGATGCCAATCCTCGGTAAACCACGAAGTCGAATGGGACGGGAAACTCGAAGAACCACTCGTTATCTATGATATAATACGAGTCTCCGTGAATCAATATGTTGCCCGGAATCAGGTCAATTGGTCCCGCCAAGAAACATAAAACCTTGTCACCCGTCCAAGTCCGGTGGTGTCCAATAAAATGTAGAAATTCCGTTGGCTCGACAGCCCTGGTTCGAAGTGACTGTAAGAGTGAAAGATATCTACTGACAATAGAAAGAGCGGCCTGTCTATCGCCGCGCCTCAATTCATCTCCGATCACCTTCTCAAGGCTGGGATAAGGAAGAAGAGGATATCGAATGCCGGATCCGACGCATTCCCCTTGCACGACAGACATATTGCCTGAAAAGAAACTACACGCTAACTGCTCCCTGTGCTTCAATATCCTGACAAAGGCTTCAGCCTCTTTTTGTGCGGGCGTTTTGACGAGGAAAGTTCCATTGGGCTGTTGCAATATACTAATATCCAGCCTGAATTCCGGCTTGCGATTGGGCGAGTCGGCCAAAAAACTCTGACAATTCTCCGAAACAAGTGATTTCAGTTGATCTTCCATTTCCTCGATCGTCCGCCTACGATGCCGAATACATCCGAGAAAGCGGGCACGGAACTGAAATAATTCCGCTATTGATTATATTCAAAATGAGTCCTCACAATGGGCTTTCAGGTATATTTGCGAGTGAAGAAGATATTGAAATCTACCCATTGTCAGAGCGTTAAACATGCGAGCTTTGAAACGCAGTGGGGCGGCAGGCCCAACGAAATCAACCCGGAAACCACAGCCTTCGAACAGGTCTCTATAAGTGGTGGGGCTGAACCAGCGCAGGTGGGTTGCATCGAAGATGCCACGGTTCTCATACTGCCATTGACCACGGAGCAGTGTTCTCAAAACGCTGTGGTGGCAAACATTGGGAGAACCGGAACACGCCAAGGCGCCCCGTTTCATGAGTGGGCGAAGACGGCGAAGCGCCGCCCACGGGTCCACCAAGTGCTCCAGAACTTCACTCATAATCAGGATGTCGAAATGGCCCTCGGGGAAATCCAATTCGACGGTTTCAACGTTTCCCACGATGACCTGGTTCATTTTTTTCCTGGCCTCCTGCGCGGGTATCTCGCAAAGCTCAACACCGCAGTTCCAACCACACTTGCCAGTCGCCAATGCATAAGCGGCCGTGTCACCGTTGCCGCATCCAATTTCCAGCAGGCGAGCGCCGGGATTGTGCGGAAGATCATCCACGAACGTCCGCCGCGCTCCGGCGAAATAGTGAACAGGCTTTCCTGAATAGTCACATGACGGGTGCATAATCCAAAAGTAGGCGGACTACCCCAGGAGTTCTTCTGGAGAAATCTTCGGAAGCGTCCACCACCACGGTTCACTGCGGTATCCGCACATCGCCAGCACTTTCCTGCCTGTGTTCCGCAGTCTCTTATAAATGAGATAACTATTGCCCCGCACCTGGCCGGCGGACAGCGTTTGGATCGGCAGGTGATTCTTCCACTTCTTGATGAGGTAGCGTTCCTCCTCGAAAAACAAGGATGGCAACGATGCCCGGTTTTTGCCTTGATGGAAACACGGAGCGTCCAGAACGTAATTGTGCCGCTTGCGGGCTTCGGCCTGCAAACATATATCCACCCCATATCGAAAGAACCCCGGCACCGCCTCATCGAAGCGCAGTCCGGCAGACCGCCGGAAGGCAATAATGCACTCGTCCAGTGTGCGCACCTTTGCGGGCAGGGGCACAACGCCGCGCAGTTCACGGTCATGCCGGTAAATATGCGCGGCGACTTGTTCCTCCCGGGTTTGGCCCGCGCAACCGACAACACCCCAGTTGGGATCGGTTCGGTTCAATTCCTCGAGTCGTTTCCCGAAGGTTTCCGCCCAACTGGCCGGGAGCATGACATCTTGATGACAGAAAACCAGGAGGTCGTTACGGGACGCGTCAATACCCCGGTTATACGCCGCTGCGGCGCTTTTGAAACCGCGCTGGCAAAAGACTTCAAAAGGTCCACCAGTGGCAAGCAAGGGCGAATTCTTGAAACACCGGTTGTATGTGGCATCGTCGGCCACCGGGACAATAAACGATATTGGAGTTGCCATGTTGAAGAATTATTGGGAATTTGCGTTGGTGGTTGCAGGTCAACACCCGCTGTCAAGCTTCAGAAGCCGCACTTGTCAGGCGTCCGGTTTTGATGATTGTTTTCAACCTTAACCAAACTTCGGCAATCAGCGAAACCGCTGCCCGGCGCAGTCCGGCAAACACAGCGCAGAATGCGGCCAGCGAAACCACACATCCCAATGCGGCAAGGACTAACGTGCTGATCGCTCCGGTGGGGGCAAACACGCCCTTGATCACATAAGCAGCAGCCACCAAGGCGATTACCAGACCGAGCGGATAAAGACAATCGCCCAAATGAATGCCATGTCTGCTTCGCAACCGCACAATGGAGGCTCCCAAGGCGATAATCTCTCCAATCCCTCCGGCGACGGCTATCCAACGCAGATCCATTTTGAGCAGGGCGACCGGCACAGCTAAAAGCAATCCTGAAAGCCGGAACAGGTTGGCCAGCATGGTGTTGATGGTGTCTCCCTTTGCCAGGGCGGCACAGGTGGGCGCTCCGCGAATAATGCGGAAGGCTTGCCCAAAGGCCATCCAGGCGAGCAAAGCTCCGGCCTCCCGGTATTTATTGCCCAAAAGCAGCGCAATTGTTGTCTGTCCTCCTAAAACCATTGCGACCACGAAAAGCGCTCCGAGGAGCGCAAGCGCCTGGGCAAACAGACGGTAATAGTTTTGGAACTTCGCAAGATCAGTCTGCACGCGTGCCATGACTGGCAGGCTGATTGTTCCGGTGATCCTGAAGATGGCCAAATAGGGCATCATCGCTATGGTCGCAGCCGCGGCATATACCCCCAAATCAGACATGGTATAAGTTCCTGCTATGAGCATCCGGTCGCCCTGATAAATTCCAAACATCAGGAAGCCCGAAGCAAGCAGCGGCCAGCCGAAACGCAAATTTTCCAGAACAAAATTGGGCTGCCAGCATAGTCGGTAAAGCCGCTGCGAGAGCAAATGGGAAGCAACAAGTGAAAAAAAGGCTTTGACCAACAGCAGGCAGAGAATCGCACGATAATCCTGAAGCCACTTCGCCAGAGGCCACGCAACCAGCGTTATGATGACCTGGGGCACCGTATCCGTGAGCACGAGAGGAGTGAAGCGCAAATGCCGCACCTGCCGGTAGATATCCAAGCTGGCAAAGCCGGTGCACAGAGGGATGATTGCCAGCAGCATCAGCGCCTCCCGATGTGCTTCCATCCCGAATAGGTGTGACAGCGGGAAGGAGAAAACCACGATTAAAGCTGCGCTCAACGCCCCGGCCAAAGCCTGGGAGGCGTGGGTGGCCTTCTGAAATTCAGGCCGGTCGCCTTCCATAGACTGGGTCATCTGCTGCCCAAAAGACATTTTCCCAGCCAATTCAAATAGTGACACCACCAATGCCAATGTCGCGGCAATGCCAAAATCCGCCTTGCTCAGAATCCGGGCCAGAATCAGATTCCGGAGGAACATGCACACGTTGTTGACCACCTCCGCAGCACTCAACAACGTGGAATTACCAAGAATCTTAAGTCCAACTTTCATTTGAATCTCTATTACTTCAAGAATTTATAGGGCAACATTATGCCCCCCGAGCAGTTTCTCCCACTATTTGATCTCCTACGCCCCCGTTTGCATATTTGGCTACAAAAGCATCAAGATTGTTCGATAATAATAGGGGCATAGCATCCTTGATTTGTTCGACAGGCCAGTCCCACCAACGGATCGCCAATAAGGCTTGAATAGCAGGCTCCTCGAAGCGCTTGCGAATGGGCTTGGCAGGATTGCCTGCGGCAATCGTGTACGGTGGTATGTCCCTGGTTACTACGCTTGCAGCCCCGATGACGGCCCCGTCCCCTATGGTTACGCCTGATAAAATCACCGCGTTTACTCCAATCCACACGTCATTGCCAATAACGATGTCCCCCTTGGTATGAGGTTGTTTGAATGCAGTCTCTTTGTCTGCAAAAAAAACATAAAAAGGATAAGTTGTAATCCAATGAATATGATGTTCCCCACCGAGTAAAATCTGAACGCCTCTGGCAATCGAACAAAACTTTCCAATCTTCAGTCTGGTCTCATCATTCCACTTCCGGACAGTGGGGCTGCCGTATGTCCAATCACCAATTTCAAAGTTTTTGTATTGCTCTTTTTGGTTAGTAAAGAGGGGCTGGTCTTTTCGTAGCAACGACCTTAATCCCGTCTTCTGGAGAAGTTTTCGTAGTTTTTGTTTCATCTTGTATGAAGGAGGATGGCTTGAAACCAATTCATTATTCTTCAACAGCCGTCTGCCCAAAGGGTCTTGAGACGCTAGGGCAGTTTTGTGCGCCGGACAAACGAATGCAAACACAGGGCCAGGTCTTCAATGGCTGTTTTACCATTTTATTGGCAAGTTCTGCTCTGACCGATTTCAGGGTTGGCAATCCTGTCCGCTTTACGGAACCAAACCCATCCGACTGTAGTATAATGAAATACTATTGAAGCGCCGGAGCGCAAACGGCAAGTCACGGCCCAATTATATGTAGGCCGGTAGGCCGCCTAGGTGTCTCCACGGCTGGATCATATGCGCCGATGTCCCACAGGCCATTTGTTGACCGTAAAACGCCGTCCTTATCGGTTGTGAAAATGGCGGACAGGTTCACTCCCGCGCCGATGGCGGGTGAGGCAGGTGAGTTAGTTTGCAGATGCAAGTCACTGGTGCTTAAATAACCCGGAAACTTGGCGGTATTCGTGACAGGGTTTATAAACAACGGGTCGGCCTCAATTCCGTGAATCTCGTAACCTGCGACCCTTGTCCCGGCAAGGTTTGCAGACAGCGTTCCCAAAGTGGTCGCTCCATGATTCGTCGTCCAGTTGAGCAGTGTGTCTTGACTGTAATCCTGTGACACATGATAATCGTTGTAGTCCAGTTCAGTTGGCCCGTTGGAGGTGTTTATAAAGTTTATCGGCGGGCGGTAACAGCCGGGATTGACCGTGTAAAGAATGTTGTTCTTGATCCGTATTTGCCCCAGACTTGGGTCACTCCCGCTTCCGCCGTTTCCCTCATCTGTCCCCGGAGTTTGCCATCGGACACACACCGCGTCCTGCGGGTCGGCTATCGTGTTGTTGTAAATTTTGAAGTTGATTGGAGTGACATTGTTTGAAAAGTAAGGGCCATCCATGATGAAAATAAATCCATAAGAATTGTAACCGTTGAGGCAGACATTGTTCAGGATGCTCACATCGCCGCCCATATTCTCAAGAAAAATCCACGCCGTCCCTCCACCGTTCGTGCTGTCCCAGTAAAACGTGTTCGCGGCAACGACGATGTTGGTATAAACAATGTTGGGCAGATTCGCTATGCCCATGAAAATGCCGTCAAAATGAGGCCAACCACCACCACCATTGGCGTTGGTTCCACCACCCCACCAATATGACCCCGTTGTCTCCCAAGCGTCGTGAAAGGTGTTGTTTGTGATTAGAATGTTCCCCAACGTTACAGATGGCGAAGAAGGCGAGACAGTCAGCATCCAGTTGATGTAATGCGAAAAGTCACAGGATGATATGACAATGTTGCTACATACGGTTCCCGCCGCCGGATAACCGGCGTTGATGGCGATGCAACGCGGGATTCGATAGAACTGACAGTTGGTAACAGTAATGTTGATGCCCGAAAAAATCTGCACACCCCAGCCATCCTGGCCGGTTATGTCCGTGTTGACGGGGTAGCTATTTGTCCAGTAGCCCATCTCTTGAAATAGACAATTATGAATCAGGATGTTCGTGTCACTCACCAACCATGCGCCATAGCCGTAGATTCTAGGCAATGGATTGGTCGGGTAGCCGAAACTGGAGTAATCACTCAAAGGCAAACCGCCGGCATGTTGAATCTGAAAGTTTTTGATGGCGACGTTGGCGCGATTCAAGAGAATGAAATTTGCCTCGTAGTTCCAGTAGCCGGGAACGGTGTTGGTCGGCAACAGATACTCTCCGTCCAGAATCGCCTCGCCCGATCCCCATGTTCCAGCCGAGTTGCCATCGTAAGTAATCGGGTTGCCAACCGCTCCGCTCCAATTCACTGTGATGCTGTTGGTGTAACTGACGCCGCCCCTGAAAATCACCGTGTCACCGGCGGCCAAAGGAGTTGTAGCCGGAATGCCGGTGGCTTTTGCGTCACCCGGACAATGCTGCCAAGCAGTGTTGGTTGCTGTGCCATTATTGGCATCTGAGCCGGCGGGAAAATCAATGTAATAGTTGGCAGCCGTTGCCAACATCAACGACCGCGCCAAGGCGCACGCTATTGCCACAAATCTAACTCGCCGTTGGCAATTACACCAGAAGAGGTTGTTGCGAAATCGGCTCACAGTGTAACACATTCGGTTTTACAGGTTCGCACAAATAATGCCAATTGTAACATGCGCATAAAATCGATATTCCCAAGGTGTTTGTCTGATTCAATAAAAGCGGACGAACTGTTGCGGACGCGCGGCTTGTTTATGTGCCATTCCGCCGCAAAGCAATTGGAATTCTAGGCTGAAGCTGCAAAGCATCTGTCCAATTTTGGGATTCGGGTGCTTCATAAAATTGCAAGAAATATCGGAAATTGGATGGAGCCTACTCACCCGTCTTCAGTTGCACTTCAGCGCGGCAAGCGTCCGCTGCCAATTCTTTACGGGGTGTTAAATTGTCGCTTCACCTTCTGCCAAGCTGGCTGCGCCTGCCATAGGTTCGGCTGAATCAGCCAGCTCCAACGCAGCTTCCTTTGCTTCCTGCCTGGCCAAAACCCGCGAAAAATTGCTCCCCGCGGCCACGAGCGTCCAAAACATATAATACAATTGGGGGGCGAAGATATAAACATTTGACATGGAATACATGAAAACCAAACACGCAACGACGATTCCACCCTCCAAGATTCGATAATCGTTGTCGCTTTCGCACCAGTTATCAATCAAGGTTTTAACCACAGAAAGGAATAGGATTACCTTGAGAAGGAAGCCGATGACGCCCAGTTCGATCAAATCGCAGGCGTAATTATTGTCCCAACTTGTGTGTCCCATGTGAATAACACCCGCCTGCGATCCCTCCTGGCCATGCCAAAAATCGGATAAATCCATGTGCATGGTGCTGTTGGGGCCATAACCGAACAAGAAGTGAACCGGTGAAAGCCGGATTTGATCCCACGCCACCGTCCACATTTGCCACCTATATTGGTAGTTATTGCCCTTTTCAGAGTCCGAATTGAAAGTGCTGTTGCAAAGGTTCGTAATCGTATCACGCACGCCGGGGCGCAAAACGCTGACAGCTGCGGTAAGCGCCACGAGGAACAGCACCTTCTTTCGCGCCGCTTTGCCGCAGAAGACGGCAACGCCGATGATGGCAAAAAGAAGACCAAGCCACGGACCCCGGCTCATGGAGAAGTATCCCGCGCCGATCAACAACAAAGTAATGCCATACATGATTCGCCTGGCTTTGGCCTCCTTCTCATAGGAGGCCAAAGCCAGCGATAACGGTACTCCCATCGCCATCGCGTAACCCATCAGAATCCGGTGAGGATAGGTGGCAGCGATGTCTCCTGTCGCCGCCAAGGAAGATCCCCCACCCTCGGGCGAAACCAGCAGAACAGGATCGAAGCGAAAATACTTCTCAATTGTGGCCACGACGGCAACCGCCGCCAAGCCGTAACATAGGCTCGACAGCAACCTGACCAAACTGCCTTCAGCTAGAAGATACTCACTGATGAGCAAATAGAAGAGGACCGTTTCGATGGCATAATTGCCGCAGTTCTTCAGCCCCCCGACAAAGTCTGTTCCAAAAAGGAGGGACACCACCTGGGACAGGCCGAATAAAACGATCAACCCTAGATTCGGAATTGGCCATTTCTGGCGATCGGGGGTCCGATTTCGAATCAAAAAAATAAACGCGATGACAATGAGAATCCGGTGGATGGTCAATTGTGGCAACGGTGCCAGCAACTCTAATCGGAGCGTGTAGGGAAGGAAAACGAGCAGCGCGAAGATCAGCCGCATGCCGGCGGAAAGATCCCGCTGCAACCTGCCAATCACCCAGAGGATGATCAGTGCAAAAAAAATTACGCCGGTTGCTTTCAAAGCAAAATTGCCGGTTGGCAGTTCAAGTGGAGGGCTGCCCCCAGATGAGGAGCTTCAGTCGTGTTAATTGTTCCTGACGTATGTAATTGATGACATCCGTTGGCAAATGGCATTTACGCCCGCTCACGGCAGCCCAGCCAAAACCCATCAGGCGGGAAATTGAACCGATCAAAGGCGGGAAATCCAAACAGCGGGCGCAGCACTTGACCAGTTCAAAGAGCGGGTGGCTCGCCAACACATAGTCACGGACCCCCATCTGCCAATTGCGGCGGAACAGATTGCCTTCGGCGGAGTTCCGAGGTTTCAGGTGATCAACGGTCAATTCGGAGAATGTGGCCGTCTTAAACCCGTTCATCCTGGCCCGCACACAGGTAATAGCATCCCATCCTCCTTCCGGCAGGGGCACCAAACCACCAAGCGATTCAAAACAATCCCGCCGGAAGAACTGCACAGCTCCCGCCACGTCTCGTAAGAATTGCCGGTTTCGGCTGCGTCTGCCGTCCACGGTGTCCAGCACCAAGCCGCCAGCAAGACCGAGACATGAATCTGTCGCGAAGTGTGACAAAATTTGGGCGTAATAATCTTGCGGCAGACACACATCGGCATCAAGCAACCCAAGAAAGGCATAATCCATCGTTCGTAGCGATTTGATACCAAACTCGGTCGCAAATACAACGGAGGCAAAGTTTCGCAGAGGACGATCTTTCAACTGAACCAAGCGAAGCCATGGAAATTGTCCGGTATACCCGCTTACAATGGCGTCGGTCCGGTCGGTAGATTCGTCACTGACGATGACCCATTCGCGCGGCGGAATTGTCTGCGCCAGAATGGATTTGATGGTAATTTCAATGGTGCGTTCCTCGTTCCGAACAGGAGTGATCAATATGTAACCATGTTCAAATGTATCCGACATAAATTTTCACTGTCTTGCCGCCCAAGGCTCCATTCCGCAGCTCCAGCGGAAGATGGAAATCCATTTGCGAACAGGCGCGTTGGTCTCTAAGCCGGTCTCCTTGCGAACGAGCCAGATGGCCATCGCAACAGGGAGACGGAGCAAAGCGGAAATACCAATTGACAACCGGAAACAACCGGCAGCAAGCCGGCCCCGGTGCAGGCGCATAAACCGATAAACCGATTCCCGAATCATCACGCTGGAAAACGCGCTGCGCGCGTTCTGACTGCTGCCACCTCCATAATGAATGACCGTGGCCGGAGGCACATAATAGCACTTGTAGCCGGCTTGATGGACCTTGAAACCGAGGTCAATGTCCTCGGAATACATGAAATAGCGCTCATCAAAGCCACCCAGGCGCTCAAAAATCTCGCGCTTGATCATAAGGCACGCCCCGGAAATGGCCTCGACGGGCACGGGTTCTAGTGAGTCGTCGAACAACGCCGCCATGCCCCACAAGGAAGATCGGGGAAACCATCGGCGAAGCAATTCACAATCCATAACCTGATTGACGACGGTGGGAAAGGATTGAACGCAACTGGTCTGCAATGTCCGGTCGCCGTTCAACAGCCGCGCACCAACGATTCCCGCGTCAGGCAGGTGGCGCAATGCCTGAACCAGTTTCACCAAGGCATCCCCTTCAATAACAGTATCGGGATTTAGAAAGAGAAGGAAGTCGCCTTTGGCCTGTCGCGCGGCGCGGTTGTTGGCTGCGGCAAAACCCAAATTGCGGTCACTCTGGATGAACGTCACGCAAGGAAATTCCACAGCCACCATTTGAGCAGAACCGTCATGGGAGGCGTTGTCAATGACAAGAATCTCCGGCATCAAACCATTTCCGTTTCCGCCGAGGCTTTTCAGGCATTCCCGCAAGTAGGCACAGGAATTCCAATTGATGATGATAATGGAGAGGTCCATTTAATTTGCGGACACCCAGCGCGGGGATTTCAGCCGTTTCAGTGTCTTGACGGCCGCCTGGCCGTGTGCCAGCCAATCGTAGCCGCCCTTCAGCTTGGCCAGAAAAAATGCGGGATCGTCCAAGGAATTCACCGGCAGACGTTTCAGGGCATAGGGATCATCTCCGAGCTTTACCCGCCCGATGGCAGTGGTGGCGCAGCAGGTGTAACCGGCTTCGCTCAAAAGACTCCGAAATGATTCCTTGAACCGCCGGTCTTTTTGGGGAAATGCAAACGGATAGGCGAAACTGGTGATTGACCCTCCGAGTTGCTGTTCCAATTCGCTTTTCGAGGCGCGCA
>Ga0182027_10009277_pt1 | contig 14177 bp, 8 predicted proteins | sample 712E1DmetaG_FD_121300 | JGI IMG/M metagenome (GOLD analysis project Ga0182027, IMG submission 121300) | Permafrost microbial communities from Stordalen Mire, Sweden - 712E1D metaG (Illumina Assembly) | ecosystem: Environmental > Terrestrial > Soil > Wetlands > Permafrost | place: Sweden...
GCGTCCAATGTCTCAACATCGATCGGCGATTTCGATCATCGATCGGGATAGCGGCATGAAGGGATTGATTCTAAGGCCGCTCTCCGCCCGTTTGTTCTCCCCCACTATTCCGGAGCAACAAGGCTGGGTCGATCGCCATGCCTTACTTTCGATATCCGGACGTTCCAGAAAGCCGCAAATCGCATTGGCAAAGGACAAGGGAATCAACGAGTACCGGTGCCCTGCAGGCGGGTGTCTTTTGACAGATGAGCAATTTGCGGCACGGCTGCGCGAGTACTTTCTCTGGTCAAAAACCCCGGACATCGCAGACATGACGCTTCTGAAGCTCGGTCGCCATTTCTTTAAGGACAACGGTGATTGGATTATCGTTGCGCGGGATGAACATGAAGGCGAACGATTGGAAAGGATTTTTCCGCCCGGCGCAACACTTCTGATTCCCATGAATTTTTCCGCCCCGGCGGCACTGCTCCGCGGTTCGAACAGAAAAGCCGCAATTGACACAATGCGCTCTTACACCCATCGTGTGATTCCCGAAGACGCGGTCATTATTCAGCGACAGGCCTCAAAGGAAATCCTGCTGCCGATAAAGGCATGGGGCGAGACGATGGCGCAACCCGTGGAGAAAGCGTGATTTCCAAGGAGAGAATGGCCTTCCTTCTCGCCGCTTTTGAAGGATGCGGTCGAGGGTACGTTTTGAAGGAAGACCGGTATATTGATCATCGATGAGCGGTTCTGTCACTCTCACCACTATCGGAGCCATTCCGGCGGCGAATCGCGTGTGCATCGCCTCGGGCACCGTGATCCGGTGCGGCCCACGTTTCATGTATGGTGTCGGCCGTGCACTAAAACCTGTCTTTCCTCTTCCGCAGCTCGGCGAACACGTCGATGCCAGTTGCGGATTGCATGCCCAGTTTTTTCCGCAGCTCCGGGCTGCCGGTGCGCAGAAACGGGTTGGTGGCCCGCTCAACGGCTATGGTCGAAGGAACGGTAGGCAGGTTCCGCCGTTGCAGGTACTTAACGTCTGCGAGCCTTTGCCAGACGTCCTTGTTGTCGGGCTCAACCGTGGTTGCGAAAAGCAGGTTCTCTTCGGTGTATTCGTGTCCGCAGTATACCGAGGTGATGTCTTCGACGCCGATGCATTTGATAAGAGACTGCAGCATGTCGGCGGGAGTTCCCTCGAGAATGCGCCCGCACCCACCGCAAAAAAGCGTGTCGCCGGTGAAAATGGCGCGCAGGTTTGGAAAATGAAATATCACATGCGTCATGGTATGGCCCGGCGTGGCCATCACCTGCAGACTCTCGGACAGTATCGAAAACCCGCCGTAGTCTCGAACCGCATGGTCAACATAGGGTACGCGAATGTCGTTGGGACCGATAACCGGGCATCCGAACGCGCGCTTGAGTTCCAGGGCGCCGGCGCAGTGGTCGTCGTGGTGATGCGTGATGAGAATGTTCGACAGCCTGAGCTTGACGCGTCCCAGGAATCGCAGCACCGGTTCCGCGTCTCCCGGATCGACAACGGCCGCATCGACGCCGTTGTGAAGAATCCAGGCATAATTGTCCGCCAGCATCGGCACATTGGCAATGGTTATTTCCGTGGGCGCGCTCCAATCGGTTGGGTTTCAGAAAAATAGGGCTTTCTGCGCCGAAAAAGCAAACATTAGAGTATTTTCCAGTCGGGATCTCATCCTTTCTTTACCGATGGGATTGGTTCGTCCATGCGCTTCTCAAGTATCGACATCGTGTGCCATGTGGTCGACAATTTCGGCGATGCGGGAGTGGTCTACCGTTTTGCAAAGGAGTTCCTCCTCGCCCATCCGCTTTGCCGGGTGCGGATCCTGTGCGACGACCTTGCACCGCTCGCGGCCATGTGCCCGGAAATCGACCCGCTCAGGCCCCTTCAGGAACTTCGCGGCCTCACCATTGTGGATTCAAGAGCGCTGGCGCCGTCTCTTGTCGGTCAACTTGGCGCCGCAGATATCGTGGTGGAAGCGTTCGGCTGCGACATTCCCGAACCCTACCGGGGGCTGCTGCTGCCCCGTGCCCGCGCCTGGATCAACCTCGAATATCTTTCGGCTGAACCATGGGTTGACGGTTACCACAAGCGGCAATCGCTGTGGGGCGGTTTTGGACCCCGCAAGTATTTCTACATGCCGGGATTTACAAAAGATACCGGCGGCGTCATAATCGACACCCGTGTGGAACAGCTCAAGCCAGACATAGCTACGCATCGCGCAGACCACGTAAACGGGTTCCTGGAGCCGTTCGGTCTGGATGGCGCGGCCACCGGCGACGACCTGCTGGGGACGGTCTTTACCTATTCGCGCGGGTTCGACACCCTGCTTCGGGATCTGCAGGATGCCGGCAAACGGTCGTTTCTTTTCGTGTGCGGAGAAAAGGCGCAACGGGGAATGCGTGCCACCCTGCGACGGCTCAACGGAGAAATGCTCGGTGAATCACAGTTCCGGTTTGGCGCCGCCATTGTCCTGTTCATGCCCTTTGTGCCGCAACAGCGGTTCGACGAACTTCTGTGCGTTTCGGACTTCAACTTTGTGCGGGGCGAAGACTCCCTTGTGCGTGCAATCCTTGCAGGCAAGCCCTTTATCTGGAGCGCCTATGTTCAGGAGAAGCGCTATCATCTGGTCAAGGTAGATGCCTTATGCACTGCTTTTGCCCAATACTTCTGCGACAGTCTCGTGTTCCACAGGTACAGGGAACTCTTGAAGTCGTTCAACGATTGCGGAGAAGAGTCGGAGGAGCAAGCCACGGGTGAGCATTTCGATTGCTTCTTCAGGGACTTGAAGAAAGTTGAGCATTCGACAAGAGAAATGAGTTATTTTATGACCCGCAATTGCAACCTGGTGAAAAAATTCTCGGATTTTCTTTCTGAAATTTCATAGTACATTAACGGAGGATGTTCAGGTGAGAGAGGCACAAGACCTGAGGGTGGGCAACACCCTCAAAATAGGAAACGATCTGTTTCTCGTGACAAAGTTCAGCTACAACAAGGGTGCGCGCAACGCTTCCATGGTAAAGATGAAACTCAAGAACCTCGAAACCGGCTCGATCGCGGAAGCGGTGCACAAGGCGTCCGACAAGTTCGAGGACATCGTGCTCGAACGTAGGAAGATGCAGTATTTGTATTCTTCCGGCGACTTTTACACATTCATGGACCAGGAAAATTTCGAGCAGATGGACCTTACCAAGGACGATCTCGGCGACGCGCTCAACTTTCTCAAGGAACAAATGAGTATCGACGTCGTGCTGTACGGTGCACGGGCCGTCGGCGTGGAGTTGCCCATAAACATCGAATCAAAGATTACCTACGCCGAGCCCGCCGTCCGCGGCGACACCGGCGGAAAGGTCATGAAAACCGCCAAGACGGAGACCGGATACGAGTTGCAGGTGCCGCTTTACATCAACGAGGGAGACGTGATCCGCATCGACACCCGCAACGGCGACTTCGTCTCCCGCGCATAACCGGGCGCTCATCTGCTTTTGAGAACGCCGGGCATCACTGTCCGGCGTTCCCTTTTTGTACCCGCTAAATTTGACAAATACGGCGCGCTACGATATAGTTTTGATATACCACCAACTCCGTCGGGAGACAGCGCACATGGCACTCTTCAGGAAAAAGAACGTTCTCGACGCCAGGAAGAACCTGGACCGCACCAGCCAGCTCCTATCAGATTACAAACGCGTCACCGAGCTGTTCAAGGCCCACCCTTTCATCGCCATCAGGGAAGTGTTCGGCGCGCCGCCCGAGAAATATCATTTTCTCTATCGAATTGACGGACTGGAAAAGATCAAGAACACCATTGAGGTGAAGAACGAACACGTCGTGGAAATCGCCCTTCCCCCGAAATATCCTGACGCGGCCCCGCTGTGCAAGCGGGTATCGGCGCTGTTCCACCCCAATATCTCCGACGATCAAATTGATATTAAGGAATACTGGAAGCCGGGCGTCACGCTTGCCGATCTGGTTGTGACAATCGGGGAGATGATCGCGTTTCAGAAATACGATACGCGCACCCCCATTAATGCCGAAGCGGCGAAATGGGCCGACAGGAACACCTCGATGCTGCCGCTGTCGAAAGCCGACCTCAGGTACAAGGAACCCGGGCAGGTGCACGTCGACGCGCCGGGGTCCGACGTTATAATCCAGGAACAGGAGTCCGACGACACCCCGCGTCCCGAAGACGGCCGGAAGACCGAGGGGATTGTTGTGGACACCGGCACCGAACAAATTACCATAGCGGATGATTCCGGCTCTTCTTCACCCAATGTTGAAATGCGCGAGACCACGATGCTGCGGGATGACAAGACCGACACCGCCATTGTTGCTCCCGCGCCGCCCGCCGGCGCACGGCCGGCTCAGGTGGAAGAGAAAGCCGAACCCGTACCTTCGGTGGAACACCCCGGCCCATCGCCTGCATCGGCGCCCGAACCGCCCGTTTCACACGAAAAAGAGAAGGATACCGAGGTGTCGATGCCAGTGGTTATGCAGGAAGATCTTCCCCGCCGCCGGCCGAAAGAGACCGACGCGGTTCCACGCAGCGAAGGCATAATCTGCCCAAAATGCTCCAGCCGGAACGCCGGGGTCGCGAACTTCTGTTCCAATTGCGGAACAAGAATTCGTCACGAGTCATTTCAACCCGGATTCCCCATGGCCAAGGTCCTGCTGGTTTCCATTCTGGTCTCGGTTCCCGTTGCGATCATCTCCGTGGGGCTCACGCTCATTATCGTAAGCCAAACCCGGCCCGCGCCGGTGAGTATCATCGAGACATCGCCCGTTGCCAGTGCTCCCGTTCCCGCGCCGCAGGCGGCCCCGCCAGCGGTGGAAAAGCCTGCTGCCCCTGCCAAAGACACTCTTGAGGCCAGGACTTTGCCAAAAGAACCCGCAGCCGTGTTGACAAACGCGCCCAAGGCGCCGAGAGCAGGTGCCCTCACTGCAGAACAGAAACAGACAAAAATCGATGAAGCCCTTAAGACCGCCCAGACCTATGTGAATCTGGGATCCTACGACGAAGCGCTCAATAAGTATATGTATGTTTTGAAGCTTGACCCCAAGAACGATGATGCGCTCGACGGCCTTCAGGCTGTGAGAGACGCAAAAGACAAGGCGAGTGCGGATTCGGCAAAGGGAAATAAGTAGGGCGGGGATTTTCGCTTCAGTTGGGAGAAATGGAGTTGGGCGTTCCCTCGCGTCAAGTCCTCCGGGAACGGACGAAGGGGACACACTGCGCGGCAAGCGCAACATCACCTCCTCTGACTGCCCCAACTTCTTGTCACCAGACCCAAATCCCTTTTCGCCGCGGTATTCCCAGGATCGATCGCAAGAACCGCTCCGAATTGCCTTGCCGCATCCGCGGTCTTCCCCTGGCCGGCCAATAGAGCGCCAAAATTGAGCCGCGCATCCACATTGAGCGAGTCGATACGAAGTGCCTCTCCGTACTGCGCAACCGCCGCCCCGGTGTCGCCCGTAGCAACCAGGGCCCGCGCGCAATCGGAATGCGCCTCGGCATTTTTGGGACTCTGGCGAACCGCTTCCCTGAAATGATTCAGCGCATCGTTCATGTCGCCTTTCATGGCAAACGCAACCCCGAGATTGATGTGCGCAACCGTGAGGTCGGGCCGCAGCAGTAGCGCTTTTGTGAAGCAGCCGATCGCTTCGTCGAGACTTCCCGCGTCGGCAAGCAGTCGTCCCAGGCTGCACAGCGTTGCGGCCGAATTCGGCCGCAGCCGCAGCGCGGCCTTGTATTCGTCAATCGCCTCGCCCGGCTTCGCGGCGCGCGCCAACAGGTCCCCCAGATTGCTGTGGGCGTCAAAATCGCCCGGATCGCGCTGCAACCCGAGCCGGTAGTTCTCCATGGCCTCTAAGCCGTTGCCCGCGACTGCAAGCGCTGCGGCAAGGTTGAAATACGCTTCGGGAAGGTCCGGCGCCGCCTGCAGCGCCCTGCGGTAGTACGAGAGCGCCTCGCTTGTCCTGCCCGCCCGGGCATTCGCGATACCCAAATTGTTGTACGCGTCGTAGGCAACGCCGGCATCGCCCGGTTTTGCCGCAAGGGAGCGGTTAAAGCTTTCTATTGCGGAATCGGTTTTCCCGGCCGACGACAGGGCAACGCCTAGGTTGAGATACGCGACGTCGTTGTTCTTTGTAACCGAAGCGGCGCGTTCAAAGAGCGTCATGCTGTTTTTCCAATAACCGGCCGTGGTATGCGTCACCACGGCAAGCGAAAGCACCGCAGCCGTTGCGCCGGCAAAAATCGCGGGCCGGGGAATACGCCATTGCGCAAGGGCGCCCGGAATTTCCCATGCGATCATCACGAAGGGTCCGATAAAGGGGACATAGGTGTACCGGTCGGCCATGGCCTGCACGCCCACCTGCACGAGACCGATCACCGGCACGAGCGTGCCCAGGTACCACAGCCACCCCGCAAGCAAGTACGGCGCCCGCCGCCTTTCCCTGAGGCATAAGGCCGAAATCGCGAGGAGAACCGCCAGCGACGCGAGCGCTGCAAGGACCGGCGGCCGCTGCGGGAACGGATAAAAACAGGCAAGATTGACAGGGGCGACCATTTTTTCGAGGTAGGCGCCATATGAATGAATGGCGTTCGTAGCGCGCTCAAGGGGCGAGAGGCTCGACACGACTACCACCGCATGCTTGTTGCTTTGCGCGACAAAGGCGACAATGGACGAAACCGCCGACAGCGCAAAGAAGGGCGTCTTTTCCGCCAGCAGCGGCAGCCAGGCGCGCCATCCCGGCCGCGGGGTATTCCTGCCGGCGGCGCGCACGGGTTCGGCTGCCCTGGTCCGGGCGTCGAGACGGTCCAGCGGCCATGCGTCCAGTACCAGCAGCGTAAAAGGCAGCGTCACAAGCATGGGCTTGGCCATGAGGCCCAGAACAAAACACGCGAGCGATGCGGCGTACCAGCCGCTTTCACGCTTCTTGACATATCGCACATAGCACAGCGTTGTGAGCAGCCAGAACATGATGCTCAGCACGTCCTTGCGTTCGGAGATCCACGCCACCGACTCAACGTGCATCGGATGCAAGGCAAACAGCGCGGCCACAAATGCGCTCTTCCAGCCGGCGCCCGTGGCGGCCCACAGGAGGCAGAACAGCAGAACAACGTTTACAAGATGGAACGCAAGATTCTCCAGGTGCGGGGGCTGCGGCCGAGGCCCGAACAGGCTGCAGTCGAGCATGTGCGACACCCACGTGAGCGGATGCCAGTTTCCCGTTTCGAACGTGGTGCAGGCCCACAGAAGATTCTCCGGAGAAACGCCGGAAAGAACGTGGGGATTGCGCGTAACGTAGAGCTCATCGTCGTAGCTGACCAGAAAAGCCGCGTGGGAAACGGGCCAATACGCTATCACGGTTGCCGCGCATATCATTGTGCTCAGAATTACAAAGTGAATGAAGCGAAATCCCGGGGCGGTGCTGCTGCGGGCTGATTGGGAGTCTTCGGCTCGTTTTGCTGGCATGTGTCTGTGTACGTCTCAATTCATGGTATGCGCGATTGATTTACAGTTGAAAGCCTCCCCGGCGGGGGAGGTTTGGAGGGCGGACTACAAAAAGCATTTTCCCTACGGGGTTTTAGGGGCAGCGCCCCTACCAGCTTTTGAAACTGAATTGGCATTTGTATCCTCGGAATCCAAGAACACCCGTGTAATTATCTTCCCGCCCTGGGAGGCACTCCGGCTCGCCAAGAGAATATACGGTTTCCGCGAAGGTGTGTCAAACAGAGGACGGCAACGCATCTGACAGTTGATACGATCCAACCCATTGAATCGCAAAAAGTTATCAAACTTTCCCTGCCATCCGTTCACTGGCGTGAACGTAAAAACAAGATAAAATCTACAATTAATACCAGAATTCGGTATATTTTGTTCACAGAGACTGTGCTTCACCTATATTGAATCTAGTACCGTAGCCCATGATCAACATCTTCGAATACCAGAACTTCCGGACCTACCTTCGCGATTACTACAACGATCAGAAGGCTACAAAGCGCTATTTCTCCTACCGCTATTTCTCGAAAAAAGCGGGCATCAACGCTTCCGCGTTTCTCTACTATGTCATCGAGGGAAAACGGAACTTGACAAAAAAGAGTATCGACAAAATTTCCGGAGCCATCGGCCACACCAAGGACGAAAACGAGTATTTCGAGAATCTCGTCTTCTTCAATCAAGCCAAAAACATTTCCGAAAAGACAATGTACTACAGCAGGATCGTCGAATGCCGGCGGCCGATCGACATACGAACAATCGACAAAGACCGGTACGAGTTCTACAGCAAGTGGTATCACAGCGTGATCCGCGAAGTGGTCACCATGATCGATTTCCGGGACGACTACGCCAGGCTTGGCGCACGGCTGGCGCCCGCAATTGCCGCCAGAGAGGCGCAGGAATCCGTTTCGCTGTTGGAGCGCCTCGGGTTTCTCGAAAGGGACGACAAAGGCCTGTACCACCAGACCGACAATGTTATTTCGGTGAAGCCGGACACGGCCGAGGCCTTTGTCATAGAGAAATTCCAGTGCGAAATGCTCCAGATGGCGCTCAAAGCCTACGACGTCGTTGCGCGCAACGACCGCATGAGCGCGTCCACGACCTTCAGCATATCTAAGACCACCTTCGAACTTTTCAAAATGAAAACCCGGGAGTTCCGCAAGGAACTGCTCGAGATAGCCCGGCTCGACAATGCGCCCAACAGAGTGTACCAGTTCACCTTTAACCTGTTTCCCGTGAGCAAGACCTCAGATGAAGACAAGAAATAGATTTCTTGCGCTCCGCGCGCTCCTCACAGGCGCAACGCTTGCGCTCGCGGGGTTCGCGTGCTCGCCCACCCGTGTTGCGGGCGGCGGGTCCGACACCGAGGTAAGCGGCAGGATCGTAACGGTTGACGGCAAGGGAAATCCCGGCGCCAGGGTGTCTCTCGTGCCGCGCACCCATAATCCCGCGTTCGACAGCCAGACCAGCCGCAACATGCTGGAGGTTACCGATTCCGACGGCAGGTACCGTTTCACCGGCATCGCTCCCGGCAGCTACAATGTGCAGGCAGTCAACAATGCGCAAGACCGCGCGGTTCTGCGCATGGGCATTACGGTGAACGAAACGCCCGTGATTGTTCCGGCGGATTCCCTGCGGGCCACGGCCGCCATAGTGATTCCCCTGCCCGACAGCATGGAAAATTCATCCGGGTATGTCTATGTGGTGGGCACAACCCTGTGCAGGCAGATAGCCGCCGGAGCCGACGCCGTCGAACTGGTGTCGGTGCCCCAGTGCACGCTTCCGGAGGTCAAATTCCAGCGCAGCGCGCTCGACTCGGCGGTGGTACTTGCGGCAAATCTGCCGGTGAATTCCCCGGACACCATCGTGCTTGATCCGTTCGCCTCATGGAGCCACTCGGCAAAAATCACCATTAACACCTCGGCGGCGGGCGCGGCTACATCGGTGTCCCTCACCCATTTTCCTGTTGCAGTAAGGCTCAATGCGTCCAATTTCAATTTCTCACAGGCGCTGCCGGGCGGAAAAGACCTCAGATTTTCCAAGGCCAGCGGAAGACCGTGTGCATTTGAGATTGTTGAGTGGGACTCGGTACTCGATCAAGCCGTTGTCTGGATAAGCATCGACACGGTCTACGGCAACAATGCCTCGCAGTTTGTTCGGATGCACTGGGGAAATGCCGCGGCGCTGCCGGCGTCGAACCCCAACGCCGTATTCGATACCGCCTACGGGTTTGCCGCGGTATGGCATCTCGAAGAGGAAAAAGCGGGCATCGGAAATCCCGGCCTTTACAAAGACGCCACCCCGAACGCGGCCGACGGCGACGATTACATTTCGTCAACATCCCAGGCAGGCGTTGTGGCAAACGGCCACGGCTTCGGCGGCACCGACAAGATTTCCACCAACAGCGGTGTAACGGAAATGGCCGCCGGCGACGTTACCATTGCCGTGTGGGTCAACCTTTCCGCCGCCGGCGGTGTGCTGCTTGCCAAAGGCAAAGAGAACATCGTGCAGAACACGGGAGAAAAACAGTTGTATTTCAGCGACGGAACGCCCGCCGGCGGCACGGGCCTGCGGCCCTCGTTCTTCGGCAAAGGCAACGGATATGCATTCGCGGACAAAGACGTTCCGATGGACAATCAATGGCATTTTCTGGTGTTCAGGTGGCAGTACGAGTCGGCCACGGCCGGCACCGCCTCGTTTTTCCTCGATGGCGCACAAACGGGCATCACGTCCACCTACACCGCAGCGGCCAAAGACAACGCGGACGACAAGGTGACAATCGGCTATAACGGCATCCAGTACATCACCGGTTCTCTCGACGAAGTGCACGTGTCCAAGACGGCGCGATCGAGCGACTGGCTGCTCTTGTCGTACGAGAACCAGCGGTCCGACCAGAAAATGGTTATTATCACGCAGGAAAAGTAAGGGGCTTTTTTCGACCGGCTTTTATCGTCGCGTCCCCGTGATTGAAATATCGGGAAGAGGTCGCGGGGATGCGGCGTTCAATACATGCGAAAGAAAGAGGGGGCTCTCTTCTTTTGCTGGAGGCGGAGTTCCTCTCCCGGAAGAGGGACTCTGCCGATTTTTGATGCGGGCGGCTCCGGGACAACCAGGGCATGCAACATGATCTTCCGCCAAACGGCAGCCATCCTCTTCCTCTGCGTGGCCGGCGCGGCCTCGCCGGCGTTTTCCCAGGATATTCGCCTTACGGGAACGGTACGCGATGGATCTGCATCGCCGCTTTCAGGCGTGTCGGTAAAGCTTGCCGGGCTCGGGCTTGCCGCCTTTACAGACGCAACTGGCGCCTACGCGATTACAAAAGACCTTGCCGCTCTCCCGCCGGGCGCGCGCGACGCGGCGATTTGCATACCTGCCTGTGTCAACGGAATCCTTTATTTCGGAGTTTCCGCACGCAGCGGGCAGGTGCGCATCGAGCTCTTCACCCTGCTGGGCAGGCATGTTTCCACGGTAGTCGACGCGCCGCTCGCCCCCGGCAATTATGCCGCGCCTCTGTATGCGACGAATATGTCGGCACAGCCGTATTGCGTGCGCGTAACCATCGGAACATCGCGCTTCCTCCTCAAGACCGCGAGCACCGGCGGTGCCGGTGCAGGAAAGGGAGGCTTGCGAAGGCTGGGAGACGGAGAACATACGCCGGCTCTGGCGAAACAGGCCTTTACCGTGGATACTATTCTTGTGTCCGCATCCGGGTTCGCGCGAGAGCGAAAGCCCGTTTCCTCGTATGTTGGATCCTACGATTTCGTCCTGGAAAAGACAATTTTCGGCCTGACCTCCCCCGCAGACAGCGCCGTGATTACAGGCACGCGCAAGCCGCTATTGTCCTGGAGCCCGGATGTGAACGCCGTTTCCTGCGACGTCTATCTCAATATCTCGCGCACCGACTACGACTGGACCGCAGGCGGCGCGCCCCTCCTTGACAACTACACCAAAATCGGCGACGGCATTCCCGACGACAGTATGGCAGCACCGACCCTCGACGACCGCTGGAACTACAAATGGTACGTGGTATCGGTGGACGCCGCCGGCAACCGGAAGAATTCCGCGGTGCGCACCTTCAGCGTCTACAATCCCACCGTCGACACCACCGTAGCCGACAGCGTACCCGTTATCGGCGGCTGCCGCGACCTCGACAAGAACGGGACAATCGAGCCCTACGAGAACTGGCGGCTTCCCATCGGGGTGCGCGTGAACGACCTTATGTCGCGAATGTCAAAAACCGACAAGGCCATGCAGCTTTTCTTCGCCGCGGACCGCTACCCCGGCGCCGGATGGACCACGTACCTGAGTCCCTGGGACCTGCGCCCGGCACAGATAAGCGCGGCAAAGGCGAAATGGGGAATTCCCATCATCCCGACATCAGATTTTGTAAGCGGGTTCTACACCACCTTTCCTTCCCAGGGAGCGCTCTGTGCGACGCGCGATCTCGGCATAATTTACAAATGCGCTACCATGCAGCGTGACGAGCAGCTTATCGAGGCGTTTCGCGCCACCCTCTCTCCCACGCCGGAAACGGGGACTAAGGTACTCTATTCGAGGATCGGCGACGGGTGCGGCGAAAACGCCGATTTCGGCGCGGCCATGATGCGCGCCATGCTCTGCGCCTACCAGAACGGCCCGGAGCTCAACCCGAAATCGATCCTTGCAATTCCCGGCCATTGGCCAGCCGGCCAGGAGGACATGCCGTTCGACGCAGTGACGTTGCAGTATCACCTGAAACCGTGGCGGGCCGCCATAGAGGCCGGCGCCGCCGCGATCATGACCGGCCTGGGCACCAATACTGCGTATTTCACAAATCCCAACGGCGCCAGCGACAACAAACAGATGATCGATTTCCTGCGGGACTCGCTCCATTTCGACGGCGTCGTGTGTACCGAATTTCTCGGCTCGGCCCTGTGGGCCGATTGCCTCAATGCCGGCGCCGACATTCTCGGGAATGCGAGCCCGGGCGTCGTCAACATGGCGTCGTTTGTAAACCAGATACCCGACGCCCGTATCAACCAGGCGTGCGCCCGCGTCTTGCGTGTCAAGTTTTCACTTGGGCTGTTTGAAAACCCCTACGGCAACGCCGACTGGGCCAGCGCGGTGCTCGGCGGTACAAACCATCTGCAGGTTGCCAGGACCGCGGCCAGGGAATCCATGACCCTGCTCAAGAACAACGGCGCATTGCCTCTCACGCTTTCAGCCGGCGATACGCTGGTTGTGGCGGGAGCGCGTGCCAATGACGGCAGCAGTTATGCCGGCTGGGGCAGTTCGTTCCACGATACGACCATATGGTTGACAATACAGAAACAGGCCGCGGCAAAGGGCATTGTTGCCGTGTACGATTCCGCCCTTGCCGTTCACCTGTCGGCTCATGCTGCCGTGTGCATCCTGGGCGAAGGAAGCTACACCAACATTCCCCAATGGGGCGCAAACACGGTGGAAATGCCGCAGGACCAGCTTGCCCTGCTCCAGAGTTACAAACACGCCGGCATTCCGGTTATCGCTGTCGTAATCATGCCGAGGCCCTACGCGCTTGCATGGGCCGCGGACAGCGCCGACGCCCTGGTGGCGGCATACCGGCCGGGCGACGGAGCGGGCGACGCAGTGGCCGGCCTAATTTTCGGCAGCTACGCGCCGCACGGAAGGCTGCCGTGGCAACTGCCGCGATCCGGCGACCAAATCGGCACAAACACCGAAACAAACATGCTGGAACAATGGGACCTGCCCTACGATATCGGCGCGTCCGATTCCGAGCGACAGAGAATCAGGTCGCTCATCGCGGCACACATGCCGCTCAACATCGCTACGGGCGATTCGCTTTACGGTGCGCCGCTGTATCCGTACGGGTTCGGAATTCAGGGATGGGGAAAATAATGCGCCGGGGTTCCGGCGAGACCGGGAAATGTTGACATGGGGCAATAAAGAATCGGTTGGCAAACGGGAGTTGGAGGCGGGGCGCCCGCGCCGGAGTTGGAGGCAGGGCGCCCATTTTTTTGCCGAGGCCCCGATCCCTTATGGGCAGTCGCAGTTCCGGCCGATTCCCCGGCGCAAGCAGGCGTTCCTTGATGAGCGCGGCACAGCGTAAAATATCGGCTATTGCCCCTCGGGCAGCGAACGTATCAGAGAATCCATTTTCTGGTCTTCATCCAGGTACTTGGCTTCCATCGTTCGTCTTACAATGTTTTTCAAGTGAAAGATGGTCGATTTAAGAGAGTCCACATCTCTCCTGAGGGAAACGATCTCGTCTTCCCTTGTTGCCTGCGCACGAACATCCACGCCGGCCTTCTCGAATTCCCGGCCGAATTTCAGCCGCCATTTATGCAGCACGGTGCGCTCAACGCCGATTTCGCCAGCCGCCACGGTCACCGACTTTCCGCCTTCGACAAGCGCCTGCACCGCTTTCCGCTTGAAAGTGTCATCGTACCTGCGCCGTGTTTTCACGGCGGATGTGAATCGAGCCTGTTCCATAAGACCTGCGCCCCGGTTGCCGGGCCTATTGAGTGAACGACATTCTTCGCAAACTCCCGTACCTGTCCCCCACCACCGTATTATCGTGGAAAAGGGGGCTGTCGTAACAGCATGCCGCCGAATCCGATCCCTGGTAGAGGATACCGGGGGCACTCCGGATTCTTGCATATTGGGAATGCACGGTTTTCCCGGCA
>Ga0182027_10009279_pt1 | contig 14177 bp, 12 predicted proteins | sample 712E1DmetaG_FD_121300 | JGI IMG/M metagenome (GOLD analysis project Ga0182027, IMG submission 121300) | Permafrost microbial communities from Stordalen Mire, Sweden - 712E1D metaG (Illumina Assembly) | ecosystem: Environmental > Terrestrial > Soil > Wetlands > Permafrost | place: Sweden...
CAACTGCAAAAAGTCAGGTTGGATATTTTCAAGTTCAGCCGATGCAAGAGAAGGGTTATATAATTCAAGTCCCTTTATCAAAGCATCGGATATATTATGGTATAACTGTTTCGGAGAAAAACCATTATTAACTGGAACAATAACTGAATAAGTCAGTTCTTCAGCATGAAGAATGGCTCTACCTCCGGTTGGACGTTTAACAACATCAATTCCATCTCTATGAGTTTTTTTAAGATTAACGTCGTTAAAACTTTGATTTGCACCTAAAGAAATGCAATAAGGATTCCATCTGTAAATCCTAAAAAATGCTTCATCGTTTGAACATTTATTTGCAAGTTCAAGGTCGAACTGCATATTAAAAAGGCCGGAGTTAAAACCGGAATCGATAAAATGCCAGATCATTTTCTGATCAATGTACGCGTAGAATCATTCATAAATTGGAGTATTTTATTTACCAATGGATTATCATTATATTTTTCCGCAATTTTTTCTTGTGCAACACTCATATTTAATCCGGAATTGTAAAATAAATGATAAGCATTTTTAATTGATGAAATATCATCGATAGTAAATCCTCTGCGTTTCAATCCGATATTGTTTAGTCCGACAAAACGAGCAGGTACTCCTGTAACCATGATATAAGGTGGAATGTCCGCATTTGCCATAGTCCCACCGCTGGCTATAACATGTGCGCCGATTTTAACAAATTGATGCATTGCGCACGCACCGCCTAAAATTGTCCAATCATCAATTTCGACATGTCCGCCAAGCTGAACAGAATTTGCAAGTATAATATTATTGCCAAGTGAACAATCATGCGCAACATGAGTATATGCCATTAGTAGGCAGTTTTTTCCTATTGTTGTGTGACCGGTAGCAATTGTCCCGCGATGTAAAGTTGCAAATTCCCTGACAACCGTATCATCACCAATATGCAAATAAGTTTTTTCATCTGCGAATTTTAAATCCTGGGGTTTGTTAGAAATAGATGCGCCCTGAAAAATTTTTACACGTTTTCCAATTCGGGCTCCATCATAAATATTAACATGCGGGCCGATTATTGTATTATCGCCGATTTCAACGTCATCATTAATAATAGAAAAAGGACCGATTTCAACTTCATCCCCGATTTTAGCTATCGGACTTACAATTGAGGTAGGATGTATTTTGTTCATTAGTAATTCGTTTAGTTTTCTTTCTGATTGTTTTTTAACATTATTGCACCCATAAATTCTGCTTCAGCTACTAATACATTATCCACATATGCAGCTCCCTTAGCGGAAAAATATTTGCTTTTTTTACTTGTTACTTCAGCTTCAAGATATATCTGATCTCCGGGTACAACCGGTTTTCTGAATTTCGCGTTATTAATGCTCATGAAATAAACCAGATTATCCGCAGGATTTTTTAATGAATTCAGAATCAGAATGCCGCTTACCTGTGCCAAAGCTTCAAGAATTAATACGCCCGGCATAATCGGCTGTCCCGGAAAATGTCCTTCGAAAAACGGTTCATTTATTGAAACACATTTTACTCCAACAACTTTTTTGTCCAGTTCAAGATCAATAATTTTATCAACAAGAAGGAAAGGGTAGCGATGAGGGAGTATTCGTTGAATCGCATTAGCGTCAAAAATAACGCCTTCTTTTTTTACAAACTGAAATTTCTTAACTAATTTCTTTTGTTGGTATAATGCCCTAATCTTTTTTGCGAATTCAACATTAGCTTTATGTCCCGGACGTGCGGCAAGAATCTGAGCTTTTAATGGCGCACCGATTAAAGCAAGATCACCAAGCAAATCCAATAGCTTATGGCGGGCATGTTCATTTTTAAATCTTAGCTTATTATTGTTTAAGAACCCTTCACTAGAGACCGTCAAATCTTTGTCAAGATTCAGCTTTTCTTTTAATCGTTTTAATCTAGCTTCGTCAATTTCATTATCGATAACCACAACGGCATTGTCAATATTCCCGCCCTTTATCAATCCCATATCAGCCAATTGTTCTACTTCACTTAAAAAACAAAATGTTCTTGCAGGAGCGAATTCTTCAACAAATTCCTTTTCAACGTCGAACAAACCGGTATGCTGACTTCCTAAATATTGATTTTCATAATCAACCATAATAGTTATTCTATAATTATCAAGCGGTAAAGCAACAATATCAATTTTTTCTGCGTCATTATGATACATTACTGTTTGATCAATCACCAAATAATCTTTAGGAGCTTTTTGAGTTATAAATCCGGCTTCAAGGAGTTTTTCAACATAGGGCAGTGCACTACCATCGCCGATAGGGGGCTCAATTCCATTTAATTCTACAATTATATTGTCAATTTGAAGGCCGAATATTGATGCCATAACATGTTCAACGGTGTAAACTTTTGCAGAACCAAGCCCAAGTGTCGTTCCTCTTGAAATATCTACAACAAAATCGGCATTTGCGGGAATTTCCGGACTTCCGCCTAAATCTGTTCTAATAAATTTAACTCCGTAATTTTCAGGTGCGGGTTTAAAAGTCATAGTACATGAAGTTCCAGTATGTAGCCCGACTCCTGAAAGTGAAACTGGTTTAGCAATCGTTCTTTGAAGTTCAAGCATCAGTTACCTTTTGATATTATTTGAGAAAATTCCTTCTCCAAAAATGCAATTTTTTCTTCTAACTTTTTAATTTTTTCTGCATATAATGGAATGTTTCTTAAATGAGCTTCAACTTTTAACATCTGTCCCAAATCCTGTGCGGGAGAACCGCGGTATTTTCCTGGTTTTGTAATTGATTTTGAAACTCCTGATTGTGCTGTGATAATCACTTGATCTGCTAATTCGATATGTCCAACTACTCCAACTTGACCTGCTAAAATACAATGTTTACCTATTGTTGTACTTCCGGCAATTCCGCTTTGTGATGCTATTCCAGTATGTTCTCCAATTTCAACATTGTGTGCAATTTGAACAAGGTTATCTATTTTAACCCCTTTCCTAATAATAGTAGATCCTAACGCAGCTCGGTCAATTGAAACATTTGACCCAAGTTCAACGTCATCTTCCAAAATAACGTTTCCAATCTGCGGTACTTTATTGTAGACGCCTTTTTCATCGGGAATATATCCAAATCCATCCGAGCCAATTACTGAATTAGAATGAATAATAACATTATTTCCCAAAACGCAATTTTCCCTAATAGAAACGTTAGTATAAATTAAACAGTTATTCCCGATTTTAACATTTTCAAGTATTGTAGAATTATGATAAATAATCGAATTGTCTCCTATTACACAGCCACTTTCAATAACAACGTTATTGCCAATTGCAACATTTTCCCCAATTTTAACCGTAGGATCAATTGATGCTTTTAAGGAAATTCCGCTTAGCTTAATTTTTGGTTTAAGGAATGAAATTATAATTTTTTGAAGTGCTATATTAGGATTTTTCACTTCAATGTATGAAAGATCATTTCTTATTTTATTGAAATCAGGGCTGATAATAACCGCAGAAGCCTTTGTAGTACTGAGGAATTTCTCATATAAGGGAAGATATAGAAAAGTTAGATCGCCTTCTTTAGCATCCTCGATTTTTGCTATCCCGGTAATTTCAATTTCGGGATCACCAATAACAACACCGCCGACAAAGTCGGCGGCAAGTTTCAATTTTACTTTCATAAAATCTCATTTTAATTTTTCTATAACTAGTTTGGTTAAGTCGTAATCATCTTTTGCGTAAAGAAACATCATGTCACCGCTTCTATCAAAAACAAAATCATAATTGTTTGCTTTAGCAACATCCTGAATTGCAGTGAAGACTCTATTTTGAATCGGTTTCATAAGTTCTTCCTGTTTCATGAATAATTCGCCTTTAGCGCCGAATTTATCCTGTCTATATTTTGATATCTGATCTTCCATCTGCGACAATTCTTTCTCAATTTCGACTCTTTTTTGCTCACTCAGTACAAGTTTACGCTTATCGTAATCATCATACTTGGTTTTCCAGTCTTTTTCCATTTTGGAAAGTTCTTCCTGCCACTCTTTGATGATAGCGTCAAGTTTTTTCTGAGTGTCTTGTGCATCAGGGAGTTGTTTCATAATTGCATCACTGTCAACATAACCAATTTTTAATTGAGAATATATTTCCGATGATGATACAATAATAAGTAATAATGAAAATAATAAAATGATCTTTTTCATAAATTAATTCCGGTAATTATTTTTTCCCTCTTTTTAATAAATCAAGGACTTTATATGTAATATCAAATTGAGGATCAGCTTTCAAAAGAATAACGTCACCTGCTTTATCAAAAACAAATTGCATTGATTCTTCTTTTGAAACTTCGTCAATTGCCTTAAAGATCTTTTCTTTAACCGGTTTCATTACCTGATCTTGTTTCTGGAAATATTCTCCGTTCGGTTGTGAAAATTTCTGATCTTTATATTGCTGAATTTTCTGATCTTTTTCAACCAATGATTTCTGAATTGACTGTTGCTGATCCTGTTTCATAGTTGAAGCTTGTTTTTGGAAATCAGAATATGCTTTTTGAAGATCCTGAGTCATGCTGTCAACTTCTTTTCTCCATTTTGCAACAAAACCATCCAAATCACTTTTAGCTTTTATCGCTTCCGGGTACTGCGCTAAAATGACTTCTGAATCAACATAACCGAGTTTTAAAGGTGTTGTCGCAGGGGCTGTTGTCTGGGCAAAAATTGCGGAAGAACAAACAATTATTGCAAACATTATGATTCTTTTCACTGTTACCTCTTTTATTAATGTAAGTTTAAAATCCTTTGCCGAATTGGAAATGAAATAGCCATTGGGCATTTTGACCATCTACACTTTTACGGTCAAATCCATAACCGTAATCAAATCCTATTAGTCCAATAGGATTAATCTGAATTCTTGCACCTATACCAACTGATCTTTTCAAGTCAAATAAGTCTGTTTTCTTTAAATCAAAATAAACATTTCCAGCTTCAGCAAATGCAAGAATATAAATAGGGATTGGTTCCATGGTAACAGCAACCCTTAATTCAGTTGTAAATTTTGCCATTACACTGCTGCCGAGAACCTGACCTAAAGAATCTTTTGTACCAAGACTCCTGTCTTCATATCCGCGTAACGGTGTAGTTGCTATAATCATACCTGTACCGCCCATATAGAAATATTCAAAGGGAGTGATAGGAGTATTTTCTTTTAATTTCCCAATATAACCTAGATCTGCACTAGTGTAAAGTACTAATTTACTACTTTTAAATAATGGTTTATACCATTCCGATTTAAATTGAATTTTGTAATAATCTACGTTCCCTGGTAAAAACGGTCCGCCGGAAAGTTGTGCGTCTAAAAGTATCTTAGATCCGCGCGCCGGAAATATAGGATTGTCAATGTCAGTTCTCGAAATTGTTGCTCCTAGAGTGTATTGCCTTGTAAATCCATTCGGATAATATCCTAATCCTTGGATGACATCATTATACTGGAAACGAAACATTCCCTGAACACTGAAAAAATCATCCGGCCATGTTAATCTTCGTCCAGTCCTAAATGTAATTCCGGATTGACTCATATCATAAACATAATTTTGCCGCGTATCAAATAATTCAGCACCGACCATGGTTGGAGTATCGTTATACCATGGCTCGGTAAATCCTAATGTAAAAGTTCTATAATAATTTCCTACACCGAACTGCCAGTTAAAATTCAATACTTGTCCGCCTCCCATTTGGAACGGTTCTGCCATTGAAAAATTAGTTAGTGTAAATCCAAGTGCACCGCTGAACCCGAAAGATCCGCTATAACCTACGGAAGCATTTAAATAATCGCTCGATTTTTCTTCAACTTTGTAGATAATGTTTACCGTACTGTCATTTGCAGGACGATAGTCAACTCCAGTTTTATAAAGATCTTCAGAATTAAAGTACTGAAGATTTGCAAGCTGCTGGATACTTCGTAAAATAAAACTTCTGCTGAAATAACTTCCCGGGACGGTATAAAGCTCGCGACGAATAACTTTGTCTTTAGTCTTATCATTTCCTGTAATATCAACTTTCCCGATTTTAAAACGACTGCCTTCGGTAATTTTTATTCTTATATCGATTGAATCCTCAGCAACTTTCTCTTCCTTTGTGTCCAATTGAAATCCTAAATATCCTGTGTCCTGAAAAAGGGAAGAAACATCAGTCTGTTTTTCATTATAATGAAGATTCTGATTAAATTTCTCGTAATCATAAACATCACCTTTTTTAATATCAAGTCTTTCGGTTAAAGCTTCATTTGGATATACAGTATTACCTTCCCAGAAGATGTTTCTAATTTTATACTGATTACCTTCGAAAACGGTGACAATCACATCTACATGTTTTTTATCTTCGGAAAAAATAAGACTGTCATGGAGAACCATAAAATCACGATAGCCGTTTTTCCAATAAAATTTTGTAAGCAATTCTTTATCTTTTTCAAATTTATCTTTCTTGAATTTTGCAGATGACCAGAATTTCCACCATCTGCCTTCTTTTGTATCGTCAAATTGTCCTTTTAACGTCCCGTCGTCAAATTTTATATTACCCTTAAAATAAATGTTTTTGACTGTTATTTCATCGCCTTCATTAATTTTCAGAATAAGAAGAGTTCTCTCTTTAATTCTCGGAACAGTATTAATAGTTGAAACCTTCCCATTTTCGTAAGAAGTCTTATATTCCTTCGATAAATCCTTATCATCACGCCAGGTGATAGAAACTTCCTTATCTACTGTATCGGCGCGGAAAAAATTATAATAATGAGGTTCGATAGTCGAATTAAGATAACCATCATCAACATATAAGGCTTTTATCTTATTAATATCTCTAATTACTTCAAACGGTTTCAAAGTCTGGCCTTTTACCATACTGATTTTTTTATTGATATTATCTTCACTTAATTCATTATTCCCTATCAATACTATTTTTTCCAATCTGGGAAATTCCTTAACCTTTACTTGAAGAAAAATTCCTTCAGCAACATTTTTCTCAATTAAAATCTGAACATCTTCGAAGATCCCTAGATTCCACAAACGCTTGATTGCGTTATTAGTTTGATCTCCAGGGATGCTAATCTCTTCACCGGTTTTAAGTCCGGCATTAGCTATAATAGTTGAGGCGTCGGCTGATTTATTTCCAACAACAGTTATACCCAATACCTTATAAGTTATCTTTTGAACTTGGGGGTAAATGTTAAAAGTTGCAAGGGATAAAATTAATAAACTAAGTTTAAACCATTTTGTGGGAGTGTGTTTTAGCATTCTGAACTTTTTTTAAGTTGGTCGATAATTGTTCGCTTACTAAGCCAAACCTTCTTTCTCTTTTTTGAAAATCCTTGATCGCCTCAATTAAATACTTACATCTAAAATCCGGCCATAATACTTCTGTAATAAAAATTTCAGAATAAGCTATTTGCCAAAGCAAAAAATTACTAATTCTGAATTCACCGCTTGTTCTGATCAACAATTCGGGATCAGGCATATTACATGTAGAAAGATTTTCTGCGATAATTTCCTCTGTAATATCTTCCGGTTTCAACTTTCCTGATTTTACCTTACTGCTTATATCTTTAACTGCCTTAACAAGTTCCCATCTTCCGCTATAACTTAAAGCAAGATTTAAAGTCATTGCGTAGTTAACCGCTGTTTTCTTTATTGCCGCTTCCAATTCCTGTTGAACTATTTCAGGCAGCGAAGAAATATTGCCAATTGCAGTTAATCTAATATTTTTGGAATTAAGTTCATCGGTTTCTTTCTTTAAACTTCTGACAATCAAACGCATCAAAGTCGATACTTCATCCTTAGGTCTTCTCCAGTTTTCAGTAGAGAAGGTATAAAGCGTAAGATATTTAACTCCAAGTAATGCGCATGCTTCAACAATAACTCTAACAGATTCTACACCGTATTGATGACCGGCAGCTCTAGGAAGATTTTTTTTCTTAGCCCATCTGCCATTACCGTCCATAATAATAGCAATATGTCGGGGAATATTTCCTTTCGCTTTAACTTCTTCAATAAGTTGTTTGTCAGCCGCACTTAATTTATATGCCAACTTAACTTCGCACCCTTAAATTTTGGCCTGAAAAAATAGCCTGCATTGCTGTAAATGTCAAGGTAAACAAAATTTATAAACTTTTTTCGATAGGGATATTAAATTTGCTATCAGGTTTAAAAGAAAAATTAATGATTGGTAAAATAGGAAAAAAACTGTTGAGTTGTTGAACTGTTGAATGTGTGCCAAGAAAAGCTTGGACTAATCTAATTAGGTGCGGTTGGAAGTTGCGAACTAACCAAGTCCTAATCGTGGTAAAACTCTAAAGCCACGTAGCGGGAAGCCGGATAGTAATTGGAAACGAATACTATCTAAGCGGCTTGACAAAGTACCAGAAAGGGTGCAACGCAAAAGACCGGGTTGTAATGCAAATGAACACAGAAGTAGCCTCGTAAATTCTAAGAGAAGCGGACGAGTCTTTATTCAACGGACGAAGTCAGCATGATAAATCTAAATTAGAGTTGGATTTGTGACGCTTCCGGGGTGATAGTGATGACACGGTCGGAAAGATGGTTAACAGGAACTTGGGAAGCCTTTGCCTGAATCAAGAAGGTTCTTTCTATAAGGAAACGAAGTGAAAGAAAACAGGCAAGGTGGCGGACGAGATCATAGTACTAATGATGATAATGCAGTAAAACATTATCGGAGGGAAGGATCTCTGCTAAATAAAGAGCAACCAAAGAAAAGAAGGACTATGTATTGCAAGAGCTAACAAACATAATTAAGATCCAGGAATTTCAGAGGAAGCTTTACGAGAAAGCAAAAAGTGATAAGAAGTTCAGGTTCTACAGTCTGTATGACAAAACATATCGAACAGATATATTGGAGGAGGCATATCGCAAAGCCAAATCTAATGGCGGAACAAGTGGGGTAGACGGAGAAACTTTTGAGGATGTAGAAACAAAAGGAAGAGCCGAATACTTAGCAGAACTTCAGAAGGAACTAAAGACAGAAGAGTACAGACCAAAACCGGTACTCCGGGTTTATATTCCGAAAGCAAATGGAAAGATGCGACCTTTAGGAATACCAACCGTAAAAGACAGGATAGTCCAGACAGCATTTCTAATGGTACTTGAACCAATATTCGAAGCAAACTTCGGTGAATCGAGTTATGGGTTCAGACCAAAGAAAAGTGCACATGGAGCAGTAAGGGAAATATACAAATACCTGAACTGGGGATGTGAAGAGATTTATGATGTAGATCTGGAAAAGTACTTCGAGACAGTAGAACATGCAAAACTGCTAAAACTTGTAGCTCAAAGAGTAAGTGACGGCAGAATACTGCATGTAATAAAGCAATGGCTAAGTTGCGGCTATGTCGAAGACGGCCAGCATAGACAAAGTAAACGAGGCACACCACAGGGAGGAGTAATCAGCCCACTGTTAGCGAATATATACTTAAATCCTGTTGATCAGGCCTTTGAGAGAAATGGAATTGGAAATATAGAGAAAGGTTCAATCCATATCGTGAGATATGCAGACGATATTCTGATATTAGCACAAAAGAATCTGGAAAGAGGAATAAATCTGTTGGAACACTATGTAGATCGTCTTGGGCTAAGCCTAAACAAAGAGAAAACGCGAAGGCTGAACCTGAAGGAAGACAGGAAACTGGAGTTCTTAGGATTTGAATTTATCAGAACAAAGAGTTGGAGAACCAACAAAAGACTGATACTATTACGTCCAAGTCCGAAGAGTCAGAAGAAATGCAGAGAAAAGATCAGGACACTAATAAATCAAAAGATCCCAATGAAAGCAGAAGACCAGATAAAAGATCTCAACAAATATTTAACTGGATGGACAAATTACTTCAGACTCGGAAACAGCTCAAAAGCACTTAGCCAAATAAGCCACTATGTCAATAAGCGAGTAAGACGAATGCTACAGCGACAAAAAGGCGGAAGCGGATACGGGTGGAATACAATAGATCCGAAATACCTATATGAAAAATTAGGTCTGTTCCGAAACTATAAAGTTCAATCACTGTTTGCCTAAGTAACAGTTTATTTAGGAAAGCCGTGTGAGGGAAAACCTCATGCACGGTTTGACGAGGGTTCATGAGAAACAAGTTGATGACACGCTTGAGCGAGACACTCACCCGAAAGGAGAGAAACTGCCGGGGCTCACAATGTCTGCACAACGTTGCGCTCTTGTTCTACTCTACTGTTGAAGAAAAAAGCGGAGGTGATAGAATACAGTTCAACAATTCAACAAGAAAGCAGCTTGCAAAAAGATTTTACTTTTAAATAAATCCTAATTATCTGGCCAATGGATCAGGCAAGGTAATAATTTTTATATGTTTTTGAGTTTCATATTTAAGAGAAGATACAAGTAGAGATGCTTTAACAATGGAATTATTAGGTACGCCTATAAATAAAGTTATTCTGTTTTGAGGGTAACGGGAACTATAGTTTGCAAGGAAATCCAATTTATTCAAAAACTTCGGATCATTTAATTCTTCTTCTGTAATTGTAAGTCCAAGTGCGATTTTCTTTTTATATTTTGCTACAGCGTCAACTTCATATTCACCCATCTTTGGCGGTGCAGGAAGGTACTTACCGTATTTTCTGCTTAAAGTTAAATAACCATTCTGCCATAGATGATCAATTAAACAATCAACTCCGTCACTTTTTGTTCTTTGTATCATCATTATACCTAATTAAATATTGGAATACTCTGAATAATTGGAATAATCGGTGAAAATCTTTCAAAATCGAAAACTTTTATATTGCACATCTTATCGAACTCAAAAATTTTAATTTCATTCGAACCGAATGTTTTACCATAAAGAACTTTCTTCCCGAATTTATTTCTACTGATGAAATAAGGTTCGAGAATTATTTCTTCTAGTCCGTATAGAAATCTAATTCTGTTTCTGTTTAATATAGCTTTTGAAAATAAAAACGATTTCATATTGATTCCTTTCAATTATAAGTTCTGAAAATCCCGACTACTTTACCGATGATTGAAAAATCTTCTCTGTTTTCAATTTCAATCGGTTTATACTTTTCATTTTCAGGCATGAGATAAATTCTGCCGTCGCGCGCAACAAAACGTTTCATAGTCGCTTCATCCTGAAGCAGAGCTACTACAATATCCCCATTTAATGCATCTTTTTGTGGAGAAACAATAACCAAATCACCTTCAAGGATACCTGCATTAATCATACTATCGCCCCTTACTTTTAAACCGAAACAATCATTCGTTTTATTTGTCATGCAATTAGTATCCATTAAAAAATTCCCTTCTATATTTTCTTCCGCAAGTATCGGATAGCCCGCTGCTACACGACCGACTATTGGAATACTAATAATATTATCGTATACTTCCTTAGTTTTGTTTAGCATATCGTTAATTATTGTTATTGTTCTACTCGTTTTGCTTTCGTTTGAGATAAAACCTTTTTTAACAAGAGCATCGATATGTCTTTTGACGCCGAAGGTACTAGAAATGTTAAATTGTTTTCCAATTTCTCTAAAGGAAGGTGGAAATCCTTTTGCATTGACAAATTCCTGAATAAAGTCTAATATTTGCTGTTGACGATCGGTAATATCATTTTTCATATTAGTGCTCCTTTGTGCACCTGTAATATAGTGAACATACGAGCACTTGTCAAGAGGGGATCATTTTTTTTGTACAAAAATTTTTAAGAATCTTTTGACGGGAAAAAGATTGTCAAAAGTCAGATGTCAAACGTCAAACGTCAAATATCAAAGGGGCAAACTTGATTTTGATAGTAAAAATGAAGGTTATTTGATAAATGTAATCGTATATACTAAATATATCCTACATATGCACCCACACTACACCCACATTGCACCCACAGTGAATCCACTAAAATATAGTTTTTAGTGGATTCATTGTGTAAGCAAATTGAATTAAAAGAGCGAATTATTATAATGTAGTAGTAAGGTTGGAAAAGAAAATCATTAAATGGCAGACGGGAAAATATATTCACTGATTATTTAACTAAAAAGCTAAATAATTCAGTTCAGGGTTTTAAATCTGTATCAACTGCATCAAATCTGACTGTTTTTGCCCAGGTTCTCTTTTCTTTCTTTATTTTATCCGAATAAACTGCTTTTAATACTATATATATCCATAATTGGCAGTAAGTAAAATACATTAATATAATTAACCCGACTTTCCCAAAGCTGTCTTCCTCATCAAATGAAATAGCAAGAACTATTTCGAAAATAAATAAAACAAATGCCACTATCCATACAAAAGTGTATGGACCGGGGAGAGTCATGCTCACAAGATTAAAAATGCTTATAATAAAAAGAAAATCAGAAATAATTATAGCTGCGAAGAAAACATAATAAAGAGCAAGAGTATAAAGAAGATCAAATGCAAGACGGCGGTTTTTGAATTTTGGAATTTCCTTAAAGAATTTAGAGATAACATAATTATTCCCCCGTACCCATCGCATTCTTTGTTTGATCCAGACTTTCCAGCTTTCCGGTTCCTGTTCGTATGTCACTGCATAAGGAATAAATTTAATTTTATAACCTTCTTCGTATATCCTGATGCTGAGTTCGGAATCTTCAGTTAAGGCTTCTTCATCCCAGCCATTTAATTTTTGAATCAACCAGTTCCACATTACGAAATTAGTTCCGGGCAGTGTTGCAATATTATTCATCTGCCACCTGCCGGCTTGAAGCATTGATTGGAAACTTAAGGTCTCGATATTGATAAATCTTGTAAGCCAGTTACGGTTTTTATTCACAGTACGGAATTTACCAAGTACTGCACCGAGTTCTTTATGCTGCAGGAGTTGAGCAACAAGATAACGCAATGAATTTGAATCGGGAGTATTATCCGCATCGTAGATTGCTATTATTTCACCTTTGGCCGCTTTAATTCCGATGTTAAGAGTTCTTGATTTACCTTTTCCGCCTTCGCCTTTAGGGATATCAAAAAGTTCAACCCTTGAATCCTGCGCGGCATAACTTTCAATTATTTCTTTGGTTGAATCGGTAGACCCGTCATTTATGACAATAATCTGAAGTTTATCTTTCGGATAATTGAGTTTAAGCATCGACTCGATTGTTGCTCCGATTACCTTTGCTTCATTATGCGCCGGTATCAATAGGGAACAGGTAGGATAGTCAAAAGTTATTCCATCAACTTCTTTTCTTTCTTTAAGGGACTTTATGAAATTTATATAGCCGAAAACAGTCAGAATAAACTGGTAAGCAATCATAAACCAGATAAGAATAACTGCAACGACAAATATGAAACTAAGATCGACTTCTAGTACGGACATATATGTATTCTATTTTGTGATTGAAACACTAATTTATTCTTACTCTTAATCATAATCTTAATCTTACTCTCTTTTTTTACTCTACTTGATCAAATCTCAAGAGAGTAAGATTACGATTAAGATTATGACAAATTACGCTGTTGAATATTTTTTTCTGACAAATTTCAGAGATATATACATAAATACTAATAATCCAACCGCAAGTGTACCGAAAATTGCAATTCCCGTTGAAGACCAAAGAGAAGTTAAACTAATTCCATAAGTAAATGAATCGCCGGCATTAAGTTCAACAGCATGATGACCCGGCGGAAGAAAGATTGTGAAACAATCATTTCCTTTCATTACACTAAAATTATAATCTTTATCATCTATTTTAACTGAAGTAGGTTCCCGATTTATGGTAATAAGTGTTCTGGTTTCAGATTCATAAGAAAATTTTATATCCTTCATGCCGTAGGAAGCTGAGAGTAAATTTCCTGTGAAGGAAAGAATTTTTACTTTTAATTCGTGTGTCGAGAATGATGTTACCGCTTCTGTTGTCAATGTAACATTATGTGTGCCGGCAGGGATTGTATATTCATTATCTCTAAAAGGCGACATCGGATATCCGTCAAGATTTATTTCAGTAATTTCTTCCGGAAGTTTTAATGTAAATGAAGTTGGAGATTCAAATTCATATCCGTTTTGAATGTTTTTATAATGAACATTTGCCGCCGCCGCAAAAGAGAAAAACATCATATCCTGAGGGTTAACACTTGATTCGGAATAAATTGTGAAGCGTGGCGCTCCGATTGCCGCTGCATTTATTAAATGAAAACTTTCAGTACCGGTTTGAATTAGCGTAGGGAAAGGAGTTATA
>Ga0182027_10009280_pt1 | contig 14175 bp, 7 predicted proteins | sample 712E1DmetaG_FD_121300 | JGI IMG/M metagenome (GOLD analysis project Ga0182027, IMG submission 121300) | Permafrost microbial communities from Stordalen Mire, Sweden - 712E1D metaG (Illumina Assembly) | ecosystem: Environmental > Terrestrial > Soil > Wetlands > Permafrost | place: Sweden...
GAACCCGCTCGCCGAGCTTGAGCACAAGCGGCGTATTTCCGCTTTGGGTCCTGGCGGTCTTACGCGCGAACGCGCGAGTTTCGAGGTCCGCGACGTGCACAGCTCGCACTATGGCAGAATTTGTCCGATCCAAAGCCCGGAAGGCGCGAATGTCGGTCTTATCAACTATTTGGCAAGCTTTACGCGCGTCAATGATTTTGGATTCCTCGAAGCGCCGTACGCGAAAGTTGTGGACGGCAAGATAACAAAAGAGATCGTCTGGTTCGATGCGTTCGAAGAAGAAAAATACAATATCACACACGCGGGAACGCCGCGCGACGCAGAGGGACATCTCAAGGGACCGTTGGTTGAGGCGCGTATCAAGGGAGAGGCAGGAACGTGCACGCCGAAAGAGGTCAATTTCGTCGATGTCGCGCCGCATGAATTTGTTTCCGTAGCAACGTCTTTGATCCCGTTTTTGCAAAACGATGATGCCAATCGCGCCCTGATGGGTTCCAACATGCAGCGCCAATCGACGCCGTTGATCAAACCCCAGCCGCCGTTGGTAATGACCGGGGTTGAAGAAAAGATCGCCCATGACTCGGGCCACATTGTGTTGGCTCAGGGTTCCGGGGTCATTAAAGAAGTTGATGGCGCCCACATTACCGTCGCCTATGACGATAAAGAATTGGGAGAAAAGACCTACGATCTGCGCACGTTCATCCGTACCAACCAATACACTTGTTTCCACCAAAGCCCGATTTGCGAGAAAGGCAAGCGGGTTAAGAAGGGCGAGGCGCTCTGCGACGGCGGTTCGATCGCCGACGGCAATTTGGCCTTGGGCCGCAACGCCCTGGTGGCATTTACTTCCTGGAGAGGCGGCAACTTCGAGGACGCGATTCTGATTTCGGAACGCATGGTGGCCGATGATGCGTTTACCACCATCCACATGGAAAATTTTGCCTGTGATGTTCGCGAGACTAAGCTTGGTCCGGAAGTCACCACTTACGATATTCCTAACGTTTCGGAGGAAAAATTAAAGGATTTGGACGAAGAAGGCGTTGTCCGTATCGGCGCCGAGGTTAAGCCCAATGACATCCTGGTGGGTAAGATCTCGCCTAAGGGAGAGCAGGAGCTGACCGCCGAAGAGCGTCTGTTGCGTTCAATTTTCGGCGAGAAGGCCAAGGATGTCAAAGACACGTCGCTTCTAATGGAGCATGGCAAGCGCGGCCGCGTTGTCGGGGTTAAGATATTTTCGCGCGAGCAAGGGCACAAGCTGGACCCGGGCGTGATCAAACGCATCGAAATCGAGATCGCCCAGCTGCGCAAAGTGCGCGCCGGCGATAAGCTGGCGGGACGCCATGGCAACAAGGGCGTGATCTCCAAGGTTTTGAAGGTTGAAGAAATGCCGTTCCTGGAAGACGGAACTCCGGTTGACATCATCTTAAACCCGATGAGCGTGGCTTCGCGTATGAACTTGGGCCAAATTCTTGAGACCCATTTGGGATTTGCCGCCCACAAACTGAACTATCGCGCGATTACGCCGTCGCTGTCGGGCGCCACGGAATCCGACATCAAAGCCGAGCTTAAGAAAGCCGGTTTGCCCGAAAGCGGACAAGTGGAGCTATACGATGGCCGCACCGGATTGGTTTTCCCCGGCAAGATTACCGTGGGTTACATTTACATGATGAAGCTGATCCACATGGTGGAAGACAAGATCCATACGCGGAGCATCGGGCCATACTCTTTGATCACCCAGCAGCCGTTGGGGGGCAAGGCGCAATTTGGCGGCCAGCGCTTCGGCGAAATGGAGGTTTGGGCTCTGGAAGGTTATGGGGCCGCCTACACTCTGCAGGAAATGCTTACCATCAAATCCGACGATATTACCGGAAGAGCCGCGACCTACGAAACAATTTTAAGGGGTGAGGACATCAAAAATCCCAATATACCCGCTTCATTCAACTTGCTCGTCAGCGAATTAAAATCGCTTGGCTTAAGCGTTGAGGTGAAAGAAAAACCATGCGCGTAGAAGATTTACAATCGATCCGAATCAAACTGGCGTCACCCGAAGAGATCCTGGCGTGGTCCCATGGGGAAGTGACAAAACCGGAAACCATCAATTATCGCACCCAGCGCGCGGAAAAGGATGGCCTCTTTTGCGAGAAGATATTCGGACCCGAGCGCGACTACGAGTGTTATTGCGGCAAATACAAGCGCGTTCGCTACAAGGGGATAATCTGCGACCGTTGCGGCGTCGAGGTCACCAAGAGTTCGGTGAGAAGAGAGCGCATGGGCCACATCAAATTGGCTTGCCCGGTTTCGCACATTTGGTTTTTAAGAGGTGTGCCTTCGCGCATGGGCCAAGTGTTGGACCTTCCCATGCAGGCTTTGGAAAAAGTCGTGTATTTTGCGTCTTATATTATTATTACTGCCGACGAGGACGAGAAAAAAAAGATCGCTTTGGAGATCGAGTCTGAGTTTAATGAAAAAACCAAGACCCAGAAAAAGCTGTTCGAGAAAGACGATAAATCCGACCAGAAAGAGCTAAGTAGCGCTATCGATGATCTGAAGGCCGCGCGCGATCGAGCCAAGCAGGAATTGGCTTCTATTCAGGTGATGCGCGTGATCACTGAAGCCGAATACCGTAACTTGTCGTTGAAATTCGGTCAGTGCTTTACGGCCGGAACGGGCGCTGAGACTGTGCGTAAGCTGTGCGAGAAGATCGATATGGTAAAGGAGAGTGAACGCCTTAAGGCGCGCTTAAACGACTCCACGCCCGAGGAGAAGCGTAAGATATACATTCGTCTCAAGCTTTTCCAAGGCATGATCCAGGCGGGTTTGCGCCCGGAATGGATGCTGATCACGGTTTTGCCGGTTTTGCCGTCCGACCTGCGCCCAATCGTCCAGTTGGACGGCGGACGCTACGCGTCCAGCGACCTTAACGATTTGTATCGCCGGGTCATCAACCGTAACAACCGATTGAAATATTTGATCGAGATCGGCGCGCCCGAAGTTATTGTGCGTAACGAAAAACGCATGCTTCAGGAAGCGGTCGATTCTTTGATCGACAACGGGATGCGCAAGGGTACGACCACGCAGGCTACGACCGGAGGCAGGAGGCTGCTAAAATCCCTGGCCGACATGCTGAAGGGCAAGCAGGGAAGGTTTAGGCAGAACCTTTTGGGAAAACGTGTCGATTATTCGGGCCGTTCGGTGATTGTGGTCGGTCCGGAATTGAAATTAAACCAGGTCGGGATCCCCAAGAAAATGGCTTTGGAGCTTTTCAAACCGTTCGTTATCCGGGGCATTTTGGAAAAAGAAATGGCGTTTAACGTGCGCGGAGCGTCGCGCTTGATTGAAGCGGAGACCGACGACATCTGGGCCATTTTGGAAGAGGTTGTTAAAGATAAATTGGTATTGATCAACCGTGCCCCGACCCTGCACCGTTTGAGTATTCAGGCGTTCCATCCGATATTGATCGAAGGCGAGGCCATTCAGGTTCATCCGATGGTGTGCAAGGCGTTTAATGCCGACTTTGACGGCGACCAGATGGCTGTCCATCTGCCATTATCGGCCATGGCGCAAAAGGAGGCCCGCGAGCGGATGCTTTCCAGCTTGAATCTGTTAAAACCGGCTAAGGGTACGCCAGTCGTTACTCTTTACCAGGATATGGTTTTGGGTTGCTATTACATGACAAACATAGCGCCGGGCGCGAAGGGCGAGGGTAAGATATTCGGTTCGGCCAAAGAGGCGATATTGATGAGCGATTTTGGCGACGTAGATATTCGCGCCAAGGTCAAAGTGCGCGACCCCAAGCCTTCGGCGATCGGAATAATGGAAACAACCGTTGGCCGGATAATTTTCAACCAGGTTTTGCCTGACGATTTTCCGTTCCAAAACCAGCTGATCAAGGTCAAGGACATGGAGCGGATCGCCGAAGATATAATCCGCAAATACGATACGACCACGGTTGAGGAAACCTTGGATAAGATCAAGACATTGGGATTCGAATACGCGACTGTGTCGGGAATTTCCTGGGGAATGGATGATATGCAAGTGCCCAAGGAGAAACCCGAGATCATTAAGGCCGCGGAGAAAGAGGTCGAAACCACAGAACAATACTATGTCCGGGGTTTGTTGTCCAATGAGGAAAGGAAGAATAAGGTCATTGAGATCTGGTCAAAAACAAAATCCCGGATCGAGGATTTGGTGCCAAAGACTTTGCCGGCAACCGGTTCGGTCTATCAAATGATCGATGCCGGCGCCAGAGGTTCTTGGTCGCAGCCGGTACAAATGTCGGGTATGAAAGGATTGGTGGTTAACCCTGCTGGCGAGATTATCGAACTGCCGGTTAAAAGTTCTTATAAGGAAGGATTTGATGTGCTGGAATACTTTATTTCGACGCACGGCGCGCGCAAAGGAACCGTCGATACGGCTCTCCGTACATCGACAGCCGGTTATCTGACGCGTCGCTTGGTTGACGTTGCCCATGAGGCGATCATTTCGGAAGTTGACTGCGGCGATACCGAAGGGTTTGAACTGCTGGTTTCCGATTCCGAAGAGATTGGCCAGGGCCTGGCGTCTAAAATTGTCGGACGCGTTGTCGCCAAGGCGGTAAAAAGCCCCAAGAGCGGGGAGATGCTATTGCAGAAGGGGGATGTTATCGACTGGGATGACGTTAAAATTTTATCGGAAGAAGGCGTCCGCGGCGTTATGGCTTTTTCGCCTTTGTCCTGTAAGTCGGTGCACGGAATGTGCCAGAAATGCTATGGTTGGGATTTAGGTAATAACAAGATGGTCGGGATCGGCGAAGCCGTCGGAATTATCGCGGCGCAGTCGATCGGCGAACCGGGAACCCAGCTTACCATGAGAACGTTCCATACCGGTGGCGTGGCTTCGGGCGCTGATATCACTTCGGGTTTGCCCAGGGTTGAAGAGATTTTTGAGTCGCGCGTGCCCGGCGGCAAGGCGGAGATCGTGCCGGCTGACGGAACGGTTCTTGAAGTAGTTTCCCAAAAGGGCCAAGATAAAATTGTAAGATTAAAGCTTAAAAACAAAAAGGACAAGGAAAAAGAAGATGGCGAGGCCATTGTGGAAAAAGTTTCTGCCAAGGATAAAAAATCCGGCAAAGAAAAAGACGCTAAGCCCGAGGATGCCACGATCGTGGAGTTTACCGCTCCATCTAACGTTAACTTGATGGTTCATGCCGGCGAAGAGGTTAAAAAAGGCCAGCCGCTTTGGGAGGGCAGCTTGGATCTAAAAGAGCTTTACAAGCTGACTGGCAGGGACCAAACCCAACGTTATATTGTAAAAGAGGTTCAACGCATTTATAGCTCTCAGGGCGCGACGATTCACGATAAGCATATCGAAACGATCGTGCGGCAGATGTTTAGCCGTGTGAAGATCAAGGATCCGGGTGACAGCCTGTTCATTCCGCGCGAGGTGATTGAGTTAAAGAAGGTTTTGGAGGAAAACCAAAAGCTCATTGATGACAAGAAGAAGCCGGCCATATTTTCACCGGTACTCTTGGGTGTTTCCAAAGTAGCGTTGACGACCGGATCATGGTTGTCCAGCGCGTCCTTCCAGGAAACATCGCGCGTGCTGATCAAGGCCAGCCTTGAACGCCACGAGGACAAGCTTGATGGCTTGAAGGAAAACGTCATCATTGGTAAGTTGATACCGGCGGGTACCGGTTTTAACCATGAAGAAAAGTGTAAGCAAGAGCAAGAACAAAAACAATAATCCATTGGGTTTTCCCCAAGACCTGCAGCTTCCTCAAAAAGCGAAAAAATGGGTAGGGGGGATCATTCTCGTCGCGGTATCGCTGATGTTGGTACTGGGGTTCTTTGATATGGCTGGCGTCGCCGGCCAGATCGTGATAAAAGCCATGGTTTTCTTGACTGGCAACACCGCCTTGGCGTTGCCAGTTGTTGTTTTGTTTGCCGCCGTTATTTATTTTGTTACAAAGCAGGAACGGTTCGAAAGCGCGTTGGCCTTGTCCTGCGTCATTTTAGTGCTGGCAGTTAGCGGCTTTGTAGCCGCTCTTAATATAGACGAATTAAATGGCGGTCGCTTGGGATATTATATGGCCAAGCCTCTGATAAATATTTTCGGATTTTGGCCGACAATAATAATCTTTTGCGCCGCGGGCGCGGTTTCCGCGGTTTTGTTTTGGTGGATGCTGGGCCAGCCGATGCCCGATTTTTCCGAGGGGAAGAAAAAGGAAAAGGAAAAGCGTTCGGTGGTGGCCGTTGCGGCCAAACCGTCGTTAATGAAGCGGATCTTTGAGCGGCCGGTTTTGAGCATCAAACCGGTTTCGCCGCTGCCTACTTTCGCGCCGGATCGCCGCGTGGCGATAAAAGAGAAGGAAGCGACTTTGGTGCCGTCAAAGACGGCCGCCTCGGAGTTCAGAGAAACAATTCCCTATAAAAAACCGCCGATCGACCTGCTCGATTCGCGCAAGTCTTCGCCCATGGCCGGTGACGTCAGACAGAACCAAGCGATCATTAAAAAGACGCTGGAGAATTTTGGAATTCCCGTGGAAATGACCCCGGAGATCAATGTCGGTCCGGCGGTGACGCAATATACTCTAAAGCCGGCCGAAGGAGTGAAGCTTTCCAAGATAACCGCGTTAGCCAATGACCTTTCGTTATCTTTGGCGAGTTCCTCGATCAGGATCGAAGCGCCCATACCTGGAAAAGCGCTAGTGGGAGTCGAAGTTCCTAATCGCGAGCGCGCCGGCATTGGTCTGCGCGAACTTTTATCAACGAATCAGTTTACTCAATCCGGCGCGCCTTTATTGATTTGTCTTGGAAAAGACGTTATCGGCAGCCCGATCTACGCTGATCTGACGCGTATGCCACATTTAATGGTAGCGGGTGCGACGGGCACGGGTAAGACCATATTTTTAAACAGCTTGCTGACATCGTTATTATATCGCAATCCGCCCGAAACCTTGCGGCTGATCCTGGTGGATCCCAAGCGCGTGGAAATGAGAGCCTATAATAATCTGCCCCATATGCTGACGCCCGTGATCTATGATGTGCAAAAGACTGTGGCGGCCTTAAAATGGGCGATTGGCGAGATGAACCACAGGTTTGACCTGATTGGCGAGAAAGAGTCGCGCAATATCGGCAGTTACAACGAAAAATGCGCCAAGGATGGCGACGAGCCGTTGCCCTACATTGTGTTCGTTATTGATGAGCTGGCTGACTTGATGGCGACCAAGGGGAAAGATATCGAAGCTGGCATTGTGCGTTTGGCGCAGATGGCGCGCGCGGTGGGAATTCATTTGGTAGTGGCTACCCAGCGTCCGTCGGTGGAGGTCATTACCGGGTTAATCAAAGCGAATATTACTTGCCGTGTGGCTTTTCAAGTCGCGTCGCAGATCGATTCGCGCACGATCCTTGATATGGGGGGCGCCGAAAAACTGATCGGCATGGGAGATATGCTGTTTATGTCGGCCGAGTATCCCAAGCCAAAACGTATCCAGGGACCTTATATTTCCGAGAAGGAATCAAAGCGCGTTTTAGAATGGATCAAAGACAATAACGTCGCGCCCGAATTCAAAATCGAAGACGAGGTGTTGGACAGTTTGATGGTGGGGGATCTGGGCCGCAGCGAATTTGGCGGGCATAATTCCATGTTTGCGGCCAGCGACGCGGCCGATTCGGGATTTGGCGAAGACCCGTTATATGAACAGGCAAAGAAGACCGTGATTGAGGCGCGCAAGGCGTCGGCGTCGTTTTTGCAGCGTCGTTTGCGTGTCGGCTATGCAAGAGCCGCCCGCCTGATGGATATTTTAGAAGAACGGGGCGTGGTGGGCGCCGGCGATGGCGCCAAGCCTCGTGACGTATTGGTGTCTGGCGATTCGGGCGATGTGGCGCAATCTGCGCCGGAACAAAACGGCGGCAGCGAAGGTAGTGGCGGTTGGGAAAAAGTTTAATAATTATTTCCGCAAAAAATAAAACATTATCTTATGTTCGCACTTTTTAATAAAAAAACCGCCAAGAAGTTCATTGTTTTGGAAGGGGTTGATGGATCGGGAAAGACCACGGCCGCTCATTGCCTGGCTGAGCGCTTGGGTTACGAATATGTAAAGACTCCAGGAGATATTTTTGCGGCCGTCAGGCCGCTTTTTGAAGATAAAGCCCATGTCACGGGCCGGCTCTATTTTTATCTGGGGACGGTTTTGTACGCCTCCGAGGATATTAAAAAGAAACTGGCGCGCGGCTTGGGCGTGATCTGCGATCGTTACATTTATACCACGATTTGTTATCAACGGGCCATGGGCGCTCAGGTTTCCAAGGAGCTGGAAAAAGAAATAATTTCGGAGTTGCAAATGCCTGACCTGACGCTATTCCTTTACGCGGATAAAGAAGCGCGCCACCAGCGTTTGGGCATGCGCCAGCAGGCGTCGCTGGGTTATCGCGGCGACCAGTGGCTTGAACAAAACGATCAGTTCCAGGATAAGCTGGTCAAGCTGTTCAAACGCTATCCGATGAAGACGGTTGACACGTCAAAACTTGACTCTGACGAGGTTTGCGAAATCCTTTTAAAGCAAATTAATAAAAAATAATCTCTTTTTTTGTCAAGATTGATGGCGCAGTTTTTTTATACTAGAGTGGATTTACGAACCTATGTTTAAAAAAATAAACAAGCCAAAAAATAAAACAAAAAAAGATAGCGGGAATAAGCCGGCTGTTAATGACTACGGCGCGGTTGTTTTGGAACGCATCGAAGGTCAGATTAAGCTGGTTGCCGAAGGCCATGGTATTTTGGAAGGAAAGATTGGCCTTGTCGGGGATAAAGTTGATTCCATGGAAAGCGAAATGCGCAGCAGTTTTATAACAGTATTAAACTATTTATCGCGAATGAATATTGAGATGTCAGAAATTAGGACAGAAATAAAGAAAATTAATGAATATAAAGCAGATAAAAGAAAAATGAATATTCTGGAGCAAAAAATAATTCATTTTGAATTGGAATTGAACGAATGCAAAAAAATTATTTCCGCTAAAAATAATTAAAAACCATGGCAAGATTCAAAAAAGAAAAAAAAATTGAGGAAGAACCCAAGAAAGAAAATAAAAGTTTGCAATCGGCGCTGGCCGAGATAAGGGAAAAATTTGGGGAGGGCGCTATCATGACCTTAAGCGACGTTAAGAAAGTCGATGTCGATGTCATACCGACCGGTTGTATTTCGCTTGATATGGCCCTGGGGGTAGGCGGTATTCCGCGCGGGCGCATTATCGAGATCTATGGCGGCGAGTCTACCGGCAAAACCACTCTGTCGCTTCATATTTTGGCTGAAGCCCAGCGCAAGGGCGGCGTGGCCGCGTTTGTTGATGCCGAACACGCGCTGGATCCGGAATACGCCAAACGGATTGGCGTTAACGTTAACGAGTTGTTGATCTCCCAGCCCGATTCGGGCGAGCAGGCTTTGCAGATCGTTGAGACCTTAATGAAGTCCGAACAGGTCGATGTGATCGTGGTGGATTCTGTTGCCGCGTTGACGCCGCGAGCCGAGATTAACGGTGAAATCGGCGACCAGACGATCGGTCTGCAGGCGCGCCTGATGTCTTCGGCTTTGCGTAAATTCTCGGCTATCGCCGCCAATTCAAATACCATTATCATTTTTATAAACCAGACGCGGGTCAAGATCGGCGTGATGTGGGGAAATCCGGAAACCACGCCTGGCGGCATGGCGTTAAAGTTTTACGCTTCGGTGCGCATCGAGTTAAAACGCATCGGCCAGTTAAAGCACGGCGAAGAGATAATCGGCAACCGGATCAAGGCTAAAATCGTGAAAAATAAAGTGGCGGCGCCCTTCAAGGTGGTGGAATACGATATTTATTACAATGAAGGTATCTCGAAGTTTTCCGACGTTATCAACACCGGGATGAACCTGGAAGTGATCAAAAAAAATGCTTCAACGTTTGAATTCGGCGACGTTAAGCTGGGCGTGGGGATGGAGCAAAGCAAACAGTTTTTGCGCGACAACCCCGAAGTTCTGGAAAATATAAAAAAAGCGCTTAAGGAAAAGATCGACCAGTCATTTGTCGATCCCAACTCCTAGTGTTGCGCCAGGTCCGATAAATCAAAAAAACACCTTCGCGGTGTTTTTTAGTTTGCTCGCAAAGAGTGAATACAGGGCCTGGCCTTGGTGGATTCGTCATTCCAGGGGATTGAGCAGTTTTTGATTTTTGGCGGTGTATTCGCCACGGTTAATTTGTACGATTAAAAAAATCCTTCGTTTGCAAAAAGATTCAACCGAACTTGTAATGTGGGTTTACCAGATACAAGTTTTTGGAATCTTCTAAACAAAAGTAAGGATTATAGTAAACTGGGGTTTTTAGAATAATTCCCCAGTGGGAATCAATGGCAACCCCGCTATTCTCGTTTTCAAGTACAATGAGCCACATGTCGCCCGGGTTGTCGCTGGTGGCAGGGTTATAAGCCACGAGAGTTTTGTACCCGGCGTCACGGAAAGCCGTTTGAAGTTCTTCTGTGCCATTGCAACAGAATCCCAGTTGTGCGGTTGGAAAGGGTACCCTTGCAACCCCTTTTACAAAATCGACGCTTGCGAGTTTAAAACTCGCGCCTATAATAATTTTACCTTTAATTATCGGTTGACCCATTGGAATTTCTGTTGGCGGTTTTGTTAACCAAAAAGTGGCTAAACTCCCGTCGTTACTGCCAGGCACGAGATAAACAGTTTTATTGTCGATTTCGACCTGAACGTGATTTTCGCAAACCACGTTTTTCCAACCCTTCTCCTCCAGAAAGACGTGAAGCTGGGATACATTTATCCCGGGTGCTTCATATGAATGGACAAGAAGACACAATTCATTTATCTCATATTGCCCTTCAACCGGCAGGAGCAAGACGATAATAACTACCAATATCATCTCCAGTCTCATTGATCTCCCCTGCGCCATTTTTTTAGGAGCGCAACAAAACTATACATCAACTGCGATTAGACAGTAAGAGATTTGTAAGTAATCCTTTACTGGGTATTACCAAGAAGCGAATTTGTGGAGGTTTGACCTCGGCATTTTTTGGAGGTCAAACCTCCACAAATTCGCGCTCATCGACGGAACATTTAGCGAAAGTTGAGTTGTTCCAGCGAGGCGTTACAATAGTTTTTTTGCTTATTTTTTATATTTGTTGTATGAATCATTTAGTTTCTGGGGGATTTAAAAATGAAGAGAATGGCGATGACGTTTATAGGGCTGTTGCTGGTCGTGGTAATGGCGCAGGCGATGCCGGTGAAGGTGCTGTCGCATCTTCATTGCTCGGATATTCCGGGCGATGATGGCCAGAAAACACTGCAATTCCTGGCCCAGAAAGCGGTTAATGAAGGCTACGGCGCGATAATTATCACGCCCCATAGCGATAGCAATGAGAACAATTCTTTGGCAATTAATGGCCTGATCGACAATTTGCCAAATAATTTAAGCCTCACAATTATCGTGGGAAAAGAAGTGAACGAATCCGGTGTCCATGTGTTGCGGTTCGGGGGAGTTCGCTGTTGGGCGCATCCCGGATATCCGGTGGCGAATGCCACGCCGCAAACGCCCTGCCAGTTTTACGAGGCGTTTAACGCGCGGGTGGCCCAAACGGTCGGCACAAATGTGTTCCTGACGCCACCTGGTTTAAATGGAATGAAACCATTAGTTGGCGAGGATTGGCATGGCGATTATGTCACGCCATTCCATATCGCAATTATCGTGGAGGCGGAAAACAAATCCGCCGCGGCCATAATGACGGCTTTGAGAGCGGGTAACTATACGTTATCGGTTGACAATGAGGATGTCACTGCCCAAGTTGCGAGGTTGGCGGAAGAGTTTGAATAAACTTTCCCGCCTTTTTTATCAAAACGGTTATCACGTTATGCTAACGCATTCCCTGGCAACGCTACCGGTTTTTTGCGGCCATTTTGCAGACCTCTAACCGATCGCGACTATGCGGTATTGTAAATATATCATTTAAGATTCGGATTTATGGAGGATTTATTATCCGACGTCTGGTGACGGCTATCCGACGCCCATCATCATATACTTTTAGATTCTAATCTAAGGATTCTTCCAACTTCGGTACGCCGTAGCTTTAGCGAAGGCGACCTTCGGTGTACCTATTCGTTAATGTGATTTCTATATGTATTTGGCCGTGTTCAATCCGTAACATGATCCGGGCGTACAAACTCGGTCGATTGCATAGAGTGACCTTTACGAAACACGAACAAGGATAAGGAAAGTTTCAAATTGCCTAACTTTTGTAATAAACCCGGTAATGGTCGAAAAAATGGGTTTTGCGAGGGATTTCATATCTGCGAATATATTCGCAAATGACCAACATGGAGCTATTTTTTGCTAAAATCACCTTGAGGAGTATAATTTTACGTCTTTGCAATTTTCTCATGGATTTTCAATTTTGAACTGGTTTTAGCCTGTTTATTCCGCTAAGATTCGGATGGGTTCGAAGCTGTTTTTTAAAAAGTGAGTGGTTGCGCGGTTTAGGGTTGCCAAATGCGACTTGATTCTGTCGATAATGCGCTGATCCATTGTTTTACGAGATTTATGCAGTCGACACAGATTCTAGACAAAGCAGGAGGGTACACCGGAACCCCGCCATGGCGGGACGACTAGAACCCGAATGTTTCAACGACGAAGAGGCGTCGACTGCGTAACTCTTGGTTTTTTTATTGTTGTCGCGAATTTTACTGTGGATAACCGGCTTGCGTTATTCTGTCGGATATCCGAAAATACTGTAATGAAGCGGTTTCGTGATGCCATATCATTAAAAGAAGCGGCAAAATTTTGTGATTGCACAGAAGACGCTTTAAACGTGAATGTGCGCCGCGGAAAATTGAAAGCTATGAAGGTGGGCCGCAATTGGGTGACGACGCGCGAATGGGTAAATGAATATTTGCGCGCGCGCGAATCAAAGAACGCGGCGCAAAATAAAACGCGTTTTGCGATTATTTTTTCAACTCGTTTAGAAAATATTATTCGGTCATCTTTTACCGCGGCGGCCGTCGCCGCGAATTATAGAATAACAAGAAATCATTTGCGAATAGCGGCGGTGTCTTGCGGCATGGGTTTGATTTTTTTTGGGATTGTCGGCGCCGCCGCCGGTGTATCGCTTGATGATTTCTCGGCCGCGAAAAAATATTCTGTTTCTGCCGGAGGGCGGCTGGTGAAATTTTCCGGCGATTTAAAATCGCATGGTATTGATATTGGCGCGTCGGTTATCCAACGCTGGCCCGGGTTCTATGAAAATATTGATAGCGGCGTGAAAAAATTTGGCAGCGACCCAATTGGTTTTTCGATCGCGGTTTTTGACAACGCCAACTTGAACCCGGCCGCGGTCTCCGGCTCATTGGTTGGGTCGCCAGAGGTTCCTTTTTTTGAATCGTTGGCGACTCGTTTGCCTGATTTTAAAAATATCGCGGCGGCGGTCGCGGAAAATTTATACGGCATTGGCCGCGGCATCAATCTGGGCGTGGTGAGTTTTAGCGATTACGCGTTTGGCCGAATGGGCCAAGGGGTTAAAATCAGCGCCGGTTTTGCAATGACGATCGCGCGGCCCGTCTCTGATTTTTTTAGCCAATCTGGCAGATTCGCGGCCGGGTATTCGCGGGCCGGTCAAGCCAGCTTGGTTTCATCCTTGGGAGATTTTGGCCAGTCGCTGGCCGATGCTTGGAACAATCTGGTTGGCATTATCAGCGATCCTTTTGGCGAGCGCTACTACGCGCAAACTTACCCGGTGGATTTGCGACAATCCGGAAAATCGAATGCCAATGACGCCAATGTGCCGGCCGCGCCGCTTCAAGTCGCGACCATTTACGTTTCCCAACTGCCCGCCGAAAATAACGATCATCCGCGCCGGCCCGTCGTAAAGCAGGCGCCGCCAGCCAGGCAAAATCCATCCGTCGCGCCGGCCAAGGAGACTTCCCGCTACGCGGGATCCGGCCTAGCCGGACAAACTATCCAAACCGTTACCAACAATACCTATGCCGTCATTGCCGACCAGGATTTAAAAAACCAGGTCAACCAGCTTTTGCGCCAAATGAATCCCGACCGGCCCAATTTTTCCGTGGGCCAGCCCACGGTTATCCCGTCCAATCTGGGCGCCAAAACCCTGCGCGTCGATTCCGGGGATTTTACGGTTTCTACCGGCGGCGACGTGGCC
>Ga0182027_10009281_pt1 | contig 14175 bp, 13 predicted proteins | sample 712E1DmetaG_FD_121300 | JGI IMG/M metagenome (GOLD analysis project Ga0182027, IMG submission 121300) | Permafrost microbial communities from Stordalen Mire, Sweden - 712E1D metaG (Illumina Assembly) | ecosystem: Environmental > Terrestrial > Soil > Wetlands > Permafrost | place: Sweden...
ACAGAAAGGACTTGTTAAACCAATAATAATTTTCAGAAATGCTGCGAATAATATCAGCAATGGAAAGCTGGATACAAGAGTAAGTATTAAATCACAGGATGAAATCGGAGAGCTTGCCACAACCTTCAATAGTATGGCCTCGGAAATAGATAAGTCGCATGAAGATTTGGAACAGAAAATAACTGAAAGAACGCAAAAATTAGATAAAAAAGTGGAAGAGCTGGAAAAATTTAAAGAAATAACTGTTGGCAGGGAGCTGAAAATGATTGAATTGAAGAAGGAGATCGAAAGGCTTGAGGCTAAATCGCAAGAACAAAAGTCGCAGATTGGAGGGAAAAAGGAAAAGGCATGAACATCAGAAAAAGAATAATTCTTATTACCGGTTCCATATTCCTTGTGTTATTCATAGCTTCTTTTGCCTTGTCTTATTTAACTTTATTTAATAGGTTTAAGGACGTAGAAAATAGCCAGTTAAGAACGGATATTGCAAGAACACAGGATGCGTTTGCCAGTTATGAAAGCAATCAAGTCCTGAAGTTGGTTGACTGGGCTAACTGGGATGATACTTATCGGTTTATCTCGGACAGAAATCCCGCATATATCAAATCGAACTTGGGTCCGGATATGCTGAATCAAATTAACTTAGATCTGATAATCTTTATCAATAATAAAGGAGAAATAGTATATTCCCTGAATGTAGATCCTCTTCAGCTGAAAGAGATTCCGTTTCCCGATTCACTTGTCCTCTATATTCAAAATCACAAAGATAGAATTTTAACGGAAAACATTGATAACAAAAACGGGGGGCTCATAACGCTTCCCGAAGGGACTCTTATGTTTGCATCCAGGCCTATTCTGACCAGCGATGCGAAAGGGCCCGTAATGGGGACATTGGTTTTTGGCACTTTTATTGATAAAAGAACCACCGATTATCTTTCAAGTCTGACTCACTTGAGTACAAAAATATACAGTTATAGTCAAAAAAATATTCCTTCAGATTTTGAATTGGCAAAAAACAAGCTGAATAGCGGTTCTGATTTCGTAAATCCTCTAAGCAATTCAACCGTTGCGGGCTATTTTGTCCTGAAAGATCAATCGGGACTGCCGGCTTTAATTATCAGGGTTGATACTTCAAGGGATGTTTACCAGCAAGGAGTGCAGACGCTAATAGCGTTATGGCTTCTGATTACTTTAGTCATTGCAGGCTCAGGAATTGCCTTTTATATATTGTTGAGTAGGCTAGTTATCTCAAAAATCGAAAAAATAAGTTCGAGCGTCTCCAAAATCAGAGAAAGTAAAGACCCCGAATTGCGTATTCCCGTTTCGGACAAGAATAATGATGAGATATCAAGGCTGGCACAAAATATAAATAACATGATTGATGAATTAAATGAGGCAAAAATGCAGGAAATTAATGAAAGAGATCAACTTAAGGTCAAGATGGAAGAGTTTGCCGAAGAAAATATAAAATTGGAAGATTCTCAAAAAGCAATGGTAAATATTCTTGAAGATTCAAAGGAGCTTGAAAAAACCATCAAAGAGGATAGGGATCATATCAAGGGTATTTTTTCTTCAATCGGGGAGGGAATTTTTGTGGTTGACAAAAGCTGTAACGTTACCCTGATGAACCCGGTGGCAGAAAATTTACTGGGAAAATCATTAAAAGATGTAAGCGGGAAAAATATTTTGAATCTATTTTCGGTTTATAAAGGTAATCGAAGACTTAAAGACAGCGAGCGTCCGGTAACAACAGTCATCAAAACCGGAAAGCCTTTTGTTGCGGGTTTGGAAGCAGATATGTATTTTACCGCCCAAAATAAAAGATTTCCGGTTGCAATTGCCGCCACGCCGTTAAAAGGTGACGGAATAACGGGCGCGGTGGTTGCGCTAAGAGATATTACTGCGGAAAAGAATAGCGAAGAGTCAATTGAAAAGCAGGTTCAGGATAGAACTCTCCAGCTTTCTCAGGAAAGAGTAAAATTGCAGGCTTCAATCAGTAGCTTGCCGGTAGGCTTTGTTATGACGGATACTCAGGGCAAAATACTTACCATAAATCAATCTGCCATAAAGATTGTATTTCCTTTGGATACGGGCGCGGCCGGAACAACGGTCAAGAATTATACGCTTGACAATATTGAAATGAGATTCAAAGACATACTGGATTTAAAGTCCCTCGTCAAAGAATGTATCACCGAAAAGAAAATCTTGCTATTCAAAGAAGTAATGTTTGAAAACCGCTATATCAAACTTTTGTTGTCCCCGATTGTTGAGGCTTCATCCGTTTTGGGGGTAGTGCTCTTAATAGAGGACATTACGGAGGCCAAGCTTATCCAGCGCTCTCGAGACGAATTCTTCTCAATTGCTTCGCATGAATTGCGCACACCTTTAACTGCAATCAGAGGAAATACTGCCTTAATTAAGGACTATTATTGGGACAAAATAACCGATAAGGATCTGCGGGAAATGATAGGAGACATTCATAAATCAAGCACGCGATTAATAGCAATTGTAAACGACTTCTTGGATACATCCCGGCTTGAGCTTGGGAAAATGGAATTTAAAAAAGAGAAAGTGAGCCTGGAGGCTCTCATAGACGAAATATTGAAAGAATTTACTACGACAGGTTCTATGAAAAAACTGTATCTTGAAGCCGAAAAATCAAAAACAAAAATACCTTTAGTTATTGCCGATAGAGACCGTACGAAGCAAATATTGATTAATCTTATCGGAAATGCCATTAAATTTACCGAAAAGGGCGGAATCAGGATAAAATTTGAGCCGGAAAAGACTTCAGTCAAGATACTGGTCGCCGATACCGGAAAGGGGATATCTCCCGAAAGCCAGAATCTGTTATTCAGGAAATTTCAACAGGCTACGGAAAGTATTTTTACTAGGGACGCCATAAACGGAACCGGACTGGGTCTTTACATCTCAAGAATGATGGCGGAAGGTATGGGTGGAAAAGTGAAGCTTGAATCATCAGTTGTGGGCAAGGGAAGCGTTTTCTCGTTAACTTTACCGATAGCCGGAAACATAATCAAAAATACAAAAAACTAAAGATTTGTCTATGAAGAAAATTATTCTGGTTGAAGATGATGAAATAGTGGCGAGAATGTATGAGAAAGTCTTTTCTTTAGGAGGATTTCAAGTTGCAACTGCTTCAGACGGCCGGGAAGGGCTTGATAAAATTAAGCAAATTTTACCCGACCTGGTCATTCTTGACGTGATGATGCCAAAAATGAACGGCCTGGAGGTTTTGCATGAATTGAAGCTAAATCAGTCTACGAAAGATATTCCGGTTGTTATGTTGACAAACTTAAATCTTCCGGAAGAAGTAAGGCTTGCTCTTGAAAGCGGAGCAGCCCGTTATCTGGTTAAGTGCAATAACGAGCCAAAAGAAGTATTTGAAATAGTTCAGAAGCTACTGGAATAAAAATATAGACAGAGATAGTTGACAAATAGAAAAATGCGCTTATACTAAAAATATGACCAAAATATTAGTCGTCGAAGACGACCCCTTAATGAGCAGGATGTATCAGAAGATTTTCACTTTTGAAGGTTATGAGGTTGAGATGGCAGGGAATGGGCAGGAAGGTCTGGACAAAGCAAGAGCAATTAAGCCCACATTAATTCTGATGGACATCATGATGCCTGTAATGAACGGCCTAGAAGCTCTGGAAAAATTAAAAGCCGATCCCGAAACTAAAGCGATTCCGGTTATAATGTTGACCAATTTAGCAGGCCAGCAGGATGCCGAGGCCGCGTTGTCCAAAGGTGCCATTAAATATATTGTTAAAAGCGAATACGAGCCCAAAGATGTGACCAATATGGTTAAGGAGATTCTGGCAGGATACACCAGGGATGAAGTTCCGACCACGAGTTAACTCTAATATATGCCCGAAGAAGAAAATGTTCCTCAGGAAAAATCCGGTAACCGTCTTTTTATTTTGGGAGTAATAGCTTTTGCAATAATTGTAATTGCGGTAGTAGGTCTGTTTATCCTTTATTCACGCCTCTAAATCAGCTTCTTGTATTGGCTTTTTTGTCTGAGATGGAGCGCCCAAAGCAAAAGATTAAAGCAGGAAATTATTAAGAAAGGAAGCGTCCGCACCAGTCCGAAATACGGAACAGACGCTATTTCGGAAGTCAGGGATAAAACCAGCAGGTATTCAAAAAGAAAGCCTATGGGCATCTCTATCAATTTAGTCAGGGTATTTTTGAACAAACCGACTTGAGACTCAGATTCCTTAATGGAAACAATGATAGGCGCTTTCACGTAAGTTTCCGCAGCCGCCTCGATAAACGGCGCTATTTCGTAGCCTTTTTTTACGGTCAAGATCTCATAATCGTCGTGCTTATTCAGTCTGAAAAAGAAATGACCGTTAATGTTAGTTGATGTTTGCTTTACCGTCTGATGGGTTTTATTATCAACCAGATAAACCTGCGCCTTACTGATCGGTGTTTTGGTTTTATCATTCAAAACAATCCCCTCCAGATAAAACGCAGACATATTCTGCCCGCTTAGTTTACGCATATGATAAATGAAATACGAGAACATCGAGCGTAGGGGAATATGGGTCCTGAATCTGAACGAAAGGAAAGTAACGATTATAAAAAGTCCCAAGGAGATTGCGTTTATCAGGTTGAAAAACCTCAACGACTTAGACAAGGCCGCAAAATATTGCAGGGTGTAATAAATGTAAACATCCCGGATACTTCTGCCGTAATAAGTCAGGGCGGACATCAGATTGAAAGAAAGCTCTTTATCAAGATAAACAACCGGGAAGCCGTCGTTTTTTCCGGCGCCGATTGTAAAATCGACGGTTTTATCCGTATATCCTAGGTTTGAAACCAATACCCTGTATTTTCCCTGCGGCAGAACGATCGGCGATTTGCCCTCGGCACCGGTAAAACTGGGATTGGTTATCGAGATCAGGGTCGGAATCAGAGAATCATATTTCTTGGAAGTTGAATTGTAAAAAGAAAGATAGATGCGAGCTCCTTCGATCGGCTGCTTTGTATTCCGGGAGAGAACGGTAAATTGATTGATGACTTTGACGTCTGAAAGCTTGGTCTCAGTGATATTTCCGTCCGTATCCTGGACAACGGCAAAAAGCTGGTACTCGCCGAGAGGCAAGTCGGACAAAAGCTGTCCGCTGAAAATACCGGGCTGAATTTCTATCAGCCCAACCTCGGTAACATTCAGGTCATTGATATTGGTAGTAGGCGTAATTTCCAGGGGATTTTCCTGGATCAGGTTGTCTTGACTTTGACTGTTGATTCCAAGCAATTGGGCAAGTATTGAGGTAGTATTAGCGCCCAGCACATCTCTCTTCTTTCTGAGTATAACCTTGATTGATTTTATGGGCTTTATCTTGGTAAGCGAGAAACGGAAGTTATAAATAACCGATTGGGGAATGACCAGTGTTTTTTGTTCCTGCACAGTTAAGCTGTTAAACGCCGGATTTGTCGGTCCGACCAGGATCTTATTGGCGCTGGTTACGATAAAAGTATCTTTGGCTATTATCGGCGAATCGGAAATAGTGGCAGTTTTGACTACGAAAATATCGGACACGGCAGTATTGCCGCTTTGGCTTACGGCGGTGACTTTGAAATAATATTTTGTATCGGGAAGAAGTCCGGACAAGACCATTTCATGTTCAAGATCAAAAGAACTATCCGTAACGGATTTGCTAAGTGAATTCGGTGATGTTCCGTAGCTGATTCTGGCTGTTGACTGTCGGTTGGTCAAGAGATATGCCGTTACGCTTTCATCGGAGACTTCCTGGATATTTACTGTATTTATACCAAAAGCCTCAGGCATAGGTACTGCAGGCGCGCTTGTCGGAGCAGGTGTTTCTATGGGTGCGGATGTGGGCGCGGGTGCGGATGCGGATGTAGTCGTAGAGCCCGGATTATACTGGTAGTGCCTGAGGAGATCAACGGCATTTACAGTTGTCCCCGTGTCGGTTAGGTAGGCTCCGATGGTAAAGCCGACTTTTTGAGAAGCGGAATAGTTGGAGTTGGTTATAAGCATAAAACTTACGCTTTGGTCGGTGGTCTCGGCCGGAAGTGAAGCTATTGTCCAGGCAATAGTCCTGTTGACGGTATCGATTACGGGCTGTGTGCCGCCGTAAGCGGTAGTTGCGCTGTCGACTATATAATTCAGGACGTCAACGCTTGGATAAGCTTGGCCTTCAATTGTTCCCTGGGTCCATTGTCCGACGATTGTCATCGGAGTGTCAAATTTAAGAAGAGAACCATAGTTTATCTTAACTTCAATTTCATCGTTTTGGTTGTAGGGCGTTGGCTTATCGGGATAAATACTTGTTGAGAACTGAAAATCAGTGACTCTGGGGGGAACAAAGACGTCGGTAGTTACGTCGGCAAAAGTGTGAGAATAAATACCTAAAAGACTAAGGCAGACTATGACTATTAAAACAATTTTAAAAGCAGCTTTAGACACTTAATTTATAATAGAAAATTAATACGGTTCTTACAAGTAGTAAAAGTTCCGGTCCGGCGTTCTGATTTGCTTGACAAGACATACCGCAATCGCATAGTATAAATTTATAGACAAAATCATTTTATGAAAAAGGGAATCCTGTACAAGGTAATTATAGTTGTTGTTTTGATCATTGCTTTTGTTGCTTCTCTTTACTTTTATGTTCAGTATCAAAATACCAAGAAGCTACTGCAAAATCCGACTCTGATGGCCGTTGAAGAGACCAAGGCGTTAATCGCAAAAGTTTCGACCATCATAGAACTTCCCACCGGAGAAGATCCGTCAATTTACACGGTTTCGGACAAAAGTAAACTTGCGGATCAACCATTTTTTGCGAAAGCGCAAAATGGCGACAAAGTATTAGTGTTCGGAAAGGCGGGCGAACTTATATTATACAGACCAAGTATAAATAAGCTTATAAAAGTTGTTCCGATTAACAATAACGTTGCGAGCCAATCACCAACGCAGGCGACCGTATCGACAACTCCTGTTCCGACATCCGTGCCGGTTTTGACTCCGACTCCGGTACAAAATACAGTTAAAGTAGTGATTTATAACGGCACAAAAATAGCCGGGTTGGCAAGCACAACCGGAGAGCAATTAATGAGTAAAATTGCCAACCTAGACGTTGTTAAGAAGGCTGACTCAACAGGGAACTATACAAGTACCCTTGTAATCGATTTAACAGGTAAAAATTCGGCCACAGTCAAGCAAATTGCCGCAAATTTGAACGGCGCGGTAGGCTCGTTGCCGCCAAACGAAGTCAAGCCGGACGCCGACATCCTCGTCATTGTCGGAAAATAGAAATCTTCAGTTTTCGATTAGGCTTTTTTGGATTTTGAAGCGAAAAATGCAATAAGCCAGATAAGAATAACAGGAATAAGCATCACAATTCCCAAAAGAGCGCTGTTTTTAATCAGTCCGTCGGTTTCTGTTTCCAAAAATGCTCCGCCTTTGTATCCGAGGATATGATCAACGAGGATCATAATTATCGCTCCCCAGAGCATCAGACTTAAGAATCCCAATTTATATTTATTTTTCAGAAGAAACCGCAAAAGAGTAGCTATAATTGCGGTGATAAGGGTTGTGGCTAGCCACATAAGATTAGATTGATGTGAATTGAATCTTGTTCCGGCTGATTTCGGTAATTTTGTTGGCGACCACGACCATTATTGCCCAGACGGCAAAAATAGCGATTGTCATTCCCGCTCCGACCGTAGCAATTTCTTTCAGTAGAACCTTAAAATCGGCGGGATTTTTCATTGCCGTTAGAAACGGGGGATAGAAGACAACTTCACCGTGAGCAATATGCTCGACTATTAACATCGCTACGCCACCCCAAAGCATGGTTGTCAGCCATTCCAAATGATATTTCGGATCAATTTTCTTCTTCAGGCCTGAAGTGACGATTGCCGCTGTAGTTGGTGCCAAAAAACACGCCATGTATCTATACTACAAAATATTTTATAACTTTGCAACCTTAACGGGTTACGAAACAATTGCTTTACTCCATACCAAGCAAAGAGTTTCTGTATAATTAGGAATGTTATAATAACCGCATGATCACGACGATAATATTTGATCTTTCAGAGGTATATCTTCAGGGAATGAAGGGCACTGAAAACCGTTTAAATTTAAGATATGGGACAAGACTTGAGAATTTTGATTTTATGCATTCTAAGCCGGCAAATCAGTTTTTTCGTGGACACATAAGCGAAATAAAGTTTTGGAAGGGAATAATTGAAGAGTTTAATCTTAAAGTTGCTGTTTCCGAACTTAAAAAAATTGTCAGAGAAAACTTTAAGGAAATTGATGGTACAAGGGATATTATCGAAAAATTAAAGAAAAATGGCTACAAATTGGGATTACTTTCAAATCAAGCCAGGGAATGGGTTGATTACTGCGAAAAACAATATGATTTTCATAAATTATTTAATTCGAGGATGTATTCTTTTGAGATTTCCGTCTGTAAGCCGGAGAAAAGAGGGTATAATTTGATAATGGGCAAATTAAAGGCAAAGCCTGAAGAATGTTTGTTTATAGACGATTACGATGTTAATTTAACGCCGGCAAAAAAATTAGGCTTAGCAACCTTACAATTTGAAAATTCGGAGAAATTAAGGAGAGATCTAAGGAAATTGGACATTAAACTGTAAAGCGACCCTCTTTGGAAATATTTCGGCAGGCCTTAAGCAACTTCGCCACCGGGAATAATAATTATTCTTTGCCTTTTCCCAACAAACCGGCTTTGGCAAGCGCGGATATGCTTCTTGCATCTGTGGATTGGGCAATAAACTCTAGGGGAGTCATTCCTTCTGCGCTAGGGATATTTGTATTCATTAGTACAATTTCAATATATCCTCCGCCTATTCGTTGCGGATTAGTCTCAATGTTGCCGCATTTCTGCCCTTTTTCGGAAATTTCGCCCTTACTAAGACTTGATGGTTTTAATTCGAGAATCTCGCCATTAAGACCTTTACTTTTACGTGTTTTTACTAATCCGTTTTCGGGATCAAATTCGACAACAACCTGACCAATCAGGCTTGTCCCTTCGGGTTTATTCGGCTCTTCGATTATCGCAAGTTGATTAAAGGCTCCTCGATCTACGATTCTTCCTTCAAAAAACCTACCGTCAAGACGCTTTGTTGCTCCATCTTCGGGATCAAAAACCCATTGCGGCTTATCGTTTTTTGGCTCTAAGGAGATAACCTTGCCTTTGAGCATTTCTGTGGCTTGCTTTAGCGAAATTATTTCTCTCTCAATTCCCATTTGAGGATTGTAGCTTATAGTTTATAAAATGTCAATATTGTAGTGGCAAGCTGAACGTAGCAGGCGGAATGGAACGATTTTCGTATTGCCAACTGGCTAGAAACGAGCATTATTTAGCGGGTCCCCCTTTATTGTATGTGCAAAATATATCAATTTTTCCCTGGCTAAGTTCCACTCTTGTGTCACAAGGACCTGAGCCGGAAGCAAAGCATTTACTGTTGTCGCTGCAATACGTTTCATTGGGCCAATATCCGGATGGAATGCTGGAAGTAACCTCATATGTCCCGGGAGTGGTGAGGGGGAAATATGCTTCCGCCTGGTTTTCAATTGTTTTATTAATCCCTTCTCCGCTTATATTTATTCTATTTCCGTCATTTGGAACCGGATTTCCGGTTTTAAGATCTAATATATGTAGTGAGATTCCTAAAGGGATAGGGGTGGGTTTTGGGGTTGCTGTTGGAATTACTGTTGGGATTGTGGTTGGGATTATGGTTGGAATTGGCGTATTAGATGTCTGAATGGAAGGAGATGGGGCAATAGTTCCTTGTTGTTCCGTGTAGTCTACAAGCGTTGTCGGTACCGTAACCCGGCTGATAATGTTTAACACTTTATAAGTTGTGCCATCTAAGGCAAACAAGGCTGACGAATATTTTCCCGAAATAAGGTCATAAAGAACAAAAATCGTGCTGTTGGGTATAAAACCACCTTTTGCGCTTGGGTCGGTATTTATTAGTTGGCTTACTCTAAGTGCATGAATACCCGGCATGTCTGAAAACCAATCAAACGCAGCCAAATCGCTATATTTATTGCCAACGAAGTCTGGATCAAATACTGACCCGAAATTATTCAAGGAATAAAGTTTGTTTTGGAATTCGATTAATTTGTCAGATTCGCTTACGCCACCATTAGTCTTGTTAAAAAATAATGTTATATTGGCAAACAGAATATCTTCCTGAGATTGCTTGTTGCATGGATAATTATTAGGATTAGCTTCAAAATCTTTTTCCTGAACACTTAAAATATTGTCAGCTTGACCAGCTCTGTCATATTTCATGTCAATAGAGCAGAGTGAGAACTTGTAACCTGAATTCAATGTGACTTTATCAACTAAATCTTTAGACCAAATTTTAGCTTCAGCTTTTTGGCCTATGAATAAGAAACAAATAATTAGCAATGGAAATATAAGTAATTTTCTCATTTTATTACCTCGTTTAATCTTGTTTTAATGTCGTTATAAAGGTTTCCAGTATTTGGATTAAGATTTACCACTGTTGGCGTTGGGGAAGCCTGTATGGTAGTTGGAATTATCTTTGTTTGTTGGTTTAGCTTATTTTGTTTTGCACCAAAATAATATATTCCTAATACGACAATAACTAAGAGGATTATTATTAATAAAATTAGTTTTGATTTATTTCCCGAAGAAGGAATATTGTTAACTGGTTGCTGCTGTGGGGGAGTTTCTGTTTGAGTAGGCTGAGTTTGTTGACTTTGATCCATAAGATTAGTTTATCAAGCCGTATTTTGTAAGTCAATAACACGCAGGATGGAACGATTTTCATGCTAATAATGTGCTAGCTTTTTCCATAATGATCAGCCAGATAAAGTACAGGGAGCGCTAAAAATTGGAAAAACATTGAGAAAATTACCAACGCCGGAATAGAAATGGCGTAGAGTATCCCGACCGGGATATTCCCAAGCAGCCAGGTTATACCAAAAACTCCGTCAAATATACCAAAGGCAGTACCGCGTTTGTCAACCGGCACCACCGGAACCAGGATTGCTTTAAAAAGTGTATCCTGGGCGCCAAGACCGATACCCCACAGAAAAATTCCGAATAAGGCTGAGCCGAAACCGCCGAAGAAAGCGAAGGGAAGGGAAAAGGTGGAGATGAAGAAGGCGAGAGTGACGCTGTGAATACCAATCCTGTCATACAAGCGTCCGAAAAACAAAGCGGTTATCGCTCCGGTTGCCATGGCCACTGCATAAAAGAGGGGGATGAAATGAAGAGTGACGCTGCCTACTTTTTGAAAATGATAAGCAATAAGGGAAAAATCAGTGGCGCCTGTTGCAATCAAGGCGCCGGCAACAACATACAACCAAAAAGTACGGGTATAGCCTTTTGTTTTTAACGGCACCGGTTCTTTCATAGCCAACTCCTTGGGGTTTGCATAAAGCAGTCTGGCAATCACCAAAGTGGCCAAACAAAGAAGGGCTGAGATAAGTAGGATTGCAAAACCCTGCCTGTATCCACCCTTTAGATATAAAACTAACGCTACAATTAAGGGCCCGATTGTTGCCCCTGTCTGGTCGAGCGCTTCATTAATACCAAACACTTTACCGCTACCGATTTCCTTGGCAGTATACGACAGCATTGTTTCGACAGCGGGTTTTCTGATTGCCCGTCCTGTTCTCTCGGCAATAATCAAAAGAGCTGCCATTTGCCAGCTGCCTGCCAAAGCCAGGGCGGGAACTGCCAGCATATTGATGGCATATCCGATAAAAGTATTCAGCCAGTATTTGTGGGTCTTATCGGCAATATAGCCGGAGAAAAAACGTAATGTATAACCAAAAAATTCTCCCAGTCCTGCGGTAATGCTTATTGTAAAGGCGCTGGCCCCCAAAAGCCCCATGAATGGCCCTATAACGCTCCTGGCCCCTTCATATGTCAGGTCAGCAAACAGATTAACAATGCCGATAATGAGAATGAAGCGAATGGCGGAGGATTTCGTAATTTTCATGCATATCAATGATATCAAACTTAAAAGAAAGAAGAAAATTTTGTAAAATTATTTATTGGAATGAACCGTAAATATAGTATAGGCTTAAGCAGGGAGGAGTTAATTTCAGCAAATACGGCAATCCATGTCAGCAGGTCCCAAGTAACTATGTTAGAAATTATTTTATCGTTTTTCCAATTCCATCAACCGGATTATATCCAAGTTCTTTTTTAGTTGTTGAGATGTCAAAAATACCCCCCTTATTATCGGAAGTGGCAAAATAAACGCCAAAAGAGATCTTGGTTTCAATTGCCTTTCTGAAAACTTGGGTGGCATCTCTAGGGCTCAACCATAATTTTTCATATATTCCCGTGGCCATAGGATCATTAGAAAAAGCGCCTATTCTAATACAAATTGTTTTTATTCCATAAAGATCGTAATACTGTCTTGCTAGGAGTTCTCCGAAACCCTTACTGGTTCCATAATCGCTATCAGGACGAGGGTAATCACCGGGTTTTATAGGTTTATTTAGGGGAGAAGTTTGGGGATACCCTTTATAGCCGCCAAAAAGATGAGTTGAACTGGCAAAAATTATCTTTTTTATTCCATTTTTTCTTGCCGCCTCGTATATATTTTTAGTGGATTGAATGTTGTTTTGCAAAATTTCCTCCCATGGGGCATTTTCATTAGGATTAGCAGCTAGATGGATAATATAGTCAATTTTGCCTATTTTTTTAAATGTTTCATCGACGGATTTTACGTTCGAAATGTCAGTATTAAATTCTTCTTTATCATCTCCCTTTGCTCTTATATCCATCTCTATTATTTTAAAATTCTCCGCTAGAGACTTTGTAAGTACTTGTCCTACTCGTCCTTTAGAGCCGGTAATTAAAATTATTTTTGTACTTTTTTCCCGTTCTTTACTTTTAGATTTTCTTTCCATAGAGCCATTATAGCACAGAGGGGAAAGCTAAATAGATCAAACCATATCAGCAGGCAGAATGGAACGATTTCCATCATAAAAATTGGGTAGAAGTTATAGAATATCCGGAATGGGCATTGCAACAGATTCAACAACTGCTTAGCTCTAACTAAGCAGAGAATTTTACATAAATGTTTTTTGGTGGAATTTTAGTAGAATGTAGAACTGTGGGCATTAAGCAATAGCTACGTTAGAATAAATTATCTAGCTCTTTAGATCTCGCAGGTCGCCCAAGTGGTCCATTAGCTGCTTCATACCCAACTCTCCATGCGTTGAGTACATTATGCATGGGTCCGTCAACTATGTTCAATATCGCGTAGTTCCTATCCTTGGGCATTTTCAGATAATTCTCCAAAATTGGTTGCTGCTCTGAAACCTTGATTCTATCGATGGGTACATTTTGTGTAAATACAACTTCTGGAAGGGAAATTCTTTGCGACTCTTGAGTTGCCAAATAATCTCTTAGGGGGACTTTGCTTAGCATGTACTGTCTTTCTGCTTCCTTTCGTGTTTCATGAAGATATTTGCTTGGAATCCCTGCTCTGTTCATGAGGTGACCGGCAATGTGTCCACGATCAACAACGAAAACTTGATCAACTTGAGGATTGGTTTGTATTTCCAATAGGACATTCCCAATTTCTCCTGTCATGACTTTCCAATAATCACTGAAATATGGATTATTCATCCAAGTGTTGGGTAGGGGAGATAATAAGGCGAAGACGGCGGCTGTGTTAAGAGCTTCAGAATCTACTTTTCCCATCCTTCTATTCGCTCCCAATCCAGGCAGATTCTCACTCCGCCATGAACCTCTTACAATTCCATTCCAATTGCGAGAATCAGTATAATGATAAACTCTTATTCTTTCATTTTCCCCGTTGGCCATAGAAAGGAAGTATAACAGAAGTTAACTAGCGAAATCAAACTATAGGGCTTGTTGCAGGCAGGATGGAACGATTTTTATGATGCCAACTGGTTAGAAATTATAGATTATCCGGAGATTGTTCTGCAGTGGTCGGAAAAGTTGCTTGATTCAATTTAATCGAAAGTTATTTCTTAATCGTTCTCATCTAAATTTAACCAAGACGGGAGCTTATTTGCCATGGCTTTCTGTTCTAATGTCAGGATGGTTGCGATAACTACCTCAGGTCTCGTATTCTGGAGGAGGTTATTTAAGTTGACTTCTTCTCTCAAGTCTATTTTTG
>Ga0182027_10009282_pt1 | contig 14167 bp, 7 predicted proteins | sample 712E1DmetaG_FD_121300 | JGI IMG/M metagenome (GOLD analysis project Ga0182027, IMG submission 121300) | Permafrost microbial communities from Stordalen Mire, Sweden - 712E1D metaG (Illumina Assembly) | ecosystem: Environmental > Terrestrial > Soil > Wetlands > Permafrost | place: Sweden...
CATTGGATTCAATCCATTCTTTTAATTGCTCGACAATTCCATCAACATTGGTTCTTACATCAATATCCCAAAATCGTAAAACTGTCAATCCCTTCGATTCTAATTTCTTCTGACGAATGAAATCTGGTCCTTCTTTTCCATCATGAGAATCGCCGTCTATTTCGATTACCAATTTTAACTTCGGGCAATAAAAATCTACAATATATTCTTCTATAGGTTTTTGTCTATGAAAATCGTACCCAAGGACATTTTTCCCTTTTATCTCTTTCCAGAGAAGAATTTCTGACAGCGTCATGTTGTTACGCAATGTACGCGCTATTTGCTTGAGCTTTGGATTGTATGCAATCCATTGATGGCTCATAAACACACCCCTAAAAAATTGACACGAATAGATTCGTAGCATTTTTAGGCCTCCGGCTCCTCTTCCCGTAAAAAGAACGGGACACATAAAGCGTGCAAGAGGGGACGATTTTTCCCACGGGAATGACTTTTTCATCAATTCGAATTGGGTTCCGTTCCGCCGGGACTTTTTTTCTGCGCGGCAAGAAGAATTCTGTCGAACCCGCCGTACCGCACATCGTGATAATACACCAGCGCCGTAAACACGTTCACCGTCCGCCAGTCGTTGCCTTCGATGGTGGTCCAGTCATTGCCGTTCAGTACATACTGATAATCGTACGCGCCGCGCCGGAGCCATGTGAGAAGTTTGTAATGTTTTATCACGTCATCGTACTGCATCACCCACTGCTCGTCAGGTTTCCAGCCGTTAAAATCACCTAGTATGTAAATCTTATCGCTCGTGTTCTCATTAGGAAGCCCCAGTTCAAACTGAAACTGCACGTAATCTGCATAACGGTTTCCCATGACGAGTGCGGACGTTCCATTCTGATCTTCTTTCCCCTGCCACAGCCACCGGCTTACGTCGGCGCCATCGCGTGTGCGCAGGAGTTCATAAGGCGGATACAGGTCCGCATCGCTGATATCCATGCGCCGGTATTCATTCCCGGGCTGAAGGTTATCGATGATAAATTTCGGACTGTTCGTCCCGAAGGCGTCGACGAATGTGTTCAAGGTCCTATTGTCGGCATCAATCCGGTGCGGTTTCTCTGTTTCCCGGTTGCGGTACACATCGGCCACTTTGACGAGGTTTGCATATAGCGGGCTTGCATCGTCCATCCGCGGCGGCGGAAGCGTGAAGGAGAGCACCGCTTTGTTCACCTGATTCAGCGGAGAAATCTCCGATTGCAGATACCGGTTGTACACCGCCAGGGCTGAATCCTCAATTTTTTCTACAGCAAATATTTTTCCGTCTGCGAGCAGCTCGGTTTTAGAATCATTCCACACTTCTACTTTGTAATTGCCCGACTGCGGCAGACGTTCCAAACCTTCGACACCCGGAATCTTCAATGAATATGTCCATCGATAATTGTTTACTCCGGCAGGCACTGATTCATATGGAATCCGGCCTGTGGAATAATTCCGAAACTCATCGTTGATGAACGACGACTGTGTCACATTCCAGTCTTTATCGCAATGGAAAATCTTTATGCAATAATTTTCCGGCGCCGTTCCGTCTGCATCAAACGAAATTGTGACCGGCTGCGAATCCAGCAGGACCATCGGGAAGTTCGCACCTGCTGTGCCGTTGATGCGGATGCCCTTAATATGTGCAGAATGAATCGTCTGAGCGGAACACGATACAACGACAGCAACGAGAAGCAGAATATATGTTCGCATAGTGTGTCTCATAGTTTTGGATTATCTGATATTAAAAAACTCAGTGGCGTCAGGAGTTCCCTCCTGACGTTCACATTGGTATTCTTCTTAGATTTCGACTTTACATCTTCAGAATAAAAATCCTTTTAATATTTTCTAATTGAATTGTGCGTCCAGCCAGTCTTGAAATCCTTTGGTATCGTTAAAGACAAAATCCGTTTTCATCTGCAGCACTTTTTCTTTCGCGTATGAATCCCACATCACAGCGGCGATCTTCACGCCGGCTTCGTGTGCCGCCTTCACATCGGAAACCGCATCCCCGACCATCAGCAATTCATCGGGCATAAGAGCAAAGTGCTCCATAATCTTCAGCAGCCCTTCTGAAGACGGCTTGTGTTTTACGACATCGTTTCCTGTGACCACGAAATCGAAATATTTTTCGATGTGAAATTCCTGCAACGTAATCATGGCAGTCGCCGTTCCCTTGCCGGTGAACAGAGCGAGCAATTTGCCGCTTTCTTTTAGTGAACGGAGAATATTTTCCATGCCGGGATACAGCCGCGCTAATTCATTATGGTGCGCTCGATAGAACGAAAGGTAATCTTTCATCACTTCATGTATTTGTTCCGGACGGACGATGGCGAGCAGCGCTTCTTCTTCCGGCGGGCCGAACATCGCGGTTATTTCGGGGATGCTGTATGTTTTTCCTGCATATTTTTGCGCGATGTAGTTAAACGAATCATAGATGAGCTGGTTCGTTTGCGTCAACGTCCCGTCCATATCGAAAACTATACATTTCAAATGTTTCACTCATTTCTTCCTTCTGGTTACTCATCAAGAGTTGCCGTAACCGTCCTTTTGTTACCCGAAACTCCTGATATCTCAAAATAATTATATTATTTTTCTAATTATTTCATGATACGTTGTCATGCCCGAATGCTGTTATCGGGCATCTTATGTAAGATTCCCACTGAATGCAGGCGGGAATGACTTTCTCTTTTTCCTTTTCAATGCATTCTCTATTATTAATATAAACACAAAAGGCATCAAGCGGAATACTTGACGCCCAGTTTATGCTTTTAAATGAGTTCGAGAGAAAATGTGCGGAATTCGCGCAGAGTCAAAAGGCGGCAAAAGACTAATGCATCGCCGCAAATACATTATTTTTTACTCAGTTTGATCGCTCCGATATTATATCCCTGCATTCGAAGGACAGTAATATTTGAGATGGTAGTATCATTCAATTTCGGATCGCCCGATACGATTGTGACAGCATAGGTATTCTCCGGCAGATCCGAGATTTGAAATGAACCATTGGGATCGCACAGCGTTGTAACCGAATCCACGCCGGTGTATGTATGCACCGTCGACGTAACGGGAAGCGTATCGGGTCTGAGAACAGAACCCAGAATCCAGCCGGAGAGAACGGTGTTCTGTACACGGATTTCCGGTTTAAAGAAATAGCTCTCGCCGCTCAAATAAACTGATTGATACGCATCAAAATCGAATGTTATTTGAGCTTGCTGTCCCTGAACAATTTGAAAGCCATAGGCAAGGATATCGCCCGCTTGGATTGTAGGATCCAGATTGAGCAGCTGCTGCCCGCTTGCATTCACTATTGTACACGCTCCAAAATATATTTTGATTTGATTATACGCGCCTACCGGAACTTTACTCAGGACCAACTGAAGATTTCTGCCGTTCCGGAGATTGAGCAGATCGAATGATACCGTAGGGACGGAAGTCACAACCGTCCATCCGACATCTCCCGAAACATCGGCACGATGAACCGAAACATGATCCACCACAATATTCATTTGCTGAAAAGGCCCGGGGGCATCGAGCAATTTGATAAACAGTTCCCCCTCTTCACTTGATCCGCTTTTTGAACAGCCCGCAAGGATGAAACCCAGAAGAATTCCTGTTAGGATGATACATACGCATAGCAGTGGTCTTGTCATTTTATATTTCCCGGCTCTGTCGATATGATAATTTACAATCTTTTTAATGAATGTAAAGTTGACGGCAGTCACTGCAGCGAGAAAAGAAGAGACCTCTCCGACCACTTAAAGTGATCGGAGAGGTTATATATCTTATAAAAAAGGTCAGAATACAAATGATGATATTTTTACGCCTCACACACTAACACTTTTTTCGTTACTTCAACAAAAGTAGTTTCTTTGTCCCGGTGAATGTTCCTGCTTGCCCGCCGGATGTTTGGCGGGCCTGCAACCGATAAAAATACACACCGCCGGGCAATTGACTTGCATCAAATGTAACTTGATACGTACCTGCAGGCGTTTCCTGATTTATAAGTGTTGCGACTTCACGCCCCATAATATCAAACACCCTGAGCAACACAAATGATCTCGCAGGAATATTAAATTCAATATTCGTCGAAGGATTGAATGGATTTGGATAATTCTGCGACAATGAAAATTCTTTGGGTATGGTGGTGATATCAACAATACCAGTTGTCCCCTGGTCGACGACAAAGAACGTTGTCGAAATCGTGCTCTGGTTTGTGTCAATAGCAGTGACCCTAATACGAATACCGACATCTGGAGGTGTCGATCTCCATCCTTGTACCTTGAGTGTATCAGGAGCAATGATCGATGCCGTTACATAAACAGTATTAGCGCTCGCCGTAGTATACGTCAACACGCCGGTATTATTGGCAAAAACCGGCGGCAATGTAAGCTTCACTTTTACAGTGCGCTGAGCATCCGTTAATGTCATATCTGAAATCGGATTTTTCAAACACAAATTCAACATCGTGATAGTAATCGATACTCCCATACTATCCTTCAATTGACCGTCCGAAACAAGGAAACTGACCTTATACGAACCGTATTGTGCAACAGTCGGAATCCAGAAGAAAGTACGTGTGCTATCGAATTTGGCGCCTGCCGGCAATCCAACGACACTATACGTCAATACATCACCAACATTGGGATCAGTTGCATTCACAACAAATTTAACGGTGTCCAGTGCAGCTCTGGTCATAGGCGAGATAGCGGTGAATACCGGCTTCTGGTTTCCGGTAGTAGAAACCTCGTTGCTGTACTCGCTCTCCGATCCGGCGCTGTCCACTGCAGTGATACGAAAGTAATATGTTGCACTGTTTGTAATTCCGGTAATTACTTTTGCTGTGTCGGCTATTCCACCCGTTGTTGAGTCAACTTTTATTATTGGGATTGGCGATGTGCTGCGATAAATGCGGTAACGTAAAAAATCAGGTTCAGTATTCTTGTTCCATTTGAGTGTGACTTGATTCTTGCCGGCAACGGCAATGAGATTTTGTGGCGCTGCAGGTGGCGTAACAGCAACGATACTTCCATTTTGATATGTGATGCCAGTTATTGGTACGACATTTTCATTCGCAACTTCACATTGCGCCGTATTAAATGTCAATGGACAAGATCCTCCAACATACGTAAACTTCAAATCGACAAGTTTTCCAGTGTCAATATTGATTGGAGTAGTTGCCGTTACATCATACCAAATCAACTTGATCACACCTAGTATGTTTGAACCGATTGTAAATGAAACACCCGGGTTTGCATTTGCAACACCAACAAATGTCACTACCGCAGGATTATAGTTTATCCATAAAGTAATAGCTCCAACATCGGGAAATTTGGCAACATTTATAGGGACGAGAACTGTAGAACCTGCTGCAGGTGCCTTCATATCCGGTATAGCTATCATCGTTGATTTCGCAGGTTTCATAGAAACCTCGTTGCTATACCCACTCTCCATTCCCGCGCTATTCACTGCTGTGATACGGAAGTAATATGTTATACCATTTGTAAGTCCTGTAATAACTTTTATGGTATCGGTTATTCCACCCGTTGTGGAGTCAACTTTTATTGTTGGGTTTGGCGATGTGCTGCGATAAATGCGGTAACGTAAAAAATCAGTTTCGGTATTCTTGTTCCACTTGAGTGTGAGTTGATTATTGCCGGCGGCGGCAATTAGATTTTGCGGTGTGGAAGGTGCAAAATTCGCCGGCATCGTACCAATAAATACACCCCCAGCGTCAGTCCCTGCAAAGAGTTTTGCGCTTGACCCTCCCATGGCGGGAGAGACAGCGAGTGCGAAGATATAGGGATTTGTCAAGCCCGAATTAACCGCAGCCCAGCTTGTTCCGTTGTTGGTGGAAAGAAAAACGCCTGCATCAGTCCCGGCAAAAATATTTGTTCCACTGACTGCAAAGGTTTGAACCCCTGGGTCCGTTAAGCCAGTATTCGCGGCAGTCCAGCTTGCCCCATTGTTGGTGGAAAGAAAGGCACCGCCACCTATAGTCCCGGCAAAGATATTACTACCGCCTGACCCATTGGGACTTACAGCAAGCGCATAGACGTTCGTGTTCATCAAACCGGTATTCACTGCAGTCCAGTTTGTTCCGTTGTTCGTGGAAAGAAAGACGCCGCCGCCATAAGTTCCGGCAAAGAGATTCGTACCGCTTAACATGAGTGCCTTAACATTTTTATTTGTCAAGCCTGTATTGACTTCTTTCCAGCTCGTGCCATTGTTTGTCGAAAGAAAGACACCATCACCCCAAGCTCCGGCAAAGAGATTTACGCCACTTAAGGCAAAATCACTAACATCAACATTAATAGTCGGCAAACCAGTACTGGCAGCAGTCCAGCTTGTCCCGTTATTGGTGGATAGAAAGACACCAGTACTATATACCCCTACAAAAAGATTCGTGCCTCCTGCCCCATTGGGGAATGCGGCAAGAGACGAGACACCACCATTCGGCAACCCCGTACATACTGCAGTCCAACTTGTTCCGTTATTTGTAGAAAGAAAGACACCACCGCCATTATAATTCCCAGCAAAAAGGTTCGTACCACTTACGGTAAGAGAATGAATCCAAGTATGGGCTAAACCAGTACTTGCAGCAGTCCATTTAGCACCGCCATTGGTTGAAAGGAAAACGCCATTACCTCTCGTCCCGGCAAAAAGATTCGTGCCGCCTGCACCATTTGGGATTACGGCAAGTTTATTGATAGAAGTAATTATTATATCGGTATTGATCGCAGTCCAGTTTGCACCATTATTTGTGGAAAGGAAGATACCGTCGTCCCAACTTCCGGCAAAGATGTTCTCGCCGCCTGCCCCGTTTGTACTTACAGCAAGTGACCAAATATCAAGATCCGTCAAGCCATTGTTAACCGCAGTCCAACTTGTCCCGTTATTGGTAGAGCGAAAGATTCCACCGCCTTCAGTGCCGGCAAAAAGATTAGTGCCGGAAACGGTAAGAGTAATGACATTAGTGTTCGTCAAACCGCCACTTACTGAAGTCCAGCTCGTACCGTTGTTGGTTGAAAGAAAAACGCCACCAATAGCCCCAGCAAAGAGGTTTGCTCCGTTGACAATAACGGTTTGAACATTAAAATTTGTCAACCCAGTATTAACTGCACTCCAACTTGTGCCGTTGTTGCTGGAAAGAAAAACGCCGGCATCAGTTGCAGCAAAGAGATTCGTACCACTTGCAGTAAGGCACCAGACATTAATAGTCGTTAAACCATTATTCCTAGGAGTCCAATGAGTACCGTTGTCAGCGGAAAGAAAAACACCGCCATCCCGAGTTCCGGCAAAGAGATTTGCGCCGTTGACAGCAAGGGTTTGAATATTAAGATTTGTCAAACCAGTATTAACTGCACTCCAGCTTGATCCGTTATTGGTAGAAATAAATATACCGTCACCAAAAGTTCCAGCAAAGAGATTATTTCCGCTTAGGGCAAATGCTTGAACATCACCACCATATGGCCCATTTGTTTGCTGCCAGTTTATCTGGCTGAATGAGATTTGTAAAGAGAAAAGAAGAAAAAGCATACCAAATCTTGCAGCCGTCTTCATTTTTGCCCCTCATTTAGATAGTAGTAGCTCAAATCAATGAACCCGTGCCGCATGAAGAAAAATAATTTAGCAGGGAGCGGCACTTTGGTAAAGGGTATCTGTAGGATATTATGCTTTGTTAAATAAAAAATCAAGTGGCTCCCATATCATTTATCGCGATTGAGTACATGCTTGTTGAGGTGGGTTACCCTGCCTGTCCTGCCTTCGTCAGCCAGTCAATCTCATTGGCGGAGAGTTTGGGAACGGGGTTAGTGTGAGAAGATTCATTCCGAACTTGCCTGCCCCGATCTTGTATTCGGGGTTTCGGCATCTATACTATTAACCCTGAAATGCCGTTGTACGGCATCCCGTACAGTCCGTCTCGATTCAATGAATCGAGACGAGACCCCCGTCAACGTCGGGCGGGACAAGTTCAGGGTGACGCAACGACTAATTTGTGAGGGAGTTAAACTCCCGACTTTAAGGGACGATATTTTTACTTCGTGAGAACAAAAATAGATACAGGCTATCGCCTGTAATTGTAAAAGGCCTCCGGCTCTCACAACTTTGACATTAGCGGGATTTCTGCTTAAATAACTTCGTTATTTGAGCATCACCATTTTCTTCTGGAAGACGTGATGATTGTTCTGATCATCCGTAGCGAGAAGCCGGTAGATGTACATGCCGCTTGCAAAATGATGCGCATCAAAATTCGTTTGGTAATAGCCGGCATCTTGCCGTTCATTAACAAGATTTATTACTTCTCTCCCTAAGATGTCATAAATTTTTAAACTTACATTACTGATAGCTGACAACTGATAACTAATAACTGTCGTTGGATTAAATGGATTCGGATAATTCTGGAAGAGCTCATAGCTTGCAGGCGGTGTGATTTTGATCGTGATTTCTTTCAACCATTTCTGTCCGGTTTTATCCGTAACGGTAAAGCGCAGCGTATCTTCTTTATTGACCTTTGCTGTCTTCTCCACTGAGAATGTAAACAATGCAGTTTGCTCTTCTTTTGATTTGAGCGTTGTTAGCGTGACTATTTTCTCCTTAAACTGAACTCCCGCCGGAATACCCGTTGCTTCTACTTTGATAGCCTCTGCTGCAATTGTTGAAGTATTTGCGACAGCGAGTTCAATTGTATTCCCTTTCGACGCAAATGGGATTTCGTAGGGCTTTGCAGTTTGCTGGGCAATGCTTAAACACGTACATATTAATAATGCTATGATTGTTTTCATAAATAAGTTTCCAGTATTCAGTTAACAGTTGTCAGTCTATTTTTTTTTACTTTTTTCTCCCCTTCCAAAGGGGAGATGTCACGATGAATAATAATTTCATCGTGACAGAGGGGTCGTTTGACCAATTTGTCTCTTAAATTTTCGTGTCGCAAACTGCCTCGTCAATTGCATCCAGAACGCCGTATAAATTCTTTCGCACATCATCGTTTGTGAAACGCAAGAACCGTATTCCAAATTGTCCAATCCATTTTTGCCGTTCTTCATCGCGTTCACGTGCATTGAATACATAATGACTATCTCCATCGATTTCTATTGCCAATTTTTTCTTTGCACAATAAAAATCGATAACGTATTTCCCTACACTGTATTGTCTTCGGAATTTTATCCGGGATATTTGTCTGTTCTTTAACTGTGACCATAAGATCACTTCCGCTTCCGGCATTGTTCGGCGTAGTTGCTTTCTTCTTCCTTTCACACTCGACTTGTTAAACACCATTGTCATATTGATCTCAACCACCCCGTCCCGATTGTCGATGACAATCGGGACACCCCTCCTTTCGCGTTGTTTGCGTCCCGCCTATTTTGGCGGGAGTTAGGAGGGGAAATGGTATTTCCAAATATTCTGATTGGTTCTATCAATCGTAACGGGAATAACAAATATTTCTATGTGTTCAGTTAATCGATGTCAAAATATTTCTCAGCTATTTTTCTCCCCTTCCAAAGGGGAGATGTCCCGACGAATATTTTTCATCGGGACAGAGGGGTCGCGTGATCATGTTGTTCAACCACTCTGTCCTGATTTCATCTTCCGATGTAATCGGAACACTTCTCCTTCGTTAGGAGGGGAAATTGTGTTTCCGTTATTGCACCACGAAGTCCACCAAGTTATTCGTAGACAAATTTTGCTGCTTGTCTATCTGTTGTGTTCCGTATTTTACACGGAAAGAAAGACTCACAGGCAATAGTTCCTTTGTTATTATTCCGTTGATGGTGTTGCCTATCTGTTTCCAAACTCCGGAATAATAACTTGCCAGTGCATTATCGATAAACTGGCTCTGCGAGTTTTTAACTCGGACAGTGCATAAAACCGTCGAAAAGTTGACGGTGGCATTGTTTGAAATATCCTGTGTCTTATCGAGAGAGACCAAAGCGTATGTCATTCTAAACGAGTAACTATTAGGCAGAAGTTCTTTTGTTGTGACACCATTCGTTGTTGTTCCCAAACTTCTCCATGCGCCTGAATAATACTGGACTGTGCCCGTGTCTATTAATACGCCACTACTGTTCTTTAATTGTACGGCGGCACTCACTGTCTGGAAAACGACAGTTGGATTGGTGTTAATGTCTTGCTGCTTATCTTTGGTTGAATAGGCATAGTTCATTCTAAACGAGTAACTATTCGGCAGGAGTTCTTTTGCTGCAACACCGTTTGTGGTAGTTCCCAGTGTTAGCCAAGCTCCTGAATAGTATTGTACGACACCGGTATCTATTAAGGTTCCCAGGCTATTCTTTAATTGCACAGTTGCATTCACGGTCTGGAAAACGACTGTCGGATTTGTTGTAATATCCTGTTGTTTGTCCTTACTTGCAGAGGCATAGTTCATTCTAAAAGAATAGGTATTAGGTAATAGGTCTTTGGATACTACACCGTTTACCGTTATTCCTAAATCTCTCCAGGCACCGGAGTAATATTGTACAGTTCCTTGATCCATCAAAGTTCCTTGACTATTCTGTAACTGTACTGCAGCATTGACGGTTTGGAATACTACTGTTGCATTTGTTCCTATATCTTGTTGCTTATCCTTACTCGCATAAGCGTAACTCATTCTAAACGAATAATTATTCGGCAATAACTCTTTATTTGCTACTCCATTTGTTGTGCTTCCCAAATCTCTCCAGGCACCGGAGTAATATTGTACGGTTCCTTGATCCATCAATGTGCCCTGACTATTCTTTAATTGGACTGCCGCATTGATCGTTTTGAAAATAACATTGGGATTTATACTAATATCCTGCTGTTTATCATTGCTCGCATATCCATATGTCATTCTAAACGAATAACTGTTCGGCAGCAGTTCTTTTGTAGCTACACCATTTGCAGTTGTTCCTATGTTTCTCCACGCTCCGGAATAGTATTGCACAGTGCCTGTGTCTATTAATGTACCATTACTGTTTTGCAGTTGAATCTGTGCATTGACGGTTTGAAACACGATAGTATCATTACTTATAGGCACGTTGGATTTTGTTTGTGTGCCGAACTCATATGTCATGCGGAGGCTTAAGGTCTTCGCAGATGTGTTGACAAAAAATGTCCCGTCGTTGTTGTTAGTGGCATCCTTCCAAGCACTATCATAATATTGCAATGTGCCGGTTGTGAGTTTTGTGCCGGCGCTCGACACAAGTTTAACAGCAAAGAAAGGTGCAGTTTGTGCTTGTGGTAATATGTTTACGATATATTCTGTATTGAACCTCAGCAATGCATAAGATTCACTTGATAAGCTCGCAGTACTATCAATATTGACCTCGTGAAGTACTTGCAGTAGGACGTTTCTGGCTCCAACACTATCATGTTGGACGAGTTTTGTTTTTGCTGATGCAAAGTAACCGAGATATTTATTTGCCGTTGCATCATCTTTTATCCAGCCCAATGCACGAGATTGAGTAGTGTAGGATATGAGTGTGTCGCACCAAACCGTTGCAATAAAATTTATTGGAGGAGCAGACGGGCCAACTGTCAAACCATGATAATTCACAACCTCGCGGATTGAATCCTCTGGTGGAACATAATAGGTGACAGTTGTATCATCCGGATTAGGGAACAAGAGATCGTCCTGGAAGTTTGGTTTAACGACGCAACTCCTAATGCAAGGGAGTCCTTTACACATTATGACAATTCCTTCAATACCGTTCCCGGGTTTTACAAAGAACGAGTTAGTAAAAATAAGCGCAGTTGGTCTATTATTCAGTGTTGCTGTCCAATGTATATTGGGGATAGTGGGGAAACCAACAGGGACGACACTTTGACTCCTCGAGGGAAAATCTTGTCTAAACATACGTTCCATGAAACCACTGCCAGTAAAACGAAGTCCAACAGTATCTAAACTAATCGTATTTGCACCACGTGATATATCAATTTCAAATTCCTGTAAGTTTCCGTTATTATTCGGATCGTTAAATAATTTATATGCATAAAAAAACATCTTATTTAAAGAATCATATGAAACTTCTGTATTAACTTGAATCCTATATAGAAACGGATAAACAAGCAATTGTGAATAGCAAGGCAAATACCAAATAACCGATGCTATCAAAATGATTGCTCTTATTGTTTTTTTCATATTATATTTCTCCATCAAATCCAAAATGAATCGGTTTTTCCTTGTTATATTTTTGTCCACCATATTTTTCCATGAATACTTTTAATTGCTCTCCCTTATCTGTCAATGTTCCATCAGCTTTCCTGAGATATCCCAGATAGTTATCAATATCAACGCTCAATCCAACTCGATGAAAAGAATGGTCTTTAATAAAAATCCACTTACCTGGAAAATCAAATGCGCCACCCCATTCCAGACACATATCATTTATGCCAAGTTTTATAAACTCATTTTCACCTTCTTCACTTCCGCTCCAATTATAAAAATCCTTTATTGCAGCAGACAAACTATCTTTCATTTTTTGTGTGCACCAATGGTTCCTCAAGTGATTACTTCCTTGAGGGTTAGTAAAACCAGTTAAGGTCCAATAATAATCTCCTGTTCCTAATTCTACTAATCCCGGCACTTTTACTTGCAGGTTCACCGTATCCATTATTGTTGTATCACTTTCCATTCTCGCTGTAATCAAAAACTTTCCAGAGGCCTGCGAAGCAATAAATGAATCTACTACTGCACTTCCCTTCGCATCTGTTGTCATTGTGAGAGGATTTTCACCTTTTCCTCCTTTATAATAAAAAAGTCCTTGAAGAATTGGATTTAATGATTTCTCAGCCGGAAATGTACCACGAGTATCTGCGTATCCTGTATGACCATGTCCTCCTGAACCTTCTTCATATTTTGTAAAAATAGTAATTTGTTGATCTGGAAATGGAGTCCCGTCTCCTTTGAGGACCTGAATAGTGAACGTCCGTTTAGGATTATACCCGGGCCTATCAGCGCCACGGCTAGAACCATCATTCTGCGGTGGTAAATACGGCCAAATAGTCCAAGGAGAATGATCATGGATCTTCAATACTGGTTTCTTCACCGTCACTTTTGTCAAACCATAGAGGTTTTTAGTATAACCGTCATATTGGATCTTTCTCTGATGTGGTGGAGAACTTTTTGTGGTTTTCGATATAGGCGTGATTTTACCAGGAGCTTTTTGAGAACTTGTTGTTTGAGATGGGTTTTCATTACTCTTCATTTGCATTGCAGACTGCAGGTTCGTTTGCAGTGTTGGGGATATCTGGTGCATTCTCTGTGACAGCAATTCTTTACGAATGTCCGCAACATCCTTCCCTTTGTCCTTCGATGAATCCTTCGATGCAATTATGCCCACCGCACCACACTCTGGACATGGTACAGTTGCAATAGTCTTAATCAGAACAGTGAGAGAATCCGGCGCATTGCCAACGTCCACCGTTCTCAAGATAGCAGATTGGAATACGCCCTCAATTGTCTCTCCTATCTCGGTACTATCGAGAGATTGGAGCGTGCTGTATGCATTCCCTTTGATAATAGAATACTGTACGTTTAAAATTTCACCTATTGGATCACCCAATGTATCTGTCATCGATAGCGTGAGACTCGTTGTATCTCCATAACTTATACCATTCCTTCCGGGTGTTGTCAGTAAAGTTCCTTGAAAGGGAGTAACAAAAAAGTCTAAGGCAAGAGGTGGTACAATATCGCCGTAGCTGCTAACAGTCAATGAAACCTGATGTGCTTCACTCGGTTCATCTGGCGCCTGACCTATGGCCTCTATGTAAAATGATGAACAGCCATTAGGCGCTTTCAAAGAATCGATTATGGTATCTCTCGCCCCACTTATCGGGTCGTAGAAACTGCACCATTCTTTCCCCTGCGTAATCTCAACTCGATATACAACCGGTGCGAGTGTGCCCGAATGCCCACAACAATCATAGAGAGTGAAAGGAACCATTAGGGTGTCTGTGTACATCATATTTGGTGGGTCACTGGAATTAAATGAAATATGATACGGTGGAAGTGGATCTGTCCGCACCGCCTGCAAAAATATCGCGAACCTCTCAAATTCAGGCTCATTTATAAGCTGCCACGTTCCACCACAATCATTTGAGTTATTTTGAACAATTATTAGTGGGTATTTCACACGATCACACAGACACTCTACGGTGA
>Ga0182027_10009283_pt1 | contig 14167 bp, 4 predicted proteins | sample 712E1DmetaG_FD_121300 | JGI IMG/M metagenome (GOLD analysis project Ga0182027, IMG submission 121300) | Permafrost microbial communities from Stordalen Mire, Sweden - 712E1D metaG (Illumina Assembly) | ecosystem: Environmental > Terrestrial > Soil > Wetlands > Permafrost | place: Sweden...
CACCTGTTTGAAGTAATCGCGCAGATTGGGCGGATCGACCGGCAGGAAGGTGATATCGCCAGGGTGGAAGAGATGGATCTGGTTGTAAATGTCCCAGGCCGACTTGTTACGCGGGGTAGCGGTCAGCAGCACACATTTCCGTTCCCCATTTTGCAGGAAATCCTGCAAGACGTGATAGCGTTGGCTATCCGGGTTGCGGAAGTTATGACTCTCGTCCACCAACACAAAATCCCGGTCGCGATACTTTTCGCTGTCGATCAAGAAATTGTTCTCATCGTTTTCTTTCAGAAGGCTCATCGGAAGGACACGCGCATTCAGGTTGTAGGTTTCGTTATAGTGTTCCCACATTTCTTGCAGAGCTGCCGGGCAGATGATCAGCGGCCTGGCGCGTTCAACCCGCTCAAAGTGCTTGACGATGGCCGCGCCGATGTAACTCTTGCCCAGGCCGACCACATCCGCCACGAAACAGCCGCCGTATTCCCGGATCATGCGCACCGCCCCGCGCACGGCATCTTTTTGGAAATCCGTCAGCACCGCGCTGATCTCGGATTGCCAGATGAATTCGCCTTCGCCCTCTCCGTCCAGGCGATCCTTAACCAGCTCGTACATTGTTTTTAGATAGATCTGATAGGGCGTCACCTGCACGATCGGCCAGGATTGGCGCAGTTCGTTCATGAGATGTTCTTCGAAATCCTGCGACTCATCCCACAGGCGCGTGAACCAATCCGTCAGGGCCTGGTGGTTTTCATTGCCATGTACGCGCACATTGAGTTCGGTATTGTGCGAGACGCCGCTCAGGGTGAAATTGCTTGAGCCGACAATCGCCAAGCCTTTTTCATCGCGTGGAATAGGGTTACCTGCCGCGTCATAAACCGGCCCGTAATCGAAAATGTACGCTTTGGCATGCAGGCGACCCTTGGTGTAAACTCGTACCTTCAGCCGTCCTTGCTCGATCATCTGGATCAGGGTCACGGCCAGGCGTTGCGCTTCATCCGTCTGGTCCATAGCTGCAATGCCTTGCCCGACTTCACGCGCCGTCTCGCTGGTGCGCAGGTTTTGTTCAACCCGTTTCGGGTAAGCTTGCGTTTCGGCGGCCTCCTGGATCTGTTCCAGCCGGCGGTAGCCTTCGGCGATCTGTTCGATGGTTTCGCGGTTGGTGGTGTTTCCGATCAACAGGCGTAATTCGCCCACATTCTGCAATGTGTCTGCCACAGACTCGAGCCCGGAGAGAAAGAAATACCCTACGGCGAACTTGGCCGATTGGCTACCGGGCAAAATTCGCCGGATCACATCAATAAAGCTTTCAGAACGATTATCTATTATGTCATGAGGCATGGTTATTTCCATTAATATCTACAATACTTATGCTGCTATTAAGAGTATAAACAACCCTTTCATTGAGTCTCACCTCACTAAAATTCATTCTACGACTTCTGAATTCCGCTTCATGCCTCTTAAAATTAAGTGTGATATCAAAAGATAGCTCTGGTTTATTTTGTCTTAATATAATAAGGCAGGTAATATTTTCCTCTTTGAAAGTTACCTTTGCCCTTTCCCCCGAAAAACCCAACTTGAATGCCAAAGTATCTACGAGATCATCACCTTTATACAACTTAATTTCATATAACTTAATTTCATATTCTCTCTTCTTACCGAATAAAGCCAATACCGCCGCGAACACAATGACAGTCAATAAATAAATAATCATCATCCCATCGCTTGATACATTGGGAAGTGGCTGGGAAGAAAATGAAGTGAGATTAATACTAGTTCTTGTATTAAATTGAATTTGGAAGTTTTTTGTTTGTAATTCTTTTTCAAATCCAGTGCGATACCAGCTAACTTCATAACTACCTGTCGGAAGAGAATAACATACTGGGCCTGAGTGCACCTGATCAGAAATATTCATATTCGAGAATTTAATATTAGTTACCGACAAAGAATATGATCCACCTTTAGGAATATCAAAGCATGCTTGGGATGATACTTGCAATTTAACTGTCTTACTTTCGTAAGGATTTACCAGAAAAGTGGTCTTTTCATTCTGAGTTGTAGAACCCAAGGAGTACCAATTAATCTCGTAATTTCCGACTGGGAGAGTATAGCAGCGAGAACCATTATCGTGAATTGGTGCAACAGCACTATTGTCAACATTAATTATTTCAAAAGGTATATTCCATAATGCATACTGTGAAGCGAAACATGTGCCCCCGACCTTTGTTGTATTTTTCATCGGAAGAGGGGAATCAATCGTCGGTGGAAGATTTTTCACTGGCATGTCAAGTTGAATTTTAAGTGGAATTACCAAAGGGGCTTTTACATTCGTAAATGACAATTCAATGTGAGTCTTGGGAGTCTCCAAGGAATCAGACCAGTACATTCCCAGTTGGTAATCGCTTTCGTCACCGGTAATGGGTTTATCAGTATAGGGATTTATCACGCCAGTTGCATTTAGATCCGCTTCTACTTCTATTGTCACCTTGTCGGATGTCTCGATAGTTATCGGTAGAGGGTTTGCAAGGTTGTTTATCGAGGGGCCTAGCACAAATAATTTACTAACTCCGTCATTAGTTAACTTGTTGTCATCCTTCCATTCAGCATCGGCAAAGCCGGCTTTTCCTCCCCCATTATTCGCGACAATGACCTCCATTGTTCCTTTACCAACAATTACCCCATTACCGCTATTATCATGGGCGTAATGAATATCTTGAACCTCTAATATTGGTTCAGGCGAAGGATAGAGAATCATATCAGGTATGCCATTCAGTACCGAAATTGTTGCGATATTTTCAGACATAGCAATTTGAGTTTGCTGGAAAGATAATTGTTGTTGTCCCTGAGTCGCCTGGGCTTCCTGTATGGAGATCTGTTGTTGCACCTGCGCTGCCGATGTTGCCTGCGAGCCTGCTTCAAAAGTTTTGGCTGCTGATTCCGAATTATTTTGTCGCTCATTTTCCCCCTCGTTTTGAAGGACAGTCCAAAGTGAAAATATAATTGTCACAATTAATGCGCAAATGGGTATTAGAATTGTGGCCTTGTCTTTGGATGCCATCTTCTCATTATCTTCAATGACTTTTGGCTTGGATTTAGGGTGTCGATTGCCTTTACGCATACAGCTTCCCCACCATCTCATCCAGCTCGCGCTCGATTTCCTTCACTTTTTGGGCAGACTCGGGCGGCAGGGGATATCCGTGCAGCGCATATTCGCCCAGGACGGCATCTACTTTTTCGACAAAGGGCTGCTGCGCTTCGAGTGAGAGTGGTGCGATGGGTAGTTGTTTCCAGTCATCCGGATAGACGTGATTCTTGCTTCGGAGTCTATCTTTGAGCCATTTACTTGCAAAAGTTGAATTCATGATAGCAAGAACGTATTTCAGAACAAATTGATGTGATGTTTCCTCACGTTGCTCTCTGTCGCCAAGAGGATTCTGATGGCGGTATTTTGCTGTTTTATTGATTGATTTATTAACCACACCTTCCAATTGATACCAAGGGACAAAAATACAGGAAGTATGTGTAGTGTAGTGTCTCTTTTCATCATAAACTACAGGTGGACTACCAGGAACTACAACCAAAGAAATTAATTTAGGGCTGGCTTCATGCAATTCAGGAAATGTTGGGCGGGCGAATTTATGCGGAGCACGTTCTGTACCCCACTCGAGGTAATGAACCCGCTTTATCCACCATCTGATTAAATCTTTTCCCTCCACAAATGGTTTTGAATGAATTACATCTTGAATATCAGAAACTAAATCATCCGTAACAAACTCACCTCGCCAGAATCTTTCATCGGAGTTAGCTCTTAACCCATAACTGATATAGCAAATATTATCTAGCTTCACAAATCTTTCTGAATTATCTGTCTTTTTCACACCATCTGGTTTGAATAACGCGGTGCCGAATTCAGCCTGGCTTGTTGTAAACAGGATTTCAAAATTATCATCAAACTCGTCGCGCTTGCCCCAACGCCGGGCTCGTATAGGTTGGTGGGTGGTAGGAGATACGCCTTTTTCAAAATGTAAAATGGTGTTGTTTACACCGGCGTCAAATAAGTTGATCTCAGAGCAAAAGTCAATTCGTTTCACTCGGCTGTTCTGCAAGAAATACTCGTGCGATTTTTCGGCATACTTGGCGGCATTGTACGCATCCGGGATGATGAAAACCATTTGTCCTTCCGGTTGGAGGAGTTGACAAGCACGCTCCAGGAATAGCACGTATAAATCCCATTTTTCATGTAAAGTTTTATAAATATTAGAAGCTTTCAACTGGGCGCGGTATGCCTGCCAGGTTGCGATTTCTTTCTGGCGTTCCTTTTCATCGGAAATATGCTTGAACTGTGTATCTGCGCGTACATAAGGTGGGTTGGCAAGGATGATGTCAAATCCGGTCGGGTGGTCTCCTGTCATAAATATTTCGGCAAATTCGACCGTCCAGTCGAAGCCATTGAACTCGGCTGAGCGCCCAGACCAGGTTTTGATCTCGGCGCGCTGTTTTTCGATGGTCTCCTGCAGGGAAATTTTTTCGGCATGATGGGCAGTTAGGAATTTCTTTTTATTTTGCAGGAATTCATCAACCAGTTGGCGGCGGAATTCGACCTCCAGCCCGCTCGATGGATCAGGGGCAGTCAGGCTGTCGCCGGTCTCGATCTTGTAGTTCAGGTTGGGCAACGGCGGGGGCGTCTCGCCTTCGAAATCCACAATTAGTGAGAGCCACAGCCGCAGGCGCGCTATGTTGACTGCGAACGGATCGATGTCCACCCCATATAGGCTATTCTGGATGATCTCCAGCTTGCGTTCGTAAACTGTCTTTGGATCCAATGAACGGGTGACAAACAGGCATTCGCGCAATTCAAGCAAGACATGCAACATACCCAGCAGGTAAGCCCCCGAGCCGCAGGCCGGGTCGCACACTTTCACCGCCCGCAGGGCTTCAAGTACGCCTTCCGGGTCACGCAATCCGGAAGGGTCTCTTTGATATACAAATTGAAGGATAGCGGCTCCACTTTCGTTAGGCAGCCTGGATTGCAGATACCCTGCCAACGCTTCATAACACATGAATGCAACCACAGGTTTAATGGTGTAATACGAGCCGCTCTCATGCCGCCCCGTCACCAGCTTTTCGAAGATCTTACCCAGCATCTCCGGATCCACCGCCACTTCCACATCCAGCGGCGTGCTCTCGGTCACTGTGAAATTGAAAGCATAGACCAGGTCGTTCAGGATGTCCGCCACCACCTTATCCGAGAAGAAGCAGATTTCATCATCAGCTTCTTTATCGAACAGACCGCCGTTTAAATAGGGCACATCACCGATTAAACCCACGAGCGACTTGTTTTCCGTTTCGCTGCGTATATCCTGTTCGCGGCTGTTACTCAATCCTTTAAAAAACAGCGCATTCAAGCGGATTCGGTGGAAGTTGGTTTCGGTGCGATTTTTTGGGTCGTTATGATTGTAATCATCGAACAGTGCCTTCAAGTAATCGCGCCGGCCGCCAAAAGACATCCAGCCCTTGCGTTCCAGAAAGGCCAGGAACATCAACCGGTTGAAGAACTTCTGCGTGTACAGACGTTTCTGCTCAGACGACCAGTCGCACGGCAGGCTGGTTTCTGCCACATCGAATATTTCCCCATATTTCTCGAAGAATTTGCTGGTCACCTTCTCGACATCGAAGGCCTCGTCGTGCAGCGCCTGGATGGCAGCGGGATAAACACCGAATAAATCGTGTGGTGCCAGTTCCGCATCCAGCAGCGCGATTCGCTCAGCCGCTGTGCGCAGCAATTCATAGGGCGTAACTGTGATGCGACGGAATAATCTGCGCGTTCCAGCCGTTTTGCCGCTCGTGTATTTTACGTTCACAAAGTGCCAGCGGGTCTGGCTGGCATCGGAAAAGATGAACAACCCGTAGGGATGCTCTGCCAGTAATTTACCCACCACCTGGCGCTCGGTTGTCAGGTTTAAGCTTCCATTCAACCGGCAGTAAATGACATGGAACCCTTCTCCGGCAGTTGCGAACAATAACGGTGGATCTGCCAGGCTTTCTGCAGTTCCATCCGCCCAAGTACGTGTCGATAGCGGCTCGTTAGCGCGCACATAGTTCAACTCGCTCCAGAACAATTTCTTGAGCGCATCCAGCCGTTGATTTGGCAGGGCAGCGAGCAAATCATGAATTGACTGGCGAAAAGAAGTTCCCACACTAAACTCCTGTAAAAATGCTTTCACTCATGACCCGGCGTTTATCTTTACTCTTATATAGGTCATAACATGCAAGAAAACCCCCATACACCCAACTCCCAAAAACGGGGATCCCAAAAAGGCGATGCCTTATTGTACAACGAAAACAGTCCTGCAACGCAGGCTTGAGGGTCATGAAATTTAAAGACATCAACTACTTGAGAGAGAATTCGATAACTATCTAAAATGCCAAATCTACCGTGAATGAGCCAGCACCTATGATATTACGCCGGTAAAAGCGTAGAAATGGGCAGTTCATTGGGTTCTGGTATTTGATCAGGCGTTATTGGTAAATTTTATAGATTTGTAAGCCTAGTAGAAGTAGCGCCTGTAAAGCGATTAGGCAACCCTTCAGACAACGTCATGTATTCCACAGTCAATGTCATTAAGTTAAGAAATGATCACGGTTTGGAAGGCTCAAAATAAATTGGCTCAAAAAGTGGCATTTCGAAGCGGTTCTGATCAATTTTGCTCACAAAATCGTTGGCAACACTCTTAACTTAACGATATTGATTGGATACTTTCTTTGGGATCTTTCAGGATGAGTTCAAGAACAAGTTCGGTCTGCTTGTTGACCCGTGGATCAGGAACTATCCGATCCTGGCATTCGGATCATTGTTAGTGCTCGGCGTTTTGATCGCGATTGTGGCCATTTACCGCGATCGGTTCGCGGACCTGCTCCCAGAAAAACCATCTAAAGTTGACTGACACAAACGCGCACTCGTCGGTGCCCTGCAATCTAACGTTAACCTGTGGTCCAGTTGACAAACCAGGCCTGCGCTAGAAGTGATCAGGTGGGCTTTTCGAGTTCGATCCAAATATCTTCGAAATCTCACAATAGAGAAATTCAAGAAGCCTTTTGGGACTACAATATAGGCGACAAGAATCGAAATTTCTGTCACCTATTTGCCGCCTATAATCTCCCCAGTTACCGGATGTGCAATAAGGCATGTGATATAGTTCTCTCTCCTTTCATATTGTTATTACTCTTTCGTTAGCAAAGATGGGTTGGAATGAAGCTCTACCCCGAACACTTGCCAGAAAGCGTACTAAATGATCCAAAAAGGTCTGCCGAAGTCAGAGTTTATGAAACATTGGCTGGCCTCGATGGACCTTATGTTGTGTTTTATAGTGTTAATTGGCAAGCCCGGATAAATGGTAATACACGTGACGGCGAAGCTGACTTCGTCATTGCTCATCCAGAGCTGGGGATATTAGTTATTGAGGTCAAGGGGGGGGGTATCGATTATGATGCTACCTCAGGAGAATGGACTACCACGGATCGATATGGGGAAGTTTTTAAGATCGATCCTATAGAACAAGCCCGAAAAAACCACTATACGTTACTTGAAAAATTGATTGACTTACCAGGTTGGGATCGCAATCGATTCCTTACAATTGGACATGCAGTTTGTTTCCCCGATATTGTTAATAAGGATAGATTTCTTCGACTGGATTTACCTCGTTCCATCGTCATAGATCACGATGATCTTGGAAATATTAATACAACTATCGTAGATGTCTTTGAAAATTATCAAAACCAATCAACCTTCCGTCAAGGTGAATTAGGAAAAGATCGGCTTGCGATGGTCGAAGGTCTGCTTGCCCGATCGTTCAAAATCTCAACCCCACTTGGCGTGGAATTAGAACTTGAAGATAAGCGGTTGGTTGAATTGACTGAGCAACAATTCCGATTGCTTGATTTTCTCGGGAATCGAAGGCGAGCCTTAATAGCAGGTTGTGCTGGTTCTGGAAAGACCATGCTAGCTATTGAAAAAGCACGCCAGCTTTCGGAGCAGGGTTTTAATGTTCTATTGACTTGTTTTAACGCTGCTCTAGCCGAGAATCTGGCGCAACGGCTACCCGAGATCACCGTTCTACACTTTCATGGGTTGTGCAGAGAAATGGCTAACCGAGTTGGCTCTGTCTTGCGGCCCTATGCGGATGAACAGGAATATAACGATAAAATTCTTCCAGAAGCTCTTATGAATGCCATTGATGATTCAGACCTACGCTTTGATGCAATTATTGTTGATGAGGGGCAAGATTTTAAAGAGAATTACTGGATTGCACTCATGGGATTGATATCTGAAAAGCAAGGCGTCTTCTATGTATTCTACGATGATAATCAGAATTTGTATGGTGGGGCAGCAACCTTATCAGGCATTATTGATGAGCCGCCTTTTATGCTTTCAGAGAACTGCCGTAATACACAAGCAATTCACAAAGTAGTGGCGAATTTCCATAATAATTGTGAGGCACTTGTTTGCCACGGACCAGCAGGGCGCTTTCCTGAATTTATCCAATACAAAGACAGTTCCCAAATGCTGCATTTTTTACAGAGCATGTTATATCATCTAATAGAGGATGAATATATTCGAGCGGAAGATATTGTAATTCTGACTCCTTATGGTCAAGAACGAACTGCACTTAAAGCCGGTCTGCGTATGGGAAACTTCACAATAACGTCAAATGTCCCAGCAAGACGGTCTGAAATTCAAGCAACGAGTATTTACAAATTCAAAGGATTAGAGCGAAGAGTGGTTATTATTGCCGAAATTGACACCCGGTTCAGTTACAATACTGAAATGGTTATGTATGTCGGTTGTTCGCGAGCTCGCACTCATCTCGTGCTTTTCGCTCAAGAGAATATATCCCCAGATTTGAAAAAGCAGATTGAACGTCTTTGTGCACCATCGAAGTCGCAATGGGAGTTCCTATGAAATATCGAGAATTGATCCAATTCGAACCAGTTATTGATGTCATCCAACTTCGCCAGGCAGACCAACGTGCACGGGCCGAGAAACTGGTTTCAACCTATGTTATTTCGGACCGCATGACAGATGTAATCCTGCATTCGATTCTTCCAAGTTTGCGATTGGATGGTGACAAGCCTGGCGACGGATTGTTTGTAGTGGGTAATTATGGGACAGGTAAATCTCACCTGATGGCAATTATCACAGCTGTTGCTGAACACGCAGATATGCTTCCTCTTGTCACTCATCCGGCTGTTGCCGAAGGGCTTAAGCCGATTGCTGGTAAGTTTAAAGTAGTGCGTCAGGAAACAGGGGCGACAGAGAAGAATTTGCGTGATATTGTCTTAGAAGATCTGGAAAAACATCTGGCCAAGATGGGAGTAAATTACCACTTTCCATCAATGAGCAAGGCATCGAGCAATAAAGATCTACTTATTGAGATGATGGAAGAGTTTAATAAAGTTTTTCCAGACCATGGTCTGCTAGTGGCGATGGATGAGCTACTTGACTATTTACGTAGTCGAAAAGATCAACAATTAATCTTAGACCTAAACTTCTTACGGGAAATCGGGGAAGCTTGTGAAATTACACCATTCAGATTTTTGGCAGGAATTCAGGAATCTCTTTTTGACAGCCCGCGTTTCCAATTTGCGGCCGATTCCATTCGCCGGGTGAAAGCTCGGTTTGAACAAGTTCGTATTGTACGCGAAGACATGGCTTATGTAGTCTCGCGCCGTTTGCTTGCTAAGACCGAAGCTCAGAAAAAACAGGTTCGTAAACATCTGGAAAAATTCACCAAGCTGTATGCTTCAATGGTAGAACATCTCGATGACTATGTGGATCTGTTCCCTATTCACCCGGCATACCTGGAAGTATTTGATCAAGTAACTGTTGTAGAAAAACGCGACTTGCTAAAAGCACTCAGTAAACAAATGGAAAACTTGCTTGATCTGGAATTACCTACTGAACAGTCAGGTTTAATTTCATTTGACTCATACTGGGCGATTCTGAATGATGAACCATCTTATCGTTCTGTTCCGGAAATTCGGGAAGTACAAGACAAAGCCCGCGTGCTTTCAGATCGAGTTCGCACCGCGCCTAATGTCAAAGATTATCGTCCGGCGGCGTTGCGCATAATCGCGGGGTTGGCAGTACACCGGCTAACCTTGAGTGATTTGTATGCACCTATCGGGCTAACACCTGCAGAATTGCGCGATCGTTTGAGTCTATATTTGCCCATTCCTGAAATGGATGCAGACTTTTTGCTGACTACCGTGGAATCGGTCTTGAAGGAAATTTCCCGCGCAGTCAACGGCCAATTCATCTCTCACAACACAGAGAATGACCAGTATTATCTTGATCTAAAAAAAGATATTGATTTTGATGCCCTAATTGACCAACGCGCTACATCACTGGATGATGCACAACTTGACCGCTATTATTTCGATATGCTGGTGCGCGGTTTGGAATTGACAGACAGCACCTATGTTCCCGGATTCCGAATATGGCAACGCGAATTGCCGTGGGCAGGTCAGGGCATGACACGTAAGGGATATATCTTTCTGGGCGCGCCTTATGAGCGATCCACTGCACAGCCTGAGCGGGATTTCTACCTCCATTTCCTACCGCTGTTTACAGCACTGACGCGTGAATTGGGCAACAAACCAGATGAAGTTTTTTTCTCGATGGCGCAGCGCGATCCCGATTTTGAACAGAATCTGCGTCGTTACGCCGGCGCGCGAGAAATGAGTTCAATTTCATCGGGCAGCAATAAGGAACAATATGAACGGAAAGCCGATGTTTTCCTTCGTACGCTCATTAATTGGCTGCGCGAGAACATCACACGCTCCGTGGAAATCCGCTGGAAGGGCATAGAAATGACTGTGCCCGATGCGCTTTCGCAATATCGTCTATCTATCAGGGATTTATCTTTGCGCGAGCAGGTATTCCGGTTAGCTTCGGCGTTCTTAAGCGAAAGTTTCCAAGAAAATTATCCCCGCTATCCGAAATTCAGTGGAATTGATTTCACATACGAGAGCATGGTCCAGGCTGCAGACGCCACTTTGCGCGCGATCTCAGGTAGTTCAGCAACACGTCCTGCCCAGGTGGTCTTGGAAGGGTTGGGGCTGGCACGCATGGAAAGTGGACAATTATCATTCACTACGGAAGATAGCCCCTTTGCCCAACATGTGGTCAAGTTACTGTACGCTCTACCGGAAGGTAAGGTATTGAATCGTAAGGAATTGATTGGCGGCCAGACCAATGCAGAAGTGGAAAAGCAGTATGGACTTGAGCCAGAGTGGTTTGTGGTGGTGCTTGTAGCCTTGGCAAGACAGGGCGAAATCACAATAAACCTGCCAGGCGCACGCATTGACTCGGTAACGCTCGATGAAGCTACACGTATTGGGGTGAACACTCTTGTTAAGTTCACGGCGGTCAGCCGACCAAAACCCATCCCCGAGCAGGCACTAAAGGCTGTGTTTGCAGGATTAGGCTTGCCTGAAGATTTAATCTCTGACTCAAAAAAACTTGAACTGGCTCCTATCCAATTGCAAGCATCGGTGGAAACAGAACTCAATCTCACTGTGCGTTTGCTGGAAAGCCTGCGGGAGGGACCACGCTACTGGCGCGAGCCTTTGATATCGCTAGCAGAACTGCAATCTCTACGAGATGAGTTAGGCGAGTACAAAAATTTTCTCTCATCACTACAGGCACTAAATAGCCCGGGCAAATTGCGTAACTTTACAACCGGGCAGGGCGAAGTACGCCATATTATGCGTACACGTAAAGTGTTATCGGACATAAAGAATCTCTATGAAGTACTTCAGGTGCTCCAGCCGCAACTGGAATATATCTACCAGGCAGAAGTAAATTTGCCTAGTGATGATCCTTGGCTTGGTACTGCTGATCAAATGCGCACCGAGCATTTGGCGGTGTTAAAAAATCCTGCACAGCGAAGTACATCGAATGTTGTGGCGCGTTTAAAAGGCGGATTATCCAATTTGCAAGATGCTTATTGCCGGCGCTATCTTGATCTGCATGTTACCGCCCGCCTGGACTCAGCCCAGGATGCACAAAAGAAACGCTTGACGAGTGATGTGCATTGGGCGCAGTTGAGGGCTCTGAGTGCACTGGAATTCCTGCAGCGTAGTGAATTGCAAAAGTTGGAAGACCATCTAGGCGAGCTGCGCTCCTGCCCATCTTTGACAATTAATGACCTTCATGTACACACCATCTGCCCCGCCTGTGGATATTTGCCACGCACGACCGAGAAGGATGGCTCTGCATTCAGGAAGCTCCAGAAAGTCACTGAAGACTTTGACTCGCTATACCGCCAGTGGGTGAATGCTTTGCTCATCAACCTCAAGAGTGAAAGTTCACAGTCAAATTTGACCATGTTGCGAGATCAGGAACGTGAACAGGTGACTCTTTTCCTACAAACCGGTCAATTGCCCGACAAGATGACTGATCGTTTCGTGACTGCTTTGCGGGATACTTTGCAAGGGTTGGAAATTGTTACGGTGGATGGTAGTGATTTGCTACTGGCGCTTACCCGACCAGGTATTCCTTGCACGCCTGAAGAGTTCGACTCCCGCTATCGGAAATTTATGTCAGATCATTTGGCGGACAAAGATCCAGCCAAAGCCCGTATCCGCGTAGAATGGTAAAGAGAAGGAAAACCCAGCATGGCTTCAAAGAAGCTTTCATCTGACCAGCCCGATCTGATTAACGATGAGCGTGCCGAATACAAAGTAACCTCGCAGGACCAAGCGCAAAAGGAAGAATACCGTCGTCGCCTAATAGATGTGCTCAAGGATCCGCAATTTCGCGTTATCGAAGGCTTCCCAATTGGCGCGGACGAAGCCATACTTGCACTTTCTGATCCACCCTTTTATACCGTCTGTCCCAACCCATTCTTGACCGAAATCATGGAGAAGTGGCAAGATGAGCGCGCCGCCCTACGCCAAGAGTTGGATTTCCCAGATGACGAGCCAACCGGGAGCAAGCGCCGCATTCGTGAAGAAGCACCGCTCAAACCGTATCACCGTGAACCGTTTGCAGCGGATGTTTCTGAAGGAAAAAACGACCCAATTTACAACGCACACTCGTATCATACTAAAGTGCCTCATAAAGCTATTATGCGCTACATATTGCATTATACCGACCCCGGTGATCTAGTACTTGATGGATTCTGCGGAACCGGTATGACTGGTGTAGCAGCACAATTGTGCGGGAATAAGAAGGCTGTGGAGAGTTTGCGCTATACCGTAAAAGACGGTGTGGTTCTAGGCGAAGATAATAAGCCCATCTCCAAACTTGGCATCCGAAAAGCCGTATTGATTGACCTATCGCCTGCTGCCACTTTCATTGCTTATAACTACAATACCCCGGTAGCTACGCGTTCCTTTGAGCGCGAAGCCAAACGCATTCTTAAAGATGCAGAAAAAGAATTTGGCTGGATGTATGAAACCAAACATATTGATGGCACAACCGGTAAAATTAATTACACAGTTTGGAGTGAAGTTTTTTCTTGTCCACATTGTGGTGTGGAATTGGTATATTACGATCTGGCTGTCAATAAAGAAACCTTTGAAGTAATTGGCGAATACGATTGTCTCGGATGTGGAACGCGTTTGTCCAAGAAGGATCTTGACCGTTCATGGGAATCCAACTTCGACGAAGCCTTAGGCCAACCGCATAAACTAGTGCGTTATACCCCAGTTTTGATTAACTACCAGGTGGAAAAGAAACGGTACGAAAAGAAACCTGACGCCGATGATTTGAAATTGATTGAGAAAATTCAATCAACCCCCTTTCAAAACTGGTTTCCGGTCAATGAAATGCTTGAAGGTGAACGCAAAAGTAAAGACGGTTATTGCTTGAAAGGTATTACGCATCTGCACCATTTTTATTTTCGCAGGGCGATGATGGTATATGCAAGACTTTGGCAAGAAGCAAGAACAAGCGAAATCAAAGACCACTTCCTAGAATTTTTTGTACAAGGAAATTGTTTGGGTTTCACTAAAATGAATCGGTATTCAGCGAATCACTTCTCTCAAGTCAATCGCTATTTTTCAGGTACATTATTTGTTGGTTCGTTGATTTCTGAAGTTTCCCCTGCATACTCAATGACCCACAAACTTGGGCGATTGAGCAAGTTGGAAATGCCAGGGAAGTATG
>Ga0182027_10009284_pt1 | contig 14165 bp, 14 predicted proteins | sample 712E1DmetaG_FD_121300 | JGI IMG/M metagenome (GOLD analysis project Ga0182027, IMG submission 121300) | Permafrost microbial communities from Stordalen Mire, Sweden - 712E1D metaG (Illumina Assembly) | ecosystem: Environmental > Terrestrial > Soil > Wetlands > Permafrost | place: Sweden...
AAGTTGACTCTTTGTCGACGGTGCGTCCATTGCCGGCTATACTTCTGTCTAATTGCGCGGGAAGCGTTTTCTGACAGAAACGGCAAAAAATATCGACATCTTCCACGGGAGAAAAAGTTTCGGTTGCCATAAGTGACTCCTCTTTTTCCTTGAAAAGTATAAATTCTCAATACTGTCCTTGAAATTACTTTATGGGAAGGCTGTAAAGCAATTAATAGGGGGCCTATATGTTCCCCTGATGTATTTTGCAACCGTTGGTTGGGTACAATGATTTAAGAAGTTCAGGAGCTCAAGTTAATGAACATTGTTTTTATGGGAAGCGCAGAGTTTGGCATACCAGCGCTTGAAAAATTATACACGGGGAAACATAAAATTGTCGGTATTGTCAGCATCCCTGCACGGCAAAAAGGCCGCGGCCTTATGCCGGTTGATTCACCTGTTGTACATTATGCTCGAAAAAAAAACCTCGGAAACCTCGGAAGCCTCAAAGTTCCGATTTTATTGCCGGAAAATTTGAAATCGGAAGAATTTATTGGAGCTCTGAAAAAACTAGAAGCTGATATTTTTATTGTAGTTGCATTTAGAATTTTGCCTGAAAGCATTTTTAAAATTCCCCCTTTAGGTACCGTGAATATTCATGCATCTTTGTTGCCTAAATATAGAGGGCCAGCCCCGATCCAGCGCGCGATCGAAGCGGGTGAAAAGGAGACTGGGATTACAATATTTCGTATTGATAAAGGTATTGATACGGGCAACGTTATTCTAAAGCGGTCGTTATCAATTGGAAATGAAGAAACTTCCCCGCAGCTTTCCGACCGATTGGCTCAGCTGGGCGCGGACAGTCTGATGGAGGCCCTTTCTGCCCTGGAAAATGGCACTGCAACGCTTAGTGAACAAGACGCTTCTCAAGCAATCGGGGCCCCAAAACTTTCAAAAGCCGAAGGGACGATCAACTGGAACAGGCCTGCCAGGGAACTTTTTAATATGGTCCGCGCTTTTAAACCTTTCCCCGGAGCTTACGCTTTTTTGGAAAAAAACCGGTTGAATATTGAATGGGCCCTTCCTTTAGATGCTTCGGGGAATGATGTTCCGGGCGTCATTTGTTCCGTTGCTGCTGATAATTTTGACGTGCAATGCTTAAACAGCCTGCTCAGAATAGTTGAGGTTAAACCGGAAGGGAAAAAAAACATGAGCGCAAAGGCTTTTATGCTCGGCAGGAAAATTTCCGCGGGAATGCGTTTCCAATAGAAAAAATGGGCCATGAACACCAGATCAATAATTTTACATATTCTTGAACAATACGACAAGCGGCCGTGGGCAATGGAAAATCTTGTTGAACAGGAATTACAGGCGTCCGGAGTCGACCATAGGGACCGCCGGTTTATTTTCGAGATCGTCTACGGCATCGTCAGGCACCGATTGACCATCGATTATATCATCGAACAATATCTCAACGACCGCGCGCTCATGAACAACAAACATCTGAAGCGCATTCTGGAGACCGGATTATATCAAATCATGTACATGGATAAGGTTCCCGACCATGCCGCGGTAAACGAAACCGTGGATTGCGCCCGGATTGATGCGCGTTCCAAGACGATGACTGGGATCGTAAACGGAATATTGCGTTCATTTATCAAGGACAAGAAGCGTATCGCGCTGCCCGATCCCAAAAAGGACCTTGTCAAGAGACTTTCCATCGAATTTTCGCATCCGCAATGGATGGTTGAGCGATGGCTCAAACGACTGGCGCTTACAAAAACAAAGTTGCTGCTCGCGTTCAACAATGAAAAGCCCGAGACTTATTTCAGGAGAAAAATCCGCGGTCGCTCACGACCGCAATTTGAAACAGAATCGCGGGACGTCCTGTCACCTGTGGGCGGGTATTTAAACCTGTATTATCGGCTCTCCAGGCAGCTTCAGGTTGGAAGCATGGATTTGCTCAAAGACGGCCATTGCACGATCCAGGCACCTTCGTCGGGCTGGATGGTGGCTTTGCTGGACGTGCAAAAAGGCGAGACAGTCCTTGACGTTTGCAGCGCTCCCGGGGGAAAAAGCGCGCTGGTTTCGGAATTGGCGGGAGAGACCGGAAAGGTTTACTCATGCGAATTAAAATGGGCCCGGATGGTGCTCGTCCGCGACACTGTTAAACGCATGCGACTGTCCCATGTCAGTCTTTGCCTCTGTGACGGCTGCTTGCCGCCGTTTTCGAGACAATTCCCTAAAATTCTTCTCGATGCACCGTGTACGGGCAGCGGCGTATTGCACAGACACCCTGAGGCCCGCTGGGTAAAAAACCTGGAAGACATCCGCAAGCTGGCCATCATTCAGGAAAAACTTTTGGAGGCATGCGCTTCGCTCACCGCGCCGGGAGGAGTCCTTGTCTATTCCACGTGTTCGCTTGAACCTGAAGAGAATGAATTGCTTGTCGAGGCTTTTTTGCAAAAACATCCCGAATTTGTGTTGAGCAAAGTGCCGGCGGCGGTCCCCGCGACCTTTATCGACAGAAGTGGTTATGCGCGCATTACACCGTATGACCATAAACTGGACGGGATGTTCGGAGCGAGACTACAGAAGATGGAGCGCGTGGAAAAATAAATTTGTATTCTGAAAGCGCAAATTCTACAATATAACTTATGAGTCGGCCCACAAGCATCGCAGTATTTTCGGCGCTATCGGTATTTCTTAACTGCACCGCGTATGTCACCCGGCAAACCGCCGCCACGCAATATACGACAAAAATTGCTTTTTGTGAAGAGCATTTTAACGGGGTATCGCTGTCGGGGCAAACTTTATTGGTTTTTCCGGTGCTTACCAGGAACGGGAACGACACCGCTTCGTATTTTTCTCCACGGCAGCAAATTAAAATCCTGCAAAGAATCCGTAATGACCTACATTTTTCAACGCCGGACGTTTTTGAGCAAAAATATCTTTCCGCGCACGACTCGCTTTCTCTTGCCCGCTTTTACCAGTCGCTTAACAAAGGCGAAGTCGTGGAGGCCCAAACCAGTGACTCAATCTGGAAAGCCATGGACGCGCCGTATGTATTGTTTGTACGTGTCTTGTATGCGGTTACCATCAGAAGTTTCGATGGAAATTCCCAGAGGAACCTGCATCTGGACGCTGAACTTTGGGACGTTTCCTCCGCAGAAAACGTATGGCGAGTTGAAGTGACCGGTTTCGATAAGAGCAAGGGGGCGACCGATGCGCGGTTTTTAACCGGGGGACTCTATGAGGCCTTCGGTAAATTACCGGGGTATTTGCCGGCCAATAACGAAAACAACTGGTAGGTTTCGTCATGAGGGAAAATACCGAACGGATCATTAAGGTCGGACTGAAACGTAATGCAAAAACGGTGTTTGATGAGGTTGATTCGATCACCGCGGAAATGATTCGAGGAGGATGGCGCTTGAACGAGTCGTTTATTGAAGACAGCCTTGGCAATATTCACCTTATTTTCGACCGTGAAATCACTAAATTAGATTGTTGACATGCAACAGGCAAAAGTGGATAATTAACCCAAAGACCGACCATGATTTACCGGACGACCCGGGGAAGTACCCGAAAGGGTATTAAAGGATTTCCCTGATTTTACTGAGGAAACAGATATATTTTTTTAACTCTTGGGGTCTAAAATCGAAAGGAACCGGCCCATGAAGTATGAAATCGAAGACAAGGGAACGTTCAAGATGATCCACATAATGGGCAATATTGATACGGAATCAAACACGAAAAAGCTGGATGAGGACATTTTTAATGCCATTAAGTCAGGAAATCATCACTTTGTTTTCAATCTTGAGAGAACGACGTATCTTGACAGTGCAGGTATAAGCATTTTTATTCATTGCCTGTGCGACGTGCAGGAAAACAAAGGCTCGGTATATATTATCGCACAGGACAGTCAGGTGCGAAGGGTGCTTGAAATGGTGGGAATCAGTCGCCTGATAAAAACGTATGACAGCGAAAGCGATTTTTTAAAGATACATCAGGACGCCGCTTCATGACGATCCCGCAAATCTGGGTCAAAATAGCGGTTGCGCTTATTGTTGTGGCGGCCTTTACCGCCTGTGACGTACTGGGGACCGTCGTCGACCTCAGCAATACGCAAACGCTGGTCACCGGCATGCATGTTTCCGGTCGGGGAACGATCACCGTGATCACGGGCGGCGCAATCCACAACGTCCCACTTGAATCCTTTGAATCCATAACATTATTTCCCGATGAAACGCGCACGATCAACGGTGAACTATGTTACGTGGCGGATGTATTCCTTAAAGACGGGACCCGCATGGCCCCGCGTGATAAAACGCATGACAACAGGCCGCAAACGTTCGTATCTGTAAATGCAACCATCATGGGCAAATCAAACCGCGGCAATTTCAGCGCCGAGCTGACCAATGTAACGAAAATTACATTCAGATGAGGGACTAACCTCTAAGCTTTCAGTCAACAACAAATTGTTATTTAGTCTACCTGCCCAATGGCAGGTAAGTGCCTCTAAGCTTTCGGCCAACAATAAATTGTTGCCCAAAAGCCAAGAGGCACTAATAATACGCGTCAAGATACAAACGGCATTCGGGAGAGAAAATGGCCGTTTTTCCCGATGAGGGGTCCTTTGTCACCGGACTGACAACATCAAAACACACGCTTCGCCTCAGCGTCGGTATCAATATTTTAATGCCGGCGCCGAATCCCGCCCCATTTTGTCGTATTTGTGAAGGCTGCGTAAAATGCCCCCATAAATCGCCGGCATCAGCGATAAGCGCACCGTCGATTTGATAATACATTCCTTTTAGTTCGGGAAACCGATCAGAAATAGAAAACAGCGAAAATACGTCTATTTCAGGCAGCGTCGCGATTGGAAACCGGTATTCAGTTGACACAACAAGGCTGTTATTCATTTCGCCGGTCATTCCCAGGTAATCGTCCGGGAAACCCCGCACGGACCCTTCACCGCCCGCATAAAGACGCCGGTAGGGACCCGCGTCATTTGTCCTGAAACAACCAAGCAATCGGCATGCGACATGATTACGATTAAAGAACCCAGGGATATAAAACCGGAAATCGGCGCTGTATTGTCCAAATTTATTGTCATCGGTGGAATAGAAGCCGTTAGTCAGTGCTTCATTCCAGAAATACCATCCAGCAACCGGATCGAAGTTGTTATTTCTATAATCGGTCGTCCACCCTATCGAAGCGTCAGCTTCCTTGATTTCCTTAACAAACCTATTCGGAGCGCATAATGTGTCTATCCTTGAATAGGTAGGGACGATACCGATATATGCTTTGGAATGCACGGTAATGTCTTTACCCGCAAACAGCCTGTTGCTTTCCACAAGCCGTGTGCGGGGATAATTCAACTCAGGGTAAAACCGGACGCCAGCAGCGATGCCCAGATAATAGGTTGACGGAAGGAGGGGTTTACTCCATGCCAAGCTCAAAGACCTGTCCCTCCAGCCGGACACCCCGATGCTCAGCGTTTCCATTCTACCGCGAAAATTAAGTTTTGTCAACCCCACGCAAAGCCGAAGCCACGATTCCTTTTCATCCGTAGTTTCATAATATTCAAGGGTGCCGGTGGGAATGTAATAGAACAATTCCTGGATAATAACATAGAGATGGACGCCGTCTTCTTCAAAAAGCGGGACAAAATTGACTTTGTAAAACAGATTGGTCATGATCAATTTTCGTTTGGCCTGCGCGATTCTGACCGAATCATACAGCTCGCCGGTATCGATTCCCAAATTGCTCAGATACATGCGTAACGTACTCTCCAGGGTCGTTCTGTTGCCATTGAACGATAAGGAAACAATCTTTGGAGGAGTGGAAGGGGAGGTGATGGTATCTGCAAAACCGGATAAGGCATTCCACAATAAGACAAAACATGCAATCTTCATTAAGGAAACGAATAATTTCAAACGGCTACCCGTAGGTGAAGGTAAAAAATGGAAAGAAGGTCCGTAAGCCGGGTTCTGTTTTAGGCAATCATTTATCTGGCCCGTCTGCTTTCAAACAGGCGGACATTGAGCGACCTACCCGAAGGAATGGAAAACGGACAGTTTCCTTTTTCCCCGAGATTCCGGGGAAAAACTCCTTCCTACACGGTCTTGCACCGGAAAGGGTTTTCCAGCCGCTTTTGTTTCCAAAAGCGCGGTGGGCTCTTACCCCGCCTTTTCACAGCTCACCCCGTCTTTTTTTTCAAAAAGAAAAAAAAGGCAGAGCGGAATATTCTCTGTGGCACTTTCCGTCGCCCCGACGAAGAGGCGCCCTTGCTTATCGCAAGGTATCCTGTCCTGTGGTGCCCGGACTTTCCTCTTCAAAAATGAAATTGAAGCGATTGCCCGACCTTCTTTCCCTTAACAATAGAATGACTTTAAAATAATCCCTGCAACAAAAATATGTTTAAACCTTATTGCCACTTATTGTATTATATTACGTTTCAATCCGCCCATACTTGGAATTATTTTTTTGGAAGCTCCCAAATAGTGGAAAAGACCCCTTTTATTAGAAACAAATCAACATAGCCAGTGATGAACTCCGTAAAATACGTCGTTAATATCATTAAGAATTCATGGGAAAAGCAGCCATTTTTCGTTATCATGGGTTGTGCCATTGCGTTCAGGGCCCTGGCGGTCTTTTTTGCAAGAGGCTATGGGATGCACGACGATCCTTTCTGCGTCATTGAAACGGCGCAAGGATGGCTCAACGGATCTCGTGATTGGTTTTTGGCCGGTCACCCGATCAGGAGTCTGGTTTATCCGGGACTGCATTATCTTCTATTCGGGGCGCTGGAAAGGATTCATGTATTTGATCCGCAAATAAAAATGGTTATAGTACGCTTTTTCCATGCGGCCTATTCGCTTATTACGGTGTATTTCGGTTATAAAACGGCATTATGCATCACCGATAAAAAGACCGCAAACATCATTGGTTTGCTCCTGGCGATTTTCTGGATTTTTCCTTTTATGGCCGTAAGAAATTTGATTGAATTCGTGTGTATTCCGCCAATGATTGTGGGAATGTATTTGATTTACAAGAACAATAAAATCAATCGGGGTTCTATTTTTTTAAGCGGAATTTGTTTTGGTTTGGCATTCACCCTCAGATTCCAAACCCTGTCCATGGCGGTCGCTTTAGGAGTGGTCCTTCTTATAAAAAAGGAATGGAAGCCCGTTTTATTTTATTCATGCGGTTTCTTGTTTTCAAGTTTTTTGGTCCAGGGTTTGTCGGATTGGATAGGGTATGGTCGTCCCTTTATGTCATTTATGGGATATTTGTTGTATAACAGCGAAAACGCCTATGCGTATACAACGGGCCCCTGGTATCAATATATCGGGCTGCTCATCGGGGCGTTCATTCCGCCGCTAAGTCTTTTTTTGCTGTTCGGATTTGTTCGCACCTGGAGGAAATCGGCCTACATTTTCTGGCCTACTGTCGCATTTCTCATACTGCATTCAATATTTCCCAATAAACAAGAACGGTTTATTCTGCCTGTTATTCCATTTGTGCTCATGCTATCGGTGGCGGGATGGCAGGAATTCGTTTTACAGTCCGATTTCTGGAGAAACAGGTCGCGATTGACAAAAGGATTATGGGCGTGGTTCTGGGTTTTTAACATGGTGCTGCTGTGCGTTTGTTCAATTACCTATTCGAAAAAGGCCCGCGTTGAGACACTGTCGTATCTGAGGCATAAAGCCGACCTACACGGGATTATAATCGAGTCCCGCGATGATGCGCCGCCGATGGCCCCGCTTTTTTATCTGGGAAAAAACGTGCCGGTTTTTTATGCCCAGCCGTCGAAAACCGCCGAACGTTTGAAAAGGGAAATTGACTCCTGCGCAGCTTCGCCGAATTACGTTGTGTTTCTTGACGGAAAAAATATCGATACGCGGATTAAGAAAATGGCGGGGGTGTGCGCGGCGCTCGCGTTTGAACGGAAGATCGCGCCAAGTTTTATCGATTGGCTTCTGTACGTAATGAACCCTAAGCATAATGTAAACCAAACGAGCTTTATTTTCAAATGCTCGCGGCAATGAACGCATGATAAAAAGGCTGGTAAAAAATTGCGCCCGGACCTGGTTTACGGGTGCAATCTATCTTTTAGCATGTGCGGGGTATCTTTTTTATGGTATACTATGGACAATACGGTTTATGCAGACTGCAAAAAGACTAGTTATCGTGAGTCTTGTTATAATTCTCCTGGGTACAGCGGGGGTATATTATGCATTATTCCCGGTCGGTACAACAGGCGGACCAGTTGATATTCGGGTAAACCACGGAGCGTCACTCAGGTCGATAGCGCTTACGCTTGAAAAACGGAAGGTCATCACCTGGGCGCCTGCACTGATCGGATGGATGAAATGTCGTGGAATGGAAAAACACTTCCAGGCGGGCCGTTTTGTTTTTTATGTAAATGAGGGCGCGGTTTCCGCAGCCCAGAAACTCCTGCACGCCGAGCCCGTTGAAGTTGCCGTGACCATTCCGGAAGGGCTTACGATCGAACAGACCGCACTGCTTTTCCATAACGCGCTTAATATAGATACGCTGGAGTTCGATTCGTTGTGCGCTCAGGCCGATTTTATCCAGAAGCTTGAAGTTGACGCACCCTCGCTTGAGGGTTATCTGTTTCCCGATACGTATCGTTTTTCCGAAGACGTGACCGCCACGGATATCATCAGGAGAATGATCGCCCATTTTAACGAATCGTTCAAGACCATTGCCCAACCGCCGGAAGGACAATCGCAATTAAGCAAGAACCAAGTCGTCATCCTCGCTTCTATAATTGAAAAGGAGGCCGTTGTTGAATCGGAAAGGCCGAGGATATCCGCTGTTTTTCATAACCGTTTGAAAAAAGGCATGCCGCTAGGCGCGGACCCGACAGTACGGTACATTTTTAAAAAATATTCCGGGCCTTTGTTGGTTTCGGAACTGAAAAGCCGATCTCCATATAATACCAGGGTCTTTGCCGGACTGCCTCCGGGCCCGATCTGCTCGCCAGGCCTGGCCTCATTGCAGGCGGCGCTAATGCCCGCCGAATCCAGGGAGCTGTATTTTGTCGCCAAATGGGACGGTTCGGGCGCGCACGATTTCTCATTGACCTATGTGGAGCATAATAAGAAAAAAGAAACGATCCAGCGTCTCAACCGGCAAAGGGTCCAAAAGGAAAAGAATGCAAAGAATTAGGACCCCCGCCGCGTGGTTGGCGTTGACGGTTTTTATGAGCTTTTGCTTTGCCGAGGAAATGGTCCAGCCGCAGCGGATTATCGATTGCAATACCGCGGGAATTCTTCCCCGGGCTTCGTATCAATACGAATGCCGGATTTATCCCAATGGCGACACGGCCACTCCCGGCTGCGGTATGATGCTTGGCATGACCGCGGGAATCACCAACCGGCTCAACATCGGCCTGAGTTACGGCGGCGACGGGATCATCGGGCGTAAATCACCGACATTTAATCCGCACATCGGCGCGCTTATCAAATACCGGGTCGTGGACGAAACGTACTTTATACCCGCGCTGGCGTTCGGTTACGACCATCAGGGGTTCGGGGGCATTGACAAAGAATACAACGGCTATGTGTTCAAGTCCCAGGGTTTCTTCCTTGCCGCGAGCAAAAATTACCTGCTCTTTACAAAAGTCCAGCTTGGATTGCACGGCGGTGTCAATTATTCGCTTGAAGAATACGAAAAAATCAAATGGCCGAACGGGTATATGGGGCTTGACATGGGAATCAATGAAGAGTTGGCCGCAGCGGTGGAATATAACCTCGCGTTGAACCAGAGGGATCCGGGAGCGGACTCAACGAAGTACGCGGACCCGTTTGACGGTTTTTTAAACGCCGGCGTGCGATGGTCGTTTTTGCCTTCCCTTTATATTGAATTAGACGTCAAGGATTTGCTGCAAAAAAAGGTCAATAACGGCAATACCCCGTTTGGGTGGGACCGCGAATTAAAGCTTGCGTATTTACAACATTTCTAATTTTGATTAACCTGATATTACAAGATTCCCCTGATTTGCTAAAGAAAAAGAATTATTTTTAGAATTGAGCGGAACCACTTTTCAAAAAGGTTACGAACAAGGCAAGAAAGATTTCATGAAAAAAAGTATTTTACTGGCAACTGCCCTTTGTTCCGTAGCTTTCGGTCAACCCTGGCTCAACCAGTCCACGCCGCCGGGATTTGACGGGCAACCGCCCATGGAAATGCCTTTTGATTCCTCACAGACGATAGCAGACAGGATTGTCAAGTCGTCCATGCCCGTTCTTGTTGATTTCTGGGCGCCATGGTGTGGTCCATGCCGGATGCTTGGTCCCGTTATTGAAGAATTGAAAAAGAAATATGCGGGAAAGGTTTCATTTGAGAAAATAAACATTGATGTGCACAGAAATATTTCCGCGTATTTTAGGATTTCGGCCATTCCTGCCGTGTTTATTATAAACAACAAGGCAATCGTGAATTATCTGCCGGGTCTGCAGCCGAAAGATGCGTATGAACAGGCGCTGCTAAGCATTCTTCATCCGCCGAATTCCAAGCCTTCCGATCAACTTGACGGCAAACAGCCCCCAAAAAGCGCTAATAAAAAACCCTCCGAGCAGACTTCGGCCCCAGCGGTTACCCAATAATGAAGCCCCCGGAATTATCGGCCCCCGCAGGGACTTTTGAATGCCTTCGTGCCGCTTGCGACCATGGCGCCGACGCCGTGTATGTGGGCGTAGGCCATTTCAATTTGCGCGCCCGCTCCGGGAATTTTTCTCTTGAAGAATTAAACGATGCCATAACCTATGTCAAGCAGAATGGCCGGAAAATCTATGCCGCGCTTAACATAATGCCCGGTGACGCGGTACTAGACCAAATAGAAAAGCTTATCGAATCCATGTCGATTATGGACAAATTGCCCGATGCCCTTATCGTGAGTGATCCTGGAGTTATAGTTCTGTGCAGGCGCTATCTGGGCACAGTTCCTCTTCACCTAAGTACCCAGACGGGGACATTCAATTATCTGTCGGCACGGTTCTGGCAGCGGCAGGGAATAACCCGTATTGTCCTTCCTCGGGAAATAACGCTCGAAGAGGTCTGGACATTTAACAAAAAAGTGACCGTGGAAACCGAACTATTCGCGCATGGGGCAATGTGCGTTTCGATTTCGGGCCGCTGTCTTCTCGGAGCGTACATCGGGGGTAGGCATGGACACGCAAACCGGGGCGACTGTCCGCAGCCCTGCAGGCTCAAATACAGGATTGTCCCGCTTGAGGGTGATGAAGCGGGCGATGCCGAAGGAATGACAATTGATGAATTTCCGGGCATTTCGGGGCGTGGAGGCGAGGCGTATCTGCTTAATTCAAAAGACCTGAACACGCTCCTGCTTTTGCCGCGGATCATTGAAACCGGCGTTTCGGCATTAAAGATCGAAGGCCGGAATAAAAGCCCGCACTATGTTGCCTCGGTCGTAAAAGTATACAGGGAAGCATTGGACCTTTGCCTCGAAAAACCTTCGGAATATTTCGTCAGGCCGCAGTGGACGGAGGAACTCGAGCGTCTCGACCATCGAACCTATACCACGGGATTTTATGGAACCGAAAATGACCTTCAGGAGGTGCGTTTTTCACAAACATTGTCCGGTTTGCGGATCACCGGAAGCGTAAAGGGGGTTTTAACCAGCGGGGAAGCGGTTATCGACGTGAAAAACCCCTTTACAATAGAAGACACTTTCAATGTGCTGCCGGTTAAGAAAGGCGATGAGCCTTATGAATTACGGCTCACATCTTTGACCGACGTTAACGGGAACCCAATAGGCCGCGCCATTACGCACCGCGTGGTTTTAGCGCAATGCGGCTCCCGGCTCAGAGTAGGAGACATGTTGCGGTGCGTTCATGGGAATGCAGGTAGAACAAAAGCGCAAACACTCGCGGGTCAAGATCGTACTTGAACAGTCGCATAATCTTCAAGTTCTTCCCACCGCCTGTAATGTTCGGCAAGTTCGATTTGTATCGTTTCGATGCGCTTTTTTGTTTCAGTTATAAACCCGGCTTTTTGGTACAACGCCGGATCTGCCATTTGCAAATTGATTTCTTCATGCTCTTTTTCCAATTGTTCGATGAGGCCGGGAAGGGCTTCCAATTCGCGCTTTTCCTTAAATGACAATTTCTTCGGCCCGGCCGGGGAAATTAAAGGCGATTTTGCCGGCCGGGGATCTTTTATGGCCGGAGGCACGGCTTTTTGCTCCACCAGATGTTGCCAGTCATCATATCCGCCTATATATTCTTTAAACTCACCGTTACCCTCAAAGACAAGCGTTGCGGTCACAACGTTATTGAGAAACTCCCGGTCGTGGCTGACGATAAGCACCGTGCCTTTGTAATCGGTCAGGATTTCTTCAAGAAGTTCGAGCGTCTCGATGTCCAAGTCGTTGGTCGGCTCGTCGAACACCAGCACATTGGCGGGTTGGGTGAACATTTTGGCAAGCATGAGGCGGTTGCGCTCGCCGCCGGAAAGTTGCTTGACAGGACAATTGGCCCTGTCCGAAGTAAAGAGAAAATCCTGAAGGTATGAAATGATGTGTTTTGGAAGGCCGTTTACGAAAACCGTGTCGCCGCCGTGGGGGAGAACGTTTTCCCACACCGTTTTGTCCGGGTCAAGGACTTCCCTGAGCTGGTCGAAATAAAGCGGCGTAAGGCCTGTGCCGAACGTTATGGAGCCCTTTTGGGGTATTATTTTGCCGAGGATGAGGTTTAACAGCGTGGTCTTTCCGCAGCCGTTGGGGCCGATGATTCCGATTCGGTCGCCCCGCATAATCGTAGCGGTAAGGCGGAAAATAAGCGGTGATGTCCCATAGGAAAATGATACGTCGCGCGCCTCAAAAACCCGGTCGCCCGAACGGTCGCCTTCGCTGACGGCCATAAACACCGTGCCGCTCCTCATCCGCCTTTTGCGTCGCTGATTACGCATGGCCAATAAAGCGCGGACTCTGCCTTCGTTTCGGGTCCTGCGCGCCTTGATGCCGCGGCGGATCCAGGCTTCCTCCTGGGCGAGCTTTTTGTCGAACCGCGCCCATTCTTTTCCCTCGGTGTCCAAAACGGCCTGTTTGCGTACAAGGAAAGTTTCGTAGTCGCACGACCAATCGACCAGCCGTCCGCGGTCGAGCTCGATGATCCGGGTGGCAAGGCGTTTAAGCAGGCGACGGTCATGGGTGATGAAAAGCACCGTTAGCTTGGCGTTAAGCAGAAACGATTCGATCCATGAAATAGATTCGATGTCCAGATGGTTCGTGGGTTCGTCCAAAAGAAGAACGTCCGGTTCACGCACGAGTGTGCGGGCTAGGAACGCCCTGCGCCGCATTCCGCCCGACAGCAGGGAAAACTCGGCATCGGCGGTCAATCGCATCTGGTCAATAACCCGTTCGACGACCGGATTAATCCGCCATCCGTCATGCGCCGTTAAAAACTGGTGAAGGTCCGTGGTAAGCCTGGAATGAGCGCCTTGCAAGGAGAGCCTATGGAAAAGCGCGAGCTTTTCGCCGATTAAGCCGGCGCCGGACGCCACGATTTCATAGATGCTGCCCGAAATACCGGTGAGCGCGTCTTGGGGAAGGTGTGCGATGCGAACGCCGTGTGCAACGACAATCGTGCCGGAATCCGGGGCGAGGTCTTTGGCGATGATTTTTAAAAGGGTCGATTTACCGACGCCATTGCGGCCCAGAAGGCAGATGCGCTGCCCCTTCTGGATATCGAGGGAAATATTGTCAAGTACCGGAGGGCCGCCAAACGCCATGCTGACGGAATGGATGCTTATAAGCGACATGCCAAAAAAATACTTGTTGCTAGAGGCTGAAAAATTGTTATTCGCTGGCATTATTTACGGCGGACACAGCGCGCAAACCGAACGAAAAACTTCGGTTGAAAGATACCGGTCGCCCCGGTCGGGCAGAATGACCGTGATCGTGGAGCCGCGCGGCAGGTCGTGTGCAATTTGTATTGCCCCCCATAATGCCGCTCCGCTGGAAATACCGCAGAAAAGTCCTTCCATGAGCGCGAGCTGCCTCGTGGTGTTGAATGCGTTGTCGTCGGAACAGGTTATCTTATTGTCCAGTAATGCCGGGTCATAAATTGCAGGCACGATGGATTCATTCATGTTTTTCAACCCCTGTATCCGGTGGTTGAGTTCAGGCT
>Ga0182027_10009285_pt1 | contig 14165 bp, 13 predicted proteins | sample 712E1DmetaG_FD_121300 | JGI IMG/M metagenome (GOLD analysis project Ga0182027, IMG submission 121300) | Permafrost microbial communities from Stordalen Mire, Sweden - 712E1D metaG (Illumina Assembly) | ecosystem: Environmental > Terrestrial > Soil > Wetlands > Permafrost | place: Sweden...
ATGTGGCATCTTCTGGCCTTTGCGCCAGGGCAGCCGGATTTTTTTGCCAGGTCTTTCTCATCAAACCGCGTAAAAGAGGGGTCAGTAAATTGTGCCCGACGGCGTGATATTCCAGTTCGATTTTTACAGGTTGTTCATTATGGGCGGCGAATATTTCCAGCTTTTCATATAACAGGATCAGGCTGAATTTGATCTTGAAAACATCCTCGACGGAGATCCAGAGTGCGTCTCCGGGGCGGCCCTTCCTGGAAGATGCGGCCAGGTGCAGGACTCCCTGTTTGGTGAAAATCAGCGCCTGGAGCGGGTTCAGTCTCCAGGCAAAACCGTGCTTGTGGGTTTCGGGAGGAACCACAAAAATCCCCTCGATCGCCTGGCCTTCCGGCAAACGGCTCCTGGCCAGTTCCAGCAGCGCTTCAGGCAGCTGTTCGACCGCCCTCACAGAATAAGGGCGCACGGTCATCCCGCGAATAGCATCGGTGACTTCCATCGGTCGTTCTCCACATTTCGTATCGATCCGAAAATTCGAAAGGTTTCACTTTTTCACACACAAAAAACCTGCGGTTTTTTGTATGTGAAAAAGTGGTTTCCTAACCGGGCCCTCCCGGCAAATTGTCCTATTGTCCATTATACGCTGATTGAATTATAATACCTCCAGCGATGAGGCTCGCTGGGATATAACCGAACCGCCCGCAATGGCTGATAGCTTCTGTCTGCGCTGATAATATCCGCTGGCAGAGGCTTTTTTTAAGGAATCCGATGGTCTTAAATCCTAACCAACAAAATTACCTCTATGCTACCCTGCAAACTTTTGAAAAAGCTTTGCGGTTTGCCGACCAGCTCCTGGTCGAAGGCGGCGAGGACGGGATTCTCTACTATCAAAAATCACACCTGGATGCGGAGAAGCGGCAGGCCGCTCGCATTAAAATAAGCCAGACCCTGCAAGAGCTGGCCAGCTTTGTCACCCAGCTCGGTTTTGAAGCGCGGGAAGAAAATTCAGACCAGATGATCATGGCGCAAATGGGCGCCAGTTGGGCCGACCTGGTAGACAGCCAATCCAGCCGGTTAAAGGGTTACGGAGATCTTGATAGGCAAGCCGCGGCGGTGATCGACCCGGCAGTCAATCGTCTGGCCCGGTTAGCAGCCGAGTTAGGCGAATTTTTCACTATATAAGTTCAGGAGGATTATTATGTCGATGATCGAAACTATCCATGCCCGCGAGATTCTTGATTCACGCGGCAACCCCACCGTTGAAGTCGAAGTGGGCCTGGAAAGCGGCGCCTTTGGGCGCGCGGCTGTGCCCTCCGGCGCTTCAACCGGTATTCACGAAGCCCTGGAACTGCGCGATGGCGATAAAGCCCGCTACGGCGGAAAAGGTGTCCTCATCGCCGTTGAACACGTCAACGCGGAAATTGCCGACGCAATTATCGGCATGGAAGCCTTAGACCAATCGGCGGTTGATAAAGCCATGCTCGACCTGGACGGTACGCCTAACAAGAACCGCTTCGGCGCCAATGCCATACTGGGCGTGAGCCTGGCGGTCGCGCGCGCCGCGGCTGACGAAGTTGGCCTGCCGCTCTACCGCTACCTGGGCGGTGTGACCGCCAAACTGCTGCCGGTGCCGATGTTCAACATTCTCAATGGCGGCGTACATGCCAACTGGCAGGGCACCGACCTGCAAGAATTCATGATCGCCCCGGTCGGAGCGCCTAACTTCCGCGAGGCCCTGCGCTGGGGCAGTGAAGTGTACCAGGCCCTTAAGGGCGTACTGAAGAGCGCTGGCTACACCACCGGCGTAGGCGACGAAGGCGGGTTTGCCCCGGCCTTGAAAACCAATGCCGAGGCCGTCGAAGTCATTCTAAAGGCCATTGAAAAAGCGGGTTATAAGCCCGGCGAACAGATCTGCATCGCCCTCGACCCGGCATCCAGCGGTTTCTATGAGGACGGTCTCTACAACTTGCGCACCGAAGGCAAGAAAGTGACCTCGGCCGAGATGGTCGAGATGTACGCCAGCTGGGTTAAGAAATACCCAATTGTGGTCCTGGAAGACGGCCTGGCTGAAGATGATTGGGATGGTTGGAAACTGCTCAACAAGACCATCGGGGACAAGATCGAGCTGGTCGGGGACGATCTGTTTGTCACCAACGTCGAACGCCTGGCGCGTGGTATCCGCGAGAACGCCGCCAATGCCGTGCTGATCAAGCTCAACCAGATCGGCACACTGAGCGAAACGATCGCCACGATCGAGATGGCCCAAAAAGCCGGCTGGGGCGCCATGGTTTCCCATCGCTCCGGCGAAACTGTCGACAGCTTCATCGCCGACTTCACCGTTGCCATGCACACGGGGCACCTCAAGACCGGCGCTCCCTGCCGGGGTGAACGGGTGGAGAAATACAACCAGCTCATGCGCATCGAGGAAGAGCTGGGCGAAGCGGCCGTCTACGCCGGGCGTAAAGCCTTCGTACGCTGACCGTTACAGTAAATAGTTGAGGGGGCTGGCCGCTGAAAACGCCAGCCCCTTTTTAGAAAGGGCATGCCATGGCCACCACCCTCCTCCTGGTAAGGCACGGCCAAACCGAGTGGAACCGGGTAGAACGCTTCCGCGGGCGCTATGAGGTGCCGCTCAATCCAACCGGCCTGGCCCAGGCCGAAAAAGCCGCCGCCCACCTCTGTGCGCATTGGCAGCTGGTCGCCATCTACGCCAGCCCATTGGGGCGGGCGATGGAAACGGCCGGTGCTATCGCGCAGGCCTGTCACCTGGTCGTACAGCCCTGCGCCGGGCTGCTCGATATCGATTACGGCGAATGGCAGGGCCTGACCCCCGCCGAAGCCAGGCTGCGTTGGCCCGAACTGGTGACGGCCTGGTATGCGCATCCCGAAACCGTCCAGATTCCGGGCGGGGAGTCGCTCGCCCGGGTACGCCAGCGGGTAACCAGCCTGCTAAAAGATGTCTGCCGCCGGCATGCGGACCAACCGGTGGTGCTGGTCGGCCATACCGTGGTAAACCGCCTGATCCTCCTGGAAATATTAGGCCTGGGAAATGAGCGTTTCTGGCATTTGCACCAGGACCCCGGCGCAATCAACGTGATCGAAGAAAAGGATCAGGATTTTACGCTGGTGGCGATGAACGATACCTGTCACCTGGGCGGGAGTTAGTCGTCAGTCGTCAATATTAGGAAGGCTGTCAGGGATCAGGTATCAGGGGTCAGGAAGAGCTCTTCTGACCCCTGATACCTGATCCCTGACATCTTCTCCTACGGCGGCGGCAAATATTGGTGCGGGTTCTGCCGCGCCCCGTTCAGCAGCATCTCAAAGTGCAGGTGCGGCCCGGAGGAATTGCCGGTCGTGCCCACGTTGCCGATCACGGCGCCCTTGATCACACTGTCGCCGCAGTTGGCGCGCAGTTGGCTCTGGTGGGCGTACAGGGTTTGCCAGCCGTTGCCGTGGTCGATCACGATCACGTTGCCGTAGCCGTAATTATTCCAACCCGAATAGACCACCACCCCGCTGTCGGCGGCGTAGATAGCGTTGCCCAACGACCCGGCGATGTCGATGGCCATGTGGTTGGTCTCGGGTGAAAAATCAAAGCCGGATATCCAGTGCTCGACCGTCGGCCAGATGAACGAGCCCGTGCCGACTGCCCCGGTATAAACTTTTCCACAGTAGCCCGGACCGAAAATCTTAGCAGCAGCCGGGTCGGTGCGGGTAATCCATCCACCGCTCCACGAAACCATCTGGCGCACCCCGCCGGGCACGATGATCATCGTGCCATCTTTGATCCCGGGGTGGGCGATATCAGCGATGGTACTTTTATCGATGTGGTTGCCCGGAAAATCCAGGATATCGTCAGGCTTGACCCCGAAGAATTCGGCCACTTTAATTAGATTGTCGGTAGCGTTCCACTTGTAATACACCCCGTTGACCGGCAGGATATTCAACTTTTGGCCGGGCCTGAGCTGGTGTGGATCGTCGATCAGCGTGTAATAATTGCCCCACAAAATGGTCTGTGGGTCCAAATCAAATTTTTGGGCGATGCCAAACACCGTATCGCCGGCCTGCACCACGTATTCAGTAATCTCAAAGCGCGGCTTGGCCGGCAGGATGGTATGCGGTTGGGCCTGGCGAGAAATCCCATCGGCCACCGGGGTGGGGATCGTCCTGGTCGCCAACCCATCCAGGTTGGCCGGGGTGACAGCCGGAAGGGTGGGATGCGCGGCGGCAGAGGCGAAGACAGGCAGCGTTGTATGGCCGCGGTACCACCAGGTAAACCCGATCACCAGGATACCGGCCAGCAGCGTGAGTGAAATCGATAAAAACTGTCCCTTGTTATGCAAAATGGTTTGGAAAAACTGTTTGATCAGTCTAATGGGCACGAAACCTCAACGAATAAATGCCATGGGTTGGCAAAGAATCTATCCAAAAAGTGGATCCTTCCGATTCTTCGGATAGATACAAAGGGATTCTACCACACTGAAGGGCAGTAAATACTGTCGCTAATTCACGCCTTCGTGTATGATTAACGGGATAGTCAGGATTCAATAAAAAAACAGCCACTTTTTTAGATGTAAAAAAGTGAACCCTTCAGAGAGGCAGGACATAAGAATATGGACGAAGAAGGTGAAAGCACAATCGTAGCATCATTTGCTAAGAACAGCCGGGAATTAATCTGCGTGGGGGTCAGCCAATGGCAGGGGAAACAACGCCTGTTTGTACGCCTGTATGCCCAAACGGCGGATGCAGAGCAGCCAGTGCCGACCAAAGAAGGCAGCACTCTGCCGGTGGAGCATTATAAAGCCCTCCTGGAAGGCGTGCGCGCCCTGGCGGGGACGAGCGGCAAAGAGGTCGTCACGGCCAAAATCTCCAAAAACAAATCCCAGCAGGTGTGGGTCGGCGCCAATATTTATAAAGAGGTTCCCCTGGTTTATATTCGCACTTACGCGGCCTTCGTCGGCAGTCAGGAGCTAAAGCCGGCTAAACAGGGTGTTTCGATCCGCGCCGAGCTATATCCAAAGCTGCTCGAAGCGGTGGAAAAACTGGGTAAAGAGCTGAATGTCTAAATTTTAGAGCTGGTCGCCGCTGCGCGCCGGCCACTCTTTAATTTTAGACTCCTAAGAATCGGAAAGGAAATGCTGCCATGTTAGTAGAAGAACGAATGACCAGCCCGGCTATCACCATCGAGCCTGACCTGGGCGTGCAAGAGGCTCTGGCGATGATGCGCCGCGACAAGGTCCGCCGCTACCCGGTGATTGACCGGCACGGCGCCTTGATCGGGATCGTCTCGGAATCTGACCTGCTGAATGCGTCCCCATCCGACGCGACCACCTTGAGTATATGGGAGATTAACTATCTGCTCAGCAAGCTTACTATCGAAAAGGTAATGACCAAAAACGTCATCACCATCACCCGCGATACGCCGATCGAAGAAGCCGCCCGCATCATGGCCGACAATAAAGTGGGCGGGCTGCCCGTGGTAGAAGGGAATAAAGTCGTCGGCATCGTCACCGAAACCAACCTGTTCCGCATCTTCCTCGAATTGTTCGGGGCGCGCACCAAGGGCATCCGCCTGAGCGTGCTGGTCACCGACGAACCAGGGGCCTTGTGGCGCCTGACCGGAGCGATCCAGGCAATTAACGGCAACATCATCGCCCTGGGCACCTTCCTGGGTGAGAACACCGGCAACGGCATGGTCACACTCAAGGTCAACGGCGTAGATATGGCCGCCCTCAAAGCCGCCATCGCCCCGATTGTGGTGAAAATATTGGATGTGAGAGAGACGTAAGAAAGTTGTCAGTTTTCAGTTAAGAAAAGAGATTGTTGTACGTCTTTCTTTGTTTTTAACTGACAACTGACGACTGACGACTGACGACTCACTCCGGCAAATTCTTAGCCCTCTCCGCCAGCACCTTCTCCTCATCCGTAACGGCTTCGATGGTCAGGCCGTGCGGCAGGGGGTGGCCCTGGGCATCGACGTGGATGAAGGTGATGAAACCGCTGATCACCACTTCCCCTTTCACCTTGGTCTCGATGAAGGCGATCATGCGCGTGCGCCCTACGCTGACGATGCGGCTGTCAAAACATACGATCTCCCCCAGGTGAACCGGCCGGCTGAAGAGCATACCGTGGATCTTCAGGCAGACAATGTTTTCCGGTTTGGTCAGGCTGGCGGCGGCTATAAAGCCCGACTCGACGAACCATTCAGCGGTGCGCCCGGCATACAGCGTACCATGGTGATTGAGGTCCCCGCTCATCACCACGTGTTGAGTAATCGTTGTAATAATATTCATGCATCCCTTCTCCCTTTAATAATCATAGCACGTATAATGATAATGATACAAAAGGTGATCATGCAACCACCCACGAGCCTGCTCTCTCATCCCAATCCTGCCGGCAGTTACGCGGAAGCCCTCCAGCGGCTGGCAGTCTTGCAGGCCAGAGATGACCAGCAAGTTCACCCGCACGCCCATACCTTATTCCTTACCCACGGGGCCGCCACTGAACGGGTGGTGGTCTGGTTCCATGGATACACCGACAGCCCGAACCAGTTTGCAGCCCTGGCGCAGTTGTGCTTCGAGCGCGGCTGGAATGTGCTGGTGCCGCGTATGCCTCACCACGGGCTGAGCGACCCGCTGACCCCGGATACTGCCCTGCTGACTGCTGAAATGCTGGCACACAGCGCCGACGAAGCCATCGACATCGCCGCCGGCCTGGGCCAGCAGGTAGTCGTAGGTGGCTTATCGATGGGCGGGGTGATCGGCGGCTGGCTGGCGCAGCAGCGGCGTGAAATCGAAATGGCTATCCTGCTGGCGCCGGCTTTTGGCGCCTACTTGATTCCGCGCCCCCTGACCCGCCTGGTGGGTGAGGCGGCGGCTCGCCTGCCCAATACCTTCGAGTGGTGGGACCCCATCCACAAAGCCGGCATACAGCAGCCAGAAATCAGCTATCCGCGCTATGCCAGGCGCGGCATTGCCGCTTTCTTGCGCCTGAGTTATGCCATGCAAGACCTGGCGCGTCACAACCCGCCTGCCGCCCGGCGCATCTGGGTCATCACCGCCGAAACCGACATGGCCATCAGCCAGCCAATGGTCGAGCGCGTGGTGAAATTATGGCGGGCGCAAGGGGTAAAAGTGCAGACCCACCGCTTCCCCGCCAGCCTGGGCCTCGACCACAATTTCGTCGACCCCGGCCACCCCAAACAACACGTGGATGTAGTCTTCCCGGTTATTCTGGCCGCCCTGGAATAAGTTGCGCGATTTCACTTTTTTATATACAAAAAACCTGCGGTTTTTTGTATATAAAAAAGTGTAGGCGGATGCTGGTAAAATAAAACCAAGTTCCCCAGAAAAATACTCCTTCCTTCAAAGAGGTCCTTGCCATGGCTTCTGCCGGCCAGTATGCTTCACAATCCTCTTCCCTCGCAGATCTGCGCACCATCGCTCTCCAACCGCAAAGCGGGCGCCTGGACTGGCTGGATGGACTGTTCGCCGCCGCCATGCTCCTCTACGTGCGCACCCTGGCAACCACCCTGCTGCTGGGAGACAGCGCCGAATACCAGGTGCTGTACCAAACCTTAGCTCTGGCCCATCCCACCGGTTATCCGGTCACCATCCTTCTGGGCCACCTGATCACTTTGCTCATCCCGGTTGGCAGCCTGGCCTACCGCGCTAACCTGGTTTCAGCCTTCTTCGGCTCGCTGGCGCTGGCGCTGGTCTACCTGGCCGGGCGCGTGCTGGGCGGAGCTTCCCGCCATATTGGTGGGACCCGCGTGGCTGCGCTCGTAGGGGCCCTGGTGTTGGGATTAGGGCAGTTGTTCTGGTGGCATTCGGTGATCGCCGAGATGTACACCCCCTCGGCGGCGATGATCGCCATGGTATTCTTGCTGCTGGCGCTGTGGCGCCGCAACGGCAATTCTAAGCTGCTGTCGGGGGCCGGTCTGGCCGGCGGGTTGGGGGTTGGCATCCATTACACAATCCCGATGATTGGCCCGGCGGTGCTGCTCTACCTGGCGCTGACCACCCGGCGCAAGGAAGACTGGCGCAACGCCTTCATCGGGGTGCTGCTCGGCCTGGGACTGACCTTCCTGGCCTTCTTCGCTCTGGACGCCATCAATGCGCCCAGCGGTTACTTCCACGCCGTGGTGGAACCGAGTGTCAGCGCCCTCGACCTCACCCCGCAGCAGTACGCCTCGCCGTTCGGGCGGATCGCCTACGAGCTGACCGGCCGGCAGTTCCAGGGCGAACTGTTCAGCCTGTCCAAAGCCAGGGTAATCGACAATCTGAAGATTTATTTCGGAAGCGTGCAGGCTAACTTTGCCCGGCTGGTGCTGGGCTTGGCCGGGCTGGGCATGCTGGCTTTGCTGTTCTACAAACGCGGCGCTGAACAGCGCCGCTGGCCCGAAGCGCTGTTGCTATTCTTCGCCTGGGCGGTTATGCTGGCCTTCATCGTTAATTACGACATTGGCGACATCTACCAGTTCTACGTGCCCAACTTTGTGCCCCTGGCCATCGCCGCCAGCGTCGGCGCGGCGGCTTTGCTGGACCTGTTGGAGTGGGCCATCAGAAAGGTGCCTTTCCTGCCCTGGAAAAATGTTTTCGCCGCCGGCCTGACCATCCTGGCCAGCCTGGCGCTCATGTGGGGAGGACTGCAGCCGGATCTCGCCTACCTGCAGCAGTCGTGGACGGCCCAGCGCATCACGTTCCTCGACGACACCGCATACAGCCAGTACCCTTACCCGATGGACGACCCCGCATCTCCCTACCGGGATGCCAAACAAATTATCAGCCAGGTGGAAGATAACGCCATCATCTTTACCGATTGGAGCATGGTCTACCCGCTCTATTACGTCGCCCACGTGGAACAGGGCCGCACGGGCATTTCCATCCACGAGACCTACCCGGCCATGACCGCCAAACCTTTCGCCGACACCGCCGTACAGTACGTGAATGACAATTACGGCAAACGCCCGATCTACTTTTTGATTGACGAGAATACGCGCCTGTCGCCTGATTTCAATTTTGTTACGATCGACGACTCGCTCAACCTGATGAGATTGGAAAAGAAATAAACCTTGACTACCCCTCAAAACAACCCGTTCGCGCAGTCTCGCTCCAGATTTTTGGGTTGGCCGGATTGGCTGATCGCCGCCATCGTCTTCGCCGCCGCCATGACCCTGTATGTGCGCACCCTGGCCACCACCCTGCTGCTGGGCGACTCGGGTGAATTCCAGGTGCTGTACAGCACCCTCGGATTGGCGCACCCCACCGGCTATGCAGTCTTGATCCCGCTGGCCAAGCTGATCACATTGCTCGTGCCGGTAAAAGACGCCGCCTACCGGGGCAACCTGGTTTCGGCCATCTTTGCCGGCCTGGCCCTGGCGCTGCTCTACCTGCTGGGACGCACCTTGAGCGGCCGCCGCCTGGCGCCCCTGGCTGGCGTGACGGCGCTGGGCCTGTACCGGATTTTCTGGTGGCACGCCATTATGGCCGAGGCGATGACGGCCGGGACGGCCGTGATTGCCCTGGTGCTGTTGTTGGTGGTTTTATGGAGACGCGGGGAGGGCGGCCCCTGGCTGATCTTCGCCGCCGGGTTGGCCGGCGGCCTGGGGATTGGCATCCATACCGTCTCGGCCCTGTCGGCCCCGGCCATCCTGATCTACCTGGGATTGGCCGCCATCGTCTGGGAAAAAAGCTGGCGGCTGTATGCGAAAACCTGGCTGCTGGCCGGCCTGGGCGGCCTGGCCGGCGTGGCGCTGACCCTGGCCAGCTTTTTCACGCTGAATGCCCTCAACTCTCCCACCAGCTTTCTCAACAACATCGCCCCGCAGATCGGCTCGTGGGGCATGACCATGCAGCAGTTCCAGTCGCCCTTCGTGCGCCTGGTGTACCTGATGGGCGGCAAGCAGTTTCAAGGTTCCATGTTCAGCCTGCCCCAGGCCAAAGTGATGCAAAACCTCGCCACCTATTTCACCGCCATCCAACACGATTTACCCGGCCTGGTGCCGGCCCTGGCGGTTTTTGGTCTTTTGCTGATGTGCGTGTACCGGCGCAAGGGCGAGCAGTACCGCTGGCGCGAGGCCGTGCTGCTGCTGGTTTCCTGGTTGGGCATGCTGGTTTACATCATCAACTATGACATCGGCGACATCTACACCTATTACATGCTCAGCTACGTGCCCTGGATTGCCGCGGCGGCGGTGGGGGTTGGCGGCCTGCTGGATATGCTGATTTTCTTCTTTACTCCTCTTCTGAATCGGATCGAGGCTGCGGTTAAAAAGGACAAAACCTCTGCCTGGCCCCAGGTCGCCAGCCTGGTCCTGCAGGGTCTGCTGGTCGCCGGGCTGCTGTGGGTAGTGATATCCCCCTCCGCCATCACGCTCGACTACTCCTGGCGCGGGCGTCACATCACCTTCTTGAGCGGGACGGATTACGCCCAATATCCCTATCCGATCGACAACCCGGCCTGGCCGCACGAATTCGCCACAACCCTGGCCTCTGAGGTGGAAGACAACGCCATTGTCTTTACCGACTGGGGCACGCTTTACCCGATTTTATACGTCACCCACATTGAGCAGGGCCGCACCGGCATCGAAGCCCACGAGACCTACCCGGCCGGCAGCGACGGCCGGCTCCAGGATAGCGCGGTGAGCTATATCCTGGCCAACCTGGGTAAACGTCCCATGTATTTCACCCAGGTGGATGACACCCTGGCGCAGAATTACAACTTCGTCGAAGTCGATGCGCAGCTGCCGCTGTACCGGCTGGAGAAACGGTAGAATCACACGATGGCCATCAAAACCACCCTCGTATTCATCCGCCACGGCGAGGTTGACAACCCGCGCCGTGTGGTCTATGGGCGGCTGCGGCGTTTCGGCTTGAGTGCGCTCGGACGCCGGCAGGCCGCCGCGGCGGCACAGGCATTGGCTTTGCCAGCCCAGTCAACCATAACCAGCCCCTCAATCGCCCTGGATACCCCCCTGGCGATTTACAGCAGCCCAATGCTGCGCGCCCGCCAAACCGCCCAATTCATCGCCGCTCAATTTCCACAATTGCACCCGCATATTTCGCGTGACCTGAACGAGGTTTACAGCCCCTACGAAGGCAGCTCAGTTGCCATCGTAGAACGCAACCATTGGGAGGTCTACGCCGGTATCCCCGCCCAATATGAACAACCCGCGGATGTGCTGGGGCGCATCTTGAAATTTTCGGCGGCCATGCGCAAAAAATTCCCGGGCGGCTGTGTCCTGGCGGTAACGCATGGCGACCTGATTTATTTTATGACCCTGTGGGCCAGAGGTCAGGCGCTCACCATCCCCAAAGACCAGACCTTTTACCCCGCCCCGGCCTCCCTATCCATTTTTACTTTTGAAGGGGATGGTTTAGAAAAGCCGGAGTACAGTTATTTCCGGCCCGAAATTAAAGCATGAATTTTGGGATTATTCAGGCGGTGTAACCGCCTGAATAATCCCAAAATTCATATCCGGATTACTCCCCGATCTGGCTGGCGCGTTCGACCAGGCCGGCGAACTCGACCACGTCCGGGTCGTCGCTCAAGGTTTCCGCCAGGCGGCGGGTGCAGCGCGCCAGGCTGTCGAGGCTGGACCAACTGGTGTAAGGGCTCTGGCGCAGGATTTCGGCGTATTCCCCTGCCGCCACGGCCAACTGGTAGCGCGGGCTGGCTTCCTCGAAGGATGCAGACAGGTCCCAGGTGTTGACGTTGCCGTTGATCTCGTGGGCCTGCTCGCCGTCGGGGTCCTTCCAGCGCAGCTGCACGGTGGCCATGCGGCCGGCGGCGTTGGGGCGCACATCCACCACGTACAGGGCCGTGGCAGAAATACCCACGCCAATCTCACCGGCATCGACCGAGTCGTTGCGGAAATCCTGGTCGGCGATGGCGCGGTTCTCGTATCCGATCAGGCGGTAATGCGATACCACGTCCGGGTTGAAATCCACCTGCACTTTAGCGTCTTTGGCGATCACCTGCAGCGTGCCAGTGATCTTTTCAACAAAAATGCGGCTGGCCTCATCCAGCGAGTCGACGTAAAAATACTGCCCGTTGCCTTTGTCGGCCATCTGCTCCATCAACACGTCGTTGAAATTGCCCATGCCAAAACCAACCGTGGTGAGGGTGACGCCCTCAGAGATGTAGCCGTGGATGCGGCTGAGGATGGCATCCGCATCGGTCAGGCCGGTATTGGCGACCCCGTCCGAGCAAAGGATCACGCGGTTGATGCCGGCGGGTTGGTAGGCTTTGAGGGCCAGTTGGTAGCCGAGTTCCAGGCCCTGCTCGGCGTTGGTCGAGCCATCTGGGGTCAGTTCGCGGATGGCACTGCGGATAGAAGTTTTATCGGAACCGGAGGTGGGGTAGAGCACCACGCTGGCGGTGGTACCAAATTGCACGATGGTGACTGTATCGCCGGCGCGCAGGTGATCCACCAGCAGGTCGAGGGATTGTTTGACCAGATCGAGGCGGTTATCGTCAGCCATTGAGCCGGAGGTATCGATGACAAAGACCAGGTTAGCCGGCTGGCGTTCTTCATTGGGGACGGTGTAGCCCTGCACGCCGAAGCGCAGCACGTAATGGCCGCCCATCTCAAAGGGCGCCGGGGCGCCATCGGCGTAGACGGCAAAGCCCACGCCGGGAGGGTTGGCGTAGCCCTGGTCAAAGTAATTGATAAACTCCTCGGCGCGCACCGCGTCGAAGGGCGGCAGGCTGCCATCATTGACGTAGCTGCGGGCGACGGTATAAGAGGCCGTATCCACGTCGAGGCCAAAGGTGGACAGGTGGTCTTTACGGGTATCGACAATGGGGTTGACCCCATAATCCTGGTAGATGTTGTCGCCCACGGCCGGGTTGGGCAGAGGTACGTCAGAATTGGCCGGCGACTGGCTGGGGGTGGGCAGCGGGCCGGAGGCCACAGACGGCAAGGCCGGCAAGGCAGCCCGGGTGGGTTGGGGGCGTGTGGCAGCCGGCGGATTGTTGTGAGCGGCAACTGCGCTGGGAGCCGAAGCGGCCGGCGTGGCCGCAGGCGCGCAGGCGCTCAAGGCCAGCAGCAAAACGGTAATCACGAGCAAGAAACGTTTGGTATTCATGGGAAATCTCCTCTCCTTATTGGGTTTTAGCGGCAGGCGGACGATCCGTCTCTACTCTCAGCATCGCGCCACCCCCAGCCGGGGTCTTGATAACCGGTTGACAGGCGGCTGACAAAGTGATTTCCTGATTTTTAGGACAGCTTTTTATGCCGGGCGCGCCGCACCAGGACCAGGATGCCCAGCCCGATCAGCACGAACGGGCCGGCCACCACGGCGATCCAGATCAGGCCATCCAGCAGGAAGGTGAAGATGCTGGCGGTGACCTGCCAGGCGCGCTGGAAGGTCCAGGCCGGGCTCCAGTTTTGGTCATGAGAAGGGGTGTCCGGGGGAGCGGGAGGCACATTGCTCCACGTGGACGGGTGGGGGCTCAGCGCCAGGTAGATGTAGCTGACTTCGGCACAGGTGGCACAGCCGCGATCTTGTGTCCACGTGGCCTGGTCGACAACCTGCCCGAGACCGCTCAGCGCCTGGCGCAGGCGCTCGCTGCTGGAGGCAGGCACGGCCAGGACCAGGTTGGCAACCTGATCGGCGCCCTCGCCGCGGCAGTCACGGTCCACCACCCACCCGCCGTAGCGCTGGGCCAGGTCGATGGCCTGGTCGGTGGCGTAAGGCACGTCGTCGACCTCCAACGATAGGCGAGACGAGTTATTCAGGGCGGTCGCTTCCGGGAGCGAGGGGCTATCGATGTTCTGTGGATAGGATGCGATCATCGTAGCTGAACCCGGGGCGCAGCCGGCCAGCAGCAGCGCCAACACGGCCAGGAACCAGGTAAATTTTGGCGTGGGAAACATAGACTCCTCCTTGATAGAAGATGGATCAGGCTTCTTCTACAATTTACTGCGCCGGAGGAGGGAGGGCTTGATATTTGAATGACAGGGGACTGACAAATGGGGGAATTACGCGGACCCCCGTTGGGGAGCGGAGAGCGCAGAGAAGAAAAACAAGGAACCAGAATCTGATCCCTAGCCCGGCGTCCTGCCGCTTCGGCCACCCGTAGGGGCGCACTGGGAGAGGGCAGGGCGAGGGTCTTTGCACTGGATGGAGGCCTGTTATTCCGACAAGCACAGACCCCCACCTAACCTCCAC